>Ga0116159_1001988_pt1 | contig 20781 bp, 21 predicted proteins | sample AD_JPNAS1_MetaG_FD_89878 | JGI IMG/M metagenome (GOLD analysis project Ga0116159, IMG submission 89878) | Active sludge microbial communities of municipal wastewater-treating anaerobic digesters from Japan - AD_JPNAS1_MetaG | ecosystem: Engineered > Bioreactor > Anaerobic > Digestate | place...
AGATCATGACCGGCAGCTTCGAGACCCGGGTGAACGCCACGCCGTCCCGCGAAGTCGCGTAACCGATCTTCGAGTATCCGCGCGCCTGACCGGTGTACCACATGTGATAGACGCCGTCTTTGACCACGGTACATGAGCGGTTGAGATCGTCCTCCCAACCCGACGCCGGATCAGCCGCCAGGCAGATCGTCGGCTTCGACCATGTCGCCCCGTCATCGCCTTTCACAAGCGCGATTGCCTTCTTCGGCCGCCACGAGAAGTACATGCTGAACGCCGTATCGCTCCCCTTGATGACGTTCACGTCGAAACATGTGCCAAGGTTCACGGGATCACCCATCACGGGATTCTCCTCATACTTGACCCACCCATTCCCGGCTTGCGCCGCACAGGCCACACACATCCCAAAAACGACAATTGCGAATGCCCTCATCACGTCAATCCCCCATACTCCTCTGGACAGGATTAGCCAGCACCAAACCAGCTTCCACAGTTAGCGTCCATTATGCGAGAGGGGCGGAAAGAGTCAACACCAAAAGGAGCGAATCGCAGATCCCGCGATTACGATACACCCCAAATCCTCCTTGCAGTTTAGGACCTCAGTCCGTAATATAGGAGATCGTTTCACGCGCCTGTAGCTCAATTGGATAGAGTGTTGGCCTCCGAAGCCAAAGGTTGTGGGTTCAATCCCCGCCAGGCGCACCATCCGGAAATGAACCCGCGTTTGCAGACGTAAGTATCGTGTATACCGAGTCTTGCGCGGGTTCAATCTTTTTCTTGGGGGTGAGCGTAAGTTTGCCGAAAACGATACGCACCAGGCCCTTGGTTTGGGCGACCGTGAGCCCCTCGATCAGCTCGGCTGGATTTGTAAACACGCCGATCAGGATGTCGATGCACTCGGAACGGTGGTCGGCCGAAGCGTCGTGGGACTCCAGCCAGATGCGGTGTTCGGCCAGTTCGGTGGTCAACCGGTCTTTTTCGGCGGCGTACTCTTCGGCCGAAAACACACCCTCCAGCAGTGCGCTGCGCAGCCGGGCAAGCTGCGGTTCAATCCGCGATACGGCGCGCTGCCGACGGGTACGCTCCGCACGATCCGGATCTTGCAGATCAAGGTCGTTCACGGCTCCCTTCAAGAGCTCCAGAAATGATGCGATCTTGCCGAGGTCGGACAGCATGGCCTCGATCTGGGCGTGGATGTCGTCGCGCCGCGCCGAGGGGTGCTTGGCCTCTTTGCAGAAGTAGTAGCCGAATGATTTGCCTTTGGATTTCGAGAATCCGGAACGCACCGGCTGCCCGCAGACCGAGCAGTGAATGATTCCCGTGTAGGGGAACGCGGGGTTGTCTTTGAGCTGGACGCGCTTCTTCAGTTTCAATTTGGCCTCCATGACGTAGAATTGATCGGCGGTGATCAGGCCGGGGAACGCGGCGGGCACGTCCTCGCCGTTTGTCAGCCGGTTCCTGACGATACCCCCGTAGACCGGCGAACGGATGATTCTGTCGATGGTGCTGCCGGGGTGGCCGGCGTCTTTGAGCCGCTTGATTAGGCCGGATTTGTCGATGCGCCCGGAAATGAAATCCAGAAACGCGTTGCGCAGGATCACCGACTGGTCGCCGTCCGGGACAAGGATCGTGCCACCGGACGGGTGCTTCCCCAACTTAAAACCGACCGGTGGGTTCGACAGCCAGAAACCGGCTTTTGCGCGGGCGCACATGCCAGTTCGGCATCGTTCGGCGCGCATGTCGTTATCGAGCTCAGAAAATGCCATCATCATCGCGTAAAGCGCCTTGGAAACCGGCGACGCCGAGGCCTCGCCTTCGGTGGCAGAGATGATCCGGCAGCCCTTGGCGAGCAGCATGTCGCGCAGGTCGTAGCCGTCACCGAGGTTGCGGGAGAGGCGATCAAATTTGTACACGATCAGCGCCGCCCTCGCCGTGATCGCGGCGTCCACGGCCGCAGCGAGGGCGTCACGGCCGACGGTGGATTTTGCTGATTTTCCGGCGTCCTCATGCTCGGAGATCACGGCCAGGCCAAGGCGGGCGGCGCAGGCGCGGCAGGCCTCGGCCTGGGTGTCGAGGGATGTGCCGTCAACCTGCGCTTCCGAGCTTACGCGCGTGTAGATCACCGCCTTTTTTGAGGTATTTTCCTTCACATTTTCCCCCTCATTCTGTGCCAAAACTGCACACCTGTAAGCCGATTTCTCGACACTGGGCATGCCCACTCAAAAACACTGGGCATGCCCAGCATTTTGAGACTGGGCAACGCGCGCGCGATGCCCAGTGGTTTTTTGGTGGGCAACGCGCGCGCGGTACTCTCTACAAGAGAGAGTACTAGGGGAAGAACTTTGATATTCTTCCCCTGTGTGTACTCCGCAAACATAAAAAAACTCCAGTTCCGGCCGGCCTTCGGGTCGGCCTTTTTTGTGCCGCCCGGTCGGTGCCAGCCGCCGGGGCTGTCCTGTTTCTGCCGCGCAAACGCGCCCAGTTTGCCGCGTGGCGCGTCGGCGCACCGTCCGGCGGGAGCGGGACGGCAGAACGGCGTGGACGCATCCTGCGCGATTTTAGCGCGGTGTCAGGCGATCGGACGTTTTTTCGGTTTTCCGTACTTCGGCGCATCAATAAGTTCATCATACGAGAACACACTAACAGGGTAATCGTCGTCGGCAAACAGGCCGGTGGCGCGAACTTCCGAATACAGCGGCAGGTCATGGGGGTCTTTTTCCGTAAGCCGAATGAGCTTCCCCTTGAATTTTTCGTAGGCCGGATGGTCTGAATCCTGATCGTCACGAACGATCCCAATGGTGTACCCCCCCGCAAGATAGTCGGCGACAGCCCGATCAACGTAGATCTGATTATCGCTACCGGCATTTTCAACACGTTGCCAGCAACGTTCGGCGTTGGAGACGTCGCCAGTCTTCTCATAAGCCTCGGCTGCGAGAGAGTAAAACATTCGCGTTCGTTGACAATCGTCGTTACCAGCGCCTACGTTCCCGAAAGGTTTGCCAATTGCCATCAACTCGCAGAACGTCGCGCATTTTTCATAATCACCGGCCATAAACAGATAACGTGGATACCGGTAAAGATTTGCAAGTGTTGGAGAAAGTCCAATTTCTTGCAAAGCTTCAAACGACCGCCACATTTCTAGGGCCGCTTCACGAAAACGCTTCTGGCATTTCAGTTCTGTCGCCAGTTTCCGGTGCTTCTTTTCCTTCTGCAGACCCTCTGTTTGCGAATTATTTCCTGTTTCTACATTCGGAGTCCGTAGTTTTTTTTGTGATTTTACTGCGATTCTAACTACAACTGCCGCAGCAACTCCACCGATGATCCAGGTCAACATGTTAACAGTGCCTCTTTAAGCTGTTTCTGATGGGGCAGAGCGTGAACCAGACGCACCTCCCCCCTGCGCGAGTTTGTCAATGATGGCGAGCAGTTTGTTGATCTGGGCGTCTTTCACGGCGCAGGCGGCGCAGGCCCCGCCGTTCACGGCGGGCACAGAACCGGCGGCGGGCACGGACGTGGCGTGTGGCCCGGACGCGGAGGTCCGTGGGCACGATACGGCGGACCCGGTCAGACCGAGAAGCCAGTCTGCGGAAACACCTAAAACAGTGCAAACATGAACAATCGCGTCACTGTTTGGCTTGGTCACTCCGCGTGTCCAATTCGTATAGGTGTTTAAAGGAATCCCTAGAAAAGCGGCGAATTCCTTCTGGGTTTTTGTTCCACGTAACTCTTCGATTCGAGTTGGAAAAACTTTTTTCATAAAAACCCCTTTTTTGGTGTTGACCTAAACACCTAAACCGGTGTATAGTTCGCGCCGTAAACGCATAACAAGCGGCATTGTAACACCAAAGGCGGTATTACGGAAAGGAGAAGATCATGGAAAACACGGTGGCGATCAAGCCGGTCACGCTTTACCGGGGCGTCACGAAGGCGGCACGCGAGTGCGGTGTCTCGCAGGGGCACCTGTCGCGGGTGCTTTCCGGCGAACGTGTGCCGGGGAAGGAACTGGAGCGGAAGCTCCGGAAAATGGGAATCCGCCTGCAAAAGGCAGAACAGACGTGATGAACAAAATGGCCCGCCTCTCGAACCACCGAGAGACAGGCCGGGCAACAAAGGAAAGATGGTTCCAATGAGCCGAGAGAAGGATAACACAACAGCGACGGCGGCGGCAACAACCGTCCAGCCGCTGAACGGACAGCCATACGCGTCCGCGGACGTATTCCACGACCTCGCCGATGACTTCGCCCAGGGGGTGAGCATCTGGCGAGAGGTACCGCAGCATTTCGCCCAGTACGTGCGTGAAGTCATCACCCCCATCGAGGGGCCGGAGGGCTCCGGCAGCTACGCGCTGGGCGAAATGTTTGTCAGGCGGCGCGGCGCGGTGTGCTGCGTGGTGGCCGTCGAGGGAGAGCGCTACTACGCCAAGTACTGCGACCTGCTGGAGTGGAGCGAGGAACTGCTCGCGCTGCGCGACGCGCTGGCGAGGATGGAGGGAGAGACGGAATGAAACAGATTGAACTGAAGCCTTGCCCGTTCTGCGGGGCCGAGCCCGTCGTGGGGCCGTACCCGATGGACTCAGCGATTATCAGATGCACGGCAATCGGATGCTCTGCCAATCCCTCCGTGGTTGGTGGTACGCGAGAAAGGGCCGCGCGGCTGTGGAACCAGCGGGCAGACAGTCGCCCGGCGTGGCGCGACCCGAAAACCGAACTGCCGGCGCCGCTCAACCGCGTGCTTCTGGTGATCGAGCGCGACACCGACGGACTCGTATGTTTCGCGATCGGGTCATGCGACGCAGCGTGGCGCATGAAGGACGACCGGCAATGGGCGCTGGCAAACGGACATTCGATGCGTGGTCGCGTGATCGGATGGATGCCGATGGATGAGGCGCTGGCAGCCCTTTACCGGCCAGCACAGGACAACGAACAGGAGTGAACGCCGTGGCCGCGCAACGCACCGAAACGCAGGAGCGCCTGCAGATAGCCGCCGAGCTGCTCGCGTACTGGGCGGCGTCGGCGGCCGCAAGGCAGCGCCTGCGGAGGTGGCGGCGCGAACGGCAGACACGGATGGAGGATGAACAGGATGAAATCGTTTGAGTGGCTTCACGGAAAGCTGGATTCGATTGGCGACTGGGTCGTGTTCGTGACCGTGACGATCCTTTTTGCGGTCGTTATTCTGATTCTGCTGATGACGCCGTTTTTCGACGACTGGGACGATGAACGAGGTAAGGGTGAATGACAACAACAGCGTCCGCTCGGCGGGCGCAACAACGAAGGAATGACAGACATGGCGAGAAAGAAAAAGACAGAGGCAGAGGAAGTGCGGGCACCGTGCAAGTTTGTGGACGCGGAAGGCCTGTGTACGAATCCGGATGACAACGGAGAGGGCAGAACGTGCTACGGCTGCTGCGGCTACACGCCGCGGACGGCGACGGCGACGGCGGAACACGGGCAGGATGCCCGTGACACGTACCGGAGCGACGGGCGGACGTTCATCGACGCGATGATGATCGACGCGCTTAAACCATCTGAGTACCAGACGCGCAAAGACATCGGCGACGTGAGCGAACTGGCGGAGTCGCTGAAGGCGGTCGGGATGCTGAATCCCGTCACCGTCCGAATGCTGAACAAAAACGCATTCGAGATCATCGCGGGACACCGGCGCGTTGAGGCGGCGAGGCTGGCCGGATGGACTACGGTCCCAGCGTTCGTCGTGGACTGCGACGGCAAAACTGCGGCAGAAATGTGCGTGACTGAGAACATGCAGCGCGCGGACCTCACGCCGCTTGAGGAAGCGGAGGGCGTCCGGATTCTGCTGGAGCGTCATACGCCGCAGGAAGTGGCCGACCGGCTCGGGCGGTCGCGGCAGTGGGTCGCGAGGCGGGCGAAGCTGCTCGACCTGATCGACGATGCGGTAAAGCAGTACGGCGATCCTGCCAGCCCGTTCAGCCGGGCGCCGGTGGAGGCGCTGGAGATGATCGCGGCGTTGCCGGAAGACGCGCAGGTGCAGACGGTCGGCGCGGTCACCGACAGGCACACGTATTGCAGGATCTCGCCGACGGTCAGCGCCGTCCGCTCATTCATCGAACAGCGGATCATGCGCGACCTCGACAAGTCGGATTTCGCAGACGGCGGGTGCGCGGCATGCACGGCGCGGACAGGCGCAGAGCCGGACCTGTTCGACAGCGCGGCGGAAAAGCTCGGCATGTGCTTGAACCCGCAATGCTTCGAGGGCAAGCGCAACAAGCACCTTTCCAAGGCTGTGAAAAAAGCACGGAAGGAAAATCCAAACGTTGTGGTTTTTTGCCGGGATTACAATCTCCAAAATCTTTTGGACGCACGGCCGGATTACATGATGCAGACGTGCAAAAAGAGCGACCCGAAGGCCGTGCAGGCCATCAGGATCGGCGACAACGGCAGTATCAAAAAGTGTTGGGTGATCGGCATAAAGGCCGATCAGGAAACGGACGCCGAAAAACCCGCCGTCCGCCAGCCGACGCCGGAGCAGAAGCGCCGCGCGAAGGTCGCGAAGGCGATGCGCGCGAAGCTGCAGGGGCTTGAGGATGCGACCGGCGACGACAACCCGTTCAACGCATTGAAACCGGTTGACATCCTGCGGATCATCGCAGTGACGGGGACAAGATACGGGAGCGGCTACCCGAATCCGAAAGCATGGGAAAAGAACGCCGGATCGAACTACCTCGACGCTCTGTGGGAGGACGTCCGCCCAGTGCTTGCGGAGCGCGTGAGTTTCGGCGCGATCGTAGATTGCGATCCGGCCTACGAGGAAGCGCTGGAGATCGGGCGGCGGCTGTGGAACATGAGCCCGGCGGCAGTGGATGAACTGGCGGAAACGGAGGGAAACAATGAGTAACGAAAACAACAACGAACTGAACCAGGCGCTGGCAGAGGCGCAGGCGGCGGTGTTCGCCGCCACGAAGGACGCGACAAACCCCCACTTCGGCAGCAAGTACGCGACGCTGGCCGAGGTGCTGAACACGGTGCGCGACCCGCTGGCGAAGAGCGGGTTCGCGTTGGTGCAGGATGCAGACACCGACCTGAATGATATGACGGTCGGCGTTGTGACCCGTCTGCTGCACAAGAGCGGCGGCGCAATCGAAAGCAAGCGGCTCTCATGTCCGCTACGTCCGGAGTACTCAAAGAACGGCACGGAGCTCAAGCCTAGCATCCAGCAGATCGGCGCAATGGTCACCTACCTGCGGCGCTACAGCCTGTGCAGCTTCCTATCCGTAGCCGTCGAGGATGACGACGGTAACTCAGCGAGTAGCGTGGGAACGAACGCGCCGTCGGCACAGCCGCAACCATCACCGAAGAGCAACAGAACGAGCGCGCACACTGGACAGCCGCTGGACACGCCGGAGGCGGTCGCGGCGCATCACGCGGCGGCGAAACAGGCGCAGCAGCCTCAGCCGACACAGCCCCAGCAACCGGATCAAGCGCAACGGATGGCGCGCGGTGTGAACAACCCGGATCTGGCCTCGGCGATGTTCGCCGCGAGCCTTACAGTCGAGGGGCTGGAGGGCTATTTGAGAGGCACGCTCGGCCAGCCGAGGATCACGAAACCTATGTTGATCGGCAACATGTCGATCAACACACTGGGAGCGCCCATCGTCGCGGCGATGCTGAAGCCGGACAACTGGCAGATGATCGTGGAGCGCATCCACGCGGACACTGAATACACCCCGTTCTAACCCAACCAACAACCAAAGGGCAATCAATCATGACACAGAACATGACACCAGACATGGATGAGATTCTCGATTACGACGGCGTGATCGAAAACGACGGCGAAGGTTTCGCCACGCTCCCTGACAATGACGAGGTGACATTCAAGATCACCGAGGTCGAGAAGGGGCGCAGCAAGGACGGTACGAAACCGCAGGTGCGCCTCCGCATGATGTGCGAAAGCGTGACCGGAAACGGGCGCACGTCGATCAACGACTACATCACGCTGACCAAGAAAAGCGAGTGGAAACTGTGCGAATTTTTCTTGGCTCTCGGGATGCGCCGCCACGGCGAGCGGCTGCGCATGAACTGGGACATCATCGGCTATACGGGGCGCGCGACGGTGAGCCTGGAGAAGTTCACGGGGCGCGACGGCGACGAGCGGTTCAACAACAAAATCAAGCGGTATCTGGAGCCACTTTCAAACGACCAGCAGGCGTTCGATGGCGTCGATCCAGCGTTCGCGTAACAACAGAGGAAAGGAAACGACACGATGCAAAACGGAGTAACCATCACATCGCTCGACATTGAAAATGTCAAGCGGGTCAAGGCAGTGAAATTGTCGCCGACCGAGACAGGGCTGACCCTGATCGGCGGCGACAATGGGCAGGGGAAGACGAGCGTGCTCGATGCGATCATGGGAGCGCTCGGCGGCGATACCTACAAGCAATCGGTGCATGACGGAGCGGAGCGCGGCACGGTGCAGGTGGAGCTGTCGAACGGCGTCAGCGTGAAGCGCGTCTACACGTCGGCGGGCGGGTCGCGCCTGGAGGTCACCGACTCGACGGGCAAGCGCGGCGGGCAGACGCTGCTGCAGGCGTTCGTCTCGCCGTTCGCCCTCGACATCACGACCTTCATGGACGCGACGGATAAGAAAAAGGCGGAGATCCTGCTGCAGGTGATCGGGGTGAACCCGCAGCCGTTCGAGGAACGGATCAAGACGCTGGAGAACGACCGGCTCCTGAAGGGGCGCGAACGAGACCGCGCCAAGGGACACGCGGAGAGCCTCCCCTACTGGGAGGATGCCGGAGACGAGAAGCTCGACGGCAACGCGATCAGTAGCCAGATGACCGAGGCGCTCAGCCACAACGCGCGCGTGAGGCAGGCGGCGACCGATGTTGACGCGGCGAAAGACCGTGTCAATCTGGCCGAGATCAGGGTGAAGGAAGCCGAAAAAGCGCTGGCCGATGCGAAGGAAAAGCACGAGGCGGCGAAGCGGGCGTACGCCGACTCGCAGGAAAAGGCGGCGTCGGCAGGACAGCCGGTGGACACGCAGGCGATCAGCGCGAAGCTCCAGCAGGTGACCGAGCACAACGAGCGCGTGAGCCAGAATCTTGCGCGCAAGGCCGCCCAGGACGCGCACGAGGCGCTGGCCGACGAGTACAGGGAGCTGACGCGGGAGATCGAGCAGACGCGCGAGGAACTGCGGGCGCTGCTCGAAGGCGCGCCGCTTCCCTACCCCGGCCTGAGCGTCGAGGGCGGTGTGCTTACATACAACGGTCGTCCGTGGTCGCAGTTGAGCGAGAGCGAGAAGCTGATCCTCGCGACGGCGATCAGCCGCGCGGTGCTGCCGGAGTGCGGCTTCGTGCTGATCGACGGCATGGAGCGCATGGACCGCAAGACACTCGCGACGTTCGCCGCGTGGCTCGGAACGCAGGGGCTGCAGGCGATCGGGACGCGCGTCGGCGACGACGGCGGCAACACGATCATCATCGAGGACGGCATGGTGGCCGGCGCTGCCGTGGAGGAAGAGCCTAACTTCGGGTGAGGCTAGACACCGCGCCGGTCAGCGAGGGCCGGCGCGGTTTTTCAACAGTGGAGGTAATGCAAAATGAGAGAATCAGTCATCCAGATGGCGCTTGAGAGAGTAGCCGCCGACATCGCCGCTCTCATCAGAGAGAATAGCGAAAGAATTGTCATAGACATCCAAGAACAGGAGAAGGTCAAGGCCGACGAAGACCCGTTCGCAGAGTTTGCGTTCAGCCTGTCGGTCGGTGCGAAAATCTCGCCGAAGAACAACGGCGCTGACGTAGACACGAACCTGTCATGGAACGTGAAACAGAAAAAGACATCGACCGGCTTTGTCTCCGACCATCCGGAGCTTCCTCTTGGCGACAGCGACACGAATGCGGGCGTGACCATTGAGAGCGGCGGCGACTCCGTGACCATCGACAGCGAAGGCGCGAAGCGGTTCCGTGAATTGGTGAAAGAAAAGTGTAAGAGAACACTGAAAAAACAAGCGGCGAAAACAAGGGGTGAACACGATGAAAATAGATTTGCTAAAAAACATCGTTAAGCGTCTGCTTTTTCCGCGCTTATATTGGGAATGCCGGGCAAAAGCGCTGCGGAATAACGACGGCTGGTTTGTCGGCCGCACGGCCATGTATTCGTATCTATTCGATGGCGGATACGTTCACTATGCCTATTCACCGATCAACTGCACACCTCAGGTGCGCGTTGGCTTTCGCGGATGTCCAGTATCTGCACTACGCAAAGCGGTGCGATTCGCGGAGCGGATGAATAGGCAGGAACGATGGGGACTTGGTGTTGTGACGCAAACAAATTGTCATACCTATTCGATAATCAAACGGAATGCGCAATGACAGAACTACAAAAGGCCGTGAAAAATCGATCCGTCGTTTTTTTCGTAATCACCAGACATTGGCTAAGCCTAATGCTGGCCGGTAAAAAAGACATCGAATATCGAGACGTAACGCCATACTGGACGGCACGGCTTACAAAGCGACCGATCACCCATGCTGTTTTTAGCCCAGGCTATACGAAGCTAGGAAGGATCGCCAGACTCGTCTGCGGAATCGATGTGGGCTCTTGTCCATATCCGGGATGGAAAGGTGAGTATTACAGAATTAGTTTGGGACCGATCATAAAGGACGGGGGGACGCGATGAACAAGACCAAAATCGAATGGTGCGACTATACGTGGAATCCCGTCGTCGGGTGCTCGGCGATCAGCGCGGGCTGCAGGAACTGCTACGCGAAAGAGATGGCGCTGCGGTTCGATTTCCCGTGGGGCTTCCCCGTTTTCATGCCGGACAGGCTGGGGCAGCCGGGCAGGGTTAAGACGCCGTCGCGCATCTTCGTATGCTCGATGTCCGACCTGTTCCACGAGAATCTGGACAACCGCGTCATCGCCAGGGTGTTCGATGTCATGCGCGAAAATCTCCGCCACACCTTCATGCTGCTGACCAAGCGTGCAGGCCGCATGCGGAGCTTTGTGCGCGGCTACGGGAGCGTCCTTCCCAACGTCTGGCTTGGGGTCACGGCGGAAAACCAGCATATAGCGGATCGCCGCATCCCGATCCTTATCGACACGCCCGCGGCCGTCCGCTTCGCCAGCGTCGAGCCGATGCTGGAGGCCATGCACCTGCCGTCGATCAGCGAGCTGGACTGGGTGATCGCGGGGCCGGAGACGGGGAGCAGGGCACGGCCGTGCAAGGACAGATGGATAAGCTGGCTGGCGGCGGACTGCGAGATTTTCGGGGTTCCGTTTTTCGACAAGCGCAAGCATGATTGGCTGCGCCGGGAGTGGCCGATTCAAAACAGGGACGACGAATGAGCACGATCACGCCGCGCCCCTACCAGATCGCCGCGCATGACGCGGTGTTCAACGAGTGGAAGGACAAGCGGTCCACGCTGCTGGAGATGGCCACCGGCACGGGAAAGACTATCGTGTTTGCCATGATCCTGCGGACGCTGGCCGTGCAGGGGAAGCGCGGCCTTGTGCTTGCGCACCGTGACGAGCTGATCCGTCAGGCTGTCGACAAGCTGAAGATGGCCGCCGGGCTGGAGTGCGCGGTGGAGAAGGCCGACGAACGCGGCGACGGCTCTATGTTCCCCGTCGTCGTCGGGAGCGTCCAGACGCTGATGCGGCGGAAGCGCCTCGAACGGTTTGACCGCGACGAGTTCGACGTGATCATCACCGACGAAGCGCACCACTCTCTGGCCCCGTCTTACCAGGGGATCTATGAGTACTTCGGACGCGCCAAGATGCTGGGCGTGACGGCGACGCCGGACCGTGGCGACAAGAAGAACCTCGGGCAGGTCTACGAGTCCCTGGCGTTTTCCTACGGGCTCCGGCAGGCGGTCGTGGACGGCAACCTTTCGCGCATCGAGGCGCAGACGGTGCCGCTGCGCGTTGATCTCGGGCGGGTGAAGGTGAAGGCCGGGGATTATGACGAGAACGCGCTGGGTGACGCGCTGGGGCCGTACCTTGAGGCGATCGCGGACGAGGTGTCGGCGCGGGCGCGCGACCGGAAGACGCTGGCGTTCCTGCCGCTCCGCGCGACCAGCCGGGCGTTCATGGGGATGCTGGGCGAGCGCGGGATCGACGCGCGGCATGTGGACGGCGAAAGCGAGGACCGCGCCGACGTGCTGGCGTGGCTCAAGTCGCCGGGCCCGAAGGTGTGTTGCAACGCGATGCTGCTGACCGAGGGGTTTGACGAACCGAGCGTCGATTGCATTGTGCCGCTGCGGCCGACGAAGAGCAGGGCGCTGTACACGCAGATCGTGGGGCGCGGCACGCGGCTCTATCCCGGCAAGGACAAGCTGCTGCTGCTCGATTTCCTGTGGCAGACGGAGCAGCACGACCTGTGCAGGCCGTGCCACCTCGTGGCCACGCGCGCGGAGACGGCCGCCGGCATGACCGAGATTCAGGAGCGCGAGGCGCAGGCGGGCACGGAGCAGATGGACCTGCTGGACCTCGAACAGATGGCCAACACCGAGGAACTGCGCAAGCGTCACGAGGCGCTGGCCGAGAAGCTGAAAGAGCAGGCGCGGAAAAAGGCGCGGCTCATCGATCCGGTGCTGCTGGGCGTGATGATCGGCGACGGCGACCTGACGGACTACCAGCCGACCATGCGGTGGGAGGCGCAGCCGCCGACCGAGGCGCAGATCAGGGCGCTTGAGCGGTTCGGGGTGGCGGCCTCGGCGGTGACGTGCAAGGGACACGCGAGCATGCTTATGGGCGTGATGATCGAGCGCAGCAGGATGAAGCTGGCGAGCGTCGGCAAGCTGAAGGTGCTGGCGCGTTACGGATTTGAGGATCTCGGGGTGATCTCCGAAAAAGAGGCAAACGGGCTTATGGACAGGATCAAGGCCGGCAACTGGCAGCAGCCGGAGAACTGGAGCTTTATATGAAAGTCGACGCACGAATGCTCATTGAAGAACTACAGAAAATGCACAGCAAGGCAATGGGCTGGATATTCATCCAGGAGCTACGGATAGGAACGGGATATGGCCCCGGCAAAGAGCAGCGTCTGGACGCATGGGCTATCAACGCGTGGACGTTGCGCTCAGGTAAGAACAGGACATCCAATATCAGAAGAGCGTTCGAGGTGAAGGTCAGCCGATCAGACGTACAGAACGAATTGAGAAATCCTGACAAACGGTGGCATGCCTACGCGGTGTCGCATGAGTTCTACTTCGTGGCGCCGGCCGGGCTTATCAGGCTGGCAGAATTGGACAAGGATGACGGACTGATCGAATGGACAGGGACTGATCTGAAGATCGCAAAACCGGCGAGAGTGAGGGAGTCTATGCCCCCGAGATGGTCATTTGTCGTGTCAATTGCGCGGCGTGTAAACGAGGTGACGAATGGATTGTGACCGAGGCACAAGAGTGCCTAAATTCATTGAGGACGCGGCGTTTGCCGGAGCGTCGGAAGGCAACCGCAACGACAGGGCGTTCTGGTTGGCGGCGCAATGCCGCGACGCGCGGATCGACAAAGGGGCGGCGCGGTCGCTGCTCGGGATTTTCGCGACGCGCTGCACGCCGCCGCTGTCGGAGCGCGAGGCGGCGACGGTGATGGAGAGCGCGTACAGGTCAATCCCGCGCGAACCGCCCAGCGGAAGGGGCAGGGTCCAGCGGCCGGACGCGGATGAGATCATCCCGTGGGACGGCGAGATCGGGCCGGCTAAGGGCGCGGCGCTGGAGGGCGAGGGGAATCCTGACTACGTGCTCGATGTCCCCCCGCCGTCGGGAGACCCGGCAGGTGATTTGCGGCGGTGGCTGGCCGCGCTGTTCCAGCCGGATGACAAGGTGAACTATGTCACGGCTTCGGCCAAGGGCGATGACGGCAGGCACTACCCGCGCACCACCGGCGTTACACGCACGCGCGCCGACATCGAGGCCGACCTCGACAGATACGAGAAGAAGGGATACACGGGCGAGGCGCTGCTGCGCTACGTGTTGGGCGACTGGGATGCGGAGGCCGGAGTCTGGGCGAGGATCAACCCGATGGACGGCAACGGCTGCGGGAACGCGAACGTGACGCGCCTAGACCATGTGCTGGTGGAGGGCGACGAGCAGAGCATCGAGCGGCAGATGGCGGTGATCTCTTCCCTGCGGCTCCCCTGCTCGGCCGTGGTGCATTCGGGCGGGAAGAGCGTCCACGCGGTGGTCAGGATCGGCGCGGGGACGGACCAGGCTTTGTACAAGTCGCGGATAGAGATGCTGTTCAAGAAGCTGGAAGCGGCGGGGTTCAAGCCTGACGTGAAGTGCCGGAACTCCAGCCGCCTGAGCCGTATGCCGGGGCCGGTGCGCGGCGGAAAACCCCAGTACCTCGTGTCGGGGCCCTGCGGGGCGGCGGACTGGGATGAGTGGATCTCCGAGCAGCAGGCGGGCGAGTTCTCGGCGCAGGTGAGGGCGCCGCGCGACCTGTTCGTTGCGCCGCAGCCGGACAACCTGGTCGGCGAACGGTTCCTGTGCCGACAGGGGTCGTGGCTGGTCGTGGCGCAGTCGGGCGTGGGCAAGTCGGTGTTCGCGATCCAGGCGGCGGTCAGCTTCGCGGTCGGCCGCGACGTGTTCGGCTTGCGCGTCGAGCGGCCGCTGCGCAACCTGATGATCCAGGCCGAGAACAACGAGGGGGATATGCACGAGGCGTTCTCCGGCATCTGTCACGGGCTGAACCTTGGACCGGGCGAGCTTGATGACTTGGACGCGAACTTCCGGACGGTCCACTGTTCGCGGTACACGGGCGCGGAGTTCGCGCGGTTTCTGGCTCATCTGTGCCGTACGCACAAGCCGGACATCGTGTGGATCGATCCGCTTCTCTCTTACATCGGCGGCGAGATTTCCAAGATGCAGGATTGCAGCCGGTTCTTGCAGAACCAGATTCAGCCGGTCATCGAGGATGCGGACTGCGGGCTGGTGGTGATCCACCACACCGGAAAGCCGCCGAAGTCGGATGAGAACAAGTACAAGGGGGCGGATCTGGCGTACCTCGGCATCGGATCATCGGTGCTGACGAACTGGGCGCGCGCGACATCCACCCTGCTGCGGGCGGAAGGCGAGAACAACCGGTTTACCCTCGAACACGCCAAGCGCGGCGACCGCTGCGGGTGCTCGCGGTCGGTGGACATCCGGCACGCGCCGGCGCCGGGCATCTGCTGGCTCCCGGCCGAACCGATGCCGACTGGGTTCCCCAAGAAGCCGGCCAAGCCGCGCAGGCCTAGCAAGTATGACGGGATCGGGCTGGAGAGCATGCCGCCGATGTCGGCCGTCTGGGATGACGAGGCGCGGACCTCTTCGGAGGCGGCGCGGGCGGTCGCGAAGCTGGCCAACGACGCCGGCATGGGGCTGACTTTGAAGCAGGCGTCCGTGTTGCTCCGGCAGCGCAGACTGCTTGATTTCTTGGAGTTCGACAAGAACACGAACACATGGAAAGGGGTGCTCTATGACCCGGATTTCAAGTGATTTTCCCAAACTGTTCATGAACAGTGTTCGAACAGTGTTCATGAACAGTTTTGAAAAGTGTTCAACGCGTACGTGCGCGCGCGCGTTGAACACACAAAAAACACTGTTCAACGCGCGCGCGGTACTCTCTACAAGAGAGAGTACTAGAGGAAGAACTCTGATATTCTTCCTCTGTACGGGATTCTTAAAGGGGGATGGGCGCTTGACCGGACGGCCAAACACGGAGGTGCGGACATGGCGATAAGACTCGATCAACTGCCTCCCCACCTGCGAGCCCAAGTCGAGCGCAAGCTGCGGGAAGAGGACACGCGCAGGAACGCGCCCAGAATCGGCCAGGACGCGCCGGAGCGCGGAACGGGCAAAGAGACGGGCGGAAGGGCGACAGGCGGCACGGTGGCGAAAAAACGGCGCAGGGAGCCGAATAAGACGGAAGCAGAGTACAACCGCCGTTTCCTGTCCGGCCGGGGGCGCTACGAGGCGGTCACGCTCAGATTGCCGGGAGGGAGCCGGTATACGCCGGACTGGGTGTCGGTGGAGGACGGGCGCATGACGCTCCACGAGGTGAAAGGGGCCTACCGCTTCCACAGCCAGGGACGCGCGCTGACAGCGTTTCGCGAGGCGGTCGCGGCGTTTCCCGAGTTCGGATTTGTCTGGGCCGTGCGCCGCGGCCCCGGCGACTGGGAGATTACGCGCCATGCCTGAGTGCCACAAATGCCCACACAACGGGACGGGATCGCCGGCATGCCTGACGTGCGCGGGACCGCCGGACACGAACCACCGGGGGCGCAGCCACATCTCCATCGATGCGGGTGATGATGCCCAGACGCTCGGGGAGGTGGCGGCATCGATGCAGCAGATGCAGGAAGCCGACCAGCACGACGGCCACAGGGAGCCAGCCGGAATCGACGCGGCGCGGCGCGTGCTGCATGAGTTCGTCACGCTCGCCGATGACGACGTGAGGCTTGTCTGCTCCCTGATGCGCGGGGAGAGCATGGCGGCGGTCGCAAAACGCGAGGGGCTGACACGGGCGGCGGTGTCGTGGCGCGTGAAGCGTCTTGTGGCCAAGCATCCGGTTTTTTCGTTCTTACGGCAGGGATAGCCCCTGTTGGGCGTCCACATTGTCCGGCAAAAAACGCGCGCGCGGTGCGTTTATGCGGGCTTTATGCGGACTAGTGCTTGACCTCGCGGCCATAGTCATGGCTATTCTCTCACAATTCGGCGAACTCACGCCCAATCCGACCAACCCGCGCACGATCTCGGCGGGCGCGATGCAGCGTTTGCAGGAATCGATCAGCCGTGATCCGGAGTTCATGCGGCTACGTCCTATCGTGATCGGAGCCGACGGCACGGTACTCGGCGGCAACCAGCGCCTGCAAGCCTGCATGAATCTCGGCATGGAGCGGCTGCCTGACGGCTGGGTGGTCAGAGCCGACGACATCACGCCGGAGCAGGCGCGTCGGTTCATCCCGATCGACAATGCTCCGGACGGCATGTCCGGCGAATGGGACGCCGAGGCGTTGGCGCGTGACCACTCGTTTGAGGAACTCGACGGGCTCGGGTTCGATCTTGCCGACCTGCGGGCGTTCGATGACATCGGCCAGATCATGCAGGATGAGGCTCCCGACATCGCCCCGGACGCGCCTGTTTCGCGTTGTGGCGCGTTGTATCAGCTCGGGGCGCACCGCTTGCTTTGCGGCGACGCGGCGCAGGCGGCGGACGTGGAGCGGCTGACTGGCGGAATCCAGATGGATATGTGCTTCACCGACCCGCCGTACAACGTGGCCTACGAGGGCGAGGCCGGCAAAATCGCCAACGACGACATGTCGCCGGAGGCGTTCGCCCGGTTGTTGCGCGAGTCGATGCGGCAGATCGTGAGAGCCACGGCGGGCGGGATCTACGTGTGCATGAGCACGAAAGAGATGCCTACCTTACGCGCGGTGTTTGTCGAGGTCGGCGGCTACTGGTCCAGCGACATCGTGTGGGTGAAGGACACGTTCACGCTCGGGCGCGGCGATTACCAGCAGCAGTTTGAGCCGATCTTGTACGGATGGCGATCTGGAACCAAGGACAAGTTCTTCACGAGCGACAGAAACGAGCCGAACGTGTGGGAGAATGTAATGGCCGTGCAGACCATCGAGCAGGACGGGCAGACGCTGATCCGGTTCATGGGTTTCGAGGTGGCCATTCCCGGACGCGTCGAGGGCACAATCAGGCGGCAGAAGGCAAAAACCGACATTTGGCGCTTCGACAAGCCCCGCAAGTCGCCGGAGCATCCGACCATGAAGCCAGTCGCGCTGGCTGCGCAGGCGATCAGGAACTCGTCTAAGCGCGGCGGCACGGTGCTCGACACGTTCGCGGGATCGGGCAGCACGATACTTGCATGCGAGCAGTTGAACCGGCGGTGTTTCGCAATGGAGATCGACCCGCGCTACTGCGACGTGATCAGGAAACGCTACTGCATGGCCACGACCGGCGCTTATGACGGCTGGGCAGAAGCGACACCGGAGGTGACAGCGTGACCGATAGGCCGACAGTCATATCGACCTTCGCGGGTTGCGGCGGTTCGGCGCTGGGCTACCGGATGGCCGGTTTCCGCGAACTACTGGCCGTGGAGTGGGATGCGAACGCCGTGGAAACGTTTCGGCTCAACTTCCCTGACGTGCCTGTGTTCCACGGCGATATTGCCGACCTGTCGGTGGATGAGTGTCTGCGTCTGGCTGGCATCGATCGCGGTGAACTGGACGCGTTCGATGGATCGCCGCCGTGCCAAGGCTTCTCGATTGCCGGAAAGCGGGAGGTCGGCGACCCTCGCAATGGCCTGTTCCGGCAGTACGTGCGGCTGCTCGACGGCCTGCAGCCCCGTGTGTTCGTGTTCGAGAACGTGCGCGGGTTGATTTCTAGGCGCATGCGCGGCATCTACGCCGACATCGTGAAGGCATTGCGGGAGTGCGGATACGAGACGGTCACAGAGGTCAAGGTGGCGAGCTATTACGGCGTCCCCCAGTCACGCGAGCGAGTGATCATCCTTGGCGTTCGTTCGGATCTCGGGATTGCGCCGTCACTGCCGAAGCCGCAGACGCTCCCCGTCACGGCCGGCGACGCGCTGGTCGGGATTCAGAACGATCCGGATGAGGTGCAAGCGCTGATCGCCGATGCGGCGGGACGCCCACACATGAACCTGTGGGATCGCATGGAGCCGGGGCAGTCAGGCGATGACATCACCGGAAAAAACCATTTCACGCTCGTCAAGTTGCACCCGGCGCGACCGGCTCCGACGTTGACCAAGTTCGAGGAAAACCTAGGCGCGTCCGGACTGATGCACTGGGCAGAAAAGCGCAAGCTGACCGTCGCCGAAGCCAAGCGGCTGTCGTCGTTTCCTGATTCTTTCCAGTTCGCAGGATCGCGATCCGACGCGATGGCGCGGATCGGCAACTGTGTGCCGCCGTTGCTCATGAAAGCGATCGCGGATCACATCAAACAGGAGATACTGCCGTGAAGTCTCCGACCAATGTGCCGAAACAGATGCGAGTCACCAACGAGCAGGTCGAGGCTGCGTTGCGGGCGACCGGCGGTTTTCTGGCACTGGCAGCGCAGCGTCTCGGGTGCAGTTACAAGACCGTCTATCGGCGCATCAGAGCGTCGGCGCGGCTTCAGGAGGCGTTACAGGAGATCGCAGACAAGAGGCTCGATCTGGCCGAAGCTGCGTTGACGAAGGCGATCAACAATGGCGAATCGTGGGCAGTCTGTTTTTACCTAAAATGCAAAGGAAAGCATCGTGGTTACGTCGAGCGTACCGAGGTCACGGGGCGCGACGGCGGACCGATTGAGCATTTAGAAACTGAAAAACTGACTGACGAGGAGCTGGACAAGATCATCGATGGCGATTAGTAAGCGCAAGGCCAAGTTGGAGAAGGCCAGGAGACTCGCACGCGGCAGTCTGCTGGCTTTTTTGCGCTGGTGTTGGTGGATGCCACATCCGTTGGTTGTCGGCAGACACACCCGCGCGATCTGCGACCGGCTGACACGGGCGAGCGACGAGTGGCGGGATGGCAAAAGCACGTTCTTGCTGATCGCGGTTCCGTTCCGACACGGCAAGTCTGACATCGTGAGTCGGGCGTTTCCGGCGTGGTTTCTCGGGCGCAACGCCGACCGGCAGCCGGATGTGATTATGAGCGGGTACGGCATCAGCCTTGTGCGCGGATTCTCGAAGCGCGTGAAGCGGATCATGGAGGAACCGCGCTACCAGATGCTGTTTCCCGGCGTACACCCGGCGCGCGGATCAAACAAGGCCGAAGAGTGGCAAGTCGAGGATTCAGCAGGTACGGTGGTCGCGCAGGGGCTTGGCGGCTCCGTGACGGGCAAGGGCGCCCACCTGCTGGTGATCGACGATTACTGCAAGAACAGGGCGGAAGCGGTGTCGACGATCTTTAGAAACAAAACGTGGGACGCATTCAGGAACGACTTGATGACGCGATTGAACGCGCCTGCGTCCATCGTGATCGTTTGCGCGACGCCGTGGCATGTCGATGATCTTCGCGGCAGAATCAGGAAGGCGATGGAGGAAGACCCGAGCTTCCCGCGATTTGAAGAGTTGAACTTTCCGGCAACAAAGCCGGGCGAATGGGAGTATCTTTTCCCGGAGCGGTTCTCGCCGGAATGGTATGACGCGCAGCGGGCATCGTTGCGAAAACAGGCGGCCGCGTTGCTTGATTGCGAGCCGATAGTCGAGGGCGGTAACCGGTTCGCGACGGATCGGATCGTGATCCACCACGACATGAAGGGGTGGCCGAAGCTGCGGGAAGGGCGCGGATGGGACTTGGCGTCGTCGGCCAAAGAGCGGGACAAGGACGACCCGGACTGGACATGGGGCATTCGCGCCGGTGTGCGAACTACGCATCCGGGCGCGGGACTGGTTGTCCGCGAGCTGTGGATATCATCGATGACCGCATGCAGAGCCGAGGCGACCGAGCGCAACGAGCTGATACGCAGCACGGCGCTGGCCGACGGCCCCGGCGTGGCGCAGCACATCGAGGCGTTCGGCGCGTACAAAGACGCGTATACCCAGTTGCGCGACCTGTTGCGCGGCGTCTGCACGGTGCGCCCGTCGAGGCTGCCGGGAGACAAAGCGGCGAAGCTGGCCGATCTTGAGCCAGTGTTCGAGGCCGGCAACGTGCATGTGTACATGCCGGGGTGTGCGAGGTTTTTCGACGAATGGCGGTCGCAGTTCGCGGCGTTCCCCGACGGCGCCCACGACGACGCATGCGACGCAACGGCGGTGATTTTCCATGCGCTGGCGGGAACGGCTGGCTCGACGATGCTGATTTGACCGC
>Ga0116159_1001999_pt1 | contig 20723 bp, 16 predicted proteins | sample AD_JPNAS1_MetaG_FD_89878 | JGI IMG/M metagenome (GOLD analysis project Ga0116159, IMG submission 89878) | Active sludge microbial communities of municipal wastewater-treating anaerobic digesters from Japan - AD_JPNAS1_MetaG | ecosystem: Engineered > Bioreactor > Anaerobic > Digestate | place...
CCTGAACGTACGGTCAGGGAAGTATTCTGTGGGATCGTGAGCGGGCTGACTTGACAGATATGAACAATACCCGCAAATTTGTTGCGGGTATTGCATGTAAATGTCAAGTGCAGGACGTAACCTCTTCCCTTAGCCCATTCACATGAATCCCAAGGGCGCCCCTGAACCAAGCTTCCAGCCCCCTATGGAAAGACGTCCCTCTCCTTTTTCTTTCCTGTTCCCGCTACCAGCCTTTGGTCCACATCTCCTCGTCCTCGTAAACCTTCTCGTCCGCCTGGTCCGCCTGGTCGGCGTCCGCCTCGATCCGGCGGCCCGCATTCGGATCCTTGAGGACTTCCCGGTAGTACTCGTGCTGGATGAGGAGGTTCATGATTTCGTTGGTCCCGGTCCAGATCTGGGTGAGGCGCGTGTCGCGCACCATCTTCTCGATGGGGTAGACGTTGGTGTAGCCGATGCCGCCGACGATCTGCATGGCGAGGTTGCAGACATTCCAGGCCGTGTCGGTCGCGAACTTTTTCGCCTCGCTGACGAGCCTGCGGGCTGAAGGAAGGCCCGCGTCCACGCCTTTGCCGGCCGCGATGGTCAAAGCCCGGGCCGCGTCCAGCTGCGTGATGGCGTCGGCCACTTTGAAGCTCACGCCCTCGAAGGAGCGGATTTTTTGGCCGAAGGCCTTGCGGCGGTCGCTGTACCGGACGGCGACCTCCAGGGCGGCCCGGCCCATGCCGAGTGACCCTCCCGCGGAGGTCAGGCGCTCGGGCACCATCATGGTGTTGAAGATCGCGGCGCCCGTGTTGATCTCGCCGATCAGATTGGCGCGCGGTACCTTGACGTCCCGGAAGACAAGTCTTCCCGTGCCGCCGCCGCGCGTCCCCATGAGCTTGTACAGATACTTGACCTCGACGCCCGGCCGGTCGCCCTCGACGAGCAGAAGGCTGATGCGCTCGTGCGGTTTCCCTTCGGGATTCGTGTTGCAGTAGACGATGAAGAAGTCCGCGCCGTCCGCCGCCACGACGAAGCGCTTCTGGCCGCGCACGACGAAGGTATCGCCCTGGAGGTCAGCGCGGGTCGTGGCGCCGAAGAAGTCCGATCCGCCGCGTGGTTCCGTGAGCGCTTCCGCGGAAACGAGATCGCCGCGAAGCAGGGGCTGGAGGAATTTTTCCTTCTGCTCCCGGCTTCCGTAGGAAACGAGGGCCTGTCCGACGATCGAGGGCATGGAGAATGCGCAGCCCAGCGCCGTTCCCAGGGCGCCGATTTCCTCGAGGGCGGCGATTTCGGCTGTCCAGGAAAGGCCCCTGCCGCCGTATTCCTTCGGGAACCGCAATCCCAGAAGGTTACGGTCGCCCAGGGCCTTCACGAAATCCCGGGGATAGCGGATCTCATCCCGGTCCATCCTCCGAAGCAGGTCCGTCGAGACGTCCTGTCTCACGAACTGACGAACTTCGTCCTTCAGCGCGACTTCTTCTTTCGTCAAGAAAACGTCCGGCAGCATGGTTTCCTCCCTTTCTGCAATGGTTCAGCGGCAGGCGTTGGTGGATGAAGGTCCGTGAGACGGCCGGTGCGGTCCGGGCAGCGAGCGGCGCGAAGATCAGCGTCCGTCGGCGGCGGCGCGCATGGCGGAGATCGTTTCCCGATAGTTCCGGCTCCCGAACACGGCGGCCCCGGCGACCAGGACATCGGCGCCGGCTTCGGCGACGGACCGGGCGTTTTCCAGCGTGATGCCCCCGTCCACCTCCACGAGCACGTGCGGTGCGACCGACTTCCTCAGTTCGCTTGCCCGGCGGATCTTGGGCAGGACGCTTCCGATGAAGGACTGCCCGCCGAATCCCGGGTTGACGCTCATGACGAGCAGAAGATCGATGTCCGGCAGGATGGGTTCGATCTGCACGAGGGGCGTCGCCGGATTGAGCGACACGCCGGCCCTGGCGCCCGCCTCGCGGATCTGCGTCACGATGCGGTGCAAATGGCTGCATGTCTCCACATGGACGGTGATGACATCGCTTCCCGCCTTCGCGAAGGTCTCGACCCAGCGCTCGGGGTTCTCGATCATCAGGTGCACGTCGAAGGGCAGCTTCGTGACCTTGCGCAGCGACGAGACAACGGAGGGACCGATCGTGATGTTCGGGACGAAACGGCCGTCCATCACATCGACGTGGATCCAGTCGGCGCCGGCCTTCTCGACGGCGGAGATTTCCTCCGCGAGCCTGCCGAAATCAGCCGAGAGGATGGAGGGGGCGATCTTTTTCATGGGTGGAAATGCAAATACACCATCGCTCCCGGAGCGTCAAGCGGGAAAACCTCCTTGACAGTCCGCGGAAAAATCCGGAGAATCGCCGCCATGATTGCGCTGTACAACGTCCTTCTTGCGCTTGCCGCCCCGTTCCTGGCGACCTATTACGGCGGCAAGATGCTGCTCACGGGGAAATACCGCCGCAGCATCGGGCCGAAGTTGGGCGCCCTCTCGCCGGACCGGGTCGCCGCCATGACCGGTTCTCCCCGCATCTGGGTGCACGCCGTATCGGTGGGCGAGGTGACGGCGGCCGCCCCCATCGTCGCCGCGTTGCGGGCTTCGTACCCCGGGGCGTGCATCGTGCTTTCCACCAGCACGGAGACGGGCCAGGAAATGGCCGCCAAGGTCGTTCCCGAGGCGTCCGGCATCATCTATTACCCTCTCGATCTGCCGTGGGTCATCCGCAAGGTCATCGGCGTCGTGAACCCGGACGTCTTCGCCGCCGTGGAGACGGAGCTCTGGCCGAACTTCATCCGCGCCTGTAGGACGCGGGGCATACCGCTCGTCCTGGTGAACGGCCGGATCTCGGGGCGCTCCTTCCGGCGCTACCGGGCGACGCGGTTCTTCTGGCGGGGAATGCTCGCTGCCTTCTCGGAGGCCGGCATGATCTCCCGTCTCGATGCCGAGCGCATCGGCGAAATCGGCTTGGATCCGGTGCGGATCGGCATTCTGGGGAACGCCAAGTACGACGGTCTCGCCGCACGCGTGTCAGCGGACCTCGGGGACAGCACGAGGGAGCGGCTGAACGTCGCCGACGGCGAGCGCTTCTTCGTCGCGGGCAGCACCCATCCGGGAGAGGAACGGATCGTCCTCGACGTCTTCCACGGACTTCTGGCATCGCATCCCGAGTTCCGCCTGGCCCTGATTCCCCGTCACGTCGACCGGGCGCCGGAGGTCCTGGACATCGTCCGCCGAGCCGGCTTTGAAGACGTTCTGACCATGAAGGAAATTGCCGCCGGCCGCCGGCGGAAGGGGGAGCGGGTGGTCGTGGTCGATGTGATCGGCGAACTCTTCAAGATCTACTCGCTGGCGGAGATCGTCTTCTGCGGCGGCAGTCTCGTCCCCAAAGGCGGCCAGAACATCCTGGAAGCGGCCGCCTGGGGAAAGGTCGTCCTGTACGGCCCGCACATGGACGACTTCCTGTCCGAGAAGGACCTGCTGGAGGAAGCAGGAGCGGGGTTTACCATCGGAAGCGAGGCGGAGATGCTGGGGCGGATCGAGTCGCTGCTGGCCGATCCGCTTGAACTTCGGCGGCGAGGGGCCGAGGGAGCCCGCGTCGTTGCAGCGAACCAGGGCGCCGCCGGACGGTACGCGGAGCTAATCGTACGCAACCTGAAGAAAGGCTGACAGACTGCTGAATCCGACGGCGAACTCAGTTCCCCCGATGCGGCTCCACTTTGTTGTCATTCACCCTTTCCCTCTTGTCATTCCCGCGGAAGCGGGAATCCAGGGTCGTTGGGTTTGCCTGCGCGCCGGGTGCGCAACCAGAGCGCTGGGTCCCCGCGTGCGCGGGGACGACAGATGGGGGCACGGGTAACGGCGGAAGATTCGCTGATTTTGTCATTTCCGTCTTTCTCTCTGTCATTCCCACGGAAGCGGGAATCCAGAGTCTTGATCTTTGTCTTCCACACCCGGTGCGCAACCAGAGCGCTGGGTCCCCGCGTACGCGAGGACGACAGATGGGGGCACGAGGAACGGCGGAAGATTCGCTGATTTTGTCATTTCCGTCTTTCTCTCTGTCATTCCCGCGGAAGCGGGAATCCAGAGTCTTGATCTTTGTCTTCCACACCGGTGCGCAAGCAGAGCGCTGGGTCCCCGCGTGCGCGGGGACGACCAAAATGAAACCAGGGAAGCCGTTCGCACCGCCGCTGGGTCCCCGCGTACGCGGGGACGACAGATGGAGACGCGCGGAGGCGACAAACAGGAAACAGAGGACTTCCAATCAGACGGGTGAATCCGGCAGCGAGCGCATTCCCCGCAGCTTGCTGCGGGGTAAGCGAGCGAATGATGCTCAAGATCCCTTCCTTGGGGATCGAAGATTCTCCGGAGCTTGCTCCGGAGAGCTTCAATCTTTTCAGGCCGATTCCGACGCGCGCTTGAGGTATCCCTCCCAGCGCTCGTCGACTTCCTTCTGCATCCGCGAAAGCTGGTCGATGCTCATCTTCTTGAAGCGGATCTGCCGCTCCACGTAGTTGATGACCGGCAGGCGGTTCCCTTTTTCCGCGATCGACCGGCTGCGGCCGGTGAAGCGGAATTTCCCGTTCTCGATCTCGAACAGGCAGACGACGCCCGTTTCCACGGCGAGCCGCCCGATCTTCACGGTATCGCGGGGGGCATATCCCCAGCCGGGCGGGCAGGGGGCGTTGATCTGCAGATACCGCGTCCCCTTGATGCGCTTGGCCTTGACGAACTTGTCGTACAGGTCGATGGGGTAGGCGGGGGACGCGGTCGCGACGTAGGGGATGTCGTGGCCTTCCATGATCTTGACCATGTCCTTCTTGCCCTGCTGCTTGGTCAGGAGCGGCGTCGTCGTGGTGATGGCGCCCATCGGGGTGGCGCTCGAACGCTGCGTCCCCGTGTTCATGTAGCCCTCGTTGTCATAGCAGACGAAGATGAAATCCGTGCCGCGCTCGGCCGCGCCGCTCAGGGACTGGATGCCGATGTCGTACGTGCCGCCGTCGCCGGCCACGGCGACGACGGTGTAATCGGTCCTGTTGAGGGCCGCGAGACCCGCCACCAAACCGGCTGCGGAAGCGGCGGTGCTGGCGAAGGTGCAGTTCAGGCAGGGGATGGTCACCGAGGTGATGGGGTAGAGGCCGTGCAGGACGGTGAGGCAGCTCGCCGGGATGGTGAGGATGGTATTTCCGCGCAGGGCCTTGAGAACATAGCGGTACGCGAGCGAGAGGCCGCAGCCCTGGCAGGCGCGGTTGCCCGGCAGCATGTATTCCTCTTCGTTGATCTTGAACAGCTTCTCCGGCATGGACTGTTCGTGCGATTCCGTCATCAGCAGACTCCGGGGACTGGAAATGTCCCGCCCTTTAATGGAGAATGGCGCTCTCCTTCATTCCGTGACGCAGTTGATCCAGACGGCGGCCTTTTCCCGCTGCCCGTTCCCGATTTCTCCGATGGCCGTTTCGGCCGCCGCCGCCAGTTCGGTCGCCTTGACGTCCCGGCCCCCGAGACCGGCGATGAAACCCCGGATCGGCGCGTCGATCCCCGTCCCGTACAGGGCCGCTTTCAGGTCCGTGCAGAGGGCGCCTTCGTAGCCGTAGCTGATGTCCTTTTCGAAGACGAGGATCGCCTCCGCGCCGGCGAGGGCCGACCGGACCGCTTCCCTCGGGAAAGGGCGGTAGGCGCGGATGCCGACGACGCCGACGGCATGGCCCTTCCCGCGCAGGAGATCGGCCGCGGCCGTCGCTTCCGTCGCCAGGGACCCCATGCTGACCAGGAGTACCTTCGCGTCGTCGCGCCGGTAGGTCCACAGTGTGCCGCCGCAGTCCCGTCCGAAGGCGGCGGCGAAATCGCCGTTGACGCGGATGATGGTATCGCGTGCGCCCTCGATCGCCTTTTCCATCTTCCAGCGCATCTCCATGTATCCGTCGCGGAGGGTCCCTTCGGCATCCTTCCTCCGCCATGGAAAGATGACGGGGTTGATGTTCCGCGGGTCGGCGGCGTCGAGGATCGTATGCGGCTTGTAAGGCGGCAGGAACTCGGCCACTGCCTCCGTTGCGGGGATCTCGACGGGCATCATCGTGTGGGACAGGACGAAACCGTCGTAGCAGACCATGACCGGCAGGTAGACTTCCTCGGCGATCCGGTAGGCCTGGATCACCGTGTCGAGGATCTCCTGATTGTTCCGGCAGTACAGCTGGATCCAGCCCGTGTCCCGCTGTGCGATCGCACCCTGCTGATCGTTGAAGATGGACCAGGGCGCTCCGACGCCGCGGTTCACGCAGCACATCACGATGGGGAGGCGGGACCCGGCCGCCCAATGGAGCTGCTCGTGCATGTACAGGAGGCCGTGGGAACTCGTGGAGGTGAACACGCGGGCGCCGACGCTGGAGGCGGAGACGCAGACGGTGAGCGCCGAATGCTCGCTTTCGACGCGGACGTATTCGGCCTTGAGTTCCCCGCTCTCGATGTAGGAGGAGAGGTACTCCGTCACGGGGGTCGAGGGCGTGATGGGATAGGCGGACACCACCTGAACGCGGCAGAGCTTGGCGCCCAGCGCCGCAGCCGCATTGCCGGTCATGATCTGGACGTTTTCCGGGGCCATCAGCATTCCCCCTCGCAAGAATGATCGCGTCCGTGCAGGATGAGGGATGGCTTTGCAAAAAGCTCCGGAGGCAAGGCGCGCGCGGCTCGACAAGCTCGCCATGACAAGGATGAAGCCTGTCCCGAGCCCGTCGAGGGAAAGGATGAAGCGCAACGCCGCCTACGGACTTTTTCCGAAGCCATCAGCATTCCCCTTCGTTGACCATGGATATCGCCTTCGCAGGGCATTCCTCGGCGCAGATCCCGCAGCCCTTGCAGTACTCCATGTCGATGCTCACGGGGATCCCCGTCCTGACGACGCCCTCCGGGCAATAAAGCCAGCAGAGGAAACAGGCGGAGCGCCTCTTCACCGAGGCGATGCATTTGGCGTGGTCGATCACCGGCTTCATGTCCCGCCAGTCGCCGGTCTTGCCCGCCTCGCCGACGGCCGGTTTGCACATGGCGGAGATGTTCCCGTCTTTCTTTTCCATGACCTGCCGTCCCCCGTCGTTCAATCTTTCGTCCCGGCCGGCATGCGCGTCCGCTCGAAGGCGGCCCGAAGCGCCATGAGATTCGCCGTCACGTTCCCGCCGCCGAGTTTGTCCTTGAGACCTCTTTCCATGGCATCCATGCCGACGATGCCGGTTGCCCGGCAGAAGGCCCCCAGCAGAGGCGTATTGACCATGGGTTTGCCTTCCTTGATCAGGTGGTGTTTCAGGGCGATGTCCGCCGCATCCACAGTGGCGATCCGGCAGCATCCCCTGATCGGAACCGCCGCGGGATCGCAGGGGGTATTGATGATGAGCAGACCGTTCTTTTTCAGGGAACCGAGGATATCGACGACCCGCAGCAGGGATTCGTCGAGAACGACCGAGACATCGGCATGCTCGATCTGTGAAAAGACGCGGATGGGTTCGGAGGAAATTCTCGTCGAGGCGGTGAGAGGCGCCCCGCGTCTTTCCGGGCCGAAGGTCGGGGCCGAGGTCACGCCGCGGTATCCCTGAAAGTAGGCGGCTTCCGCGAGGATCTGGGACGCCACGACGACTCCCTGGCCGCCCCGGCCGTGCCAAATGACCTCCTGCAATTGGACCTTGCTCATGTCGCACCAACGAAAAAAGCCATGGATGCTGTTCCACCCATGGCCCTCGAGGGAATCGGATCGTTCTCAATCGACTCCTGAAGCGACGGGCGGCCGGCAGGATTCCGGCAACAGGAGCAGGGGCCGCAACAAGTCGGTCATGCAGCCGAGCAGCATCTCCTTTTCGCCCATCTTCGTTTCCCCCGTCCGAAAATGTCCGGCGAAGGTAAAACAAAACCCCCCTGTTGTCAATAGAGTTTTTCCGGTTTCGGGCGCGCGGAGCAGCGGGATCGGCGCGGTCCGCCGAATCTCTTGTTCCGCTGCAGCGGCCTGTGCTATAGGATGTCCACAACACTACCAGCGATCACGTTCCTCCTACGCCCCTCACGGGACGTTTCGGGGTGTCCACAATCGGGATCCGACCCGGGTACCGGCGATGATGCAATCTTTTCTCTCCCGCTACGGCAAGCTTTTCATCTGCCTGCTGATCGCAGCGACCACGGCGATCGCCTACCTGCCGGTCAGGGACAACGGCTTCGTCAATTACGACGATGAAGAGTACGTTGTGAAGAACGGCAACGTGCAAGGCGGCCTGACCCTCGAGGGCCTGCAGTGGGCGTTCACCACCCTGGATGTCGGCAACTGGCACCCGCTGACCTGGCTGTCGCATATGATGGACTGCAGCCTCTTCGGACTGAATCCCGCCGGTCATCATCTGACGAGCCTTTTCCTGCACATCCTCAATGCCCTGCTCCTGTTCCTTGTGCTGAACCGGATGACCCACGCCCTCTGGCGGAGCGCCTTCGTCGCCGCCCTGTTCGCGCTTCATCCCCTGCATGTCGAATCCGTCGCCTGGATTGCCGAAAGGAAAGACGTCCTCAGCGGTCTGTTCTGGATCCTGTCGATGGGCGCTTATGTTCTTTACGCGGAGCGGCCGGGCATCCGGAGATATTCGCTTGTCTTCGCGATGCTCGCCTTCGCCCTCATGGCCAAACCCATGGCGGTGACGCTGCCTTTCGTGTTCCTCCTGCTCGATTACTGGCCCCTCGGCCGGTTCCGGACGCCGCGGCCGTCGGAGGCGGGTGACGAAAAGCCCGAGGGGCCGGAATCCGTCCCTGTCCGTAAGAAGAAGACGAGACAGATCAAGGCGGAAAGGACGCCTTCCGAAAAAAGGGCTTCGCCGCAGCGCGACCCCGGAGCTCCCGGGGCCATCTTTCGCAGGCTGGTTTCTGAGAAAATTCCCCTTTTTCTCCTGTCGCTGCTTTCCAGCGCGGCCACCTACATCGCCCAGCAGAAGGGCGGCGCCGTCGCCCTCCTCGAAGCGTACCCGCTGGCGGACCGCCTGCAGAATGCCGCGGTGTCGTACATCCGATACCTCCTCAAGGTCTTCTACCCCGCGGACCTTTCCGTCTTCTATCCCTACGTCGCGCACCCGTTCTGGCAGATCGCCGGCTCGGTGCTGCTGCTGTTGTTGGCCGTCTTCCTCGTCGTACGGCTGGCAAGGCGCTTGCCCTATCTCCCCGTGGGCTGGTTCTGGTACCTCGGCACCCTGTTCCCCGTCATCGGCATCGTCAAGGTGGGACTGCAATCCATGGCGGACCGGTACACCTATCTCCCCTCCATCGGGCTCTTCGTGCTGATCGTCTGGGGCCTCCATGACCTGACGCGGAACGTGCGGAAACGGGCCCTTGTTCTCGGCGCGTTTGCGGCCGCGGTTCTCGTGCTTCTTTCCGCCGCCACGTGGCGGCAGGCGCGGCTTTGGAAGGACGATCCGACGCTCTACGAGCACGCACTGGAGGCCGCGGCGGGAAATCACGTCGCCCACTTCGGACTGGGGCTTTATTACGACAGGCAGGGGGATCCGGGGAAGGCCGTCGATCACTATGCCCAGGCCATTCGCATCCTGCCGACACAACCGGACTATCTGAACAACATGGGCAACAGCCTCGCCAAATTGGGAAGGACGGAGGAGGCGGCCGCCCGTTACCGGGAGGCCATCGCCCTCCAGGACGACAACGCCCTGTCCCATTTCAATTACGCCTGGCTCCTGGCCGTTCAGGGGAAATACGACGAGGCGGAGCGTCATTTCCGCAAGGCCCTTGACCTGAACCCGGAAGATTCGGTCGCCTGCATCATGCTGGCCGACATGCTGTCCAGGCAGGGCAAGCTGGATGAGGCCCTGCATTATTATGCGCGTTCGCTGCAGATCGACCCGAATCGCGCCGATGTACATTTCGCCATGGGAAAGATCCTGGCGTTTCAGGGGAAGAAAGGCGAGGCGGCCGAGAATTTCCGGAAGGCGCTTCGATTGGATCCCGACCACGGCCGGGCGCGGCAGGCCCTGGAAAGAGTCCTTCCCTGAAAGTAGGCATTCCCGCGCAGGCGGGAATCCGGAAGGGAACTGGATGCCCCCGGATCAGAGTCCGGGGCAGGCTTATCGAGTCCGGCATGACATTCACCATATCGGGTATCCCCGTTGTCATTCCCGCGAAAGCGGGAATCCAGAACGGAGATCGAGTCCGGCATGAAGTTTTTCCATGTTTCATCGCCGGTGGAGTATCCGGCATCCCGGGGCGGGTCAGCGTTCTTTTTCCTGGAGCGCCGTTTCCAGGTTCCTGCGGGCCTGATGGAACGAGGGATCGAGGGCGAGGGCCGCGCGGAAATGGACGATCGCCTCGTCCACCGCGCCCTTCTGCGCCAAGGCGATGCCGAGGCTGTTGTGCGCTTTCGCGCTGGAAGGAACCGCGGCGACGGCCTTTCGCAGATGGACGATCGCGCGGTCGAGATCGCCGGTGCGGGCGAGCGCCACACCCAGAAGCCGGTTGGCCTCCCCGTGGGCCGGGTCGATGCGCACCGATTCCTCGAGCTGGCGGACCGATTCTCCCTGCCGCCCCTGGCCTGAAAGCGCCAGGGCCAGGTTGTTGCGGGCATCGACGTAACGCGGATCGACTGCAAGCGCGCCGTTGAAATGCCGGATGGCGCCCTCGAAATCGCCCTTGCGGGCGAGGATGATGCCGACGTTGTTGAGCGACTTGATGTCGTCGGGCCGGATCCGGAGCGCCTCGCGGAAACGGTCCAGCGCCCCTTCCGTTTCGTTCCTCTCCAGGAGAGCCAGCCCGTAGTTGTACTGAGCCCAGTTGTTGTTCTCCGTGACCGCAGCGGCATGGCGGAAGAGCGTCAGGCTGTCCCGCCAGACGCCCGCCTGGCGGAACGTCAGAACGGCCATGGCGGCGAGGACGACGGCGGCGCCGGCGGCGAGAATTTCGCGGCGCCGCCGGACGCGCGCAAGAAGATCGGGGACGCCCCATGCGGCGGCGATGAAGATGCCGATCAGAGGGACGTAGGTGTAGCGGTCGGCCATTGCCTGGAGCCCGACCTGTACGATGCCGATCACAGGCACCAGCGTCCCGAGGTACCAGAGCCATCCCACGACGAGATAGGGGAGCCGCCGCCATGCGTAGAGCGCCGCCGCCGTGACGGCGAGGAGGGCGGCGACGGCGAGAAGGACCTTTCCAGCCCCCAGCGTGCCTGCCGGATGGGGATAGAAGACGGCCAGGTCCATCGGCCAGACCGTTTTGACCAGGTACTGCCCATAGGATACGACGGCGTTGCCCAGGCGCGAGGCGAGGGGATAGTTCTCCAGGTCCTTGACCACGCCCTGCTGCGCATAGAGGGTGACGACGCTTGCCGCCGCGGTCAGGACGAAAAAGGGGACCTTCTCCAGAACCAGGCCCCGCAGGGATCCCGCGGCAGCCGTTGCAGGGACTTTCGACGGCCGGCCCGGCGCCGCCTCCCCGCTCTTTCCGCTCTTTTTCCTTCTTGTCTCCCGCCGTTCGGGCGCCGTCTGCACCGTCGCCGCATTCCCGGCATCTGTCAGGCGCCGCAGCGGCCAGTAATCGAGAAGCAGGAGAACGAAAGGCAGCGTGACGAGCATCGGCTTGGCCAGGAGGCCGAGGGCGAAGAATGCCAGGGCCAGTCCGTAAAGACGGCGGTCCCTTCTTTCGACGAAGAGGGCGTAGGCCCCGATCGTCAACATCCAGAACAGAGTGCTGAGGACGTCCTTGCGCTCGGCCGCCCAGGCGACGGACTCGACGTGGAGCGGGTGCAGACCGAACAGGGCCGCCGCGAAGGCGCTGCGCCAGGGGGCGCCCGTCATGCGAAAGAGGACCAGGAAGAGCAGCAGCGTGTTGGCCGCGTGGAAGAGGAGGCTGACGCCATGATGCGCCGGTGCATGGGACCCGAAGAGGCTTGCGTCCGCCATGTGGGAAAGCCACGTCAGCGGGTGCCAGTTGTGGACGTGCGTCGCGGTGAAGGCCCAGCAGATCCCTTCCCAGGTCAACCCCTGGAGGACGACGGGATTCCCGGCGATGTAGCTGTTGTCGTCGAAGGCGACAAAATCGTTGCCGGTGACGGGCCAGAGGGCGGCGATCGTCGAGAAGGCCAGGAGCAGGGAAAGGACCGTGACCAGGAGGGGGCGGGGCGATGCGTTCACGCCGGTTCTCCGTTGCCGTGCAGGTTCCGGACGCCGAGCTGCCCCACGGCGGCCTCCATCCGCGCGAGGAGGGGATGCAGCGTCCGGGTGTCGAGGGCGGATACGGCGACGGCGTCGAAGCGCCGGCACAGCGCCGCGAGCTGCGTCTTGTCGGCGATGAGGTCCTCCTTGTTCAGGACGCGGATTTGGGGTTTTCCGGCGACGCCGAGCTCCTCCAAGACCTTTTCCACGGCCCCGATCCGCTCCTCGAAATCCGGCCGGCCGGCGTCGATGACGTGCAGGAGGATATGCGCGTCCTGGAGCTCGTCGAGGGTGGCGCGGAAGGCCGAGAACAACTCGGGCGGAAGGTGGCGGATGAAACCGACCGTGTCGGTGACGAGCGCCTCGCGTTCCCGGGGAAAGCGCAGCCGCGCGCTCTTGGGATCCAGCGTCGCGAAGAGCCTGTCTTCCGCCAGCACGCGGCTCTTCGTCAGGGCGTTGAGAAGGGTCGACTTGCCGGAATTCGTGTAGCCGACGATGGAGATGATCGGGATGCCCGTCCGCCCTCTTCTGTCCCGGCGCCGGTCCCTGTCCTTCCCGATGTCCTTCAGGAGCTTCTCCAGGCGGTGGATCCTCTCCCGGACCCGCCGGCGGTCGATCTCCAGCTTCGTCTCTCCCGGACCGCGTCCGCCGATTCCGCCGGCCAGGCGCGACAGGGCCGTTCCCTTGCCGGTGAGGCGGGGCAGCAGGTAGCGCAGCTGGGCCAGCTCCACCTGGATCTTGCCTTCCCGGCTCATGGCCCGCTGGGCGAAGATGTCGAGGATCAGCTGCGTGCGGTCGATCACCTTCATCTCGGTGAATTCGGTGATGGAACGGATCTGCGCGGCCGTCAGCTCATGGTCGAAGATCAGGAGATTGGCGCCCTTCTGCAGGGCGCCGATGACGAGGTCGGAGATCTTCCCCCGCCCGAGGACATACTTCGGATCGGCCGCATGGCGATGCTGAATCAGGGTGCCGAAGACCTCCACGCCGCAGGACCGCGCCAGTTCCTTCAGTTCGGCGATCGATGCCTCCGCGTCCGATCGCGGGTCCGTCTCGACGCGGATCAGGATCGCCTTGTCGACGGCGTCGATCTTCCGCACCTGCTGCCTCTTCGCGAATTCGCTTTCCAGATCCTGAATGAAGGAAAGAAAGTCCGTCCGGATCTCCGAGGGCCGCTGGGGCGGCAGGATCTCCCAGTAGCGGCCGTCCTGGTTCTCGGGAAGAAGATGGGCCGCGTATGCCAGCCCCGGCAGCCCATCGGGAAGGACCTCGACGGCGCAGACGAGATCGAGGCGCAGCAGCGCCAGGTCCGTGAGGTCGTCGCCGGTCAGATCCTCGCCGTTCAGGTGGGTGTGAATGAGGCGCAGTCCCCTGAGGCGCGCGGACGACGCGCGGAAACGGTCGAGTGGAGGCAGCAGGATCTGCCTGTCCGACCCGACGACGACGAAGGCGACGTCGCCGCGGCGGGAAAGAAGAAGCCCGATCTGGCGGTGAATCTCCGCCGAGATCTCGGTCAGGTTGCGGGCCAGTTCGTGGGTCAGGATGCTTTCGGGCGGGACCTTGCGCCGGTAGAGGTGCTCGATCCGCCGGATCTGCGAGGCGCCGAGGCCGTGAATGTTTCCGTACAACCGTTCGATGGAAGGTCTCCCTTTGTCATTGAGGGCGCGGAGCGCCGCGGCGGGCCCAAACCCGGATCCGCATCGCCGCCGAACTTTACACGTTGCCGAAGAGGCCGTCAAGCGGGGCAAAAAAAGGGTAGTGGGTCAGTTTGACCACGGCAATTTTTTGCCGTTGCTCAATCCTTTCTGCACGGGGAAAGGAACGCCTCAATCACTTCGGTTTTCGCGCGAACCATTCCCCTGCCGGTCTTAGTAATCAGTTGTGCTTTTTCCAAGAAGTTGATGTCTCGCATTACGGTCTTTTTGGTCTTCCCTACATAATGAATAGTTATCCTGTGGCTAATTTCAGATATTTTTGCAATAGGGACAGCGGCGTTATTGTTTTGCCTTGATAAGTCCAATACCAAATGCCTCCTTCTTATATCGGTTGGCGTATCTTGATCCTTAAAGTGCTCATGTACGTAATTTTCCCAAGTAACCTTGAATTGCTGTTGCCTAATTTTGCCCAACTGCTCCCTTAACCCATCTACATAACCCTGTATAGCGTACTTTATAAATGGTATTAGATCTCCACCATTCTTGCTGCTAATATCGAGATGTCTATAATATTCCTGTCTTGTTAAATTATAATGATTCGTAAGCAATTGCGTAGCTGGTATTGGCACACCTGCCGACATCAATATTTTTAGTTCTATTAATCTGGCGGTTCTTCCGTTACCATCCCCGAAGGGGTGTATCCACGTAAAGTATACGTGCGCGGCTATTGCTTTTATAATATTAAAAGCAGTTACGTTTCCATCAAAAGGGACGAGTTCTTTGTTTAACCAATCAACATACCGATTAAGCAGATACTCACAGTCTTCTGCGGGTGCTCCTCTATACGGACCAACACCTACTGAATGTTTTCTGATTTCTCCAGGGACAACTCCTTCATTTAGTTCCAAGCCGTCCAATATTAGCTTATTAAACTCTTTAATTTCATTAACGTCTACTTCTGTTGAACACCCATCCAAAATTCTTTGCTTCATTATGTTGCAGGCTTTGACAATATTGTCTATTTCCTTCCCAAGGTACTCTTGGGATGGGGGAAGTTTCAACGTCCCCTCGATCCGTCTTAGTGTGTCTTCCTCCGAAAGCGTATTACCCTCTATGGCAGTAGTCGCTAGCACCCCTTTGGCGAGATATATATTGTATAGTTTTTTTGCGGTTTCCGGCTGAATTGGGATTCCGGAGATATGTTCGCACTTCGACTGCGCCTCTCCCAACTGTATCCAAGTGTCGTAACGTATCGGCTGGAAATTCAGTTTGAAAGTTAGCCACGGGTGCGTCTTTAAATATGTCCTTTCTGTTGTCATACTTAATGTCCTTTAATTTATCAATAAAAAACTTATAAAATTGATTAATTATAGATTTATTTGGTTTTTATGGCATATTAGATGTCCACAACTATAGATATATTTCCTCCTTTTGTCAATAAATTTTTGAGGGGATTATGGAATGGTGAGGGGCTACGCCAGATTGGCTATCTCTTCCAGTGTCCACACATGATCCGCTACCTTCGCTGCAAGCCCCATTATTTCAAACTGACCCACTACCAAAAAAAAGCCCCGGGGTCCAAGACCCCGGGGCCGATGTTGCCGTGACGCAGCTTAACCGAAAGCGACGTCTCTTAGAAGCTCAGCAGAAGCTGATGCATCAGGAGGTAGTCGTTGCTGATGTTGACCGCGTCGTTGGTCGCCTTGAAGTAGTCGCCGGTCCAGAGGTAGCCGAAACCGACCATGTACTCCAGGTTGTCGTAGATCTTGTAGGAAGCCGTCAGGTCGAATTCCGTGCCGTACTTGTCGGAGATGTACTCCACGGCGCCGACCTTGGGCTTCTTGTCGGCGTAGGCGTAGGAGATCGACGCCTTGATGTCGAGCTGCTTCATGGGCTTCACACCCGCGTAGACCTGGTAGAACCAGATATTGTCGGAGTATTCACCCCGGCGGTTGTCGTTGCCGGCGGTGTTGCCGACGCGCCAGCCGACCTGGTTCCGGTATTCGTAGCTCATCATCATAAGGGACAGGTTGACCGAGCTGTTCAGGCCCAGTTCCGCGAAGAGGCCCGACTTCTTCTTGGTCGCGTCGGAGCCGTCGTCGCCGCCGCCGTAGGCGAAGATACCGCCGACGTACATGGGCGCGATGTCATAGTTGACCAGCAAATAGGCACCGCCCTGCGAGAAGTCGATGTCCTGCCTGCCGGCAGTCTTCGGATCATCGTACTCGGCCCACTTGCCCGTGGCGTAGAGGACTTCGGCTTCCACGTAGAGGTTGCCGGCCTTGTACTTCACGTAGGGATCGAAGATGTAGAGGACTCTCCTGTAGCCGTCCAGTGCCAGCGACCTGTTCGACTGGTTGCGGACGTTCTGGAACATCAAGCCGGCGTCGCCGCCCTTGAACTTGTAGACGAAGCCCAAGTCGTAGATGTCGATATCGTTGTCGATGCTCAGGCCTCCCCTTGCACCGTTGGCGCCTTCAGCCTCGTAGCCCTTCTCGATGGCGGCGATCAGCGTGAAATCGCCCAGGGGCAGGAAGTACTTGATCATCGGCTTGGAGCCGGCGCTGTTTCCCATGACCGTACCGAACGCACGGTCTTCTTGGTAGCCGACCTGGAAGCGGCCGCCCTTGGTGTCGAAGGTGACGTAGGCGCGTTCCCAGGAAATGTTGTTGTCGTTCGTGGTGAGCGTGTCGCCCCACTTCTTCTCCAGGACGTCGAAACGGGTCGTCAGCATGAGACCCTCGGCGACCTTGAAATCGCCGACCATGCGGAGCCGGTTGTCATAGAACTGCGTGGCGCCGGCGCCGGTCGTGGTGTCCTTGTCGATCGATTTCAGGTTGTGGTTGTACCAACCTCTCATGCGGAGCGAACCGCTGAACTTGCCGTCAACGGCGGCAAACGCGGGCATGCTGAAGGCTACGACGAGCCCCAGTGCCAACAGTACCATCCAGAATTTCCTCATTTTTTCCTCCATAGTGAAATTCATGTTTGAGATTTTTCGTCTCCCACGGGCAGAGGGAGGCGAACGGAAACAACACTTCTTGCTTCTTGAAACCCGGTCCGGACGAATCCTTCTCCGCCAAGACCGGTGGAACGATTGGCTGCCTTTTTCACCTCCTTCCCTCTGAAATTCCGATGAAAGCTAGCATCGGAGTGCTGCAAAGTCAAGCCCGTTCAGCTCGACAACATGTTTGTCTTTTCCGAAAAGCAACAAACATACCAGTACGTTGCGGATGGAAGGGGCCGCAGGGATTGCGGTGGTCATCTCACGGAATTTATTTTCGATTCTTGAAATGGAACGGCGGGCGGGAAGAAGCGGAACAACCGGCGCACTCCTGAGGGGCAGGGGCAGTGTGTTGAAAAAAATACACCAAGCAGAAAAAATCAGGCCTTTTTGCAACAGAAACCCTGGGACGAGCATCAAGACGACCCCGAAAAACAAAAACCCTGACTTTCAGCTCTGTTTCAACTTCTGCGATCAAGAAGCTTGAAAAAAACTCAGGAAACTCCAGTGAGAAAATCCTCTTGACATGGGTTAACGTGCAAGTTAACATGCCTTCGTGAACCGAACGATCCTCTTCTACAGAACAGCGGACGGGAGATGCCCCGTCCAAGACTTTCTCGATGCCTTGCCGGGTAAGGCGGCCCAAAAGGTGGCGTGGGTGCTCCGTCTTCTGGAAGACCTGGAGATGATCCCGGCGACCTACTTCAAGAAGCTGATCGGGGCGGAAGAGATCTGGGAGTGCAGGATCCAGTATGGCTCCAACATCTATCGCGTATTCTGTTTCTTTGACAGCCACTCGGTGGTCATACTGACCCACGGCTTCGAGAAAAAGAGCATGAAGACGCCTAAGCGGGAAATCGATAGGGCAGAGACCTATCGGCGTGATTATTTGAATCGGAAAGGAAAAAAGAGATGAGCGATCTGAAAAAATATATCGCCGCCCGGAAAAAGGCGGACAAGGCATTTGCGGAAGGCTTCGAGGAAGGCTACGAGCAATTCAAGATCGGAGTTGTCCTCCGCCAGGCAAGGGAAGCCGCGGGTCTGACCCAGGAGGAGTTGGCCGCGCGCCTCAAGACCCAAAAGACGGCGATCTCCCGGATCGAAAACCATGCCGAGGACATCAAGCTCTCCACGCTGGACCGGGTGGCCAAGGCACTGGGAAAGCGCCTGGAAGTCAATATCGCCTGATTTCATCGAAGCGACCGTTCCGTCCCGGCTTAAACCAAACATAGCATCTCCGACACGTCGAAGAGCCAGTCGGACCAGTCAGAGACGAACCAGGAAAACCCGTCTCCTGCAGGGCGGAAACGCATGTCTCCAAATATTCCTTGACAAGCCGGGGCGCCTTGGGCTATCCACGACTGACTTATGGTCACATAGTGACTATCGTTCAACGCACCCGGCAGGAAACTGCGGAAGTTCAGGGCAGGGAAGGGGCAGCCTCTTCATATCGCACTCGCCGTCGGCGGCCCCGGGGGGAAGGCATCCGAGCCGCTTCACGACGGGTGGATCCTCCATCCAAAAAAAAGTAGATCTATCAGTGCTTCTCGTTGATTTCTCGCTTGGTTTCGGGTATAGCACATCTGCCGTTTCGATCAGACAGCTATGTCCTTCGAGAGGCACATTGGCCCACCACAGAAAAACCCACAACACACAACAAAAGGAGGTAAGGAAGACAATGGCAGATCAGAAGGTGGAATTGAAGGAGGTATACCCGATTCCGGAGAAGGCGAGGAAGAAGGCCTGGGTGAGCGGGAGGGAAGCCTACGACAGGATCTACAAGAAGTCGGTGGAGGATCCGGCGGGATTCTGGGCGGAGATCGCGCCGCAGTACGTGGAGTTTTTCAAGAAATGGGACAAGGTGATGGACTACAACTTCGATATCCGGAAGGGTCCCATTTCCGTGAAGTTTTTCGAAGGCGCGAAGGTGAACGTGTCTTACAATTGCCTGGACAGGCACCTGAAGATTCGGCCGACGAAAGTGGCGATCCAGTGGGAGGGGAACGAGCCCGGGGAAGACAAGGCGTACACGTACCTGGAGCTGCACCGGGAGGTCTGCAAGTTCGCGAACGTGCTGAAGGCGAACGGGATCCAGAAGGGGGACCGGGTATGCCTGTACATGCCGATGGTTCCGGAGCTGGCGATCGCGATGCTGGCGTGTACGAGGATCGGCGCCATTCACAGCATCGTGTTCGGTGGATTTTCTGCGGACGCTTTGCGCGACCGGATCCAGGACTCCACGTCGAAGCTGCTGGTGGTCTGCGACGGGACGTTCCGCGGCGCGAAGGCGGTTCCCCAGAAGGCGTCGGCGGACGAGGCCCTGAAGGAGTGCCCGACGGTGAAGAAGGTGGTGGTGGTGAACCGGGTGGGCAACAAGATCAAGTGCGACTGGGTGGCCGGCCGTGACGCCTGGTGGCATGAGGAGATGGCGAAGGCGAGCGCGGTGTGCGAGCCGGAGTGGATGGACGCGGAAGATCCGCTTTTCATCCTTTATACCTCGGGATCGACGGGGAAGCCGAAGGGCGTTCTGCACACGACGGCGGGATACCTGCTTTTCGCGGCATACACGCACAAGATGATTTTCGACTACCATGAAGAGGATGTGTACTGGTGTACGGCGGACGTGGGCTGGGTGACGGGCCACAGCTACATCGTGTACGGGCCGCTGTGCAACGGGGCGACGTCGATCATGTTCGAGGGGGTTCCGAACTATCCGGACATGAGCCGTTTCTGGAAGACGGTGGAGAAGTACCGGGTGACGATCTTCTACACGGCCCCGACGGCGATCCGCGCGATCGCGAAGGAGGGGAACGAATGGGTGAAGAAGGCGGACCTTTCGACGCTGCGGGTGCTGGGGACGGTGGGCGAGCCGATCAACCCGGAGGCGTGGAACTGGTACTTCAACGTGATCGGCCGCGGCGAATGCCCGATCGTGGATACGTGGTGGCAGACGGAGACGGGCGGGATCCTGATCACGCCGCTGCCGGGGGCGATCGAGACGAAGCCGGGGATGGCGACGCTGCCGTTCTTCGGCGTTCAGCCGGCGCTGGTGAATGACGAGGGGAAGGAGATCCCGGAGACGGTGGCGAGCGGGGCGCTGTGCATGAAGATTCCCTGGCCGGGGATCATGCGGGGCGTGTACGGAGATCCCAAGCGTTTCCAGGAAACCTACTTCGAGCAGTTCCCCGGGTTCTACGTGGCGGGCGACGGCGCGCGGCGTGACAAGGACGGGTATTACCAGATCACCGGGCGGATCGACGACGTCATCAACGTATCGGGCCACCGGATGGGGACGGCGGAGGTGGAGAGCGCGCTGGTGGCCCATCCGAAGGTGGCGGAGGCTGCGGTTGTCGGATATCCGCACGAGATCAAGGGAACGTCGATCTACGCGTACGTGACGCTGAAGACGGGCGTGGAGAAGTCGGATGCGTTGAAGAAGGAGCTGGTGAACCACGTGCGGACGCTGATCGGGCCGATCGCGACGCCGGAGAAGATCCAGTGGGCGGACGGCCTTCCGAAGACGCGCAGCGGGAAGATCATGCGGCGCATCCTGAAGAAGGTGGCCTCCGGTGAAATCAACGACCTGGGGGACACCAGCACGCTGGCCGATCCCACCGTCGTCGGCGATCTCGTGAAGAACAGGCTGTAAACCGGTCGGGGAGACCCTGCGCCCTTTCGCCGGAGGCCCGGCGAAGGGGCGCAGGGATCCTGCGCAGGCTGTTGAAAAAGGCCCGCCTGCTGCGGTTTCCTCCATCCTTTGCCGTTCATGCACGTACCGGCAAGCACTTCATGGCTCGGGATCTCGGGGCCGCGCATTCAGGCATTTTTGAACAGGCTGCAAGAGGGGGGTTTTTCCCGGTTAACCGATTTCGAATTGAGAGGGGAGGGCGAGACAGTGAACATCGTGGCATGCGTGAAGCAGGTACCGGACA
>Ga0116159_1002004_pt1 | contig 20668 bp, 20 predicted proteins | sample AD_JPNAS1_MetaG_FD_89878 | JGI IMG/M metagenome (GOLD analysis project Ga0116159, IMG submission 89878) | Active sludge microbial communities of municipal wastewater-treating anaerobic digesters from Japan - AD_JPNAS1_MetaG | ecosystem: Engineered > Bioreactor > Anaerobic > Digestate | place...
CGCCACGCTCCAAGGTTAAGCTGGTGGCAGCCTGCTCAAAGCAAACTACGCCCAGGAGGACAAGGCCAACGCCTTGGAGAAGGCAAGGGCTGTGGTCGGAAAGTTGCGGGAAATGAAGCTCAAAGAGGCGGCGGACAAGGTCGAACAGGGTGTTCTGGAGACGCTGACTTACATGCACTTCCCGCGGGAGCACTGGACGAAGATCCACAGCAACAACGCCATCGAGCGGCTGAACAGGGAGATACGGCGGCGTACAAGAGTGGTTGGTACGTTCCCCGACGGCCATTCGGCGCTCATGCTGGTCTGCGCGCGCCTGCGACATGTCGCAGGTACGCATTGGGGCAACAAGAAGTACATGAACATGCAACACCTTGAGACTCAGACGGATATGGATTCGGCCGTCAGCTGAGCGTCACACCTTTGGCCTCGTCCTTTTTGCGCATTTTTCTTGACAGTACCTACCGAATGGGATATACGGATGCCACAGCCAGCTTATCTCGGTCGCCGCCACCTCGTTTATGCAGTTTAGCTTCAATTCGTCTTTTTTCGCCATGAAATCTCCTTTTCATTTGGTTTATCTATATAAAAGCCCCTTGGCGGAAACGTCTGAGCGCAGAGGGGCTTGGGTTATTTATGTGAAAACCTTCACGTTTTTTATGCTATACTATTATTGTAAACACACAATAATCAATAAAAAAGAGGTCATAATAATGAAAAAATGGGTGGTGGAAGATTGGGAATTTGAATTAACTGCTACGGATGGGAAAGCCGGATCTTGTAGGCTTGGTTTGGAAAAAGGGGATAAGTTTGTCTTTCAATACGAGTGTCCCGCTGGCATTTGTCCCAGGGTGATGACACAATTATATACCTGGTGCGAGGTCATTCGGTGTGGCGGCGACTTTACATACAGGGGCGGCAAGGAAAAATATGAATTGGATATGTCATGTCCCTGCCATTGTATTAAGCTTCAACTTAAAGCAAACCCCATAAACCGAGATGAAAACGGAATACCTAAAGCTAACAACGCAAGACCGGAAGATTAAACGATATAGGGATGGGGACACTTCACCCGCTTCCTTAAAGCGCGTGACCCACTCTGACACTTCCGGCAAGCCGGCAATGTGTCGCGCGGGCGCTGCAGCGGGCTTCGCCGCCGTTGACGGCAAAACCTTAATAAACCCATAAAGGAGGTTACCTACATGAATATCAAATGGGAAAACATCGCGGCAGACTTTGGCAATGATTTTTTAAAGCAAAATTTTATGGGACCAAATTCAATAATGATAATGGCTGAATTGGCTGAATCGCTTGATTTGCATCCGGGAATGAAAGTCCTCGACCTTGGATGTGGTAAAGGATTAACTTCTTTTTACCTTGCTAAATATTTCAATGTTACGGTTTTTGCAACTGATTTATGGATTCCCGCAACTGAAAACCTTAAACGGATCAATCAATTAGGATTAGAAGATAAGGTTTTTCCTATACATGCCGAAGCCCGAACGCTACCTTATGCAAATGATTTTTTTGATTTAGCGGTAAGCGTGGATGCATATCACTATTTTGGGACAGATGAATATTATCTTAATAACTACTTGGCACCTTTGGTAAAAGCAGGCGGTCAGATAGCTATCGCTGTTCCGGGTGTGACAGCGGATTTTGATAAAAACGGTCCCTCGGAAACATTAAAAAAGTACTGCGTAAGCGGGGAATTTCAGACTTTCAAGTCAAATGCATGGTGGAACAGGTTATGGCTACGTTCGGAAACTGTAGAGGATATTAAAAGCTTTGATTTGAAATGCCATAAAACTGCATGGGATGAATGGTTGTATTCGGGTAGTAAAATAGGAACTGGCGATATTCCATTTATAGAAGCCGACACAGATAATCAACTTGCGGTAGTGGCTGTTGTCGCGAAAAAGAAATAATGAAACAACATTCGGAGCAAAAAATATAAGCATAATTCACAGCCAACCAAGAAAATGGATATCTCGCAAGTACTCGTTTCTTGATATCCGCCGGTGCATTTTATCAGCTTTCAGCCACAGCTACAGGAACAAGCGCGTTCGCTCCAAGCATATCGCCGTCCTCGAAAAGCGCGGCCTTATTTGTGGCAATCCGCGCTTTTCTGTTTTCGGCGGTACGCTGCTCGTATTCTTTTTGTTTCCCGCCGGCCATGCGCTTCAAATAGTTTTGCCGGAATTTCTCGCGCCGCTCTAAAATCTTGCGCAGTTCTTTTTCATCTTCGGGTATAAGAGGTCCCTCTTCCAGCAGAATGAACACACATCACAACAGTCCGTGCCGTGTCTCTCTGGCGGCATTTTAGAATAGACGCCGAGAGCATGCAAAAGCAGAGGGTTCAAATTCCGATTTACCGTCGAAAGCCGATGGTCTTTTCCCCTTTACCGCGCCGCTTCTTGATGGTATAACTATTAGAAATACCATGAACCGGAAGGACACCCGCCGTTATGCAAAATCAAACCGGTCGTCTCGCGGACGCGAAAAAGAAAAGATCGATCCTGATCGCGCTTGCGCTCGCAAGCGTTTACCTGTTCTGGGGCGGCACCTACCTTGGCATGCGGTTCGCCGTCGAAACCATACCGCCCTTCCTGATGGCGGGAGTCCGCTTTACCGCGGCGGGGTGGATACTCTATGCCGCTCTGCGCATCAAAGGGGAAAAGCGCCCGACGCTTTTGGAGTGGCGGGACGCGGGCATCGTCGGCACGCTGATGCTTCTGAGCGGCAACGGCGTCGTGTCCTGGGCGGAGCAGAGCGTCCCCTCCTCGATCGCCTCCGTGCTGCTCGCGACCGTTCCCCTGTGGATCACGGTGCTGAGCTTTCTTTGCGGCGCGAAAAAGCCGAGCGCGTGGTCGATGCTCGGCATTGCGCTCGGCATGTGCGGCATCGCGGCGCTCGTCTGGAGCCCTGCCGGAACCGCCTCCGGGGAGAGCGGCCTTTTCGGCATACTCGCCATACTTTTCGCGGCGATCTCGTGGTCGGCGGGCTCCGTGTACGCGCGCAAAGCCAGGATGCCCGCCGCGCCCCTGCTCTCGACAGGCATGCAGATGATCGTCGGCGGGGCGGCGCTGCTCGTGGTCGCGGCGTTCCACGGGGACTATCGCGGCTTCGACGCCGCGAAGGTTTCCGTCCAATCCTTGCTTGCCCTCGGATACCTGATCGTTTTCGGCTCGCTGTTGGGCTTTACCTGCTATGTGTGGCTTCTGAAAAATGCCGAGCCGTCCGTCGCGGCGACCTACGCGTTCGTCAATCCCATCGTCGCCGTATTCCTGGGCTGGCTCCTCGCGGGCGAGGAAATCGGCGCGAACATGCTGCTCGCGGTGGTGCTTATCGTCGCGGCCGTCGTCGTCATCACGCTCGCGCGGGATAAAGGGGAACGCGCGCGGGCGGGGGAGGAGCAAAACGCTCCGGGCGCGGCCGGGGCTGAACCCGTTCTTCCGGCTGAAAAAGGCGGCAGATAAAACAGAAAAAATATTCCAGACACCTCTTGACACACAATACAATGCGATATATAGTATTGTGCGAAGGGAGGTGTTTCCATGCTCGATCCGCAGATGAAGCGAGGCTTGTTGGAAACCTGCATCCTCTCGGCGCTCAGCCGCGGGGATTCGTACGGGTATCAGATCATCAAGGATCTTTCCGGATGCATCGAGATTTCGGAATCCACGCTCTACCCGATCCTGCGGCGGCTGGAGGCCGCAGGCTGCCTCACGGTATATTCCGTGGAGCACAACAGCAGGCTCAGGAAATTTTATCACATCACGCTTGCGGGGCGCAGGCAGATCGCGGAGTTCCTCGAGAGCTGGAATGAGATCGCCGCGATGTACGAATTTATCAAGGAGGGGGTAAGCCATGACAAAGCGTGAATTTCTGGATGCTCTGGGAAGCCGCCTCTCCCAGCTTCCCAAAGAGGAAATCGAAAAGCAGCTCGCCTATTACGCGGAGCTTCTCGACGACATGACGGAGGACGGCATCCCCGAGGCGCGCGCTGTGGAAAAGCTGGGCGCTCCGGAGGAGATCGCCAAAACGGTTCTGCAGGATTCGCCGCTGCCCATGCTCGTGAAGTCGCGCGTGAAGTCCGGCGGGGGATGGACGGCGCTGCGCGTCGTGCTGCTGGTGCTGGGCGCGCCCGTGTGGCTGCCCATATTGCTTTTGATCTTTGCGGTGCTGCTCTCGGTGTATGTCGTGATCTGGGCGCTCATCGTGGTGCTCTTCGCGTGCGTGCTCGCCATCGCGCTCGCGGGCCTCGCGCTGATGGTCGCGGCGTTCGTAGTTCCGACGATACTGGCGTATCGGACGCTTGCGCTCGGCGGCGGCTTCGCGCTCGCGGGGTTGAGCATACTCGCGTTCTTCGGCGCGCTCGCGGCGGCCAGGGGCCTCGTGAAGCTCACCGCGCTCATCGCAAGGGGGATCAAATCGATTTTTATCAGGAAGGAGTCATAAAATGAACAAGACAGTCAGGAATCTGCTCATCATCGCGCTCGCGATGATACTGGCGGGCGCCGTGTTCGTCGCCACGGGTCATGCGTTTGGAGCGCGGTTGGGCTGGCAATGGATTTTCTCCGGGTTCTCGCCCGGCGTCAACGTCGGCGGTTTGTCCGGCTACCGCAATTGGAACAACGCCTTTAACGAGGACGGCAACTATTACATCGACGCGCAGGGGCTCGACAGCCTCGAGCTCGACTGGATCGCCGGGAACGTGATCATATTGATTTACGACGGCAGCGAGGTGAAGCTGTGCGAACGATCCGCCGCTCCGGTTTCCGAGGGCGCCGCCCTGCGCTACGGCATGGAGAACGGCACTTTGTACGTCCAATACTGCGCGCCCGAGGTTTCGGGAAATCTGCCCGAAAAGGAGCTGACCGTGAGCATTCCCAAGTCGCTCGCGGACAACATGGATACGTTCTCCTACGACGCCTCTTCGGCCTCGCTGCTGGTATCGAACATCACGGCGAAGCGCTTCCTGTTCGACAGCAGCTCCGGGGATCTGGACGCCACCGGCATGAAGGCGGACAAGGTCACGCTCGACGCGTCCTCGGGAAAGGTGAGCTTTTCGGGAGCCTACGATACCCTCGAGGCGGACACCAGCTCCGGCGCGGTGACCATAGAGAGCCTCGGCGGGGCGTCCTCCACCTCGATCGACACCTCCTCGGGCGACGTATCCGTATCGGGGGACTGCGGTACGCTTTCAATCGGCACGACCTCGGGCGTGGCCGGATCCTTCGGCGCGCTCAGTGCGGAATCCCTCTCCGTCGATACGAGCTCGGGGCGGGTGAACCTCGCGGGCAGCTTCGGGAGGACGCGCGTCGGCACGACCTCGGGCGATGTTACGCTCGCCCTCGACGCCTGCCCGGATAAGCTCAGCATATCGACCTCCTCCGGCGACGTCACGCTTTCCCTGCCCGCGCAGAGCGGCTTCACGCTCCGGTATGACACTTCCTCCGGCGAGATGAGCTGCGATTTCGCCGCGGTGAAGGACGGCAACCGGTTTGCCGTGGGCGACGGAGCGGCCGATTTCAGCGTGGACACCTCGAGCGGGAGCCTTCGCGTGAAGGCGAAGTAGAACCAAGATGAAACGTATGGCATGATAAAAGGCCGCCGCGGGAATGGCGGGAATCCGTAGGACAGCAAAACGCGATGAGGCAAATGAAATGCGCCGTATGCGGCAATTAAGCCGGGCACGGCGTATTTTCGCCCTTTTATCCGTTTTCGCGCTCCCATCCGCATCGATCCGTGATACGCGATGGGGCGGCGGGCAGGCAAAAAGCAACGCCGGTATAAAGCGCCGGGTTCACATCTTGACAAATATCTTCTACTAATGTAGAATAATATCTGCTACATTAGTATAAGCGGAGGAGCGGGGGGAGGAGGGGAGCCATGAGTTTTGCGATGCGGCGTTTGCCTGATGCCGAGTTGGAGGTGATGAACGCTGCCTGGGATTGCGCGCCTCCGGCCGCGCGGGCGGATATCGAACGCATGCTGCAGGATAAGCGCCCCATGGCGGCGACCACCGTTCTTACCCTTTTAACGCGACTGGTCGAGAAGAATTTCCTCGTTTTTGAAAAACACGGCCGCACCAATTATTATACTCCGGTTGTTACAAAGCATGATTACCTTGCCTTTCAAAGCAAACGTTTTGTCGACAAGCTCTGCGGCGGCGACCTCGGCGTGTTTGCCGCCGCACTCTGCGATAGCGGACTAAGCCGTTCCGATATTGCCGAACTGCGCGATCTGCTGGAAAAAGGGGGGCTCTGATCGCCTTGATACGAATTGTCGTTGCATCGATTGTCGCTCTGGCTGTCGGCTGGGCGTTTTATAAGCGTCGTCAATCCGAATCTGATTTGAACGGCTTCAACAAATCCTCAGGCCGTATGACGGCTTTGGTTGAGCCGTTGCTGCTTCCGATATATCTATTCGCGCTGTCCGTCACGGCGATTGCCGCGAACGGCTTTGCTTGGGCCGCAACGTCCATTGTCGCCTCCTACGCAATGCTGTTTTTATATATCAGCGTTTATTTTGCCGTGCTGCTGTGCGCGCTTCCGCTGTTGAGGCGTTTCATCAGCGCAAAGGCTTGCGCGACGCTGTGGCTGCTGCCGAACCTGTTGTACTTGTCTATATATATCAACAACACGGGAATGTCCCCTTTCATTGTGATTACCCTGCCGCGCCAATGGTTGATGATATTTGCGCTGGTCTGGGTAATCGGCTTCGTATGCGTGCTGCTGGGGCAGATCATTTCGCACTTGCTATATAGGCGGGTTTTATTAAAAGAGGCGGTTCCGGTGCGCGACGCTGATGCCCTTTCCAGGTGGGAGGATGAACAAAAGCGCCGCGGGATGAAGCGTTCCATTCCGATGCTTATCTCGAAAAACACAGATACCCCTGTGTCCATCGGCTGTTTTGCCTGGACATTGCGGCTTGTGCTGCCGCAGCGCGACTATGCGCAAGAGGAGCTTGCCTTGATATTCCGGCATGAGCTACGGCATATACAGCGGCTGGACATCCGCACCAAGGCTTTCCTGGGTTTCTGCACGGCTATGTGCTGGCTCAACCCGCTCATGTGGATTGCCCGCCGCAGAGTATCCGACGATTTGGAGTTGAGCTGTGACGAGGCGGTGCTTGCCGATGCGGACGACGCCGCAAGACGGCAATATGCGAAGCTCCTGCTCGATACGACCGGCGGCGCCAGAGGATACACGACCCGCTTATCTGCCACGGCCGCTTCCCTGCGATATAGACTGAGAAACATCGTAAAACCGCGCAAACTCTTTCCCGGTACGGCGGCGGTCGGCATTGCCATGCTCGTGCTTATTCTGGGCAGCGGGTCTTTTGCCCTGGCCGACAGCGGAGGCACAATAAAGACGATCATCTTGGATAAGGCGCCGGCGGAAAATGCCGTCGACGCAATTGCCACATATAATTGGAGCGACGGCCGGCCCGGATACGGCAGCGTCTACGGATGGGATGAAACCGCCCTTGGCACGTACATCGCTTCGCTTCGCGTAAAGCAGGTATACGTCAGAGATTACCCGCAGGAGGGCAGGCGCCAGATCTATATTACTTATGCTGAAAAAGAGGGCGACGAAATCGCGAGCATGACGCGAATCGTGCTGTGCGAGGGGGTCTTGCGGGCCAATATTCCTTATGACGACTACGGGAATCTTGTTTATATCCTTGAAGACGAGATCGATTGGGGATATATTGAATCTCTGCTTGATTTCGACGCGGCGGATCCGGATCCCGCGCCCCACCCGCCTGAGATGATGATGTATTTCAACGATGAGGTCAATGTGCAAGGAAAACTCATGCATGCCTCGAAAACCATATTGTCCGTCGAGAGCGCGGGGGAGGAACAGGAGGTCGACGAGCATGTGAACGACCTCGACGTGGGCGGAGTTCACGGCTATCCGGTCACCCGGGTGCGGCTGTATTTTTCCTATGAGCCTTCGGGGGACTATGAGATACTGGTCGAGGACTGGGAGCGCGCCGCCTCTTATTCCGTTTTCGGCGGCGACTTAACCGATGGAGTATTGGAGCTGGCGCCATACAGCGCGCATTATACCGTATACGGCCGCTTCGCGACCGTGCGCGATACGGCTTACGAAATGAAGTTTACATTCGACGTTGAATTGCCAGACGAATAATGCATCGCGCGCGCCGCTCGGTTTTGCCTACGCCTCCGGCGTGAAATCCGCAAGCTTCAGGTCGGTGAGCCTGAGCTTATAGATCCTCCACACCGGCACGGGACCCTCGCCGAGCCTCACGAGCCAAAGATCATCATCCATCAGGAACAGCGCCGTCTTTCCATTCGTGCCCGCGCCCGTGAACTTCAGCCGGATCGCGTGTTTTTCCAGGTCCATGTCCGGCTCGAGCAGGGAATCGGATTCGCTCCACACGTCCGCCGGGATCGCTTCGACATTCCAGTACGGGAAGTCATCCGCGATGGCTTCCAGGGCGGGATATCTTTCGCGCCCCTCGTATCCTTCCTGTTCGGCGGTCCGGAAAAAATCCTCCCCCACGCAGTAAACGTATCCCGTGCCTTCAGGCGGGAAGTAGGAGCTCAGCGGGTTCATATACAGGCATTCCTCGAACTCGTATACGCCGGGCCGGAGCCACGGGAGATCGTAATGCCGGATCACGGCGCGCCGGATGCGCTGCGAGAGCGCGAGCGTTTCGGCGTAGCTGACGGCGGCGGGGGGGCCGTACGGGTTTTCCTCGAAGGAAGCGAAAAGCGATTTCGCGAAACGGCCGAGCGCGTCGTTTTCAAGCCCGGGCGGGATTTCTATGCCGCTGTCCCGCACGAACGCGGCGCACTCGCTTTGCGTCATTTCGCTCAGCTTTACGCCTTCGTACGCCGCGAGCGGATCATCCGTTTTTTCGCTCGGGTTCGTCAGGAAGAACACCGCGAGCGCGGCAAAGCAGAGCAGGGAGACGAGAAGTATCCAAAAGGTCGGCTTCCTGTACGCCAGCACGCGTCTGATCCTTTGTTTCACGCCCGTTTCGCCGAACGCGAGCGGGCAGACGGCCAGAGGCGTCCGTTTTATTCCAAGGCTCAGCAGCACCGCGGAATAAGCCTTCCTGCCGTCCACCGGGAGGGTTCTTACCGCGCGCTCGTCGCAGGCAAGCTCGATATCCCGGCAGAACAGCAGATATGCGAGCCACACAAGGGGGTTGAACCAGTGCAGCGCCAGTACGGCGAAGCCGAGCGGCTTCCAGACATGGTCGAGATGCCGGATGTGCGCGCGCTCGTGGGTGAGCACATGGGTAAGCGGATCCTCGTCCAGGCAAAAAGGCACATAGATGCGCGGCCGGAGCACGCCCAGTATGAACGGGACGCCCGCCGCCTCGCTCTGATAGACGTTGCCGGCAAGCAATACGCCCGAGGAGACGCCGCGGCGAAGGCGCAGGTAGCTGAGGAGGCCATATAGAATCATCGCTGCGATTCCGGCGAGCCATAAGAGCGAAGCGAGGAACGCGGCGATCTGCGCGGGATTGACCGATGCGCCAGGCTCGGGCGCGAGCGAGTTCTCGATGATCGGATTCGCGTAAGTATTGAGCGCGGCGATGCCGCTGTGGATGTGCGGCGTTTGCGAATACAGGATTTCCGGCGGAACGGTCTGCGCGCTGGGAATGAGGCTCAGCGCGCTCTTTACGGAAAACGGAAGCGCGAGGCGCAGTCCGGCCATCGCCCAGAGCGCAAGCATGACGGGTTTGGGCGCCTTTTTTAACAGGAAGCGCAACGGCAGCACGGCGAGTATCAGCCAGCAAGCGGCGACGCTCATATTAAAAACGGAAAGAAATACGGCTTCCATACTCAGTCCTCCCGATACGCTTCGATCATCTCCCGAATCTGCTCGGCCTCTTTCGCCGAAAGGGAGCCGTGCCTGACGAAGGCGGCGATGAACGCGGGCAGAGATCCGCCGAAGCGCTTTTCCACGAGCTCCTCGATCTCGGCAGACTGCACCTTGTCGCGGGAAACGAGCGAAGTGACCACGGCGTTCTCGCTTTTCACGACGCCGCGCCCGGCGAGCCTGCGTATGACCGTATACGTCGTGGCCTTCGTCCAGCCGAGCTTCTCCCTGCACAGGCCGACGAGCCGCGTGCTGTTCACGGGTTCGTTCTCCCAAAGGATTTCGCAAAAACGGTATTCGCTTTCATATACTTTCGGCACGGTCATAAAACGCCCTCGCAGATAAGTTTAATGCGTTAAACCCAAATTGAGTTTAACGCATTAAACCTGAAATGTCAACCGCGTTTTATCCGCTTACGCCTCGCTCGCGGAGAGCGGGATCACGCCTTCGAGCCATTCCTCCCCGCAGGGGATGCCGAAGGCCGCGCGCATCGCCTCCACAACGTCGCTCACGGGCACGATCCGAAGCGGCAGGGAATCGAAGGCCTCCTCGTAGTTGGCCTCGGGTATGACCACGAGCTTCGCGCCCGCCTCCACGGCCGCAGCGAGCTTATCCGGCACGCCGCCCACGGGCCGCACCTCGCCGCGCGAGGTTACCTCGCCCGTGAGCGCGATCAGCGGCACGGGCGGCCTTCCCGTGACGGCGCTCATGAGCGCGACGCACAGCGCGACGCCCGCGCTCGGGCCGTCCATGGGTATGCCTCCGGGCACGTTGAAGCTGATGTCGTAATCGCGGTAGTCCACATTGAAGCGGCGAAAGAACGCTTCGCACGCCGTTTCCGCCGACACGCGCGCGGTGCCCTTGCGGCGAAGCCGCCGCCCGCGAAGCTCCAACTCCTCCTCCTCGACCATGCCGCCGAGCGAGAGCGTCCCCATGCCGCGCGAAGTCCGGCTTGCGCTGCACTCGATTTCGATCACCGCGCCCTGACCCATGCCGGATACGGCGAGCCCCGCGCATACGCCCGCGCGCGGGATATCCGAAATGCGCGCGACGACCCTTCGCGCGTGGTGGCAGACCTGCGCCACCCAGAGCACATCCGATTCGAGTATGCGCGCGCGCCCCTCCTCCATCGCGGCGCCGCCCGCGAGCTGGACGATGTTCACGGCGTCCCTGCCCGAGGCGCTGTGCTGCGCGCAGGCGGCGAGCGCAGCCTCGTCCATGCCAAGGCCTATGCGCTCCGCGGCGCCCGAGGCGATGCGCATCAGTTCCCTCTGGCCGAGCGGGCGGAAGAACAGCTCCACGCAGCGCGAGCGAAGCGCGGGGGAAAGCTCCTCCGGGCTCCTTGTGGTCGCGCCCACGAGGCGGAAGTCCGCCGGCAGGCCGTTGCGGAAGATGTCGTGTATGTACGGGGGAATCGCCGCGTTGTCCGGCGAATAGTACGCGCTGTCGAAGAACACGCGCCTGTCCTCCAGCACTTTTAAAAGCTTGTTCATCTGCACGGGATGCAGCTCGCCGATCTCGTCGAGGAAGAGCACGCCGCAGTGCGCGCGCGTGACGGCGCCCGGCTTTGGCTGAGGCACGCCCTGCGTGCCCAGCACGCCCGCGCCCTGATAGATGGGATCGTGTACGGAGCCGATGAGCGGGTCGGCGATAGAGCGCTCGTCGAAGCGCACGCAGGTCGCGTCGATCTCGACGAACTGGCTCGCCGCGTCGAACGGGGAATCCGTACGCCGCTTGGCCTCCTCGAGCACGAGCCGCGCGGCGCAGGTCTTGCCTATGCCCGGCGGGCCGTAGATGATCACATGCTGCGGGTTCGGCCCGCACATGGCTGCGCGGAGCGCGCGGACGCCCTCCTCCTGGCCTATGATGTCCTCCATGCGCGCGGGGCGCGTCTTTTCCGCGAGCGGCACGTTGAGCGCGCGCGCGCGCATGGCGCGAAGGTCGCGCAGTTCCCGGTCTTCTTCCTTGGGCTTCACCTTAACGGGCGGGCGCTTTTTCGCAACGCCCGCGGCGCGGTTGAGCCGCCGCGCCATGAACCAATATATTCCAGCGCACAGAAGCACCTGCGCGAGTATCCAGAACGCAATTTCCATCTCGGAACCTCCGAACGAACTTCAGGCTTAGTGTGTTCGGATTCGCGAGGGCCGCGGCGAGTAAAATAATGTTAAAGAAAAAGGGCGGCCTGCGCCGCCCGAGGTAGAATGAATTTATGCTTTGTCAAACCTCTCCAGCCTCTTCACGCACGCCTCGATCCGTTTCTCCCGCGCCTTTGTGGGTCTGATCCCGTCCTCATACCACAGGTTTTTTACGGCCATGCCGCCGTTCTGCCTGTCCCGCGCGAGCTCGATGCGCGCGACGAAGATGTCGTCCATCAGCACGGGCAGCACATAGTGGCCGTATTTGAGCTTGTCCGCGGGCGTGTAGATCTCCCATTTATAATCGAAGCCGAACAGCGCGAAAATGAGCTTCCTGTCCCAGAGCATGTTGTCGAGCGGCGCGAGAAACTCGCTTCGCGCGGGCAGATCGGACTTCGCTTTGACGAAATCGATCAACTGCGCGTCCCGCGCGCGGCAATACAGAGGGTCCTTTATGCCTTCGACGGAAATTTCGACGAGCTTGCCCTCGTCGAGCAGACGTGCGAACGCCGCGTTCCGCCCGGCGGTTTTGAGGCCGATGCCGAGCCACGCGTCCGAGGCGCGGTTCCACAGCAAGCCGACCGCGCCGACGCGCCTCTCCACGCGCCAGGCGATGTGATCCCCCTCGTCGGGGAAGGGTTCCGGCGCGCCGAGCAGTTCTTCGGGGATGCAGTGTTCCGCGAGGTCGTAATACTTGATGGTGCCCTTCTTGTGGTGCACCGCGAGTTCGCCGCAGTAGTACATGCGTTCGAGCGCGGCCCGGGAGAGCCGCGTGTCGCTCCAGAACCAGCCGACCTTATCCTCGTAGCCGAGGTCGGTGGAGCAGAGCGCGCCGCGCGCGCGGATCTCGTTTTTGATCTCCTCCCGCACGGCCTCGATTTCGTCGCGCACGCGCTCGTGATCGCGGTAGCGGCGGCGGTACCGCCCGAAATACGGCCAATCCTCCACGGGCAAGACGCAAAGGTTTTTATCGAAATAATCGACCAGCGCGCGATCCTCGTAGAGAAGCTCTGCGAAATCCTTCTTCGTGAAGCTCCCGACGCGAGAATGCAGCGCGAGCTCCGCGTTTTTGCCGCAGATGTCCACGGGATCGAACTGCACGGAGCCGACCTCGCGGATGTAATCGAGCACGCCGGCTTTGCCCGCGAAGCGGCGCTCGCCCAGAAGCCCCTGCTTATGGAGCAGGAAGCGCCGCGCCTGTTGGTTTGTCAGCTTGATCGGTTCCGCCATACAGCGTCCTAGAGGTCGAAGCCGAAGGCCGCGGATTTGAAGCCGGCGACGCGCGCGCCGAGATCGGAAAACGGGAAGTCCCGCATGTTGATGACGAAGTTCTTCGATTCGTTCGGCTCGAGCACGGCGTTTTTCGTGAAATACCATGCGCCGAGGAACGCGCCCGCCTCATCGTAGAAGCCGACGCAGACGACGTTCATCGTGCAGCCGGACTGCGACGCGCACGAGAGCCTGCCCGAAAGCGTCGAGAAACCGGGATAGTTGTCCGCGACGTAAAGGTTATCCGCCTCGAGCGCGACCCTGGGCGCCGCGGCCTCGGTCGCGGTCAGAGACGCGGAGAGCGTCACGGCCTCGCCGGGCGTGACGCTTTTCCCCGTGACCCACACGGCTTCGAAGGAGGTTTCTCCCGGCAGCACGACCATATACTCGCCCAGCGGCGGCACGTGGTCGTATTCGATCTTGCCGCTTTCCAGAGTAAACACGAAATGCGCCTTTGAGATGACGATGGGGCAGTCGCCCGTGTTTTCGTATTCGATCGCGCCGTAGAGCGTGGCGCCCTGTCCGCCCTCGAAGGCGTATGCCGCGCTCGCGCGGATATTCACGCCCGCGCTGTGGCCGTAACCGGCGGCGCCCGCCTGCGTTTGCGTCGGGGCGGCGGTCTCCGTCACGTCGAGCGCGCCGGTCGATTCGGCGTCCTTGCTTTTGCAGGCGCCGAGCACGGGAACCAGCATCGATATGATAAGCAGCGCGGCTAAGAATTTCCTCATACGGGGATTATAACACGGCCCGGGTGAAACCGTCCATAATAGCGGGCGCGCGGGCTCATAAATTAACGAATTTGCAATATACGGCGGATGTGTTAAAATGATAACGGTCAAAACCTGGAAAGTCATAAAGCGTTCGATTTTGATAAATTTGACATAGGAGGACGGCACAATGGCGAAAAAAACAGTTGAGGATATCGACGTCGCGGACAAGCGCGTGCTGCTGCGCGTGGACTACAACGTGCCTCTGACGCAGGAGGGACAGGTCGCGGACGACAAGCGCATCACGGCGTCCTTCCCGACGGTGAAGTACTTGCTCGAGCACAGGGCGAAGCTCATCGTCTGCTCGCACCTCGGGCGGCCCGACGGCGAGGCGAAGCCGGAATTTTCCCTCGCGCCGGTCGCCGAACGCCTCGCGGAGCTGTTGCCCGGCGTAAAGATCTCCTTCGCGCCGGACTGCGTCGGCCCCGAGGCGGAGAAGCTCGCCGCTTCCCTCGGCGAAGGCGAAATACTGCTTCTCGAAAACCTCCGCTTCCACAAGGAGGAGGAGAAGAACGACCCCGCGTTTGCCAAACGGCTCGCCGCGCTCGCGGAGGTCTATGTTTCGGACGCGTTCGGCACCGTGCACCGCGCCCACGCCTCCACGGCGGGCGTGGCGGAGTATCTGCCCGCGGTCGCGGGCTTCCTCATCGGCAAGGAGCTTGCCGTCATGGGCGGGGCGCTCGAGAACCCCGTGCGCCCGTTCGTGGCCATACTCGGCGGCGCGAAGGTTTCGGATAAGATCGGCGTCATCACGAACCTGCTCGGAAAGTGCGACGCGCTGCTCATCGGCGGCGGCATGGCCTTCACCTTCTTCAAGGCGATGGGCTATGAAATCGGCTCCTCGCTGCTCGACAAGGAGAGCGTGAACCTCGCGGGCGAACTCATGGATCAGGCCAGGAAAAAGGGCGTCAAGCTCATGCTGCCCGTCGATTCCGTGATCGCCGATAAGTTCGCGGCGGACGCTGCGTATAAGACCGTTCCCTCAAGCGAGATCCCCGCGGGCTGGATGGGGCTCGACATCGGCGAAAAAGCGCGGGAGGAATACGCCGCGGAAATCGGGAAGGCCAAGACCGTCGTCTGGAACGGCCCCATGGGCGTGTTCGAGTTCCCGGCGTTCTCCAAGGGCACCGCGGCGCTCGCCAAGGCCTTGGCCGAGTGCGAAGGCACCACCATCGTCGGCGGCGGCGACTCCGCTTCCGCCGTCAAGAAGCTCGGCTTTGCCAAGAGCATCACGCACATTTCAACGGGCGGCGGCGCGAGCCTCGAGTTCCTCGAGGGCAAGACGCTTCCGGGCGTCGCGGCGCTCAACGATAAGTAACCAAATTAAGGAGATTGACATATGCGTAAACCCATCATCGCGGGCAACTGGAAAATGAACATGACCCCTTCCGAGTGCGCCAAGCTCATCGGGGAGTTGAGGCCTCTGGTCGGACACGCGGCGTGCGACGTGGTCGTCTGCCCGCCGTTCACCGGCCTCGCGGCGGCGAAGGCCGCGCTCGCGGGAAGCTCTATCCGCCTCGGCGCGCAGAACGTCCACTGGGCGGAAAAGGGCGCGTACACGGGCGAGGTCAGCGCGGCCATGTTGAAGGAGCTCGGCGTGGAATTTGCCATCGTCGGCCACAGCGAGCGGCGGCAGTATTTCGGCGAAACGGACGAGGGCGTAAACAAGCGCGCGCGCGCCGCGCTCGCGGCGGACATCACGCCCATCGTCTGCGTGGGCGAGAGCCTTGATCAGCGCGAGGCGGGGGAGACGGAAGCCCGGGTCGGCGCGCAGGCCAAAGCCGCCTTCAAGGATATGAGCGCGCAGGAGGCCGTGCGGGTCGTCGTCGCCTACGAACCCGTCTGGGCCATAGGCACGGGCCGAACCGCCACGAGCGAGCAGGCGGAGGAAACCGTAGCCTTCATCCGCGCCATCGTGCGGGAGCTTTACGGCGAGGCCGTCGCGCAAGCCATCCGCATCCAATACGGCGGCAGCATGAACCCCAAAAACGCGGCGGAGCTCATGGCCATGCCCGACATCGACGGCGGGCTCATCGGCGGGGCGAGCCTCAAGGCGGCCGATTTTTTGCAGGTCGTCCACTACAGCGCGGAAGGTACGAAATGAAGAAGCTGACGGCTCTTATCATACTCGACGGCTTCGGCTGCCGCGAGGAAGCCGCGGGCAACGCCATCAGGGCGGATGGCGCGAGGAACTTCACGCGGCTGTGGAACGAGTATCCGCACACCGAGATACTCGCCTCGGGCCTCGAGGTGGGGCTTCCCGAGGGGCAGATGGGCAACTCCGAGGTCGGGCATCTCAACCTCGGCGCGGGGCGCGTGGTCTATCAGGATCTGACGCGCATCACCAAGTCCATCGGGGACGGGGAGTTCGGGCACACGCCGGAATTCCTCGCCGCCATAGACAACTGCAAGGCGCACGGCTCCGCGCTGCACCTGATGGGGCTTTGCAGCGACGGCGGCGTGCACAGCCACATCGAGCATCTCTACGCGCTCGTGGAGCTCGCCAAGCGTGCCGGGCTTACGAAAGTCTACGTCCACTGCTTCATGGACGGGCGCGACGTGCCGCCGCGAAGCGGCAAGGGCTACATCCGCCGGCTCAAGGAAAAGCTCGGGGAGATCGGCTGCGGCGAAATCGCCACCGTCATGGGGCGCTACTACGCCATGGACCGTGACAACCGCTTCGAGCGCGTCGAGAAGGCCTACGCCGCGCTCGTCTACGGCGAGGGCGTGAAGGCCAGCGACCCCGAAGAGGCCATGCAGGCTTCCTACGACAGGGACGTGACCGACGAGTTCGTCGTGCCGGTCGTGGTCGAGAAAAACGGCAAGCCCGTCGCGGCCATACGCGCGAACGACAGCGTGATCTTCTATAACTTCCGCTCCGACCGGGCGCGGGAAATCACGCGCGCGTTCGTCTTCGAGGATTTCGCGGGCTTCGAGAGGAGATACGGCTTCTTCCCCCTATGCTATGTTTCCATGACGCAGTACGACAAGAACTTCGAGGGCAGGCTCCTGGTCGCTTTCAAGCCGGAAACACTCGAGAACACGCTCGGGCAGTATCTCGCGCAAAGCGGCAAAACCCAGCTTCGCATCGCGGAAACCGAGAAGTACGCGCACGTCACCTTCTTCTTCAACGGCGGCGTCGAAGCGCCCAACCCCGGCGAGGACAGGGCGCTGATCCCTTCGCCAAAGGTAGCGACCTACGACCTCAAGCCCGAGATGAGCGCCTATGAGGTCGCGGCGGAAGCCGTGTCGCGCGTCGAGAGCGGGAAGTACGACCTCATGATACTCAATTTCGCCAACCCCGACATGGTCGGCCATACGGGCGTGATGGAGGCGGCAACGAAAGCCGTGCACGTCGTGGACGAATGCCTGGGCAAGGTGGTCGGCGCGATATTGAAAAACGGCGGGCGCGCCATCGTCACGGCGGATCACGGCAACTGCGAGCGCATGTACGACGACGAAGGCGGTCCCTTCACCGAGCACACGACCAACCCCGTGCCTCTCGTGCTGGTCGACCCCGAGAGAAAGGGCGCGAAGCTTCGCCCCGGCGGCAGGCTTTCGGACGTCGCGCCTACGCTGCTCGCGCTCATGGGGCTTGAGCAGCCCGCGCAGATGACGGGCAAAACGCTTGTCCAGCGCGGCTGAACCATCCGCTTTTTGCGCGGAAAAGCCGCGGAAACGGGCGATATTCGTGCTTGCTTAATGCATTGCCGCGTGATATAATACCGCTTGCAGTCGTTTAGGAGGTTTAAGGAATGGAAACTGTCGGGATCATCGTTAACATAATCCTCATCGTCGTTTCGGCGATACTCGTGAGCGTCGTGCTGATGCAGCAGACCAAGAGCGGGGGCCTCGGCGGCGCGTTCGGCGGGGATGCGACCCCCTTCACGATGCGCGGCAGGGCCGCCAGCAGGGAAGCCAAACTCCAGAAGCTGACCGTTATCCTCGCGATTGCCATAGGCGTGCTCGGCATCGCGATGATGATGCTCTATTGATAAGCGATCGGTTGACACGGGTGCGCTCGGCGCACCCTTTTTGTTTGTCCCGGGCGTCGGCGGGAAAGCATAAATAATAAAAACGGAAAGATTGGATTTGGGCAAGGGAGAAATGGAAACAAGAATCATCGAAGCGCTGCTGCGCGAGGGCAGGCCCATGTCGCCGGAAGCGCTCATGGAATGCTTCGAGTACAAGGACGAGGCGGCCTCGGCCATCGAAAAGCTGATACTCGAGGGCAGGCTGATCCTCACGAGGAAGCGCAAGCTCGCGCTTCCGGAGCAGACGGGGCTGATCTACGGCCGCGTGCAGGGCAGCGCGCGCGGCTACGGCTTCTTTATCCCGGAGGCGGGCGGGGGAGACATGTTCATCCCCGCGGACGCCATGCACGGCGCCATGCACAACGATATGGTCTGGGCGCGCGCGGCGGAAACCTCGAGCCACAACGGCACGCAGGAGGCCGAGGTCGCCATGATCGCCATTCGCGCGCACGCGGTCATCGTGGGCACATATGAGCTGGACGGTTCCGAGGGCGGCTACGTCGTGCCCGACGAGCCGCGCGTATGCTTCGACATGCTCATCGGCGTGGGGCATACTCTGGGCGCGAAGAACGGGGATAAGGTCGTCGCCAAAATCACGCGCTATCCCGACGGCAGGCGTCCCATGCTGGGCGAGATCACGGAGATACTCGGCGCGAGGGACGACGCGCGCGCCGACATGCTCTCGATCATCCGGCGGCTGGAGCTGCCGGACGTGTTCCCAAAGGCTGCGACGAAGCAGGCCAAGGCGCTCAACAAGCCCGTGCCCGAGGACGCGATCGCGCTGCGCGAAGACCTTCGCGGCAAGCTTATCGTCACCATCGACGGCGCGGACGCGAAGGATCTCGACGACGCGGTGTCGCTCACAAAGCTTGCCGACGGGTGGATTCTCGGCGTGCACATCGCGGACGTGAGCGCCTACGTCGCCGAAGGCACCCCGCTCGACGAGGAGGCGTACCGGCGCGGCACGAGCGTATATTTCCCCGACCGCGTGCTGCCCATGTTTCCCGCGGAGCTCTCGAACGGCGCGTGCTCGCTCAACGAAGGGGAGGATAAGCTCACCTTCTCCTGCATCATGCGGCTCGACGCCGAGGGGAAGCCCGTATCCCACCGCATGGCGGATACCGTCATACGCTCCGCGCACCGCATGACCTACGACGATGTCAACGCCATGCTCGACGGGGACGCGTCTTTGTGCGAAAAATACGCGGACGTGCTGCCCATGCTCACGGATATGAAGGAGCTTGCGGCCATCCTGCACGAGAAGCGCGTGAAGCGCGGCTGCCTCGATTTCGATCTGGACGAAGCCGACATCACGCTCGACGCCGAGGGCCGCGCTGTGGACGTCAAAGCCGCCGTGCGCGGCATATCCAACCGCATGATCGAGGAGTTCATGCTCGAGGCGAACGAAACCGTCGCGGCGCACGCGGCCGCCGCGGGCATCCCCATGATGTACCGCGTGCACGAAACGCCGGATAAGGATAAGCTTAACGAGCTCAACGTGTTCCTCAACACGCTCGGCCTCGGCGTCAGGAGCATGGGAAGCGGGAAGCCCGCGCTGCTGCAGAAGATACTTTTGCGGGCGAAGGGCACCAAGGATGAAACGCTCGTCGCGCGCGTGATGCTGCGCTCCATGAAAAAGGCGCGCTACGCCGGGGAATGCCTCGGGCACTACGGCCTCGCCGCCGAATACTATTGCCACTTCACCTCGCCGATTCGCAGATACCCCGACCTCGTCGTTCACAGGATGATGAAGCTGCTGCTCTCGGGCGGCATGAGTGCGCAGGTGAGCGAAAAGTACGATTCGGCCATGGAGGAGATGGCGCGCCGCTGCTCCGACCGGGAACTTGTCGCCATGGAGGCCGAGCGCGCCGCGGACGACCTAAAGAAGTGCGAATACATGGCTTCGCGCATCGGCAGCGTCGAGAAAGGGATCATTTCGGGTGTCGCGCAGTACGGTTTTTTCGTCCGGCTGGGCAATACGGTGGAGGGGATGGTGCGCGCGGCCTCGCTCGCGGGGGATTATTTCGAGTGCGATGAGCGGCGCTACCGCCTCGTGGGCCGCAACACGGGCAGGGGCTTCCGCTTGGGGGACGAGGCCCGCGTGCGCGTGATCGCGGTGGACGTCGGCGCGGGCACGATCGATTTCGAGCTCGCCAACGGCACGCGCGGCGGCACCTCGCAGAGTGCGCCGGCCGAGAAGCCCGCGCGCAAGCCGAAGAAGCCCGAGCCCAAACGCCGCCTTGCCCGCGGGAGGAAATCGTAGTATCATAAATTGACGGGCGCAAGCGCCCGTCAAAACGGCGGCCACTTTTTTGATGGAAGGGATGGGGGAATATGCCGGTTAAAAAGGGCGTGCGGCAGCTTGCGGAGAACCGCGCCGCGCGGCACGAATACTTCATTGAGGACAGCTACGAGTGCGGCATCTCGCTTGTGGGCACGGAGGTCAAGTCCATCCGTGCGGGCAAGGTGAACCTCAAGGACAGCTACGCCATGGTGAAAAACGGCGAGATGTATGTGATCGGCATGCACATCAGCCCTTACGAGCAGGGCAACATCTTCAACCGAGATCCGTTTCGCAACCGGAAACTGCTGCTGCA
>Ga0116159_1002020_pt1 | contig 20561 bp, 21 predicted proteins | sample AD_JPNAS1_MetaG_FD_89878 | JGI IMG/M metagenome (GOLD analysis project Ga0116159, IMG submission 89878) | Active sludge microbial communities of municipal wastewater-treating anaerobic digesters from Japan - AD_JPNAS1_MetaG | ecosystem: Engineered > Bioreactor > Anaerobic > Digestate | place...
TGGGCACCAACTTGCTGATGGTGTCGCCGGGGCAACGCTGTCCGGGTGGTGGTGGCGGCGGCGGCGGTGGTGGCGTGCCGCTGTTCACCGAGGCCGACGCACTGGCGATTGCCTCGCAAATTGGCGGCGTCGCCAACGTGGCACCGCAGAGCCGCTCTTCGGCCACGGTGGTGGCCAATGGCCGCAACTGGTCCACCAGCGTCGTTGGCAGCACCAATGCCTGGTTTGAGACCGGTAACTGGAAGCTTGCCAGTGGCCGTGTTTTTGCCGCTGACGAGCAATTGGGCGGTGCGGCCGTCTGCATCATCGGTGAAACGGTGCGCCGCGAGCTTTACGGCGGCACGGTTGGCAGCAGCGGGCTGGGCGAGGCGCTGCGGGTCAAGCAGTTCTCTTGCACCGTGGTGGGCATCCTGGCGGCCAAGGGCCAAGGCGGCATGGGCGACCAGGACGACACCGTGCTGTTGCCGCTGCACACCCTGCAGCGCCGCGTCACCGGCAATCGCAAGGTGAACACATTGCAGGTGTCGATGCAGACCAATGTCGACAGCGCGCTGCTCAAGGCCAGCTTGCGCCGGTTGCTGCGTGAACGGCGCAAACTGGCCGCCCGCGCGGCTCGCAAGCCAGCATAGACGCCCTACCAGAGCAAGACGTTCATTGCACGGCCACTCGCTTCCAGCGCGTGCGCAGTGTGGTTGTAGGCCATGCTTCCATGGGACTCGGCCTGCTGTGCATCACCAGAGTCGTGAAGCAATGTCGCTTGCCGGTGATGCTTGACGGCCTTTTCCAGGTGAACAACCGCCTCACGATGCAGTGACTGCGCAGTGACGAGGGATTGCCGGGAAATTGATGGGTCTGTGTAGTTCATGGCGTTACCTGATTTGGATGCCAGCAAATGCTATTCATTCCTCGGGCAGCCGTCGGTGCGCAAGCGTACAAAGTGACACCTTGCCCGCACCTGTTGAGCGCCAGGTTCGTTTGCGGGCGCTTGATTCCGCTTCCAAACCATCCATCTCGTTGCCATCTATGTTTGCCTTGCGCTTGCAATGTGTGTGGCGCGATACCTTGAAACGAATGATCTGGAAAGGGAACCAGTCTTTGTGTTCTGTGTTCGCTGGCATACAGACGGCCCGGCCTGCGAGCGGTGCAATGGGTACCCGGTAGGTCTGAGTCGATTGGGTCGAGAAACTCAGATCCTGCATTTCTCTCAACTTCAACTAAAGAGGTCAATTGTGAACAGCATCATTTACTTGGTCGGCGCGGTCGTCATTGTTCTCGCGGTCTTGTCGTTTTTCGGGTTGCGATAGCTGCCTATCAGACGCATGGCATTGAACCCAGATTCCTCAGTTGAGCACGCCCTGGTGGGCCGCTGGCGGAGCGGCTGTGAAGGTACGACCAGGTGATCTGCTGCCCGCCAGGAGGACTAACGCCCCCAGAGGTATTGGCAGCGGTTCAATCGGGTGTCACCCTGAACGGGCGGGCTTTGTCTCTGGGCGCATCGGTCACGCTGGTGGACACCGTCATCAACGTGACCGGCCTCAAAAAAGATTTTTCGTAACCACCCTTCGCCCGCCCCTGCATCGCATCAAGGCGGGCTCATTTTCTTGGAGAAAAATATGAAACTCGCAACATTCACGACATCTTCGGCTACGGCCAGATTCAGTTTGATGGCCCTCGCGGTCATCGCCAGCAACTGCGCCATAGCCGACGACAAAGCTTGGTACCTCGGTGCCAATGTCGGGCAGGCGCGGGCATCAATCGACGCCGCCGAAATCACCAGCGGGCTGCTGGGCAGTGGCCTGAGCACCAGCGCCATCGTCGATGAGAACCGTGACTTGGGCTATAAGGTATTTGGCGGCTATCAGCTCAACAAGGGCTTTGCATTGGAGGGCGGTTATTTCGATCTGGGGCAGTTTGGCTTTCGCGCCGACACCGCACCTGCCGGTAGCCTGACCGGCAATATCGCGTTGCGCGGCATCAACCTTGATGCGGTGGGCACCTTGCCCATTACCGAGCGGTTTTCTGCATTTGGTCGGATTGGCGCGGCCTACACCGAAGCCAAAGGCACGTTTACCGGCACTGGTCGTGTACAGGTGCTCAACCCCAATCCGCGCAACCGCAGCACCAATCTCAAGGTGGGCCTTGGTGTGCAATATGCCTTGAGCGACCAATGGGTGCTGCGTGCCGAGTTGGAGCGCTACCGCGTCGAAGATGCCGTTGGCAATAAGGGCGACGTTGACCTGGGTTCGATTGGTCTGGTCTACCGATTTGGAGCCAAGGCACCCATGCCCGTATCGCGGGAAATGGCCCAGGCACCCACACCGGTGCTCGCCGCGCCGCAACCCATGGTTGTTTCAACCCCACCGTTGGCACCAGCGCCGATGCCACCGCCAGTCAAAACCACGTTTTCGGCCGACTCCCTGTTTGACTTTGACAAGTTCGTGGTCAAGCCTGCCGGACGGGTTGACCTGGACAAGTTCGCCATCGACCTCAAAGGCCTGGACTACGACGTAATCAGCGTGACTGGCCACACCGACCGCATTGGCTCGCATACCTATAACCAGAAATTGTCCGAGCGCAGGGCTGACGCGGTCAAAAGCTACTTGGTCGCGTCTGCCGGTGTGCCAGCCAACAAAATCCGCGCCCAGGGCCTGGACGGGGCCGAACCAGTGACCAAACCGGGGGACTGCGTCGGCAACAAAGCGACCAAGGCCCTGATTGCGTGCCTGCAGCCTGATCGTCGTGTTGATATTGAAGTCACAGGCAAACGCTAGAAAAGACCATGTCTTGAAGACTGATCGCTCTTGGTACCGGCCCGCTTCGGTTTCAGGGCATCGATAGGCTGACATCTTGAGCCGATCACTCCAGCGATCATTCAACGCCTTGGCGAAATTGGCATTGCGCACCAGTGCCAAGGCCATAAAGCTGGCCATGAGGCCAGCAAAAAAACCCCGCAAACCCCGCGTTGTCAAGCCCAAGCTGGCTCGACCCAGCATCGCAAAGCGTGTTTTGACAGTACGTGGCCCAGCGCGCGCCACAAAATCTGCAAGTACACCGGAGCGCGCGACGCGGCTTCGGTGGACCGCGGGTATTGCGTCCGGTGTCAGTGGTATCCGGCGCTACCAGCTTTTCAAGCCGTCGGGCGTACAGCGTAGTGAGCGCCTGCCATTGGTGGTGATGCTGCATGGCTGTGCACAGGATGCAAAGGCGATGGCAGCCAGTACCAACATGAACCGCCTGGCTCAGGTCGAACGCTTTATCGTTCTGTATCCGGAACAGGATCGACTTGCCAATCTGCAAAACTGCTGGAATTGGTACGACACGCGAAATGGTCGAGCGCAGCGAGAAGCCGAGTCGATAGCTTGCGCCGTTGACCATATTTGTCTGACGCAACCGGTGGACCCGCGGCGGATGGCCGTGGCGGGTCTTTCGGCCGGAGCTGGTATGGCGAGCTTGCTTGCAGTTCGTCAGCCCGAGCGCTTTCAGGCAGTGGTGATGCATTCCGGCGTCGGGCCAGGCCTGGCCAGTTCCCCGGCTACCGCGCTGGGGGCTATGCGCGGACGCAGAGTGCCTGTGCCGCTCATGCCGCTGGTTGCTGGCCTGCATCTGCCCTCGCTGCTGGTCATTCAAGGCAGCGCCGATCCGATCGTGGCACCCGGTAACGGCGCAAAGGTTGCCCAACTGTGGGCTGATCGCGAGGGCGCGCAAGCGGGTCGGCCACGCACGGTGCAACGTGGCAAACGCTACCCTGCAAAGATCACGGATTACTGTAACCGGGGCAGGCGTGTAGCGACGCTTTGCCTGGTCAGCGGATTGGGCCACGCCTGGAGTGGCGGAGAGCCGGGCCTAGCCTACAGCGACCCGAATGGTCCGGATGCCTCACGCATGGCTTGGTCTTTCATGAAAAAGCAATTCGCCCAACGCGCCAGGTAAGCGTTCAGCCACCCTTGTCGATATCGAGCCCGGCGGTGAAGGCGGTTTGTGATTGGCCTTCGCTTCAGGGGCAACAGAGCCAAGTTCTCCACTACTGCTTGCCACATGTGACTGTCGCAACGTCTGCCCAGGGAGTGGTTTGGCACACCAGTTCAACTCAGCAATGTGTCGCTTTGGGTCTGTGCCTGATATTGACGAATTGGTGAGCCCTTGTTCAAGGTGCGTTTTTGGGCGGCGGGAGCAGACGTTCACACTCTGTTTTGACCGCGGCATAACATTCGCATGTCCGCTCTTCAAGTTGGGCTCGATCGACCACGGTGATGCTGCCACGGGCCTTGGTGATCAATCCCTCCTTTTGCAACTTGCCCGACGTTTGAGTCACGCTCTCACGGCGAACCCCCAACAGGTGCGAAATCTGCTCTTGGGTAATCGTCATCTTTGTGCTGTGCAAGCGGTCAAAACTCATCAAAAGCCACCGGCTGAATTGCTGTTCTAGCGAATGATGCTGATTGCAGACCGCCGTCTGCGAGGTCTGGCAAATCAATGCCTGGGTGTAAAGCAATGCCAGGTGTTGCAGTTGACCGCCCTGCTCGAACTCGTGCTTCATGATCTTGCGGCTGAGTCGATAGGCCTGGCCGACGCTTTGCACCTCCGTGCTGCTTGGCAAGCTTTCACCCCCCATGTAAATCGAAATGCCGACCAAACCTTCGCTTCCGACCAGGGCGATTTCACTTGAAGACCCGTCTTCGAGGGCGTAGATCAGCGAGACGATGCCCGAGACCGGAAAGTGCAGATATTTCACGTGGTCGCCCGATTCCGACATCGTCCACCCTAGCGGCATTTCAACTAGCTCGAGATCAGGCAACAGTCGCTCGTACTCCGATTTTGGAAGCGCAGCAAGAATCTGGTTTTGCTTCGGGTCGGGCGCAGCGGACTTTAAAGGTTTGGACATGAATACTTTGTGAAACTATGGGGGTCAAATGTAAGCCATCGCACAGACCATTTCCTCTGCTGCTGCCATTATTGGCAGGGTAGTCCCGTAAAGCGACGTATCGAACTATTCAACTGCGCCTCTCCATGGAAAAGAAACAGACATCCAAACTGCCTGAAGGCTCTCAGACAGCCAAGTCTTTGACTCAGGTGTTAAAGGCCAGCGAACTCGTCAGAGGCATGGTCAAAGAGTCTGCCGATGAGCTTGCGTCGGTCAACCAGATGCTCAATGAAGAGCTGTCGAACCGGGACCGGCTGCCCGATGTGGCGTTGGCCCTTGAAAAAAGTGAAGCCGTTGAAGTCAAAGTGCAAGAGGCGTCGGAAAAGTTGTCACGGGTGAATCAAGGTCTGGAAAACGAGGTGAAGGAGCGACAGCTCCTGGAGCAGGAACTCGGCGATGTCATCGAGCAGCAACAGAAGGCTCTTCATGCCTCTTTGCACGATGCGTTAACCGGCTTGCCAAATCGCGTGCTTTTCAACGACCGTCTGGAACATGGAATAGAGCAAGCCAAACGGCACGGCTGGACACTGGCCGTGATGTTCCTGGACATTGATAAGTTCAAAACGATCAACGATACATACGGCCACGACGCAGGCGACGCTGTTTTGCTGACGATTGCCAAGCGACTCACAGAAGCAACGCGCACCGACGATACGATCAGCCGGCATGGCGGCGATGAATTTTTGTATTTGCTCATGGAGATAAGTGATGAGCAAGATGCAACTGTCGTCGCAAATAAGATCATTCAGGCCGTTGGGGTGCCGTGTGATGTTTGCGGCGCTGAACTCAGGGTCAACACGAGCATTGGCATCGCGATATTTCCCCGAGACGGCACCACGGTAGAGGTCTTGATCAAGAGTGCCGATGCTGCCATGTATCGGGCCAAGCAAAGTCGATCCGGCTATGCCTTTGCAAGTGACAACCCTGCGGCGCAGTTGGAGCGAACTGGGCAATAGTTCATGCCCAAGTCATTTCCAATTTGTTGACAGGTCCGCCTGGCAAAGCCAGCCTCGTGTGTGGCACGGGTATCTGTGGGACGAGGGGAGAACGCCGTGTCAAAAGTCAACCGATGGATACCCACCGTCCCAGAAGCGAAACCTGTCAATGATTGTGCTGTGGCGCAGATTTTCGTTGGTTTGCCAGCGCACAGACAACTCGCCTGCGTTTCCTTAGAGTTGGTGCCTGTCAACCATCGCATGATCATTTGGTCCGTGCTTCAGTGGCGGCATCTGTCGCTGCTTCCTGATGGTTGACATTTACAAAAAAGGACACCTATGAACACCTCCCGCAATGTCAAAGCCTCTCTGATGGCCGCCGCCCTCCTGTCATTTTCAGCGGTTCACGCTGCGACACTCACCAAAGCGGAATACAAGGCCGACAAGACGCGCATAAGCGCCGCCTACAAAGCTGACAAAAGCGCTTGCGATGGTTTGAAAGCCAATGCCCAGGATGTCTGCGTGCAAGAAGCCAAGGCCAAGGAATCGGTAGCCCGCGCAGAGCTGGAATACAGCTACACCGGCAAAGCCGCCGACCAGACCAAGGTGCTTGAAGCCAAGGCCAAGTCTGCCTACGCCGTCGCCAAGGAAAAATGCGATGACCAGGCAGGAAATGCCAAGGATGTCTGCGTCAAGGAAGCCAAGGCAGTAGAGACCAAGGCTCTGGCGGATGCGAAGATGAACAAACAAATCGGCGAGGCCAAAAAAGAGGCCTCCGAGGACAAGTCCGATGCCAACTACAAGGTAGCTGTTGAGAAGTGCGACGCCATGACAGGTGATCCCAAAGCCAGTTGTGTGGCGGCTGCCAAAACCAAGTTTGGCAAGTCCTGAACCATCTCAAAAATAGTTCCTGGTGCTGGCAAGACAGCTTGCAACCGATAGCACGGCCAAAGCAATGCCGGCACCAAACGAATCCAAGGAAATCCATGCTGAAATCACGCGAAGGTCAAAAAGTCCCGGATGTCACGTTCCCGATCCGGGCTCATGGCGAATGGCACACGGTCGACAGCGACACCCTGTTCAAAGGCAAAACCGTCGTGCTGTTCGCGCTGCCGGGTGCCTTCACGCCAACTTGCTCCAACATGCATTTACCTCGATATAACGAGTTGGCCAGTGTGTTCAAGGCAAATGGCATTGATCGCCTGATTTGCCTGTCGGTCAATGACCCGTTTGTGATGGAAACATGGCAAATGGCGCAGCACACTGAAAACATCGACTTCATCCCTGATGGCAACGGTGAGTTTTCTGAGGGTATGGGCCTGCTGGTGGATAAATCGGCGATTGGTCTGGGCAAGCGCAGTTGGCGTTATTCCATGCTGGTGAAAGATGGCCTGATTGAAAAGATGTTCATCGAGCCCGAGGAACCGGGTGATCCATTCAAGGTGTCGGATGCCGAAACCATGCTGCACTACATCAACGCCAAAGCCAGCTTGCCGCCGCGTGTCACTTTCTTCAGCAAGCCCGGTTGCGAGCACTGCGCGCGCGCCCGGAAAATGCTCGTTGACAAGGGACTTCGTTTCGAAGAGATCGAGCTTGGCAGCCATGGCATCAGCTACAGCTCACTGCAAGCGGTGAGCGGACGCGGCACCACGCCGCAGGTTTATGTCGATGGTCAACATGTTGGCGGTGCCGATGATTTGGCGCTCTGGCTGGTCAGGTAGATTGCCACGCCACCGCTGCAGACCGCCATGAACCCGCTTCACGTCGAAGTCGCCATTATTGGTGCCGGCACGGCAGGCATGAGTGCCTACCGGGCTGCCCGTGCCCACGCTGATTCGGTTTTGCTGATCGAAGGGGGTGTCTATGGCACTACCTGCGCGCGCGTGGGTTGCATGCCCAGCAAATTGCTGATTGCCGCCGCCGAGGCCGCGCATTTGGCACGCCATGCGCACGCCTTCGGGGTGCAGGTGCAAGCGGTTGCGGTTGACGGGGCCGCCGTGATGGCGCGCGTTCAGCGCGAACGCGACCGTTTTGTCAACTCTGTGCTGGAGACGATTGACGCAATTGCGCCACTTGACAGATTAGCCACCAAGGTCAATTTCCAGGATGCCAACACCTTGCTGACAGCGCACGGCCAGTTGATTCACGCCAGGCGCATTGTCATCGCTACCGGCAGCATGCCTGTTTTGCCTGCGGTCGTGAAAGGGCTGGGCGCGCATTTGCTGACCAATGAGAACATCTTTGACTTGCCGACCTTGCCGGCCAGCCTGGCGGTGTTTGGTCCTGGCGTGCTGGGGCTGGAACTGGCCCAAGCCATGAGCCGCCTGGGTGTGCGTGTCAAGGTGTTTGGTGTGGGCGGAGGTATTGCCGGCATTCAGGATCTGGCCATTCGGGACTATGCCAACCAGACCTTCAACAACGAGTTCTATCTGGACGCTTCGGCTGACGTGAAGTCAGTCACAGAAACAGCCGCCGGGGTCGAAGTCAACTATCTGCATCGGGATGGCACCTGGCGAGCCGAGCCGTTCGATTATGTGCTGGCAGCAACTGGTCGGGCACCTGTTGTGACTGGTCTTGGCCTGGAACACACCGGCTTGCAGTTGAATGATCGCGGCGTTCCACTGTTTGACCGCTTCACTTTGCAGTGCGGCGACAGCGCAATTTTCATCGCGGGCGATGCCAGCAACGACAGCCCCCTGCTGCACGAAGCCGCAGACCAGGGTCGCATTGCGGGCGAGAACGCCGCGCGCTTTCCCGACGTCCGGCCCGGACTGCGCCGCACGCCGCTGGCGGTGGTTTTCACCGACCCGCAAGTGGCCTCGGTTGGCTTCAATCTGAAACAGCTTGAACAGCACCATAAGGGCCGCTTTGCCGTCGGACTGGTGTCCTTTGAGGACCAGGGACGCAGTCGGATCATGCTGCGCAACCAGGGTCTGCTGAAAGTTTATGGCGAACAGGGCACCGGCCTGTTTCTGGGGGCAGAAATGTTCGGCCCTGCCGCCGAGCACATCGGGCATCTGCTGGCCTGGGCGGCGCAACAACGCATGACGGTCTCAAGCATGTTGGACATGCCTTACTACCATCCGGTCATAGAAGAGGGGCTGCGCACTGCCCTGCGCGACCTCAATCGCAAGCTGCACCTGGAAGCGCCCGTTGACTAGCGCTGTTCAGCTCTGAATTCAATGGCAACAGTCCATTTCACCAGGAAATCAAGATGACCAACAAACAAAACTCACGCGACAAACAGGTACCTCATACCGGCAAGGTCGATAACGACACCAATAAGCTGGGTGAGAAGGAGCCCACACAGTTGAATCAGGGCAAGCGTACCCCAAACAGCCGGAGCGACCGCGAGGCGCACGTGGGCGGCAGCAATCAGTCGCAGTCGCGGCGCGGGCCGGTGGGCACCCCCAATCGATGATTGGCGGGACCTTGTTCGCTAACGCGCATGGCTGAAGCGGGGCGGGTCGGGTAAGCTGGCCGCGCCTGCCTGCAGACGCACCTCAATTTTTTCCACTGCCCTTACCCCCTTAAGCAAAACGCCATGCTTGGCCTGCCGATGCTGGCGGTCTTGCCTTGGCCTCCAATGGCGGGGCCAGCAGGAAGACCTTCACTAAGGTGTCAGGCAAAAATCACTTGAACAGTTCGGCCGCACTGACAAGCGCCATGCGTTGTTGCGAACCGCTTGTGCAGCCGATTGCGCCGCGCAGATTGCGCCTGGCCCGGCACTCGCCATAGCGACCCCCTATGTCCAAGTTATTCCTGCTTGACCCCTGAACTGCTGTCGATGCGTCCGCCAGGCGACCTGACTTCATGACAAATTGCTATACTGTTTGTAGCTTCCAGCGCACAGCCAGTATGTGCTATGGGCTGATTTATCATATATTTTTGATTGTGGCATTTGCCAAGCACTAACGATAAGAGCATGAGTCGCCTGGCATGCTGCAACCGGCAACGCACGAGCGTGGCGGCAAGTCGGGCATGACAGCCACAGAAGCACCCGCGCTGATGGTGGTAAACACCTAGGGCTGCTTTCAAGTTCGATGGAACGGCATTTGGGCATTCTGGCTCGCTGTCAGATCGCGCCAGTGTCTCCCATGGTGATCGCAGTCGCGCCAGGCCATTGCCGAGTTGTGGGTCAAAGCGCGGGTGCAAAGAGGGCCGCTTCGTTCCGTTCGGAGCCAATGCGCCATAAGTCCGGCAGGCACCCAGGCTTTGGGACACCTCGGTCCTCAGGTCACCGTCCAGATGGCGTCTGCGTGGTCCTGACAGGGTGCGACGTAGCCGTTGTGTTTGAGTTGGAGAAAGCGCAATGAGAAAAGCCGCCGGACCAGCCGGGCGGCTTTTTTTGGGTAGAAACACGCGTCAAGTCATGGGTCGCGTTTTGATGGCTGAATGTCAGCCCCAGGCGTTGCTGACAGCAGCGTTGATTGACTCCCCGCCGCTCAGGACTGCTTGCGCCGACGCACCGCCAGGCCGAGCAGGCCCACGCCGATGAGTGCTATAGAGGTCGGCTCCGGCACGGTACCGGGCACTTCCGGGGCCAAGCGGTCGTCCCAGGATGCAGCCCAGCCTGTGTCGTTGGTGATGACGCCCTCGAAGTTGATGTTGAGATTGAAGTTCTGTCCTTGAGAAAGCTGTGTGCCGGTGGGCGCTGTAAACCGGATTCGCTGGAAAACGCCCAAATCGTCTGGCAGGCTTAACTTGGTTTCCCAATAAATCCAGGTGGCTGAGTTGTTGACGTCTGGCTTGACGACAAAGTCATTGATCAAACCAGAAGTCACATCCTGTAGCCGAATGCCTTTGAAGCCCAGCTGATTCTGGCTGCTGTTGACGGTCAGTTGAAACGCATTGGCAAACGTGCCCAAACCGTTGCTGAAGTTCTCGCTATTGAACGGCTGCGGAGTTTCAGCGTTATCCGCCATGGTAAAGCTGCTGTTGATCACAAGCGGCCCATTGCTGTTGAACCAAGTGTTCCCCAGGCGGTCAGTGCCAGTTAGGTCACCTGTGTTCGCCTCGCTGGCGCCGGAAAAGCTGACTTGAACGGCTTGTGCTGGCAAGGCCAGCAAAGCCAAGCTGACAGCGGTCAGGGCCAGGGAATACTTCCCGATTGATTTTTTCATACTGAACTTTCTAGATTGGATGCAAGCAAGAATTGCAAAGTGCGGCTCGACATCGAATGTCGATGCGAGTGCCCAGTGCCCGCGTACGACGAAGCGACCAGCTTGTAAGCCTTTGCAATGACGCGCTCCGATGGTCGCAACATGCATTGGCGTGGTCAGTGTGGTGGCGAACCCTTGCGCTTTTTTTTCGGATGGCTGGTCAAAGAGTCATTGCTTGCCCGCAGCAGCGATGGCAGGCGACTCGATGGCATCAGCGGCAATCAGCGCGGTTTGTGGCAAGTCGGATGGGCTGGTGATCCACTTCCACGGTCCTTTGTAGAGGGCATCACCCTCTGCCGGTGGCTTGTGCATGGAAGAGCCTGTTGCGCCCAGCATGGCGACCATCAGGGCGAGCAAAAAAAAGAAGAAGCTCAGTTCGACAGACATGGCATGCGCACTCTGGTGAAGGGATGTTGCAGGCGTTCTGGGTGTGGTGTGTCGGGCAGGTCGCCGTTGCCCAGATCAAAGCGGCAAGAATTGGGGTCCATAAAGTTCAGGTGCTGGGCTGCGGCATTTTGCAAATGCATGGAGGGTCCTTTGGGTAGTGTTGTGAGTCAGTTCACGCCGCTTTGGAAAAGCCGGGCAGAACGCTTGACCCAAGCCCGACACCATAAGGCACCAGGCTGCTGGCGGTCTGTGTCTCAGGTCACTTATCGAGCACACCTTACCCAACCGGGCACATGGCCAACCCACATGACGCGACCCGGTCAAGCGAATCCGAATTGTTCACGTTGATGATCGGGCGACTTGAGGTGCTCGCCGGTAGAGTCAAGATCCAGATCCAGATCAAGCGGTGCTTCCTGGGTCAAGCGGCCTCAGGCGCGCGAAAACCATCCAGCCAATAGCCAATCAGTCAGGCCGATGCGTCGGCAATCGTCGCTGCTGCTTGCACAAAGCCATGCCGTTGCGGCACCAGAGGCAACCAGTTGCAGGTGACCGGGCAGTCCGGGCCACCGGCCAAACTTGTCAACGGCGCGCATCGGGGCCGCTGGACTGGTCTGCCTGCGCTGGGCGCAAGAGAAATTCAGATCAGCTTTTCATTCGGTGTGCGGATTTTTCTCAGGGGCAGACTGCGCCCGGCGGGCTGGATCAGCGGCACATCGGTCTTGCCATCGTCCCAGGTTGGGTCTTCAATGCTGTCAAACACCTCGCGCAGCCTGGCCCCCCAACTGTTGTGCATCATCTTGAAGTAGGGGTTGTTCTCGTCAATGCAGACCACTTTGTCGGTCTGAAAGCGGTTGACCTCATAGACCACCAGGTCCAGCGGCAGCCCGACCGACAGGTTGGACTTGAGCGTCGAGTCCATCGACACCAGCGCACACTTGGCGGCCTCATCGAGCGGGGTCTCTGGCTGAATCACCCGATCAAGCACCGGCTTGCCGTATTTTGATTCGCCCACCTGAAAGTAAGGGGTCTCTGGCGTGGCCTCAATGAAGTTGCCAGCCGAATAGACCTGAAACAATCGCATGCCCTCGCCCTTGATCTGGCCACCAAAAATAAGCGACACATTGAAGTCAACGCCGGACAGCTTGAGCGACGCGGCATCACGCTCGTACACATGGCGGATGGCGGCACCGAGCACCCTGGCCGCGTCAAACATGCTCCTGGCGTTCCAGATCGTGATGGCTTCGTCCTCGTCGTTGTCCTTGAGTTTTTCGACTTGCAAAATCTCGCGCACCGACTGTGAAATGCTCAGGTTGCCAGCCGACAGCAGCACCATGAAACGGTCATTGACCTTTTCGTAAACGATCATTTTGCGAAAAGTGCTGATCTGGTCAAGACCGGCGTTGGTTCGGGAATCGGACAGAAAAACCAGTCCGGCATTGAGTTTGATGGCGACGCAGTAGGTCATGTGTTTGGAGCGACAAGAACAAAAGGGGAGAGTGTAGACCGCCCGATGGCATCACCTGTCGGACGATTGGCGCGACATCAGGGCGGGTTGGTATCGGGCGCTACACCGAGCCGCTGGCGCAACAATGCGCTGCTGGTGGTGTATTGCAGCACCTCCGACTGGCTCGGGCGAATCAGTTTTGCCGCCGCAAAGGCTGCCAGAGTGGCCTCGTGAAAGCCGCAGACCAGCAGCTTTTTCTTGCCCGGATAGGTCACCACATCGCCAACCGCAAAAATGCCGGGCGCGCTGGTGGCGAAAGTCTCGGTGCTGACACAAAGCTGCTTGCGCTGCATTGCCAGACCCCACTGCGCCAGCGGCCCGAGCTTCGGGCTGATCCCCTGGCAAACCAGCAGCACATCCAGTGGCAAGTTCAGCGTGTGGTCATCCGGGGTGTTGACCAGCACGCCGCGCAATTGCCGATTGGCGCAGTCGATGCCGGTGATCTGACCCGCCTGAAACTGAATGTGCCCGGCCTCGCGCAGTGCCACAAAGCGACCCAGGTCGCTGCTGCTTGCCTGCAGCACATCGCGGCGGTGCACCAGCATGACACTGCTGGCTTGCGCCGCACCGTTGTCGGCCAGTGCGATGGCGTTGGCCACGGCAGCATCCTCACCGCCCACAATCAGCACCTGTTTGCCAGCAAAGGCAGACGGCGGCTGCGCCTGATAAAACAGTTGCAGCCCCAAGAAGGCCGCCAGCCCGTCAATCTTCAATTCTTTCGGCACAAAGGCCCCGACACCGGCTGCTATGAACAGGGTGCGCGTCAGAAACTGCTGGCAAGGCTGCAGGCCGGCCTGAGTGGTGACCAGCCAGCGCCCGTCTGGTGCCTGCGCCAGCGTGCTGACCTGCTGCTCAAAATGAAACACCGGCGAGAAAGGCGCGATCTGGCGCAGCAGCTTGTGTGTCAGCTCGCGCCCACTGCAAACCGGTACACCGGGGATGTCGTAAATGGTTTTGTCAGGGTAAAGCGCCACGCACTGACCGCCAGGCTCGGGCAGTACATCGACCAGATGGGCTGCAATGCCTTGCAAACCCAGCTCAAAGACCTGAAACAGCCCGACCGGTCCGGCACCGACCACCAGCGCATCGGTTTCAATCACGGCAGGCACCGGGGCGCGAAATTGGGATGAGGACATCACAACTATCCCATTTCTGGCGGCACTGACGGGCACATGCCGTGGTTGCAATCCGCTCGTTCAGGGCTGGTCCATGAATAAGCTGTACATGTCATTTGTGGACAAGCCCTTGGCTTGCCACACCGCGAGCCTTAAGCCTAGACCGGACGAGCCGGAATTGCACGGCCTTCGTCGCGAGGGCGCGACTCCTACACAAACAGGCGGCATCCATCTGAATTTGTAGCGACGAATGACTTTGAAGGTTTGAATTCTTCGCATGATATGCAAAGACTTGACTTGTTAGAGACTAAGCTGCATCCCGTCAACACTCGCCATGAATGGCAGGTTCGCAGTCTGCGCATCCCTTAACGCTGCAACAGCGACAGCTTGCCGGTCTTGTCTTTCCAGTCGTCAGCGTCAGGCAGCGGGGCCTTGCGCTTGGTGATGCTCTTCCAGCTTGGCAGTTTGGCCAGTTCGGCGTTGAGCGCAGTCATGTGGCGCTGATCTTTGGGTACGTCCTCTTCGGCAAAAATCGCGTTGACCGGACACTCTGGAATGCACACCGCGCAATCAATGCACTCATCTGGGTCAATGGTCAAAAAGTTGGGGCCTTCGCGAAAGCAATCGACTGGGCAGACATCGACGCAGTCGGTGTATTTGCATTTGATACAGGCTTCGGTGACGGTATGGGTCATGGTGAAATTTCTACAGTTGGACGCAAAAGCAGGATTTTATTGGGTTTCCCGCCCCAAGTTGGTGAGCATGGTATGGGGCCGGCAATAACGCTGCTGTTTGCCCCAGGGCGGTGCGATTGCAACGATGCCGCGTGCCGAAATCTGACTGGCTGCTGGCTTGATGTCGGCTCCGTCAATTTGCCGTGCCATCGCTAATTGACCAGCGCCGCGCCAGCGGTTCGGTGCGAAGCGGTGTCCACCAACACCAGCGAACCCAGCACGCGCGACTGCGCAAACGGGCGCGCTGCTATTGGCTCTTGCAGTAGCAGTTCGACATGGCCGATGGCGTTGGCCGGCAGTGCCTCGGCATCGTCTTCGGCCAGGGTGTTGATGTCGAGCCGATGCACCACGCGCCTGACGCGCGCCTTGACCCAGCGGTGGCCGTGCAGCGCCCAATAGACTCTGCCCGCAACCAGCGGTTCGTCATCCATCCAGGCCACGGTCACCGCCAGTTCGCGACTCGGTGGCAGGCTGGTGGGGGCGCTGGGGGTGTCAAAATCATCGTCCGCTGTGGCCGCTGCAGCGCTTGCCGCAAAGGCCAGCAGCCAGTCGCCGCGCGACACATCAACTTCACGGTCAAGCACAATGCCAGCGCTGTGACCCGCTTGCACCGTGCCAGGCTGGCGGGTGTGACCCAGCACCTGGGCTACCGTGGCGGTTTGCCCGCTGGGTAGCACCTTGACCATCTGGCCGACCATTGCCAGGCCGCTGGCAACCCGGCCCCAGAAGATGCGTCGGCCCTGGCGGGTGTCGCTGCTCGAAGAGAATTTTTCCACCCATTGCACCGGCAGGGCCAGTGGCAGCGCGCTGTCGGCTGGCGTGTTGGGCAGCAGCTCCAGAATGTCGAGCAGGCTCGGGCCGGTGTAGCCGCACCAGCCGTCCACTGTATCGACGACGTTGTGGCCTTTCAGGGCAGAAATTGGCACCACGGTGGCAATTTCAATGCCCGCTGCGCTGGCAAATTCTTCCAGCGCGGCGCGGATGTTGGTGAACGCCAGCGTGGCGCCATCTTCCAGCGCGTCGAGCTTGTTGATGGCAAACACGATGCTGGGCACGCGCAGCAGGTTCACCAGCAGCGCATGGCGGCGTGTTTGCGGCAGCAGTTCGAGCGCCGGGTCTTGCCACTGCAGCTTGGTGGCATCCACCAGCACCACCGCCGCATCGGCGCTGCTGGCGGCAGTCACCATGTTGCGGGTGTATTGCTCGTGCCCTGGTGCGTCGCCAATGATGAATTTGCGCTGTGCGGTGTTGAAGTAGCGGTAAGCCACATCGATGGTGATGCCTTGTTCGCGCTCGGCGCTCAGGCCATCGGTGAACTGGGCCAGGTCGGCCTCGCCGCTTTTTGACACATTGGCCAACTGGTCTTGCAGCACTGATCGGCTGTCGATCAGCAGCCGACCAATCAGCGTGCTCTTGCCGTCATCAACACTGCCGCAGGTGATGAACTTGAGCGCCGATTGATGATCATTTTGGGCTGTAGCGCTAGTGCTGTCTGCGTGAGTAGCTATATTAGTTGTAGTATTCATGAGGGTTGTTCGGTGAGCAGATGGAAATGCGGGTTATTTTTTTGTCTCGGGTGGGGGCTGCGCAGCAGCCGGATCGGGCGGCCCCCTCATGCTGGCGTACCAGAAATCGGGGGCCGCCCAATCCGACTGCTGCGCTGAGATGGCCGTTGATCAATGCTCCTTTGAACCTAAGACGGGCGAGCCGGAATTGGACGGCCTTCGTTGCGAGCGCGCGACTCCTACACAAACAGCGCCTATTTGAATTTGTAGGAGTCGCGCCCTCGCGACGAATGACTCCATGAATTTCCTGGATTCTTCCCGGAAATTGCAAAGACTTGACTTGTAAGTGACCAGATTCCTCGGTTGGACGCGCCCGAGTGGGCCGTTGGCGGCGTGGCTGGGCAGGCACGACGACGACGCGCCGCTTCTGCCCGCATGTCGTCCTGGCGGACGAGCGAGGAGTAACGCCCCCAGGCGCGTTGTCAGCGGTTCAATCGGGTGTGTAGCGCTGTCACCCAACGGGTGAATCCCATCGAGGTTAAAAATGTAAAGGTTCATGAGGACTTACCGATGAAAACAAGCGGTCAACTGAGGAACCCAGGTGGAATACTCTGAGCCAAGTTTGACAGAAGTGCAGTTCACAAAAGCGTCTGGCGAGGCAGGCATTCTGGGCGGCCGACGATTTCTGGTACGCCAGCACAGGCATGCCACACAGAAGGCCTGCCTCGCGGGCTTTACAGCCAGTCTGTCAACTGAATCAGGAGCCATCAAAAGTACCCATCCTTCTTGCGCTTTTCCATCGAAGCCTCAGAGGTCTTGTCGTCCATGCGTGTTGCGCCGCGTTCGCTGACATCGGCTGCCAGCGTTTCCAGCACGATTTGCTCAGGCGTTGCGGCCAGGCTTTCTACCGGACAGGTGCAGGTGATGTCGCCCACGGTACGAAAACGCACGTCGCGCAGCTCTGCCACCTCACCTGGTTTCAAGGGTGTCAGTTCAGTTACCGGCACCAGCAAGCCTTTGCGCTCGACCACTTCGCGCTGGTGCGTGTAATACAGCGAGGGCAGGGCGATGTGCTCGCGCGCGATGTATTGCCACACGTCGAGTTCGGTCCAGTTACTGATCGGGAACACCCGGAAATGTTCGCCCGGATGCAATTTGGTGTTGAACAGCGTCCACAGCTCGGGCCGCTGGTCTTTCGGCTGCCACTGGCCAAAGCTGTCCCGGTGGGAAAAGATGCGCTCCTTGGCGCGCGCCTTTTCCTCGTCACGCCGGGCCCCGCCAATCAGCGCGTCAAAGCGGAATTCATCAATCGCTTCGAGCAGCGTGACTGACTGGTGCACATTGCGCGACTCACCTGGGTGGGCCAAGCGCACGGTACCGCGCGCCATCGAGTCCTCGACACTGCGCACGATCAGCTCGGCCCCGAGTTCTTTGGCGCGGAAATCGCGAAAGTCGGTGACCTCGTGAAAGTTGTGGCCGGTGTCGATCATCAGCAAGGGGTACGGAATCTTGCCGCCGGTTGCAGGCGTGCCAAAGGCTTTCTCGGCGCATTTGAGCATCACCAAAGAGTCTTTGCCGCCGGAAAACAGCAGGGTGGGGCGCTCAAACGCGGCGGCGACTTCGCGCAGGATGAATATGGTTTCTTCTTCGAGTGCGTCCAGGTGCGCGTTGCTCAAATGGTCAGGGCGGTGGTGATGATGGCTCATGGCTTGCAGTGGTTCGTGTGGGGTGCGGGCGTTCACGCGGCAACCTGTGCCAGGTCGGACCGTTGCGCGCTCAGGCTGTGCAGCGGACCGCCAGCCACGTGCAAGCCGCATTCCTTGGCGGCTTCATCTTCCCACCACCAGCGGCCAGCGCGGAAATCTTCACCGGCGCTGATGGCACGGGTGCAGGGGGCGCAGCCGATGCTGGGGTAGAACTGGTCGTGCAAGGGGTTGTAGTCAACCTGGTTGACGGCAATAAAGTGCCATACATCGCCCCAGCTCCAGTGGCCCAGCGGGTTGAACTTGACGATGCTGGCATCGCTGCGGTCAATCAGGGGTACCTCGGCACGGCTGCCAGACTGCTCGCGGCGCAGGCCGGTGATCCAGGCGGCCTTGCCCGCCAGCGCGCGGCCAAGCGGCTCCATTTTGCGGATGCCGCAGCAGGCCTTGCGCAGGGCAATGCTCTGGTACATGGCATCCTTGCCGTTTTGGCTGACAAACTGCAGCACGTCATGCTCAACCGGCCTGAACACCTCGACCGGTGCGCGCGAGCTGGCCTGCAGCCGCGCCAGCAGCGCCAGCGTTTCGGGGTGCAACTGGCCGGTTTCCAGCACAAAGATGCCAATGTCGAGTTGCAACTGGTTGATCAGGCTGGCCAGCACCATGTCTTCGGCCCCCAGGCTGCAGGCCAGCGTGATGCGGCTGGCGCTGCCAGGCGTGTTGGCGGCGTAATCTAGCGCAGCTTGCTGCAGCAGCGCGGTGGTTTCCTGCAGCTTGGCGGTAAAGGTGGCCGAAGGCCGGGCGTTGAGGGTGATCGCATTCATGCGCTGGCTCCGTGGGTGGGTTGGGCGTTTGAGCCGGGCTGCAGTGCGCTGGGCAGGGTGCCCTTTGGTGCGCCAGCCTGGTCGGTGGCCGGGGTGAAATGCGGCTGCGGATGAACCGCATCGCCTTGGTAAAAGTGGTCGAACAGGGCCAGTTGGCGCTGTGCCGTGGCCAGATTCTGGTCGGCGCGCAACACCGCGGTGTCAAACCCGCTGCGCTGCATTTGCTGCAATTGGTCAACCAGCACATCGCCGGTGGCACGCAGTTCGCCGGTGAAGCCAAGTCGGCGACGCAGCAAGAACGCCTGGCTGTAGGCCCGCCCATCGGTGAATTTGGGGAACTTCAGGTCGATCCGCGTCACCCCGTCGAGGGTCAGCGCGCGCGGATCGGCATCGTTTGCCAGTTCAATGACATTTTGGCAAAACCCCAAGTCCAGGCCTCTAGCGCCCGTGCCATCTGCGCCACCAGCTATCAATTTAAGAGTTTGTTGCATCGTCCAATACCATCAGGTTAGTCTCTAACAAGTCAAGTCTTTGCATGTCATGCGAAGAATTCAAACATTCAAAGTCATTCGCCGCGACGGCGCGACTCCTACAGATTCAAATCGACACCGACTGTTTGTGTAGGAGTCGCGCCCTCGCGACGAAGGCTCATCAATTCCGGTTCGTCCGGCATAGGGTCTTAATCTACCATCGCATCTGCGCTGGCCAGGTGCACATGCACCACCCGTCCGGCATCGCGGGTTTCATGGCGCACCAGGTTCGCCGCAAGCTTGAACGGCTCCAGTCCAACCCGTCGCACCGCATCAATGAAGGTCTCGCCAGGCAGGCGCCGACTGCGGTAGGTGTCGAGCAATGCCTCCACCACATCGGCCACTTCAGAGGCGGCAAACGACGGGCCAATCACCTTGCCTGGCACCGCAGCGCCCGACAGCGCAGAGCCGTCTGAGCCGCCCAGCGACACCTGGTACCACTCGCGCCCGTCTTTGTCCACCCCCAACACGCCGATGTGGCCGCTGTGGTGGTGGCCACACGAGTTGATACAGCCGCTGATGTGCAGGTCGATTTCGCCCAGGTCAAACAGCTCATCCATATCCTGGTAGCGCGCCGCAATCGACTCGGCAATCGAGATTGAGCGCGCATTGGCCAGCGCGCAGAAGTCACCCCCAGGGCAGGCGATCATGTCGGTCAACAGGCCGATGTTGGCTCTGGCAACCCCCAGTTGGCGCGCCGCCTGCCACAGGGCGGGCAATTGGGCCTCGGGCACCCAGGGCAGCAGCAGGTTTTGCTCATGCGTCACGCGGACTTCCCCGGCTGAAAACCGGTCGGCCAGGTCAGCGGCACCGTCGAGCTGTTGCGCCGACGCATCGCCAGGTGCATCGCCAAGGCGCTTGAATGACAGGGTGACCGCGCGCAACGCCGGGTTTTTGTGCGGCTTGACGTTTTGTTGCAGCCAGCGCTGGTACTCGGCCTGATCCTTGGTGGATAACTGGCTAGCTACCAATACAGGAGCTGGCAGCGCAGTCGTGGCGGGCGCTACAGGCATAAATGATGCGCAAACCCGGTCGAGCTCCGACTGCAAGATGGTGTGCGGCGCACCGTCATGGGTGATGATGTCCTGGTATTCGGCCTCAACCTCATCGGTAAAACGCTGGCCCTCGGCCTTGACCAGAATCTTGATGCGCGCCTTGTACAGGTTGTCGCGCCGACCCCAGCGGTTATAGACCCGCACCACCGCTTCCAGATAGTTCAGGATCTGCTGCCAGGGCAAAAA
>Ga0116159_1002056_pt1 | contig 20270 bp, 15 predicted proteins | sample AD_JPNAS1_MetaG_FD_89878 | JGI IMG/M metagenome (GOLD analysis project Ga0116159, IMG submission 89878) | Active sludge microbial communities of municipal wastewater-treating anaerobic digesters from Japan - AD_JPNAS1_MetaG | ecosystem: Engineered > Bioreactor > Anaerobic > Digestate | place...
CCCGGAATATGGACGCCACCTTTTCCCTGGATTATTACGCGGCCAAGGGCGCCGGCGGGGGCCTCGAATTCCGCTACCTGTTCGAGGGCGGATGGGGCGGCCGCCTCAACGCCTTCTATTTCGCCTACCGGACTCCGGCGACGGGCGTCAAGCCGGAGGATGCCGTCATCTTTCGCTGGAGCCACAACCAGCCTCTCCCCGGAAAGGTCAACATCGTCGCCAACGTCGACTACCAGAACTCCTTCTCCTTCACCCGGGAGTTCGACAACGACTTCACCCGGGCCCTGGTTTATAACCGGAGCTCCCAGGTCTACGTGACGAAAAGCTGGACCGGATCGAATTTGAGCGTCCGCCTCAGCCGGTTCGAGACGACCTACCCCGCCTGGACGTTCGCCCGGATCCGCCAATCCCTGCCGCAAATCAGCTTCAGCCTGTTTAAGAAAAAGCTCTGGGGGCCGAGCTATTTTTCCTTGAGCGCCGGTTACGACAACTGGCAGTATGGATTCACCAACCAGTTCAAGGCGGGCACCCAGGTGAAATCGAGCGTCCTGTCTCTTTCGCCGAGGATCACCCTGCCCTTCAACGAGATCGCCTGGCTCGGCTTTGATTTCTCCGTCGCCGGCAACTTCGATTATTACGGAAACAGCCGCGATCCGGAGAGCCGCGAAACCCTCAACCGGGGGCTCCTGAGCGGAAACGGATCCTTCTCGGCGACGATGACCGGCCCGGTTTTGTACCGGATTTTCGATATCCGGAAGTCTTCGACCCGGTTGAAGCACGTCATCGAGCCGACGATCACGTACCGGTACGACACGCCGGCCATCGATTCCGACCGGATCATCACGCCGAGCGGCTTTTTTTTCCGATACCACTACGTCAGCTACGGCGTGCAGAATCAGATCCTGGTCAAGCGGGGCGAGGAGAGGGCCCGCGAGCTGTTGACCTGGCAGCTGGAGCAGACCTATTACGTGGACTCCGAAAACAGCCCCTTGAGCCGGTACCGGCTCGAGGACGGGAGCATCCCGCGGTTCTCGGAGATTCTTAATAAGCTCCGCTTCTTCCCGGTCTCCGGCGTCAACCTGGACCTCAGCCTGGGATACAACACTTATAAAAGAATCCTGTCCAGCGTTCGGGCTTCAGCCGGTCTTGGAAACGCCTCCGACGGCGCTTACTTGGCCGTTTCCTGGTACAAAAGCATCAACCCCTATCGCGGCTTCACGAGCATCAGCCGCCACCAGATCGGGCTTCGGGGCGGGGCGGAGTTCCCCGCCCTCCGCCTGGAGACGCTCGGCGAGCTCGAATACAACCTCCAGGCGAAAAAGGTGCTCTACGCGGGACTGGCCGCCGTTTGGCATGTCCAATGCATCGACATCCAGATGGGTCTTCGGGCGTTTTTCTTCAGGGAAACGCCGGATATCCAGTTCCTGTTCTCCCTGGGGCTGGGCAACATCGGGCCGTCCGAGGATATCCTCGGACGCAAGGGGCGGTGAAAAATCAAATGAAGCCAATTGTTTTTTCGCGTTATTTCTCCTATGATGTTTTTGTAATCAGGCGAGGGGATATCCGGCCGGTTTTTCGCCGTCGCCCGGCGTCCTTCCTCCGTCGCTGAATCGATGTCCGTCCCTGGGGTCGCTCGAGCCCATCGGCGGTAGCCTGTATCCGGCGTCGACGGAGAGAAAACCACTCCTTTTGGAGCCCGATATGTCGAAGAAAACGAGGATTGAGGATTCCGTGTCCGGGATGAACGTTTTGTACCTGGGGACGGGTTTCGTCGGGGCCTGTTCGGCCGCCGTGTCGGCCGACAGCGGCCACTCCACCCTGGCTTATGACGTCGACGCGAAAAAAATCGCCAAGCTCCGCTCCGGGGACCGCGATCAGATCGAATCGTGCATTTACGAGGAAGGCCTCGGCGACCTGCTGGTCCGGAACCGGGACCGGATCGAGTTCACGTCCGAATACGGCAAGGTCGAGAAGTTCCTGGACCGCTGCGACGCCGTTTTCATGTGCCTTCCGACGCCGGAAATCAACGAAACGGGCGAAAGCGATCTCACCTACTACTTGGAAGCCGCCCGGAAAATCGCGGCCGCCCTCCGCCGCCGGAACAAGGGCGCCCAAACGAAGTACGTCGTCATCGTCAACAAGAGCACCGTCCCGATCGACATGGTCAGCCAAACCCGGAAGATCCTCCGGGAGGCCGGCGTCCGCAACGCCGGGGTCGTTTCCAATCCCGAATTCCTCGTCGAGGGCCAGGCCGTCATGGGGGCGCTCCGGCCGGACCGGGTCGTGATCGGGGCCGAGAAGGAAAAGGATTTCGCCGTCCTGCGCCGGATCTACCAGCGGTTTCTGAACGCCCCGACGGTCCGGTACATCGAGGTGAATCCGCGGGAAGCGGCGGCCGGCAAGCTGTTGGCCAATTTCACCCTCTTCAGCCGGCTGGCCGTTTGTTTCGACGTGATCGGCCGGACCTGCGAATCGTTCCCCGGCATCCATTTCGAAAATGTCCGGAGAATCCTCTCGAGCGATCCCCGGATCGGCGCCTGGGGGCTTTATGACAGCCTGTACGCCGGGGGGAGCTGCTTCATCAAGGATGCCCGCTCGCTCCGCTACCAGCTTCAAGCCCGGAAGAAGGACGCCTCCCTGGTCCAGGAGATTTTCGGGGCGAACCGCCGCCAGCTCCTGGGATTCATGGGCCGGGCCGAAACCGAGGCCCGCTTCGACTGGACGCGCAAAAAGGTCGCCCTTCTCGGCGTCGCCTTCAAGCGGAATACGAACGACATCCGCAATTCTCCGGCCCTTGAAATCGTTCCGTTCCTCGCCGGAAGAAAGGTCCGGGAGACGCGGATTTTCGATCCCGCGGCCATGGAGAATTTCCGCCGGCTGTTCCCCGCGTCCCCCGCCCTCGTCTACGCTTCCTCGGAAGCGGAGGCCGTGGCCGGGGCGGATGTCGTGATCATCGCCGCCGACTGGCCCCAATTCCGGGGCTTGGACGAGCTCCTGAAAAAGCATAAAAAACGGCCGCTCATCATGGACGGGCGGCGAATGCTCCAGAGCGCTTACGGTTCCCTGCGCAAGGCGGGGTTCAAAATCATCGCGGTCGGCTCTCCCACGGCCTGACCCGCCTTCTCCCGCCTCCGCCCCTCGCTCCGTTCCGGGAGAGCTTGATTCCCGAGGACGTTTCGTTCACACTAGGGACAAGGAAGGATGGATATTGTCAGAGGAGGAGGAGCATGAAAAGGGAAGGGTTTCTTGTCTGCGGGATCCTGATCGGCAGCCTGCTTTTCCCGGTCTGCCGGAAAACCCATGACGGTTCCTCGCCGCCGGCCGCGGCGACGATCGCGGAAATCAATGAAGCCGCGGTTTCGGAGGCGACGGGCGTGAAGATCCGGGTTCTGAAGGCGGAATCGATCGGGGTCTCGCCGGTCAACCGGTTCTACTGGATCCAGGTCGAGGGCCGGCCGTTGAAGGACAAGCTTCTGGAAATCTCGAGGCTCGCCCTGGATCAGATCATCGCCTCGCATCCGAGGCTGTATCACAGCTTCACCTTTCATTTCGCCTCTGCGGACGAGTCGACGGGAGCGGTGAAATTGAGAGAATGCTACGCCCGGACGACGTTCCTGCCGGAAGGCAGCTGGCAAAAGGTCGGCCGGGTTCCCATCGACGGCTACGACGCGTATGTCCTGGCCTATGCGGCCGAGGACATCCCCTAGCGTCGATCCTTGATCCAGCCGCAGGATTGATACCAATCAACGTCAGCGAAGGATGGCTCAATGGCTCATCAAAATCATCGGATCTTTGAAGGCGTCGATTTAACGGAATACATTTTCGTTTCTTGGAAACACCGTTGGCGGATCGTGATGGCGACGGCGGTTCTCGCGGTGGCCGCCGGATTCCTTGCCTTTGCCCTCCCCAAGATCTGGGAAGTGGAAGCCATCGTCGTCCCGAGCAAGTTTCTCGCCCAAACGGAAACCGGCGAGTTCAAGGAAATCCTGGCGGTCAATCCCGGGCAGGTGGCGAGCCAAATCAGCGAGGGCTCCTATAACGCCCTGATCGCCGCCGAGATGAACATCGATTTCAAGAAATTCCCGAGACTGAAGTCCGACAACATCCGAAACACCAACCTCGTCCGCGTTTCCGTCCGCGTCCGGGAGCCGGAGAAAGGCCGCGAGATTCTTGTCGCCCTCTTCAACCATTTGAAGAGCGACTTCGACAAGAAAATCGACGTCGAGTTCAGCAACATCAACAACCAAATCGGCCAAACCCAAAATAAGATCCTCGAATATGAGCTCCGGATCGATTCCAAAAAAATCGAAAAAGAAAAGATCCGGCAGGACATCGCCGCGGACCAAAATAAAAAGGCCATTTCCGAACAGCGCATCGCCGGCGTCCAGAACGAGATGAAGTCGGTGAGAACGCGCATCGCCGATCTGGACGAGCTTCAGCGGAAAACGCTGGCCGAAAAGAAAGACGGAACGGCGACGCTCACCCTTCTCCTTTATTCCAACGAAGTCCAGCAAAACATCCGGTATATGACTGTTCTCGAAGACAAGGTCAGCTCGGAGAAAGTGAACATCGAGAACTTCATGAACGCGATCAAGGGCAACGAACAGCTCTTGCGCCAGGTCGATAACCAAATCGAACAGATCCAAATCGATTTGAACAACGCGAAAAACGGCATCAAGCTTCTCGAGGACAAAAAGAACCGGATCGATTATTCCCAGCTCGTGAAGGATCCGACGCCCTCGGTCCGGCCCGTGTCTCCCCGGAAGACCATGATCGTCCTGGTCGCGGGCCTGATCGGATTCTGTCTTTCCTCGGCGATCGCTTTTTTCCGGGATCTTTCCGGCGTCCGCGGAAAAATGAAATCCCCGGCGGCCTGACGGTTCGAGCGTTGAAACGACGGGGATGAAGAACGAAACGTCAAGCCCCGCCGTTCCCCGGTCAAGCGCAAAACCGCTCTTCCTTTCATGCGAGCCTCACATTTAATCCTCTCCAACGCGGCCATCATGTGGGTCACCCGCGCCTTCCTGATCATTCCCCAGGTCCTTCTCGTGCCCTACTTGATCCGGACGATCGGGGAGGGGGGATACGGCCTTTACGCCCTGATCTGGTCCTTGCTGATTTCGGTCGTTCAGCTCGAAATCGCCCTGCAGCAGGGCGTGGTCAAGTACAGCGCGGGTTTTCTCGCCCAGGAGCGCCTGGACGAAGTCAGGAAAATCGTCTCGTCGAGCTTCGTCTATTCCCTTCTCTTGGCGGTCGTGACAAGCGGCGGGCTGTTGGCGGCGGCCTTATTCGTCGATCCATCCAGCCCGATGAGAACCGCCCTCGCCGTCGTCGGCCTGATCGTTCTCTTCATCGTTCCCCTGACTCCGTATGTCGCCGTGATTCAATCCCGGCAACGCTACTATGTGGGCGCGGTCCTGGACACGATATCGAAGTACGGCAGCCTTCTGGCCATCGTGGCCTGGTTTCAACTGGTGAAGCCGTCCCTCGAAAGCGTCATCGTCATCACGGCCGCGTTTCTGTTCCTCTCGAGGATTTCCCAGGTTCCGATCGCCTATCGTCTCGTTCCCGGACTGCAGAACCGGCCGCGCTATTTCAACGGGGAAAGCTTCCGGCTGATCGCCGCTTTCGGCGGAGCGACGGTCCTGGTGAACTTCTGTCTCGCCGCCAATTCGACGGGCGTCCGCTGGCTGATGGGCGGGATGGTCTCCCCCAGCTTCGTCTCGCATCTGGCGATCATCCTGATGCCCGTCTCGGTCTTGTCCGATATCATCCGGCCGGTGACGATCACCGTCATGCCGCTGACGAGCGCCTACGAGGCGGTCGGAAACCGGGCGATGCTCAAGGAATTGCTCGTCCGCAGCATGCGGTATACGACGATGTTCGTCCTGGCCGGAGTGATCGCGGCCGGTCTCTTGACGCGGAACGTCCTGACGATCTGGGTCGGCTCCCGCTATGCGTTTCTGGCGCCCTATGCCTTCGCCCTGTTCGCCTGCGTGTCCTTCCAGCTCAGCACGTCCTCGGCCCATCACATGCTCAAGGGACTGGGCCGGCTGAAGACCGTCGTTTTGATTTACATGATCGCCCTCGTTCTCGTTCCCTTCGCCGGGATCCTCGCCCTGTTTCATCTGACGCGGGATCCCTATCTTTCCGTCGCCGCCGGCCTGTGCGTCGGCAGCCTCCTTTGCGGGGGCCTCAACATCGTGTATGGATTGAAGGCCGTTCAAGCCCGCTGGCGCGGCGTATGGATTCGGATCTTCGGCCAGTCGGCGGCGATGACGGCGGCCGTGCTGCTGCCGGCCTGGGGGATCATCCGCGTGGCCGGGATTTCGAGCTTCCTCGGCCGGGCGGCCGTCGCCGTGTTCAGCCTCCTTCTTTATTTCGCCGGATGTTACGTCCTGATCGCGACGAAGGCCGAGCGGCGGCAATTCCTGGAGTACGGCCGGATGGTCGGCGGCAAGACCGCGGAGATCCTGAGAATGAAGAAGCGGCCCAAGGCGGAAAAAACCACGGAGATCCCATGACTCCGGGACGGAGGCAATGACGTATCGATGTTGTCTCATGAGCACAAATGCATTTTCGTTCACATCCCGAAAGCGGCGGGCATCAGCATTGAACAGGTTTTCCTCGATGCGCTCGGCCTGGACTTCGCCCGCCGGGACTCCCTTCTCCTGGGAATCGTCAACCGCGGCCGTACGGGCCCAAAGATCCTGTCCCACTTGACCGCCCGGGAATACGTGGAATTTGGATACGTCTCCCCGGAGACATTCGACGCCTATTTCAAATTCACGTTCGCCCGGAATCCTTATGACCGGGTTTATTCTTTTTATCAATACCTGGGATACGCCCGGCTGGTCTCTTTTGAAACGTTCATTCTCCATGAGTTGCCGCGTCTGTTCGGCGATCCGCTCCTCGATTACTTCATCAAGCCCATGTCGTCCTATGTCTACGGCGAATCGGGGACGTTGCTCGTCGATTTCGTCGGGAAGCTGGAGACGATCGACGAGGATTTCGGCCAAGTCGCCCGGCGGTTGAACCTGGGGGACGTGCGGGTCCAAAATCTCAATGATTCCAGCGGATTCAGCTGGAAGACCCGTGTCGTCCGGGCCTGGAGAATCATCAAAAAACACCCCGGAATCGTATTCCGCCTGTCGTTTGATCCGAAAACGAGGGAAAAGCGGTTTACCGGGGAAATGAAGAGCGCGGTGCAAAAATACTACGAACCGGATTTCATTCATTTCGAATACGCTCGATAAATGACCGACCGTCCTTCCGCGCAGCGCCTCACGCCGGCCGTCGCGTTGTTCTTCTTCACTCTCGGTTTCGCCCTGTACGCGTTCGCCCCAAACGAATATTCCCGGGGATATTGCGTGGTGTTGTTGGCGGTGTTCTTGGCTTCGACGGCTTGGTTCATCAGAAAAAGCCTTTTCGGAAACTATTTCAATTTTCACGTCCTCTTCATCATCGGTTTTTTTCTCGTCCATTTCGTTTATCCCGTCTTCCTTTATCCCACCCGGCCGTTTCTCTTCAAAGTCTTCGAGAGGGGATTCGATCCCTCTCTGATCACCGTCTCGACGGCCTTGGCTCTTCTCGGCATGAGCGCCTACATCGTGGGCGCGGTCTTCGCCGGCAAAATCAAGAATGCCTCGCCGGGCGGCTGGGACGGCGGGCGGTATCGACTCCTCGAAACGCCGCTTTTTGTCCTTTCCTTGGTCCTGTTCGCCCTTTTCGTCTTCTTTTCCCGCGGCAACATCGCCCGGGGCGTTTTCAACGCCTACAGCGCGGCCTCGGAGTACCTCTTGACCGCGTTTCAAGGAATCTTCCCGCTGGCCCTCATCGTCTCCTTCGTCGATCGGCTGCGCCATGACGAAGGACGGTGGAGAAGCTTGTTCCGGATTTTCCGGCCGCGTCTCGTCGCGTTTTCGGCTCTGGCGGTTTTCATCTTCCTCTATGTCGGAGACCGCGGGCCGGCGATTCAAATCGTCCTGATCTACGGCGCCTTGTTCACCACGTTTCTTCGTCCCATGAAGCTGACGGTTTTCGCGGTCCTTATCGCGGCCGGGCTGTATCTCATGATGTTCGTCTCGCAGGCGAGAACGGAATACGACGACACGCGGGAAGATGAAAGCAATATCGTCGAATACTACAAACGGGGAGCGGAACGATTCGTGCCGGAATCGGTTTTCGATTTAGGTCGGGATATGATCGTCAACAATCGGAATCTTTATCTTGCCGTGAGCTATGTTCAAAATAACGAGCGTACGCTTGGGCGGACGTTCCTGACGCAAATCCTCGGCATCGTTCCCGGTTTGCAGAGCGTGTACGTTACGCTCTTTCATGTCGATCTCCAAGATATATCGTCAGGGCAGCTTTTGACGTATCATGAGTATGAGGGAGGGGCTCGAGGCGCCGGCCTCGGCAATACGATCATCGCCGACGTTGACATTTCGTTCGGAGCGGCGGGCGTCATCGTGATGATGATGCTGTTCGGCTACGCCAACATGAAATTCCAGAGGGGGGCGATCGACAAGGTCAATCTCTATTTCCTCATCGCTTACGTCGTTTCCGTGTCGTTTTCCATCTATTATCCCCGCTCGAGCTATTTCACCGCCCTGCGCGGCATCCTTTGGCCGGTGGCGATCGTCTGGTTGTTCGATCATTCCGTTCAGAAAACGGCCGGGAGGAAAATCCGTCCCGGCGAACGGCTCGCGACCGGGAACGGGGCGGCGCCTCGGGAGGAGCGTGAAACGCCGTGAAAATCCTCTGCGTCAACAACAACGTCATGCTGGAGAAGGACGACGGCTTGTACATCTTCCGCGAAAACGCCAAGTTCCTGATGGACCTGGCCCGGCGGGTCGAGGCCCTGGAGTTTTTCCAATTCCGGATGCGCCTCGAAGGCAACGACAGCATGCTCGATTTCAACATCCTCGACCGGGGGTTTGTGATTTCCTCCATCTCCCGGAACCGGGGGAAATATCTCCCGTATCTCAAGGCCCTGGCGGTCGGATTTCGAAAAATCCGGCGGTGCGATTTTCTTTACCAGTACTACCCGGGCAACATCAACATGATTCTGGCCTTGTTCGCCGTTCTCCAGCGGAAGCCGTTTGGGTTTTACGTCCGCGGGGAGCGCGGCATCCAATCCCGGATTTCGAGATTCATCTTCCGGCGGGCGAGGATTTCCTTGACGATCTCGCCGAAATTCACGGACATGATCCGCAAGGCGGGCGGGGTCGCGGAAACAATCCGCCCGATGATGGAAGACGGGGAAAAAGACATCGTCGTCGGCCGCACGTATGAGAGACGGGACCGTTACCGCCTTCTCTACGTGGGACGCATCGAAGCGCCGAAAGGCTCCTATGATCTCGTCCAAGCGGTGAAAATCCTGAAGGACCGGGGGGAGACCGGCTTCCGTCTCGACATGGTCGGCGACGGGGCGGATGCGGCGAAGATCAACCAAATCATCGCGGACGAACGTTTGAGCGGATGGATCCGTCTTCACGGAACCGTCTCCGACCGGGAGGTCTTGAGAAGAATGTACCGGGAAGCCGACCTCTTCATCCTCCCGACGCATCATGAGGGGTTTCCCCGGGTTCTGTATGAAGCCATGATCGCCGGAACGCCGATCCTGACGACGTTTGTCGGGACCATCCCCCACCTCATGAAGGACGGGTGGAATTGCCGGCGGCTTCTCCCCAAGAATCCGGAGGATCTCGCGGAAAAAATCGCCGGGTTCTTTCGCGATTATGAACATGCGGCCGCGGTCGCCGTCCATGGAACGAAGACGATCCGGGATTATTTGAGCGACAAGCCGGAGTCCCATGCCGCCCAGCTGGTCCGCATCCTAGGGGAAAAATCCGTCCCGAGGGGGAATCGCATGACAGGGATGAGCCGTGTTTGGAATCGCCGACTCAAAGGTCTCCCGGGGGCCGCTTTCTTGATCGTCAAGGCCTTCTTCCGGAAGATCGCCAACGCCGGGACGACGTTTGTCGTGAAGCGCAATTTCCATAAGGTCGGGAAACACGCGACGATCTACCGGGGGATTTACTATCAGAATCCCTCTCAAATCCGCCTGGGCGACAACGTCTTCATCAGCGAAAACGCGTTCTTCGCCACGGAAACGAGCACCGGGTTCCTGGACATCGGCGACGGGGTCAATTTAACCGAGAATTGCCGGATCGATTTCTCGGGAGGCGTGACGATCGGCCGGACGACCTTGATTTCGAAAAACGTCTCCATCGAGACGCATGATCATGGATTCGATCCCCGGTCGGAGCCGGACGCCTGGCCGCTGGTCATCGGGGAACGCGTCTGGATCGGGATGAACACGGCGATCCTGTCCCATGTCGGATCGATCGGCGACGGGGCGATCATCGCCGCCGGCTCGGTCGTGACCAAACCGGTCCCCGAAAAGTGCGTGGTCGCGGGCGTGCCGGCGAAAATCATCAAAAAACTCGATTCCTCCGAGCCGGCTCCCTGACCGTCTTTCGCTTCGTTGAGGACGCCGGACGGATGAAAGAACACGACGTGCCCAAAGTCAGCGTCATCATTCCTTTTTACGCCGGGGCGGACTGGCTGGAGGAAGCGGTCGGAAGCGCCGTCCGCCAGACCCATGAGAACACGGAGATCCTCCTCGTCAACGACGGCTCGCCGGAGGACGTGGCGGGCGTCCTGGACCGATATTCCGGAAAGATCCGCTATTTTCTCAAGGACAACGGCGGTCCCGGATCGGCCCGGAATCTCGGACTCGAGAACGCCGACGGGGAGTACATCGCCTTCCTCGATTCGGATGATCTCTGGGAGGACCGAAAGATCGAGAAACAACTCGGCGTCATGGCCGCGACGGGCGCGCTTTGGTCGCATACCGGTTACGCGCTTTTTCGGGGCGGGGATCCGCGCCGGGCCGAAAAAATCGTCGATGTCTCCGCCTGTCGCGGCGACGTCTTTCTCCGGTGCCTGCGATCGGCCCCCATCGCCACGCCCTGCGTCATGATCCGGGCCGACGTCCTGAGAGAGAGGCCGGATCTGCGTTTTTCGGAAAACATGCGCTACGGCCAGGACAGTCTTTTCTGGATCAACCTCGCGGCCCGTTATCCGCTGGCGGCGGTCCCCGAAGTCTTGACTTGGGTCCGGATCCGGGGGACGAACGCGGCCCGTCGGGCCCGGGTTCAGCTCCAGGCCAAAGCGCAGATTTGGGAGGAGTTTTTCCGGGACCGGGCGCGTCCGGAGGCGAGGAGAATCGACGGCGCGACGAGGCTGGGCTACCGGATGTGCCATCGAGCCGACGCGGCCGTCAAACGCCTCGAACGGCGGGGCCGGCTCTCGAGACGGGCCGCCGAGATTCTTTCGCGCGGCCTTTACGCCTGTCCCTACGCCCTGCTCAAGCTGCGCGAGGTTCTTTCCGCCCGGACGGCCCGCCGCCGATCGCCTTGACTTCATCCGGGAGGAGGCATAATTTGAATCCGACCGCTTTGATGGAAAACGCCCTCAGGGGGAAATGAATCCGGCCATGTTTCAAAACAAGATCCTCCTCATCACCGGCGGAACCGGAACGTTCGGCAATGCCGTCCTCGGCCGCTTCCTCAAGACCGACATCCGGGAGATCCGCGTTTTCTCCCGGGACGAGAAGAAACAAGAGGACATGCGGCTGTCCTACAAGAGCCCCAAGCTCAAGTTCGTCATCGGCGACGTCCGCCAAGCCGACAGCCTCACGGCGGCCATGGCCGGCGTCGATCTCGTCTTTCACGCGGCCGCCCTCAAGCAGGTTCCGTCCTGCGAGTTTTATCCCATGGAGGCGATCCGGACCAATGCCCTGGGCGCGGAAAACGTCATGAACACCGCGGCCGCGGCCGGGGCCTCCAGCGTCATCGTCCTCTCGACCGACAAGTCCGTCTACCCGATCAACGCCATGGGGTTGTCCAAGGCCCTGATGGAAAAGCTCATGGTCGCCAAGGCCCGCCTGGGCGGGAATGAAAAAACCGTTTTCTGCGGGACGCGGTACGGCAACGTCATGGCTTCGCGCGGATCGGTCATCCCGCTTTTCATCGAGCAGATCAAGCAGGGGAAGCCCCTGACGATCACCGATCCGAAGATGACCCGGTTCATGATGACGATCGACGACGCCGTCGATCTCGTTCTCTATGCCTTTAAAAACGCCCGGCCGGGGGACATCTTCGTCCAGAAGGCGCCGGCGGCGACCATCGAGACTCTGGCCCGGGCGCTGCTGGAGATTTTCAAGGCCCGGAATCCCCTTCAGGTCATCGGCACCCGCCACGGCGAAAAGCTCTATGAGACGCTGCTGACGCGGGAGGAGCTGGCCCGGGCCGAGGACCTCGGGGATTACTACCGCATCCCGGCCGACAACCGCGGGCTGGATTACAACCTTTATTTCACCGAGGGCCAGGAGCGCGTTTCGAAGGAAAACGACTACAACTCCCACAATACCCGGCGTCTCGACACCGGGGAAATGGCCGGCCTCCTGATGAAGCTCGCCCTGGTCCGGGACGAGCTCGGGACGGCGTCGAAATGAGCCGGATTCTCGTCACCGGGATCGAGGGATTCATCGGGAAAAACCTCCGGATGGCCCTGGAACGGGACGCCGGGACGGAAATCATCGGCGTCGATCTCGGGACCGCGGCCGCGGTTCTGGTGCGGGGCCTCGACGAAGCGGACGCCGTCATTCACCTGGCCGGCGTCAACCGTCCGGATACGGAAAAGGAATTCGAGGACGGAAACGTCGGTTCCCTGGAGGAGATCCTTTCCGGTCTCGAGCGGCGCGGCCGCCGGCCGCTGATCGTTCTCTCCTCCTCGATCCAGGCTCTCCTGGACAATCCTTACGGCCGATCCAAGAAACGGGCCGAGGACGTTCTCCTCGATTTCTCCCGGCGGACCGGCGCGGCCGTCCGGATTTTCCGCCTGCCCGGGGTGTTCGGCAAATGGTGCCGGCCGAACTATAACTCCGTCGTGGCCACCTTCTGCCACAACATCGCCCGGGATCTGCCGATTTCGATTTCCGACCCGGCCCGGGAAATCGATCTTGTCCACGTGGACGATGTGGCGGCCGCCGTCCTGGAGGCGGTCAAGGCCGGACCCGGCCCCGGCGGCGCGGCGTTCCTTTCCGTGACGCCGGCTTTCCGCATCGCCCTGGGGGCGCTGGCCGGGAAGATCCAGGCGTTCCGGGCCGCCCGGGAAACCTTGGCCCAGCCGGCCCTGGACGATCCTTTCGACCGCCGCCTCTTCGGGACATACGTCTCCTGCCTTCCCGAGGACGAGTTCGACTACGACCTGGCGGTCCGGGAAGACGAACGGGGGTCGCTGGCCGAGCTGCTCAAGCTCGGCGGCCACGGCCAGATTTTCGTTTCCCGGACCCGTCCGGGAGTCACCCGGGGAAATCATTATCACGACTCCAAGGTGGAAAAGTTCGTCGTTCTGGAAGGGGAGGCGGTCATCCGCTTCCGCCGCCTGACGACGGGGGAGATCATCGAATATCCCGTCTGCGGACGGGAGATGAGGGTCGTGGACATCCCGCCCGGCTGGACCCATTCCATCGAGAACGTCGGGACCGCGGAGATGGTCGTTCTTTTCTGGGCCAGCGAAATCTTCGACCCGGCCCGGCCGGACACGTTCGCGGCAAAGGTGCGCCATGAAAAAGCTTAAGGTCATGACCGTCGTCGGAACCCGCCCCGAGATCATCCGCCTGTCCCGGGTGATTCCGGCCCTGGACCGGGAATGCGAGCATGTCCTCGTCCATACCGGCCAGAACTACGACTATGAGCTGAACCAGGTCTTTTTCGAGGACCTCGAGATCCGCAAGCCGAACCGCTTCTTGGAAGCGGCCGGAGCGACTCCCTGCGAAACGATCGGCCGGATCATCGAGCGGATGGACGCCGTCCTGGACCACGACCGCCCCGAGGCGCTCCTCGTCCTGGGCGACACGAACAGCTGCCTGGCCGCCTATCCGGCCAAGCGGCGGAAAATCCCGATTTTCCACATGGAGGCGGGCAACCGGTGCTTCGACCAGCGCGTCCCCGAGGAGATCAACCGGCGGATCGTGGACCACCTCGCCGATGTCAATCTCCCCTACAGCGCGATTTCCCGCGAGTACCTCCTCCGCGAGGGGCTTCCCCCGGACCGGGTCGTCAAGACGGGCAGCCCGATGTACGAAGTCCTGCATCATTATCTTCCGAGGATCAAAAAGTCCGATATTCTCGGGCGGCTGAAGCTGAAACCGGGCGGGTATTACGTGGTCAGCGCCCACCGGGAGGAAAACGTCGATTCGGCGAAGCCGTTCGACGGGCTGATGAAAATCCTCAACGGCCTGGCCGGAGACGGCAAAAAGAAAGTCGTCGTGACCACCCACCCCCGGACCCGCAAAATCATCGAAGCCCGGAAACCGGTCCTGGCCCCGGGGATTATGCTGGAAAAGCCGTTCGGATTCACGGAATATGTGAAGCTCGAGCTCGAAGCCTGCGCCGTCCTCTCCGACAGCGGAACGATCACCGAGGAATCCTCCATCCTCAACTTTCCGGCCCTCAACATCCGGGAAGCCCATGAGCGCCCCGAGGGGATGGAGGAAGGAGCGGTGATGATGACCGGCCTGGATTACGAAAACGTCCGCCGCGGCCTGGCCGTCCTGGCCTCCCAGCCGCGCGGCGAATGCCGGGGGCCGCGGATCGTCGCGGATTATGACGTTCCCAACGTGTCGGAAAAAGTTCTCCGGATCATCCTGAGCTACACGGATTACGTGAACCGGACGGTGTGGCGCTCGGCCGATTGATGCGCGTTCTTCTCCTGACGCCGCTGTTCCAGCCGGAGCCGAACCATTTGAAGGGTTTGGCCTTCGCCCGGGAGCTGGCCCGCCGCGGCCATGATGTCGAAGTTCTGACCGGCTTCCCCCATTATCCGGCGGGGAAAGTCTATCCCGGCTACCGGATCCGTCCGTGGATGCGGGAAATCCTCGACGGCGTTCCCGTCACCCGCGTCATGATGTATCCCAGCCACGACCGGTCGGCCGTCCGGAGGATGGCCGGGTATCTGAGCTTCGCCGGCTCGGCGGCGCTGCTGGGGCCGCCGCTGGTCGCCCGTCCCGATGTCATTCACGTCTACCAGGGGCCGGCCACGCTGGGCTGGCCGGCGATGGAGTTCCGGATGATGTTCGGGACGCCGTACGTCCTCGACGTCCAGGACATGTGGCCGGAAAGCGTGACCGAGACCGGCATGCTCCCCTTTCCCGGCGTCTCGGCTGTTTTGGGGGCATGGAGCAAAGCGACATACCGGCTGGCCCGGAAAATCGTCGTTCTTTCGGACGGATATAAAAAATGCCTGGCGGCCCGGGGGGTCCCGCCGGACAAAATCGAGGTCGTTTACAATTGGTGCGACGAGCGGTCGCTTCCGGAGGAAACGACCGAGGAACCCGATCCGTACGGCCTCGCCGGCCGGTTCAACGTCGTTTATTCCGGCAATTTCGGAACGCTCCAAGCCCTGGGCGGCGTCCTGGACGCCGCCCTCGTGGTCGGGGAAAAGCGTCCGGACGTCCGATTCGTCTTCGTCGGAGACGGAGTGGAAGAATCCGCCCTGAAGAAAAAAGCGGCCGTCCGCGGCCAAAAAAACGTCCTGTTCATTCCCCGGCAAGCGCCGGAGCGGCTCGGCCGGATCACGGCCCGGGCCGACGTGCTTCTCGTGCATCTGAAGGACGATCCCTTGACCCGGATGGGGATTCCCCAGAAGACCCAAGCCTCCTTGGCCGCCGGAAAACCGGTTCTCCTGGCGGTCCGGGGAAGCGCGGCCGAGCTAGCCGCCCGGGCGGGCGGAGCCTGGATATGCCGTCCCCAAGATCCGGCCGCCCTGGCCGAAGCGGTCCTGGGGCTGGCCTCCCTTTCCCGGAATGAGCGGGAGACGATGGGGAGAAGGAACGCCGAGTTCTACCGGAAGGAGCTGGCGTTCCCCATCGGCGTCGGCCGGATGGCGGCGGTCTTCGAGGAGGCGGCCGTCCGGCCGCGGCGAAAGGAAGGAGGACGATGACTCATTCCAACGATCCCGTCATTCGGCTGGCCGGGCGGGGGGACGTGGAGGACATGACGGCCCTCCATTGCGATTCCTTCAAATTCGGCGAGCACGTCCCGGCCATGCTCGGCCGGCATTATGTCCGGGCGATGTACCGCTGGCTCGTGACGAGCGCCGTGTCCTATGCCCTGGTCGCCGAGATGGAAGGAAAAATCGTCGGTGTCGTGGCCGTTTGCGACGGGCCGTTCACCCGGCCGATGTTTCTGGCCTGCCTTCCCGCGCTCGCCGTCGGCTTGGCCCGGAGGCCGGCGCTGCTTTTTCATAAAAAGCTCTGGAGCCGTCTTTTCCGCCGGCCGGACGTGACAAGCGCCGGCAGAAAAATCGCCGACCGGCCCGGATTCGCCCAGATGACGATCGGCGTCGTCGACAAGAATTGCCGCGGCCGGGGCATTTTCCCGGCCTTGGTCGAGGAAACGAAAACGTACAGCCGGAGCCGGGGAAGCCGGGCGATCCGGGCGGGAATTTACAAGATCAACCAGCCGAGCCGCAGGGTTTTCATCAAGGGCCGATGGATCGAAACGCCGGAATTGGAAACCGAGGACACGGTCTTCTATGTCGCCTATTTGGATGAGGCCTTTCCCGGGGAACTCGGCCTTCGGCCCGCCGCGACGAGCGATGAAAAGAGCGTTTGACCTAGGGGCTTCCGGGCTGGGGCTGCTTTTTCTTTCGCCCGTTTTTCTGCTCGTGGCCGTCTTGATTTTCCTCTCCGACGGGCGTCCGGTGTTTTTCCGTCAAACGCGGGTCGGACGGGCGGGACGGCCGTTTTCCTTGATCAAGTTTCGAACGATGATCCCGGCCCCGGCGGGGGAGGGCGGCGGATTCGAACCCGGCGATTCCCGCCGGGTGACGTCCTTCGGCCGGTTTCTTCGCCGGACCAAGATCGACGAGTGGCCCCAGCTGTTCAACGTGATGAAAGGGGACATGTCGATCGTCGGGCCCCGGCCCGAGGTGCCGAAGTGGGCGGCGGTCTACCCGCAGAGGTGGGCGGTCGTTCACCGGGTCAAGCCGGGGATCACCGATCCCGCCTCCATCGTCTACCGGAACGAGGAGGAGCTGCTGGCGTCCGCGGCCGATCCGGAGGCCGTCTACCGGAACGAGATTCTTCCCCGCAAACTGGATCTCTACGAGCGATATGTCGAGAACGGTCCCGGCTTGCGCCATGACCTCGGCTTGATCCTCAAGACGATCGCGGCGGTCCTCGGGTTCTGAAGGAAGGCAGGTGTCGACATGGCCGAAATGAAGATCCCTTACAGCCGGGTCTTGTGCGACGGGAACGAGCTGGCCTACGTCCGGGAAGTCCTCGAAAGCGGCTGGCTGACGACGGCCTCCAAGACCCTGGAATTCGAGAAGAAGTTCGGGGCCGCGGTCGGCGCCCGCCATGCCTGCGCCGTCAATTCCGGCACGGCCGCCCTCCACCTGGCCTTGGAAGCGCTCGGCGTCGGCCCGGGATCCCGCGTCTTCGTTCCGGCCATGACGTTCACCGCCTCGGCCGAGGTCATCCGCTACTTGAATGCCGACCCGGTATTTCTGGACGTCGAATACGGAACCTCCCTCCTGACGCCGGAGGCGCTGAATGAAGCCGCCGCCCGGCATCCCGGCGTCCAGACCGTCGTCGTCGTCCATTACGGGGGGCAGGCGGCCCAGATGACCGCCGAGCGGACGGAAGGCATCCTCGATGTCTGCCGCCGGAAGGGAATCCGCGTCGTCGAGGACGCGGCCCACGCGTTTCCCTCGCGGCGCGGCGGCCGCCTGGTCGGAACCTTCGGGGACGTCACGTGCTTCAGCTTCTACGCCAACAAGACGATCACCACGGCCGAGGGCGGCATGCTGGTCACGGAGGACGACCGCGTCGCCGCCCGGGCGAAAGTGATGCGGCTGCACGGCATCGACCGGGATATCTGGAACCGCTACGTCTCCGACAAGCCGTCGTGGGAGTACGATGTGGTCGCCCCCGGCTTTAAATACAACCTCCCCGACGTCGCCGCGGCCATCGGCTTGGCTCAATTGGAGCGGGCCGAGGCGCTGCGGAAAGAGCGCGAGCGCTGCGCCCGGTATTACATGGAGGCCCTGGCCGGAATCCCGGGGCTCGATCTGCCCGAACTCCAGGTCGGATTCGAGGATCATGCCTGGCATTTGTTTCCGGTCGTTCTCACGCCGGACGCCCCGCTCTCCCGGGACCGTTGCGTGGAGCGGCTCGCCGATCGCGGCATCGGGACGTCCGTCCACTACAAGCCCTTGTACCGGATGACGTATTACCGGGAAAAGTACGGCTTGAATCCGGCCGACTATCCCCATTCCGAACGGATCTGGAAGGGGTGCCTTTCCCTCCCGATCTATCCGGATTTGCGGCCGGACGAACTGCGGCACATCTGCCGGTCCCTGAGGGAGATTTTCTCCGGCCGGGGCGGAGGGGAGGCGGTTTGAAATGTCCGGATCGAAAGAGTATATTGTCAAACGTCCCCTGAGAAGGACGTAACGAAGGAATGGGAAAAGGCGATCCGGGCCGTTTTGGATCCAAAGGCGCGCCGATTTTCCGGCCGACGGCGTTTAAAAGGAAAGTCTTTTTCTTAGCCGCCGACGTCGTCTTGATCACCCTTTCCGTTTATCTTTCCTTCTGGCTCCGCTTCGACGGGAATATCCCGGCTAAATTCACCAAGGGCTTGTGGGTGAGGATCTGCATCGTCCTGGCGGTGACGATCACGATGATCGCCCTGCACGGCCTCTACAACGTCGCCTGGAGATTCTTCGGCCTGAAGGACATGCTGAAGCTCCTGCAGGCCGTGACTCTGTCCTATCTTTTGCTGATCGTCATCATTTATGCGTTCAATTTGCTGGCCGGAATGCGGGAAATCCCCCGGTCCGTTCTTCTTCTCAACTTCAATTTCACCCTGGTCCTGCTCGGAATGCTCCGGATATCCAAGCGCGCCCTGAGGGAGTACCATTTCCGCAAAACGGGCCTGAGCCGAGGGCGGAAAAAGGTTTTGATCGTCGGGGCGGGGACGGCCGGCGAGCAGATCGTCCGGGAGATGACGGGAAACCGGAAATCAGCCCATTTTCCCATTGGATTCGTCGACGACGACGACGCCAAGCGGGGGACGGAGATCCATGGGGTGAAAGTCCTGGGAAAACGGCAGGATATCCCCCAAATCCTTCACGGAAACGGCGTCGACGAGGTTTTGATCGCCATTCCGACGGTGAATTCGAAGGATATCCGGAAAATCGTCGAGTTGGTCCGCTCGACGGGGGAAGTCCGGAGTATCAAGGTCCTTCCCGGCATTCACGACATCGTGGAGGGGAAGGTGTCCCTGATGGACATCAAGGACGTGGAGGTCGAGGACCTCCTGGGCCGGGCGCCCGTTCAGATCAATTTTGAGGGAATCCGGGCGTTCCTCAAGAACAAACGCGTGCTCGTTTCCGGAGCCGGGGGATCGATCGGCGGCGAGCTGGCCCGGACGATCAGCCAGTTCGCGCCGGGCAAGCTGATCCTTCTCGACAACGATGAAACCGAGCTCTTTTACGTCATGAACAGGCTGAAAAACGCCGTCGCCGACATCCTTCCCGTGGTCGCGACGATCCGCGATGAAGCCAAGATCGACCGGATCTTCGAACAGGCGCGGCCGCAAATCGTTCTTCACGCCGCCGCCCTGAAGCATGTCCCGATTCTGGAGCATTACCCCGAGGAGGCGGTCAAGACGAATATCCGGGGGACCCGGATTCTCGGCGAAGCGGCCATGCGGTACGGCGCGGAACGGTTCGTGAACATCTCGACCGACAAGGCGATCAACCCGACGAGCGTCATGGGGGCCTCCAAGCGGGCCGGGGAGGAAATCCTGCGGGCGCTGAACGCGATGGGAGGAACCCGGTTCATCTCCGTCCGGTTCGGCAACGTCCTGGGAAGCCGGGGAAGCGTCATTCCGCTGTTCAAGGAGCAGATCCGGAGAGGCGGTCCGGTCACGGTCACCCACGCCGACATGAAGCGGTACTTCATGGCGGTCTCGGAGGCGGTCCTTCTCGTCCTCGAGGCGGCGACGGCGGGGAAAGGCGGCGAGGCCTTCGTCTTGGACATGGGGGAGCTCGTGTCCATCGACGAACTCGCCCGGGAGATGATCCGGCTGAGCGGATTGGAGCCGGATGTCGACATCATGATCGTCTACACGGGACTGCGGGCCGGCGAAAAGCTTTACGAAGAGCTGATCATGGCCGAGGAAGGG
>Ga0116159_1002068_pt1 | contig 20212 bp, 14 predicted proteins | sample AD_JPNAS1_MetaG_FD_89878 | JGI IMG/M metagenome (GOLD analysis project Ga0116159, IMG submission 89878) | Active sludge microbial communities of municipal wastewater-treating anaerobic digesters from Japan - AD_JPNAS1_MetaG | ecosystem: Engineered > Bioreactor > Anaerobic > Digestate | place...
CTGGGTAGCCATAGAGCTGTTGAGTACGGCAACAATGGTGTTTTTATAATCTTTTTTTACCGCGTCTTTTTTAAGCACTATTTTGACATTAGCGATAGCTGTTTGAATTTTATCCTCTGCCTCTCCTGTTAAACCAGTGGCAACACTGCCGTTATATAACGCCACTCTTGGAAAGTTTGAGATGGCGTTATTTTGACTATCTTCGTAAACCGGCATAACCTCAATAATACGGTTTGTGTCCGGCCTATAAAGAATAGCTTTTTTTGCTTGCTCGTAGACTAGTACTTTGTCGCCATTTTCAGCGTTTTTAAAAAAATCCTGGTCTTGTAGAGCACTTTTATCTAAAACCGTAGCAAGCGTGGGTGTTTCGTTAGCAGGAAGTTGCATTAGCTTACTTACCTTGTTTACCACCCATACCAACTCTTGTTTGGAAACTATTTCTGGGTTTTTCATAATACTTCTGTACTGAAAATAGTAATATGCACCAAAAGCACTAGTGGCAAGCAAAACCAAAACTAGTAATAGTTTATAAGAAAATATTTTGCCAATTCTTATATTTATTTTTTTCATAGCAACAATCACATACCCTAATTAATTTAGGACTGCCCAATCGGCGCTGCCCGAAGTACCCGTCGCGATATAAACTTTTTTTGCCACCGTATCAACGTAAATATCACCCACTCTCAAGGGGGTAGACGTTGGCGCTGCCCCACCCGTTGTTACGCCAGGGATTGCTTGGCGCCTGGTACTTGCAGTACCGTTGGTTGCACTCATATAAAAAGTATCGGTCGAAAATTCAATCGCCCCCGCTTCGGCGTTCGTTAAGAGCGTGCCAGAAGTGAACTTTAATGGTGCTTGTCCCGCGCCTGCGGCGCCAGCCTTAATGTGCAACGCGCCGGTTGGAGTGGCATTACCGATCTCTACTCGCCCCGTCGCTCGCTGCACAAATATCTCATCGCCCGCCGAACCCAGGCTTAGGCTTTGACTGTTTGACCCCGAGGCATATATTTTAATAACTCCTGCCGTGGGACCACCTCCGTTGCCAGCAATCACTAAGCCTCCCCAACCATCGCCTGCCACGCGTTGACGACGGAAGGAAGCGATGTTAACAAAAGCATTTTGCTGTGTCGGATTATAGACATCGAACAAATTGGTAGGACCTGTCGCCCCCGTTCCAACCCCCACATATCCGCCACCGCCGAGCGACAGCCTTTGGTTTTCAGGCATAAGATTAGAGGTACCATAAATTAACGCACTGCTTCTTGCCTCTGATTCATTCGCTCTTGGCAGGTTATCGATAATTAGTTTGTTTGACCCAGTTTCGTAACGCCCTGCGTAAAAACCAAGGAATATATTCGAATCTCCTACATTAACTGCACCAGCGTAATAGCCCAGGGCAACATTGTTGTTACCAGTACTGTTCTGCCCTAAGCTACTAAAACCAATGCCAATATTAGACGAACCGGTAGTATTGTAGAACAAGGCGTCCGCACCCATTGCAATATTATAGTTACCACTGGTATTACGAGGAAGAGCAAAGGTACCAACGCCGATATTGCGCATACCAGTTTTGTTGCTCGAGAGTGTATTAAAGCCAATACCAATGTTTCTGGAACCAGTTGTGTTATCACGCAATGCCCGGTGACCAATAGCCGAGTTCCAATAGCCAGTGGTGTTATAGGCTAGTGCTAAATTACCTAGGGCACTATTGCCAGAGCCAGTCGTGTTGTAACGACCAGCATCGGCACCAACAAAGGTATTGTTTAGGGTTGATGACGACGAGCGAATTTCGAAACCGGTGCCATCTGCTGAATCTTGCATTGCAAAGGTTGGATTATAGGTACCTGTTATTTGTTTTACGGAAATATTAGTAATTGTACCCGCGAAACTATTCGCCGGGGTGAAAACCAACGGACCATTAGAGACAGAGCGAATTCCTGCGCTATATGTTGAGCCAGCAGGTGCACCGTTATAAAGATCGTACGGCGCAGAATTACCAAGCGTTACCGTTAAAGAATTAGAAGATACCGCAACATCAACCGTAAATGTAACTTGGTAAAAATTAGCACCAGTATTGCCTATTGAGAAGCTAAGGGGGTCTGTGTTGCCCGTAATATGAGTAAAACCATTCTCGAAATTGCCCGTCCAATTATGAGAAGTCCAGCCAGTGTTGCTTGTTAGCTCACTGCCCAGCGGAGCAGATTCAATGGCAAGACCACTTTTTATAGTAAAAAGATAAGAAGCGTCAAAAGTGCCAATACCGACATTGCCTCCATTGGGTTGCAAGCTCACAGTACTTGTAGCCTTGGAGTCGCTTGCAGTACCGTGAATTACGATACCCTCATTGGGTCCCGTGCCTCCGCTTATTACTTGACCACCGGCGCGACCCTTACTGCTCACGTATTGAGAGAGGAGAGAGTCAAAATCAATAGGCTTTTCCGTGCCACTACCAGTAGAACCACCCAACGATTCGTTGGTGGTTTGCGAATAATAATTTTTTGTCGTTCCCGCAGAATAATAACTAACTTTGTTTGTTATTGCACGAATTTCACTCTCTGCTACATAACCCCCCCCCGAACCGCCACAGGTTCTTCCACATCTTCCTGTATAACGGGGGCTGAGTTGCTATCGATACGTGCTAATATATCTTGGTATGCATTAGTGTAGCTACGGTAAATAAACAAGCAAAACAAAACAACAAACAGCGCCAGCAACATCAGCAAAACTAAAGATGTTAGTCTCTTTTTAACTGTTACCATAATACCATTGTAACACAAAAACTATTTAGGGCTGTGGATAAGTGCGAGGAGTTTTTCGTCTAGCTCTTTAGAAGGAGCAACGCGCGCGCGCGTTTTAATGCGCTCAAAGCCACCGTTTTGAGGAACGTTTAGAATAACGGGAACATCGCCCTCAAATTCTTGCAGTATTTCTTTAATCGCAATAAGAAGATCTTTTTTTGTCCCGCGGGGCAGATTGACAACGTATTCTTTTAATTTATTTTTTGCTTTTGCTTTGAGCGCACTTTCTTTTGACATATTTAGTTTAATAGGGTCAAGATTAGTCAGATCTATTTCCTCGAAGGTATCGTTTTTATCTTGTGGTAAATTAGCAGTATCAAGCACCTGCCCCTTATCCACCAAGATCTTGATCGCATTATCCTTGGTACTTATTCTCCCTGCCACTTCGACTATTTTGTCTGCCACCCAAACCGTAGTGTCCTTCTCTAAAACACCAGGAAAAAGAACAAGCTCGGTACTGCCCGTAGTATCTTCTAAGCCCACAAAAGCCATTGACTGGCCATTTTTTGTTACTATTTTTTTAACGGTAGTAATAATACCAATAACGATAACCTGCGTATTTTCTGCAACATCAGTAAGGCTTGCGATAGTGTTTGCGTGTGTTGCAATATAGGAAGATAAGCTCTTTAGAGGGTGCTCTGAAAGATACATACCTAGAAGTTCTTTTTCCCAGGCAAGTTTTTGTTTGTCGTCTGCCGGAGTGGCAGAGGCAAGTTCTAGCTTTTGCTCCAGCACTCTACTTCCTCCGCCAAAGAGGTCGATTTGGTTTTTGTCTTGTCGCGCGGTTCCTGTAGCAAACTTTAAAATCTGCTCCATATTCTCCAAACAACGGTTGCGCTCAATGAGGGCATCAAGTGCCCCGCCTTTACTTAGGGCCTCGAGAGTTTTTTTGTTAATAATAGAATTACCCCCCTCGAGTTCTAATTTTGCGCAACGAGAAATAAAATCAGCAAAACTTTTAAACGAACCATTTCTTTTTCTTTCCCGCACAATTCCCAGTGCCACACCAAGCCCAACATTTTTAATAGCAGCCAAGCCAAAGCGAATAATCCTTGGCGCTTGCTCTTCTTTTTCAATGGGAATAGGTACACCCTTATCGACGACCACACCAAAATCGATATAGCTTTCGTTAACATCGGGTGGCAGAATCTTTATACCCATCTGCTCTGCTTCTTCTATTTCTATGGCGATGCGTTCGTTGTTGTTAAGATCGCTTGTCATAAGTGCTGCCATAAATGCCGAGGGGTAATGCGCCTTAAGGTAGGCAGTTTGATAAGCAATAAGAGCATAGCATGCAGCGTGGCTCTTATTAAAACCATAAGCGGCAAAATCTTCGAGTGTCTTAAAAACTTTTTGCGCGTCGGCAGGATCAACGCCATTGTTCTTTGCCCCTGCTAAAAATTTCACCTTCATCTCTTCCATAAGCTTAACCTTCTTCTTCCCCATTGCTTTGCGTAAAGTGTCTGCCTCACCACCAGTAAAATGAGCCATATCTTTTGCAATTTGGATAACCTGCTCCTGGTAGATGGGGAAGCCGTAAGTAGGCTCGAGTGCTTTTTGTACCAAAGGGTGAGGATAAGAAGTTGCTTCACGACCGTGCTTGCGCTTAATAAAAGATTCGATAAACTGCAAAGGACCGGGGCGGTAAAGAGCAACCATCGCAATAATATCTTCTAACTCTGTTGGCTTGAGATCACGAATATAGCGCTTCATACCACTTGACTCCAGTTGAAAAACACCCGTTGTTTTACCTTGCGCTAAAAGGCGAAATGTTTTTTTGTCGTTGAGGGGAATGTTGTGAATATCAACCTTTTCTCCCCACACAGCTTCGATAATTTCCAGGGCACGGTCGATAATAGACAAGTTCGCTAGTCCTAAAAAATCCATTTTTAAAATTCCTACTCTTGTAACAGGACCCATGGCATATTGTGTTACATGTTCCACATCTCCCTTTTGCGCCTTTTGTAATGGTACATAATCGGTAAGTGGATCGCGCGAAATAACGACCGCGCACGCATGTTGCGAGGCATGGCGCACCGTACCCTCGAGTTTGCTTGCCATATCTAAAAGTCTTTTTGTTGCCGGCTCTGCTGTATAAACTGCTTTTAGTTCGTCGCTTTCTTCGATAGATACTTTCAAGGGGATATGGCGCCCCTGCACAGGAGGAGGAACTAATTTTGCCACACGGTCTACTTCGCCATAAGCCATACCCAGGGCACGCCCGGCGTCACGCACTGCGGCGCGGGCCGCCATGGTACCAAAGGTAATTATTCCCGCTACCTTTTCATCGCCATATTTTTTGCGCACATATTCTAATACCTCATGGCGGTGGGTGTCGGCAAAATCGATATCGATATCGGGCATTTCTATGCGGTCGGGGTTTAGAAAACGCTCAAAGAGCAAGCCGTATTTTATAGGGTCCAAATCGGTAATGTTAAGTAGGTAAGTCACCAATGAGCCCGCAGCAGAGCCGCGACCTGGTCCCACTAAAATACCTTTGCTTTTAGCATAATTAACAAAGTCTTGCACAATTAAGAAGTAAGAGGCAAACCCCATTTTTTTGATGGTTTCAAGCTCGTATTGTAAGCGTTCTTTTAAGGTGGGGGTTACTTCTTTGTACCTTTTTGGCAACCTTTCTTGGCACATTTCTTGTAGTAGCTCATCGTCTGTTTTCCCCTTAGGCACAGGATAAACAGGCAATATTTCTTTACCTAAGGAAAGCTCTACATTACAGCGACGCGCAATTTCCACAGTATTACTAATTGCCTCAGGAACAGCAGAAAAGGCATCGATAATCTCTTGAGGAGGGCGCATTGAAAAATCACCATCGTAAGTCATACGGTCAACATCGTCGATAGTTTTTCCCGTTTGCACGCACACCAAAACTTCGTGCGGTTCACGATCTTCTCTTTTCACATAGTGAATATCGTTAGTGGCAACAAGAGGTACTTTAAGTTTTTTTGCTAAATCTATTAGTTGGCTATTAACCTGCCCCTGCTCTGGGAGTTCGGGGTGGTCTTGAAGTTCCAGAAAGAAGTTTTCTTTGCCAAAAATCTCCTGATGCTCTTTGATTATTTTTACTGCTTTTTCTACGTTCTGGGCTGCGACCACACTCGGCACCTCGCCGACGAGGCAGGCAGAGGTAGCAATAAGACCGCGACTGTATTTTTTGAGCACTTCTTTGTCGATACGTGGCTTGTAATAGTACCCTTCTTTATGCGCTATGCTAACAAGCTTAAGAAGGTTGCGATAGCCCTCGAAGCTTTCGGCTAAAAGAACGAGGTGGTAAGGCTTACCATCTTCTCGGCTACTCTTATCGGTAAGACGACGAGGAGCAATATACGCCTCTACTCCCAAAATAGGTTTAATATCCATGGCCTTCGCGGCCTCGTAAAACTCAATAATACCGTACATTACACCGTGGTCGGTAAGTGCCAACGAGTCCATATTTAATTCTTTTGCTCTTGTTAGAAGCTGATCTATTTTTCCTAAACCGTCGAGCAAAGAATAGTGCGAGTGGGTGTGGAGATGAACATATTTCATACATTTTAACCTTACCAAGCGCAGGGGCAAATCACAACCTTACTAGCAAGACATTATAACCGATTGCCAGGCGGTAATATTTTTACCGTTCGAGGCGCAGCGCGCCGAGAGCCCCGCCCGGTGGGGCGGGGCAAGTTCCTAGCCGTTGATATTACACCTGACCTGATAGTTCTCGCTCCCGCTCGAACAGTAAAGGGGTAACGGTCGTCGCTCTTATCGTTCGAGAGAACGCACGGAGTGCCATCTCGAGAACTATTAAACGTTAGCATCAAACCTCACGTAATAGTTCTCGCTTCCGCTCGAACAGTAAAGTGTGCCACGATCGTCCCCCTTATTGTTCGAGAGAACGCACGGAGTGCCATCTCGAGAACTACTAGGCGCTGGTGCTGGAGCTTGCGTAAATAGTTCTCATCGTTCCGCCTACGGCGGATACTCTTCGAACAGTAAAAAGTTCTCGCTGTCGCTCGAACGGTAACAGGTATCAAGGAAAGCTTGCCCCGAGCCTTTAGGCGTGGGGTTCTCACTGCGTTCGAACAGTAACAAGATTATCGTTCGAGGTGTACCCACCGAGAACTATCAGCCTCTGATATCAGGACTGATGTGGTAGCTTGCCCCGCCTTTTTAGGCGGGGTTCTCGCTTCCGCTCGAACAGTAAAAGGGGGTAACGCAGGTTCTCACTTCCACGCTCATCTTTAGCCAAACGTTATCCTTTAACAATAGCGTTTTCTGCATTTACTTCGATACTGGGAAGTATCGAAGTAAATGCAACATAATACGAAATGGTGAGGGGCTTGTATCGGACAAAACGAGGTATGTTATTGATTTTTTACCCAGGCGTGCTATACTAAATAGGTAAAATATCTAGTTTGTAAAATACTATGTCCGAGATAATTGCAAAATTAAACGCTTCCTTCGAGCGCAAGAGCGTTCCCGAAATACGCACCGGTGATCGTGTCCGCGTTCACCAAAAAGTACGTGAGGGGAAAAAAGAACGCGTCCAGGTCTTTGAGGGTATTGTAATCAAAACAGCTGGCGGGAAAGGTATCAATGGCTCTTTTACCGTTCGCTGTATTGCCTCTGGTGTGGGGGTGGAAAAATCATTCCCTTTGCATCTACCCTCTATTGTTAAAATAGAAAAGCTTAAATCCGCCAAAGTACGCCAGGCGCGAATTTACTACATTCGAGAAAGAATAGGAAAAGCAGCAACACGTATGAAAGGCGAAAAAGCATCTGCTGGTTTGTGGGAAGAGACCGTAGAGACACAGGAAGAAGCGCCCAAAAAGGCTGAAGAGGCAGAAAAGAAAGAAGAGGATAAGGTAGAAAAAGCAGGTGAACAAGAGAAAAGCAAGGCAGAGTAACCTTTTTATAATAGGTAAAGTGGCGTATGAGCCGCGATAAGAAAAATTTAGGTGATTGGGGAGAGGAAAAAGCCGCCAAGTACTTGGCGGCTAAAAAGTACCATATTTTAGGGAAAAAAGTACGCACCATTTGTGGCGAAATAGACATTCTAGCCCAAGAAAAAGATACGCTAGTCGTTGTAGAGGTCAAAACCAAAACCTCGGTTGAGCAAGGGGCACCCGAAGAAATGGTAGATTGGAAAAAGCAAAAGAAATTGGTACGATTGGCTCAAGAGGTAAACCAAAAGTTTCCCCAATATGGTATTAGGATTGATGTTATTGCTATAGAGGAAAAAAAGATACGTCACTATATAAATGCGGTTCTCGATGACGATACAAAATATAATTCTTAAATCAATATGGAAAAACAGCAAGTTGTAACCAGGTTCGCCCCTTCGCCAACCGGCAAATTCCAGCTCGGCAACGCTCGCACCGCCCTTTTCAACTACCTCTTTGCACGCCACAACAATGGTCGCTTTCTCTTGCGTATCGAAGACACCGATAGAGCGCGCTCTAGCGATGAATACGTTAAAGATATTAGCGAATCGTTACTTTGGCTTGGTCTTACGTGGGACAACCGCAACAACGAACACTACCAAAGTAAAAGACTAGCAGAATACCAAAAAATTGCCCACAAGCTTGTTACGCTCGGCCACGCCTATGAACAAGAAGGAGCTATATTTTTTAAGGTTAAAAGCAGTGGCAAAGAAGGGGAAGCTATTACTTTTACCGACTTAATCCACGGCAAGGTCGCCACCAAGCTTGCCCACATCGAAGATTTTGTCATCTTAAAATCAGATAACTATCCCACCTTCCATTTAGCAGTAGTAGTAGATGATAACGATATGGGAGTAACGCATGTAATCCGTGGCGACGACCACCTCTCTAACACCCCCAAGCATATTTTACTTTACCGCGCACTCGGCTGGCCTATGCCACACTGGGGACACCTGCCACTTATTCTTAACAAAGACAAAACAAAAATGAGCAAGCGCAAAGACCCTGTTTCAGTGCGAGACGATTTTATGCGCAAGGGCTATTTACCAGAAGCACTCGTTAATTACCTCGCTCTCCTTGGCTGGAACCCCAAAACAAACAAGGAGTTTTTCCGCCTAGACGAACTAGTAAAAATATTCGATTTAAAAAATAGCCAAAAAAGTAATGCTGTTTTTGACATCGAAAAATTACAACATTTTAACAGCCATTATTTACGAAAAATTCCGCTGGCACAAATCGCCAACACTATTGCCCCCACGATTAAAGAAAAACTTCACCTTAAAGAAATAGATAACACTTATTTACAAAAAGTATGCGCCTTGTCTGTAGAACGGGCAAAAACAGTGGTTGATCTTAGTGAAGAAATAGACTATTTTTTTCTCAGCCCAAAACTAAATTACGACGACATCGTTTTTCGCTCTTCTACTTTGGAAAAAACAATACTCGGCCTTACAAATGCGCTAAAAAACCTAGAGGCGCTTAGCAAAAAGAACTGGGAAACAACGGCAGAGTTACGCAAATGCTTAGACAGTGCCGTTAATACAGGTGGACTAGGAAATGGTGATGTTTTTTGGCCTGTGCGTTATGCTCTTTCTGGCGCAATCAACTCTCCCAAGCCCGAAGAATTACTTTATGTGTTGGGCAAAGACGAATCACTACGTCGCATAAGAGTAGTACTCGACTTACTGCAATGAAAAAAATAAAGGTTGTGCAGATTGTAGGCGAAAAAACAATGGTGGGCATTGCGCGCCATGTTCTTTTGCTCAGTAAGGAACTAAAAAAACAGGGGCACGATGTTAGCGCTATAGTTACGCCCGGGCCAGTCGCTAACCAATTTAAAAAAAGCAAAACCCCATGCCACTGCGTTAAGTTTAAAGCATTTCTTAATCGGCGCCTATACCACGAAATTCGCGATATTATCGCCTCTATCAAACCAGATATTGTGCACTGCCATGGTAACCAAGCGGGTTGGCAAGGACGCCTGGCGGTACGTCGTTTACCAGAAATAGCAGTAGTTTATAGCGAGTACCACTTTACAAAAGACTTTAGCATTCGCAACCCTGTTTGGCGCGAATTCCACTTGCGCTCTATGACCTTGCTAAACCAGTTCACCGATATCACTATTGCTACCTCCCCCTCCATTAAGCGCTATCTTATTAGCCGAGGCTTAAGTCGCCGCAACAGAACACTGATTCTTCCCTGCCCTGTTGAGCTTCGTTTTCTAAAAAACAAAAGGTATAAAAAACCAGAAGAGGTGCCACAGATCATTGGCGCTATTGGCTCTCTTAATCCACATAACGGCTACCTCTGGCTCTTACAAGCGCTCTTTTTAATGCGCAAAATAGATAAACACAGCAACTGGCGTTGCCAAATAGTTGGCAGCGGTCCCCTTAAAAAAACAATTCGCAAGAAAATAAAAAAATTAAAACTTACAAAACACGTCGAAATGTTTTCTTCCCTCCCCAATCCGCTAAGCACAATGCGCCACTTTACCTACTATGTGCAATATTCTAGCTCGGAGTCCACTGGTATCCGCCTCCTTGAAGCAATGGCACTAGGCGTAGTGCCAATATGTAGCGACAGAGGGGCACTTGCCGATATAGTGAAAAATAACAAAAATGGCGTTTTAGTTCCCCTAGGTCGCCCCAATGAGCTTGCCTCTGCCTTACAGGCACTTATTAAGGACAAAGAAAAACATAATAAACTATCGGCTAACGCACGCGCGACAGTTACAAAGCACTATAACGTTCGTGATATCGGGAAGCGTTTAGAACTTATCTATGCTAAGGCACTAAAAATACGCCACTTCAAACAGGATCAAGGAACGCGGTAAAAACTTATTTTTTACTTGTTGCTGTCTTAGAGTTACTTATTTGCTTTTTTGTTTTATAGTTGGAGAAGGCAAAAATATAGATAATCTCTAATATACCAAGAGTATTCAAGATTAACAGCGCAACATACCAAATAGTGTGCTTGTTGCATGCTGCACGCCATAACGCCCACCCCTTCCAGGCCATTGACCACAGTGTTAACAAAATAATCACCAGCCAACCACCGGCCAGCGCCGCCAAAAAGGCCGGCTCCGCCACCGCCGAAGTGTTGAGCGAAGATTCATTTACCAAATCTGCCCATGCTTCTGTGTCCATAAAATCCTTTCTTTATTTGTTTTTTGTACCTTACACTTTGTATTATACGTCATAAAATTGATGAATTAAACAGTGGCTTAAGTAATAACTAACCATTGGCGGTAAGCGAGAACCTACGTTGCCCCTTTACCGTTCGAGCGAAAGCGAGAACTTTTTTACTGTTCGAAGAGTATCCGCCGTAGGCGGAACGATGAGAACTATTTGCGTGAGTTTTAGCACTAAGCGACAGGTAGTTCTCGAGATGGCGCTACGCGCAATTCTCTCGAACGATAAGGTGACGGCTGGAAGCTTGCCCCGCCTGACTGGGCGGGGTTCTCGGGCAGTAACCCTCGAACGATAAAAAATAACGGCCGTTGTCTCCATTACCGTTCGAGCGGAAGCGAGAACTTTTTTACTGTTCGAACGCAGTGAGAACTATTTCGTAAGAACTAGTACCAACGGTTGATAGTTCTCGGGCAGTAACCCTCGAACGACAAGGGTGGCGGCTGTTGCCTCTTTTACTGTTCGAGCTTATAAATAGTTCATTCCTCCACTTTTCTCTATTTGGTCAAGTACAGCTTTTATTTCCTGCGCCCTCCTCTTGTTGGCCACCAGCAAAACGTCATCGGTATCTACAACAATTACGTCTTTAAGACCAATAGTGGCAATCATTTTATCGCGCGCATAGATCAACATATCTTGACTATCGAAGTCTATATGCTTTCCCCGTGATATTAGGTTCCTACCGTTTTGCGTAGTTAAAACATCGTGGAGTGTTCCCCAGTTACCTACATCGCTCCAGCCTAGTTCAGCAGGTACCACTAAGACCTTTTTCAGCTTTTCAATAACAATGTATTCCAGCTGTTCATTGTTTAACTTTTCATACATTGCCTTTACCTTTTCTTCATCTCCATTTTTGGCGCGCATTGTCGCAATCTCTCTTACCGTTTTTGCTACCCGAGGACGCTCTACTTCGAGCCATTGAAGCATTTCTTCTGCCATAAAAAAATAATAAGCGGCGTTCCATAGATAACGCCAGCTCTTTAAATATTTTTCTGCCGTATGATTGTCTGGTTTTTCTACAAATTTATTTACGGAAAAAACTTTGCGTCCATCTACATCTTTCTGCTCTTTATCCATTTCGATATATCCTAGCCCCGTATCTGGCTTATCGGGGTTAATACCCACCGTTGTTAAGTAACGCGGATTTTTCTTTGCGACTTTGTAGGCACACTTAAAAATACTGGCAAACTCTTTCTTGTCCAAAACATAGTGGTCACTCGCGACCGTTGCAATAACTGCTTCCTTGTCTTTCTCTCTAATGATAGCAGCCGCCAAGCCGATAGCAGGACCTGTGTTTCTTAATGCCGGCTCAAGGATGATTTGATTTTCAGGAATATCGGGCAATTGTTCGCGCACTAGTTTTTTATAACGAGCAACAGTCGCCACGTATATTTGGCTTGCTGGCAAAAGTCGACGTACACGTTCGTATGTCTCTTGAATAAGAGTTTTTTCACCCAAGAGTGCTTGAAATTGCTTCGGCTTCTCTTGGCGACTCATCGGCCAGAGGCGTGTACCACTCCCTCCGGCCATAATAACAGCATAATTCATAATATAACTCTCAATATAAAAAACGAGCTATTGATTTATCGCTATAGTAACATAAAATAGGTCATAATTCAATCTAAAAGACCTATAAATTGTTTTCAATATGATTTATAATATTTTCTTCCGCCAAAGCATTCATCCCATTCTGCGCGTTAACTATTTTTGCCCTTTCTTCTTTTTTGAAAAGAATTTTTTTCACAGTATTGCCAATCACCTCATCACTTTGAAACCTTTCAAGGGCAACACAGAGGTTTAAAGAAGAAAGTATTTTTGTTTCGTAATAAGAGGCGTGGTATTCACCAGAATAATACTTTCCTTTTCCCGGCACGTTGGAAATAATCGGCACTGTTGCCCCGATACTTTGGGACAAGGTTATCATCCCTTGGTGAGCAACTACTAAATCACTGGCGGACAAAACAAGTTGGAAATTACTAGGGTTTTTTAAGTAATTATTATCACAATATGCGTCATCCAGCTTAAAATCTATTTTACCCGCGTAAACAATTTTCATTTTTTCATAACAGCGTTTTCTGTTGATGCCTTTTATTGCTTTTGCATATTGCACAATAAGTTTTTGTGTATACTCTTCGTCCCAGCCACAATACATAAACACTAGCTTTTCGCCATGCTTTAAGCCGTAGCGCGTGCGCACCTCCTCTTTTTCACTTTCACTTATTTTTTTTACAGAAGGAACAAAACCAACAGGACGAATTTTCTCTAAGATTTTCTTGCTAATTGTGTAGGGACCACCATTCCCCACAAGGCCGGATTGAAAAACTCTTTCTGGAAAGGTAACAAAGTAAGTATCTATCCAATCAGCCACTTGCACATCTTTGTATTGGCTAAAGAGCCAGTTGGAATCGATAGAATAGATTTTTTTTGTATTGGGACGCTTAGTAATAAAACCCCAGCTTGTTGCTTTTGAATTGCATATTACAAGAACATCAGAGGCGCTTTGTTCAATAATTTCTTTTACTTCGTTTGGGTTATAACCAACATCTTTTTTTCCCACCCTTATAGGCCATTTTAAGTATTCCACCGTCTCAATACCGGAAGATTTCGCGTAGGTGCTACCAGATTCATTAGTAGCAATTAAAACACAATTGTGCCCTTTTGCACGGGCAACTTTGCACACTGCTACCGCCTGCGAGGTTTCGCCAGAACCTATGCAGAAAAAACAGATTTTCATTTTCCTCTTTTATTGACTATGAAATTACTTTTATCGACAATATTTATTCTTGCTTTTGGTGAAGCGTTTTGTAGAATTTCTTTGATGTAACTTTCTGTCTCCTTGCCCACAATAATCACTTCTTCCGCCTGAGAAATAATGTTTTGTAACCAGCTCATTAAGCTATCATAAACAGGGAAGAACTTGGAAAAGCCATGAACTGAATCCCAGCCAAAATCGATAATGATTTCAGATTGTTGCTGTAATATTGCCCCTTTTTCGTAAGCGCGAAAGTCTTCTAAAGCATTGTTTTTTTCGCCCGTGAAAAACGGCGCCGACAGATATATGGGCAGGATAAAATCACTGTTTAGTACTATTCCTTTGGCCACTTCTCTTTCTTCCTGCTTGTCTAAGCAAATCAATATTTTTTTAGGGTGATTTTTTTCCTTAAAAGATACTTTTGCTACTTGATCGGCTATTTTTTTTGACCCGTCCATTACACCGTTATGGAGCTCGGATACTTGCGCTTGCCACTGCCGCCAGGCAAGATTATTTTTTTTCATAGCGCTAATTTCTTTAAGCAATTTTTGCGAAAATTTATTGTAATGCTTGACCGCGTTAATGGTTTTTTCGTCGATCCACTCTCGCCTAAAGCCCGCATCTTCTCCCAGCGTTATTAGTGGCAATCCATAAGAGAGCACCTCCTGCACTTGTAAAAAACCAGGCTTAGCCAAAACAAGGTCGGAGGCAGAGAATAATTCCGCCATTTCTTCTTCGTTCTGTTGCTCGAGAAAGATAAGATTTTCTCTCATTTTTTTGTTTACAGTACTAACCACGATAACTGTAATATTTTTTTCTTTTTTTAGTTTATCTGTCAATTTGTCGACTATGTTTATAACCTTTTCATTGTAGCTAACACAAACAATTAGATGCTTCGCGATACCACTTTTGATTCTTTTTTTCAGCATATACTTTGCTTCTTCTTTTTTTAGCCTAGCGGGAAGCAACGGTGGGGTGTATTTTAATTGCTCTTTAGGGGAACTGTGTAAATAGCTTAGACCATTAAAAATTAACAAGTCACTATATGCCATTACAGCCCTGTACACTCCTTCTTTTTCCTGATTTTTTCGGTACTGATTTTCTAAAATAACAGTTGGTATTTTTTTATTTCTTGCCGCCAACAAAACAGCACTTTGTAATGGTCTATTCGTTGGTAGATCTGCAAAAATTACTGCTTTTACCCCCTTAGGAAACTGGATAGAGCGAGAGGGGACAAACTGCTTAAAATTTAACTCTTTATAGGGCAGGTTTTCTTTTTTGAGCCAGTTGCTATCGCCATCGTTCCAAAATAAGACACTGTCATTCTTTTTAAGCTCATTAGCAACTCTTATTGCACGCGCCTGCACACCTTTCATTCCTACGCGGGCATAAGTAATAAAAAGATACATATATACTCCCGTCATAACTAATAAGCTGACTTGCTAAAACAAATAGTTTAAACTTCTTTACCCTGCAAGGACATAAGTAATGGTGTTAATTCTCTGTCTAGCAATTCACTCAATGCTGTAATTTCTTCAGGTGTCTGTACTCTTTCGTTGGGTTCACCCGGTTTTGGACTTAATTCATCGTGCCTTCCGGGGCTTGGTGACAAAACTAAATCATGTTCTCCCTCATCATCCTTCTCTCGCAACAATTGTATATGAGGGTGTGCGTTAGGCGGAGGTTGTTTTCCTGAACCAGGCCACTTCCCCCACCCAAAAGATCCAAAATCCATTATTTCGTGGCGTTCTTCTTCCGGCAAAGCATAGTCTAATGACCAGTTTGCGTTAAGATGAATGTACGATTTATCAAATCGATGACCCGCATAGCCATGTTGAGTAACAATCGCCGAGACAGCAGAGGCAATTATTGTCATTTCGGCGATTCGTCGAGGGTCTCGCCAATGAAACCCAAATCTTTCTCGTTCGCCCTGCTGTTCTCCCCGATATATTAAAACCAAATGCACCCCATCTTTTCTTGCCACTAGAGGGTTATCTTGAGTAACAAGGAGGTAGTCTCCCTTTTGCCATACTCGATGATTGGGTGGGTCACACTTAAAATCAAAATCTTTCTCTAAAGTATTGGAACCGTTTTCATCTGTAAACAACCGTACCTGGCGTAATTCATGAGATGTTGCTTGTTCTAGATTGTGTAAATGCTCCCCTACTGAAGTTTTGATTTTCTCCAGCAACTCGGGCGCATAAGGTCCGCGATCATCAGGATTAAGAGGGTAATCTACCGGAATCGGAGGACCCCAATAAGGATTACTGTGTTCGTCTCCCGGCTCTTGTCTATCCTCACGCCCCCTTAAGCCACGCATATACCCCATGGTCCGAGGCCTTATATAAACCTGAAAAACCAAATGAGGAAATCGCTCACCCTGCAGTTGGCTATTAATATTGACATTAAACCAAGGCTTATTATACCAATCAGGATTTTCGGTATCGTCTGCCTCTGAAAACACTTTGGCTATTTCGGCAGAAATAATTGACATTCTCCCAACAGTAAGCAATTCAGAATCTAATTGCCTCCCCCCTGCTTCTGTAGCAACCAGTGGAGGGCAGTCTGCACATTCCACTCGCAATTCTACTCCTCCGTGAGTTGGCATCCAAGGTTCCTTTGGTACTTGAACTGTTATGTTATCTTTTTTATAAACCATCTCACCACTCTCCGCATTCTCGAGGTTAGAGCCATAAATTTCTAGTGGGGTGAGTCCTTCAGGCATCTCTCTCCTCCGCTTTTTTGTAAGCCTCTAGGTAGCCATCAACCATTTTCTCGTAGGTAAAATACTTTTCAACTTTTTGGCGACAAAGTCTCCTGTCGATTTTTCCAATTTCTCCGATTGCATTTACCATTGCGCTTACTCCGTCTTTTACAACGAAGCCATCTTTTCCACTATCAATAATTTCGCTCATCGCGCCGTGTTTAAATGCGATTACCGGCGTGCCACAGGCCATCGCCTCTATTACAGCCAAACCAAATGGTTCTTCCCAATTAATGGGGAAAAGGAATCCTTTTGCGTTTTGTAATATTTTTACCCTTTTCAAGTTAGACACTTCGCCAGCATATTCTATGTGACCTTTTTTCAAGTGGGGAAGAATTTTTTTTGAAAAATAAGGCTCTCTTTTTTTTCCACCTATCATTACTAGCTTCACACCTGCTTTTTGTGCCGCCTCCACAGCAACATGAGGATTCTTGTGCTCTCCCATTGCCCCCATAAAGACAAAATAACTTCCTGGTGTTGCATTAAATTTAAATTCACTTAAGTCAAGCCCGTTATAGACCGTACTCAAAAAATTTACACGGTTATGCGCCGGTTTGCGTTGATTGTTGGAGATAGAAATATAATTTGTTTTTTTAAACTGCGATAAAACATCGATAACCTCTTCAAACAAAGGAAGATGAAGAACAGATATAATTGGAGTTGATAATTTTTGCGCAAGTGGGAGGAGCAAATAACCTGCCCTCATATGGTTAAAAACTACGTCAAATTCACCGTCATGATCTATAAGGTACTGCATAACCTTGGCAATATAGGCCGTTTCTATTCTTAGCGCGCGCGAGCCTTCGACAGAGCTCGAATCAAACTGTTGTTCAGAAATTGTTTTTGGAAATATTTTTGCATAATGAGCTTTTGTTTTACATGCACCCGCTCCCAACAAGGTAACATTATGGCCCCTTTTTATAAGCTCATTTATCATTCCTTCCGCAATACGTTCTGTTCCCCCCTGTCCTTTTGCAGGCAAAGCAATAAACGGTGGAATTACGACTGCTATTTTCACAACGCACCTTTCTTAGTTTTTAAGCAATACCAATGTTATAGTAGTGTTTCGCTCTCCTTACTAACACCTAGCTGATCCTATTGTACATTAAAAACAAAATATTGGCAAAATAACGCCACGCACACGGAGGAAAAAGAAACATAACGAATGGGATTAAATATCAAATTTCGCCGACTTAAGCTCTTTTGCCTCCCGAACAATTTCTTCTTCGGGAATAAAGATGTTAGATTTTCTACGGTTAAGAGAGTCTTGGTAGGCTTCCTCGTAATACTGATGGAAACGCTTGGCGATAATACTCCAATCGAATTTTTCCTCAACCGTTTGGCGTGCGTTTTTCGAGAGTTTTTCCTGCAGAGCTTTATCGGCGAGAATCTTATTTACTTTGTCCGCAATTTGTTTGGATGATTTTGCCTTTACAAGATAACCGTTATAACCATCTTTCACCGCTAAGGGGATACCACCTTTTCTCGAGGCGACAACCGGTGTGCCACAGGCCATTGCCTCTAGCGCCACCAGACCCAATGGCTCATCCCAAATACTGGGAAATACAAAAACGTTTGCTCTTTTGTAAAACTGAACAAAAAAATCTCTGTTTTTAATATAGCCGACAATGTGAACATTCTTGATGTTTCTACATTTAACGATCTCCTTGAGCCTGGCGGTATCATCGCCTCCTCCGACCACAAATACCTCACCGTCAATTTTAGGAGCGGCTTTAATGAGGTACTCAACACCTTTTTTCTCAGTGATCTTGCCCGTAAACAAAACTACGTTTTTTCCTTTCAGACTATATTTCTTCTCGACATCCTTATAGTCGTTGGTACTAGAAAACTTGGATAAGTCAACACCACCCGTAATAATGCGTACCCTCCGTAGGTATTTCTTTTCCCCAAACACTCTTTTCATCCACTTTTTGGTATCTCCTGAAACGGCATTAATATAATAGGCAGAGTTTAAGCCGAACAAGGTAAGTGGCACCCACCTTTTGTCTTGCGAAGCACACAATATACCAGTGCCGTGACTTGTAATGATGTAGTTTACGGAAAATATGGAACGAATGTAATTAGCAATAAAGGCGAAATGCGATATGTGGTGAACGTGAATAACATCTGGCTTGAAAGCGTAAAAAACCTCTAAGACGCTGTTGGCAAAAGAACGGAAGACCACATCCATTTCCTGACCCGTAAGTTTTGAGTAAATCTTGCAATCAGGCCATGCGGGGTGTCCGGTAAAAGCTACCGGAAAAGGCATATTGAGCTTGAATATTTTAACGCCCTTCACCAGTTCACTTTTACCATTTAAACGGGGGCACAGAATCGCCACCTCATCGTGAGAGTATTGTTCGGCGTAAGTTTCCGCCAATTTGCGCGCGTATGTACCGCTACCACTACCGGATAAAGGAAACATTAATAAATGCAAAATTCTCAGTTTTTTCATAGTCCACCACCTATGTTTTTCGGCTATTTTAATCTTATTTATACCATATCGAAATGAAAGTGACAAGCTTCCTGTACTGGGTGAGTACATAGATCACATATACCCAACCGCGTATCCATCCATGAGAGACCAGAGATTATCGACAAAAGAAATAGGTTTGGAGATTGGGAGGGTGATAGTGTTGTTTATTGTTATAGGCGAGCTATTAATACCCTTAATGAGAGGATTACCAATTATGCTAAATTTACTAAACTTTCTGCAAGAACTGCTACGCTCACTACAAAAGCAGTTGTTCACCAGCTACAAGATACGCCTTGTCATAGTATCACCTTCGATAATGGCTCAGAGTTTACTAAGCATGAAGATATTACTAAAGACCTTGGTTGTACCATCTACTTTGCCGATCCGTATAGTTCTTGGCAAAGAGGAGCCAATGAGAATATTAACCGTCAACTCAGAGCTTATTTACCTAAAAGAAGTAGTATTGAAGACCTTACCCAGGACGAGTTAGATGATATCGCTAGTGAGCTTAACAATAAACCAAGAAAACACCTTAAATGGCATACTCCCCGAGAGTGCTATGATTGGTGTTGTCAACATCCGGGAGAACCTTTACAATTAGAGCTAGTTGCATTTGGATCTAGAATTTAGGGAGTTGCTTATACCGAGGAAAGCTATACCACGGGACGAATTCAGGATAAAGTTACAACTTATTTGTTTACAGTTAAAACAGATGGTACCGACAAGCAAAGCATAGATTCGGCGACGGATTTGATAGTTTTCGGCTCACTAAAAAAATAATCACGCCAACCTCTTCACCGCGCGAAGCGCAACTAACGGGGACGAGGGGCTTCTCTGCCACCTTGGTGCCAAGACATCGGCAACGTAGTATGAATTTATTCGAGTACTTTCTTCTTCAAAGAGTTCTTAGATTTTATTCATCGATTGGGGCATTTCAGACTTTCTGAATTGGTTGCAATCACCAAACAAAGCGCAAACTTCCTTTTGAACGAAATTAACCCGCTCTGTAGCTCCGCCCGCTTACTGGAAACCACAGTAATTTTTTCGGACGGCGACGGAGTCTCAAATTGGGCAACGTACGGGTTGAGAATTATTTTGCTTTGAACCCCTAATTATTTCCATACTTTTATTTCTTCTTTTGTTGGCTTACTTAATTTATGAATAAATTTTAACTCCTCCTAGATTCACATCCTCGTATTGTCCCCCCGGACTCAAGCTTGGCCCCATTATCACCGATTCACTTCCGCCACCACGCGCCATTTTCGCCCTCATGGGTTCTGCAACCATTAAGTCAACA
>Ga0116159_1002073_pt1 | contig 20189 bp, 21 predicted proteins | sample AD_JPNAS1_MetaG_FD_89878 | JGI IMG/M metagenome (GOLD analysis project Ga0116159, IMG submission 89878) | Active sludge microbial communities of municipal wastewater-treating anaerobic digesters from Japan - AD_JPNAS1_MetaG | ecosystem: Engineered > Bioreactor > Anaerobic > Digestate | place...
CACTTATCTACCCTCGACATCAATACTACCGTCTCAACGTGCCTTGAGACGATGGAATAGATGCCGTTTGAAGAAATCCTATCCGCCGTATAAGGGAACATGTCCACCGCCTCATTATATCGCGAGGTCGAAGAGATAGAAAAGATGTAGATTGTAAAAACACGGGCGAGTTGATAAGATTGATGATTATTGAAAGGCCGCTCATCCTAACTGCGTTCTTGCTATGGTTTTAGTATCTCTTCAAATTCTTCATTCCCTTGATAAACGGGATTTGACGGCAATAAGGATCATGCTCATCATGCATATACTTGTCGGCCGTGCCACCTAAATCGATCTCTCGTAGCGAAGTCCGCCTTTGGGGCTTGATCCTGCGAACGGAGAAAATCGGGTCTCTATTTTTAGTTAAACCCTAAAATTCCTCTAAAGCCACAAAGTGTCTGTATCGGCCATAGCTCCAACATCCTGTCTGATTCAGGCTAATACCCCATCGCCGTCGCGAGCAGCAGAAAGCACATGCTCAGCATCAGCATGAGCAGTTGGAAGGGCGCGGTGCGCCTGAACCACGCGCCGTAGCCCGTATCCGCGATGGAAAGGCCCACGAGCATGACCGCGTTGGTCGGGAAGAACACGTTGGTGAAGCCGTCGCCGAAGCAGAACGCGAGTATCGCAAGCTCCCGGCTGATGCCGATCATATCGCAGATGGGCATGATGATGGGAATGACCAGCAGCAGCTTCGCGCTCGCGCTTGCGATGAAGAACTCGAGCAGCAGCACGATGCCGTAGATGAGCAGTATCCCCGCGTAGGGCGAAACGCCCGAGAGGCCCGAGAGAAGCTTGAACATGATGGTGTCGAGTATGTTGCCCTGCGTGGCGATGAACTTGACGCTCCCCGCGCACAGCAGCATCAGGATGCCCGGGCTCATGCCCGCGACGCCGGAAACGAAGTATCCAAGCGTTTTTTTGACGCTGCCCGTGACGATCGAGCCGCTGACGAGCGTGCCCGCGAGAAAGCCCACGCCTATGACCGGCAGCGAGATGCCCGAGAGCGCCTCGATGTTGGTGAGCGCGGAGGCGACGATCATCACGGCGACGATGGCGATGAAAAACGCGCAATAGACCCGGAACACCTTGCCCTCGCCCGCGCGCTCCGCATCGCTCTGCTCAAACCCATCCGCATGCGCGGCGCCCGAGGCGAGCGCGCGCCCCTCGCTGCGCTTCGCGTAAAACACGCTGAAGGCCGAGAGCAGCGCCCAGAGCAGCGCGAATACGATCAGCCTGTACCAGATTCCGGAAATGACGCTCGCCCCGCCGATCCTCGCGGCAAGGCCTATGGTGAAGGGGTCGAGCAGGGGCACAGCGAAGCCCACGCCCGCGGCGAGCAGGCACATCGAAAGGCCCGTGAGGTTATCCCAGCCCATGCTGCGCGCGAGCATCAGAATGAGCGGCACGAGCACGAGCATCTCCTCAAACGTGCCGAACATCGCGGCCATGGCCATGAAGAACAGCGTCACCGCCCAGATGAGCGCGTATTTCTTGTTGCTGTACTTTCTGATGAGCCGCACCACGATGGCCTTGATGCCGCCCGTGCTCTCGATGATGGAGAAGCTGCCCGCGAGCACGAGCAGCACCACGGCGATGAGCATGATGTTCATCCCGTCCCCGCTGCCGAGCACCTCGAAGGGCGCGGTGAACCAGCGCCACACGGGATAGCCGCCCTCGCCCGGTATCGGCGCGTAGCTGCCCGGCACGATCTGCTCCAGCCCGTCCACCGTCACGCGCTCGTATCGGCCGTGGGGAATGACATGGGTCAGTATGCCCACGACGGCCATCAGAGCGAGCAGTATGGCCATCACGCTCACGAAGGATTTGACGGAGATCGAGAGGCCGCCCTTCTTTTTCGTTTCGCCCGGATTTGCGATGTGCTCCATAAACACCCCCGAAATGATGCGTTGTATGATTATACCACGCGGCGGGCCGAAGCGGAATACGGCGCGAAAGCAAAAACGCGCGTATCCGTTGACAATTCGGCGCGCGTAACATACAATACGGTATGGCTGTGAAACGGAACAGTAGGCCAGCGCGTCTTTAAGAGAGCCGCCGGGTGGTGCGAGGCGGAAGACGGCGGGGCCGAAGCTCGCCGCGGAGCCTCCGCGAGGAAATGCGCGGCGCATCCCTGCGTTATCGGGGCACGAGCGGGCGCTTTGCGCCAACAGGAGTGGTACCGCGGAAAAGATCCGTCTCCCCATCGGGAGGCGGCTTGTTTTATTTAGACGGCGCCAAAATGGAGGTAACTATGACCAACCGGTACGACCACGACGCGATCGAGCTCAAATGGCAGCGCAAATGGGCGGACGCGCATTGCTTCGAGGCGATCGAGGATCACGCGAAAAAGAAGTTCTACGGCCTGATCGAATTCCCCTACCCTTCCGGGCAGGGGCTGCATGTCGGCCACCCGAGGCCGTTCACGGCGATGGACGTCGTCTGCCGCAAGCGCCGCCTCCAGGGCTATAACGTGCTCTTCCCGATCGGCTACGACGCGTTCGGCCTGCCCACGGAGAACTACGCCATCAAAACGGGCATTCACCCGACGATCGTCACGACGGAGAACATCCGGCGCTTCCGCGCGCAGCTCAAGCGCCTGGGTTACTCGTTCGACTGGAGCCGCGAGGTCAGCACCTCCGACCCGGATTATTACAGGTGGACGCAGTGGATCTTCCTCAAACTGTATGAGAAAGGCCTCGCGTATAAAGCCGAGATCCCCATCAATTTCTGCACCTCCTGCAAGGTCGGCCTCGCCAACGAGGAGGTCGTGGACGGGAGCTGCGAGCGCTGCGGCGGCGAAGTCGTGCAGATGGTGCGCAGCCAGTGGATGCTCAGAATCACAGCCTATGCGCAAAGGCTCATCGACGACCTCGACGAGGTCGATTACATCGAGCGCGTGAAAATCCAGCAGAAAAACTGGATCGGCCGCAGCGAGGGCGCGGAGGTCGACTTCGCCATCGACGGCGCAAACGACGTGCTCCGCGTGTTCACGACGCGGCCGGATACGCTTTTCGGCGCGACATACATGGTCATGAGCCCGGAGCATCCGTATGTGGAAAAATACCGCGAGCGCATCGGGAACTGGGACGCGGTCGCAGCCTATCGCGCCGAGGCCGCGCGCAAAAGCGAGTTCGAGCGCACGGAGCTCGTCAAGGATAAGACCGGCGTGCCGCTCGACGGGCTTGATGCAATCAATCCCGCAACGGGGAAGAAAATCCCCGTCTGGATTTCCGACTATGTGCTCATGAGCTACGGCACGGGCGCCATCATGGCGGTGCCCGGGCACGACGCGCGCGACTACGAGTTCGCCAAAACTTTCGGGCTTCCCATCGTGGAGGTCGTCGCGGGCGGGGATATTGAGAAAGAAGCGTATACCGACTGCGAACGCGGCAAAATGGTCAACTCCGGCTTCCTCGACGGCATGGAGGTCGGCGAAGCGAAGAAGGCCGTCACCGATTATCTGATTGAAAAGGGCATAGGCTCCCGCAAGGTCAATTACAAGCTGCGGGACTGGGTTTTCGCGCGCCAGCGCTACTGGGGCGAGCCCATCCCGCTGGTCAAATGCGAAACATGCGGCTGGGTGCCGCTGCCCGAGAGCGAGCTCCCCTTAGAGCTGCCCATGCTCGAGGATTTCTCTCCCACGGACGACGGCAGTTCCTGCCTTGCCCGCGCGAAGGACTGGCTGCACACCTCCTGCCCCAGGTGCGGCGGCCCCGCCGTGCGCGAGGCGGACACCATGCCCAACTGGGCGGGCTCGAGCTGGTATTTCCTGCGCTACGCCGACCCCCGCAACGATCGCGAGCTCGCCGCGCGCGACAGGCTCGATTACTGGACGCCCGTGGACTGGTACAACGGCGGCATGGAGCACACGACGCTGCACCTGCTCTACTCCCGCTTCTGGCACAAGTTCCTCTACGACATCGGCGTCGTGCCGACGAAGGAACCGTACATGAAGCGCACGAGCCACGGCATGGTGCTCGGCGAAAACGGCGAGAAAATGAGCAAATCCCGCGGAAACGTGATCAACCCCGACGATTACATCCGCGAGCACGGCGCGGACGCGTTCCGCATGTACGTCATGTTCATGGGCGCGTTCGACCAGCCCATCCCCTGGAACTCGCAGGGCACGAAGGGCTGCCGCCGCTTCCTCGAGCGCGTGTGGCGCCTGCAGGACATGATAAGCGGCGAGCCGGGCGTGCGCGATTGCCTCAAAGCCTCCCTGCACGGCTGCATCAAAAAGGTCGGCGAGGACATCGAGCGCATGAAGTTCAACACCGCCATCGCCGCCCTGATGAGCTTCGTCAACGACGCGTACGCGGTTGGTTCGATTGCGCGCGAGGAATTGCGGGCGCTTTTGATACTGCTCTCCCCCTTCTCCCCGCACATCGCGGAGGAGATGAACGAGGCCCTCGGCCTCGGCGGCCCGCTCTTTGAGGCGCAGTGGCCGGAATACGACGAGTCCGCGCTCGTCGAGGATACCGTAGAGCTCGGCGTGCAGGTCAACGGCAAGGTGCGCGCGCGCGTACAGGTGAGAGCAAACACGCCGGCCGGCGAGATCGAAAAGCTCGTGCTCGCGAGCGGGGAGGTCAAACCTTTCCTCGAGGGAAAGACCGTGAGGAAGGTCATCGTCGTGAAAAACGTCGTCAATATCGTTGTCGGGTAAGGAAGGCTTATCCGACAACGAGCCGATGCCAACCGTGAATGGCGAATAACTGAAAACGGGGCTTTCTCGATCAAGGCGTGCCGTCACAGGTAAATGTTGCGGCACGCCTTTCTTTTTTGATATAGTTGGAAGAGGTAAATGGGAATTTGCGGCAACCTTTGAGAAATTTTGATTGCGAGGCGTTAAGCATGGAAAATGTCAAACGGGAATTATTGATCGGTCAGCGCGAAGTTCTGCTCGAAACCTTGAAAGCCCGCTTCGAGAAAAACGGAAACCGGCATCAGGATTTCGCATGGGACAGAGTGCTGGCCAGGCTGGAATCAAACCCCGAAAAGCTATACTCTCTTTACGAAATGGAAATGACCGGCGGCGAACCGGATGTCGCGGGCTTCGAGAGCAGTTCGGGTATGTATCTTTTTTATGATTGTTCGGCGGAAAGCCCCAACGGCCGCAGAAGCGTCTGTTATGATCGCGAGGGGCTCGAATCAAGAAAAGAGCACAGGCCGGAGCATAACGCCATTGATATGGCGGCTTTCATGGGGATCGAATTATTATCGGAGGAACAGTATCGTGGATTGCAGAAGCTGGGGAAATTCGATTTAAAAACGTCAAGCTGGGTGAAAACCCCATCCGCGATCAGAAAACTTGGGGGAGCTCTGTTTTGCGACCGGCGCTATGACACGGTCTTTGTATACCACAACGGGGCGGAATCCTACTACGCCTCCCGAGGCTTCCGCGGTCTGCTAAGGGTATAGACTTACAAGTTGCAGTCCATTCGCGGGCCTGCAAGATCGACAGGCGCTATACAATGCGCAGCTCAAGGATTCGGAAGCGCCGTTGCGGCGTGCTTTCCGTTTTGATATACTCGGAAAATGGGGAACGGAAATTCAGCGACATGCATGGCGGAGGGCCGGGATGAAGAAGAAACTATGGATTTTCAGCGCGCTTATTGCTCTTTTAGTGATTGTCGGAATCATCGTTATGATAAACGGAAATAAGCACGAAGCGGAGTTTATTGCTTCATATTCAGAAGAAACGGGGCAAATAATAGTTCATGCCGCCAGACCTTATAAAAGATGCAATCCCTATGAATTCGAGAACAGAATTCCAAACGGAGATGCAATCATATCATTATCCGACCGGTATACGGAAAATAACACGGATATATTTATTTTTGATATTCTCGGCGATGGGGTGGCCGAATTCGCTTTCTACAGCATTGACCTCCAAGACGCAAGCAATAAATATAAATTTGCCAAAAGCGTGAAAATTATCATTGCAGATGAAGTTGTTAATTTAAACAATGAACTATGGAGGCGATAAACTCTGTTTTATCGCCATATTTGCATGCACGGCGGCCGCAACCGCCTGTTGTTTCATGAAGGTCAATATTTGAAGCTGTGCTCCCCCACGGAAATACACGTTTCAAGCGTTTCGCCCGGACAGGGCTTTCGGATCTCGATCAGGTTCAGCACGTCATAGCCGCGGCTTGCGAGCAAGGCGATCATAGCGCCGTTGTTCGGATGGACGTAGTTGTAGAGCGTATCCTCGCCATAGCTTCGCGCGAGCGCCTCGGCCTTGTCGTAGAGCAGCGAGGCGACGCCGCGCCGCCTGTACGACGGGAGAACATAGAGCGATTCCACCCACACGCAGGGCGCGTCCACGCGGCAGGCGAGATAGCCGACCGGGGTTTCCCCGTCGAGCGCGAGATAGACGGGATACCCTTTGTCAAGGTATTCCAAGAATTCCTCCCGCGCGGCGGCGGAATCCTCCGCCGCTTCGATCCGGTTAAACCGGCGCAGCTCCGCGCGGAACTTCGCGACAAGGGGAACCGCGCACGCGAGATCTTCAACATCCGCCCGCCTTGATTCGATCATGGCCGATTCTCAAATATATCCTTTTTTCGTATCATACCATGCCGAATACCGCCGCCGCAAGGCCGGTGCCAACCTCCAAATCTTTCCGAGATTGTTAATAATCATTGACGAAACGGGCGCGGGAATTGCAAAAATCGGCCGGAGCGATTAAAATGAAGCATACCTTTTCGAGAAAACGGATTTACCGGAGGCGCATTTGGGCAATCGCATACGAAAAACACTCAAGCGCATGGCGAAGCGCGCCGTGCTCTCCATACGGAAATTCCACGCATCCTGGCGCCGCGCAGGCATAAGGAAACGCACGCTTTTCGTCGGCTCCGCGTCGGGCGTCGTGGTGATGGTCGCCGTGCTCGTCGTGCTGCTCGCTTCCTCGGGCAAAGCCGAGGCGGGCGCGCCCGCGACGGCGCGCGGGGAAACCGCGCTTTTCACGGGCGCGCAGAACGCGTCCGGCGCCGACGTCGACGTCGTGGACATCACTCCCCCGCCCACGTTCAGGGTCACGCCCACGCTCACGCCGACGCTCACGCCGACGCCCACGCCGGACCCGATCCTGCGCCGCGGCATGGAGGACGAACGCGTAACGCGACTGCAAGTCCGGCTCATCGAGTTGGGCTATCTCGAGCTCGACCAGCCCACGATGAAATTCGGCCCCGCAACGGAGGATGCGGTCAGGCACTTCCAGAGGCAGGTCAATTTCACGAAAGCCTTCATCGACCTGGGCGTCACGCTCGCCGAGGACGGGCAGGCGGGCCCGAGCACGCTCGACCTGCTTTACGGCGACGACGCGCCCAAATACTGCGTCGTGTTCGGCATGAAGGGCGACGACATCACCGACATGCAGGAGCAGCTCAAGGATCTCGGGTACATGGACGTCGTGACCGGCAATTATCTCGAAACGACGGTCGCCGCGCTCAAGTCCTTCCAGGAGGAGAACGGCCTCTCCGCCGACGGCATGTGCGGGGAAAAGACATTCAACCTCCTTTACAGCGACGATGCCAAGGAAAGCCCGAACATGCGCAAGTCCGCACGCACGAGGGCCAACATAGACAAGATGATCTCCGTCGCCAAGGACCAGCTCGGCGATCCGTACATACGCGGCAACAAGGGTCCGAGCAGCTTCGATTGCTCCGGCCTCGTGTACTACTGCCTCAAGCAGGCGGGCAGCAACAGGCGCCGCCTGAACGCCGCGGGCTACTCGAAGGTGTCCGACTGGGAAAAGATTTCGGACATAGACGACCTCAAGAAGGGCGATCTGATCTTCTTCTACGATGACGATTTCACCAAGATCGGCCACGTCGGCATCATCATCAACAGCAGCGAGATGATCGACGCATCCTCAAGCAACGGCGAGGTCGTGCGCCGCGAGTTCAAGACGAGCTACTGGAGAAAGCACTTCTACTGCGGCAGGAGGCCCTGGTGATGGATGGACTGGTCGTGCGGAATCTGCGCGCGGCGGTGACCTGCGACGGCGCGGACACCGTTTATGAAAACTGCGACCTGCTCGCCGAGGGCGGCGTCATAACGGCCATTGGGAAAAACCTCGGCGCGCCGGAGGGCTGCGGGGAGATTTCCGGCGCGGGCATGCTCTGCTACCCCGGCCTCGTGAACACGCACCACCACCTCTACCAGTATTTTTCGCGGAATTTGCCTGGCGTGCAGAACATGGAGCTGTTCGACTGGCTCCGCGCGCTCTACGAGGTGTGGAAGAACCTCGACCGCGCGGTCGTGCGCGACTCTTCGCTTTGCGCGCTCGGCGAGCTCGCAAAGAACGGCTGCACGACCTGCTTCGACCACCACTACGTTTTCCCCAGCGCCGCGGGCGAGCTGGTCATAGACGAGCAGTTCCGCGCGGCCGGTGAGATCGGCGTCCGCATGTGCGCCGCGCGCGGCAGCATGGATCTCTCTAAGAAAGACGGCGGCCTTCCGCCGGATAGCGTCGTGCAGACCATCGATGAGATCCTTCGCGACAGCGAGCGGCTTATCGATCTGTATCACGACCCCGCTTCGGGCTCGATGCGGCAGATCGCGCTCGCGCCGTGCTCACCGTTTTCCGTATCGGGCGAGCTGATGCGGCAAAGCGCCCTGCTCGCGCGGGAAAAAGGCGTGCGGCTGCACACGCACCTCGCCGAAACCGCGGACGAGGTGAACTACACGCTCTCGCGCTTCGGCATGCGCCCGCTCGACTACATGGAAAGTCTCGGCTGGCTCGGGCCGGACGTGTGGTATGCCCACGGCATCCATTTCAACGATGCGGAAATCGCCCGCCTCGCCGCGGCCGGCACGGGCGTCGCCCACTGCCCCGTCTCCAACATGAAGCTTTCCTCCGGCGTGGCGCGCGTTCCGGACATGCTCGCTTCGGGCGTGCCCGTCGGCCTTGCGGTGGACGGCAGCGCGAGCAACGACGGTTCGAATTTGCTTGAAGAAATCCGCGTGGGCTATCTGCTGCACAGGCTGACTTGGGGCAGGCGTGCGCCCTCGGGCTACGACATGCTCAAAATCGCGACCTCGGGCAGCGCGAAACTGCTTGGAAGAAGCGACATCGGCTCCCTCGAGGTTGGCAAGCGCGCGGACTTCTTCCTCATCGACAGCCGCAGGCTCGAGCTCGTCGGCGCGTGCCTCGACCCGAAAAGCGCGCTAGCGACCGTGGGCGTGCGAAACGGGGTCGATTGGACGTTTGCCGACGGGAAAGCCATCGTCAAAAACGGCAGGCTCGCCAACGTCGACGAGGAAGCGCTCGCAAAAAGGGCGAACGCGACCGTCGGGAGGTATCTGGGGCAGGCATAAACGATTGAAACCATCTCCCCGCCGCGCGGCGGGGTTTCTTTTTTGCCCCGTCCGATTGTATATTCACCGCGCGGGTTGAAAAAGCGCCGCGCCTCAACTATAATAGCCATGGAATCACGATTTCTCGATCGGAGGGCAGCATGATACAATTTGATCTCATCCGTAAAACGGACCCCGAAACCGCCGCGGCCATGGAGCTTGAACTCAAGCGCCAGCGCGACCATCTCGAGCTCATCGCAAGCGAAAACTTCGTGTCCGAAGCCGTCATGGCGGCGATGGGCAGCCACCTGACCAACAAATACGCCGAGGGCTACCCCGGCAAGCGCTATTACGGCGGCTGCGAGTGCGTGGACATCGTGGAGAACCTCGCGCGCGAGCGCGCGTGCAGGCTCTTCGGCGCGGAATACGCCAACGTGCAGCCCCATTCCGGCGCGCAGGCGAACCTCGCGGTGTACTTCGCGCTGCTCAACCACGGCGACACGATACTCGGCATGAGCCTTAGCAACGGCGGCCATCTCACGCATGGCAGCCCCGTCAACATGAGCGGCAAATATTTTAACGTCGTGCCCTACGGCGTGCGGCCCGAGGACGAGCGGATCGATTACGACCAGGTGCGCGCCCTCGCTTTGGAGCACAAGCCCAAGATGATCGTCGCGGGCGCGTCGGCGTATCCGCGCGCGATCGACTTCGCGAAGTTCCGCGAAATCGCGGACGAGGCCGGCGCGCTTCTGATGGTGGATATGGCGCACATCGCGGGCCTCGTCGCGGCGGGTCTGCACATGAACCCCGTGCCGTACGCGGACGTCGTCACCACAACCACGCACAAGACTCTGCGCGGCCCGCGCGGCGGGCTGATCCTGTGCCGCGAGCAGTACGGCAAGGCCGTCGACAAGGGCATCTTCCCCGGCACGCAGGGCGGCCCGCTGATGCATGTGATCGCCGCCAAGGCCGTGTGCCTCCAGGAGGCGCTGCAGCCCGCGTTCAAGGATTATCAGCAGCGCGTCGCGAACAACGCGCAGGCGCTCGCCAGGGGCCTTGTCGCGTGCGGCGTGAAGCTCGTTTCCGGCGGCACGGACAACCACCTCATGCTCGTGGATCTCGGCCCCGACGGGCGCACGGGCAAAGAGATCGAGGCGCTGCTCGATTCCGCCAACATCACGGCAAACAAGAATACCGTGCCCACCGAAACGCGCAGCCCCTTCGTCACCAGCGGCATACGCCTGGGCACCCCCGCCGTCACCACGCGCGGGCTCGACGAAACCGACATGGACGCCGTGGCGGGCTTCCTCGCGCGCATCATATTCGAGGGTGAGGCCGCCGTGGCCGAGGTGAAGGAAAGCGTCGTCGCGCTCACGAAGAAATATCCGATGTACGAATAAGCGCAAGGCTTTTTAACGGAGGGTTTCGCCCGGCGGCGGAACCCTTTTTCATGCGCCCTCCCGCGCGAATATATTCGCTCTTTTTCGTTGACAATGCGCGTACGCGGTGCTATAGTATGTACGAAATCCGAGTATTATAGTAGGAATTTAGGTGACGCCATCGTGATGCTCTCGACGAGGGGCCGCTACGGGCTCAAGGCCATGATCGATCTCGCGGCCATATACGGCGAAACCAGGCTGAGCGCCGCAACGCTCGCGCAGCTTCAGGGCGTGAGCGACACCTACCTCGAGCAGCTCGTAAGCGCGCTCAAGAAGGCGGGGCTGGTCGTGTCCACGCGCGGCGCGCAGGGCGGCTACGAACTCGCGCGCGCGCCGGAGGAAATCAACGTCAACGAGGTGCTGCGCGCGCTCGAGGGCGACACCATACTCATCGACTGCGTGAGCGCCACCAGGGTGGATTGCCTCAACGCCTGCACCTGCTCGGCCCGGCCGCTGTGGCTCAAGCTCCAGAACCGCATCAACGAAGTGCTCGATTCCACCACGTTGAAGGACATGGCGGACGATTACAGGATACAGCTTGAAAGGAGTACCGATGAAGAGAATCTATCTTGACAACGCCGCCACCACGGCGCTCTCCCCGAAGGTATTGGAGGCGATGATGCCCTACCTCACGGAGATATACGGCAACGCCTCGAGCCCGCACTGGTTCGGGCAGGAGGCGCGGCGCGGCGTTGAGGCCGCGAGGGAGAAGCTGGCCGGCGCCCTCGGCGCGGACCCATCGGAAATCGTGTTTACCGGCGGCGGAACGGAGAGCGACAACGCGGCGCTCTTCGGCGCGGTCGAAAAATATAAAAAAAAGGGAAACCACGTCATCACGACCAATGTGGAGCACCACGCGATCCTGCACGCCTGCGAGGCGCTCGAGAAGAAGGGGTACGCGGTCACCTGCCTTCCCGTTGATGAATACGGCCTCGTAACGCCCGAGCAGGTCGCGGCCGCCATTACGGACAAGACCATACTCGCCTCGGTCATGTTCGCCAACAACGAGGTGGGCACGGTCATGCCCATACCCGAGATCGCGAAGGTCTGCCATGAGAAGGGCGTGCTCCTGCATACGGACGCGGTGCAGGCCGTGGGCCACATCCCGATCAACGTGAAAGAAATGGGCATCGACATGCTCTCCCTCTCGGCGCACAAGTTCCACGGCCCCAAGGGCGTGGGCGCGCTGTATCTCAAAAAGGGAATCCGCCTGCCGAGCCACATCGTGGGCGGCGAACAGGAGAAGGGCCGCAGGGCCGGCACGGAGAACGTCGCGGGCATCGTGGGCCTCGGCGCGGCAATCGAGCTGGCCGTCGCGCACATGCGGGAGAACGCCGCGCGCATGAGCGCGCTTCGCGACAGGCTGATAGAAGGCATACTCGGCACGATCCCCGAGGTCAAGCTCAACGGGCACCCGACGAAGCGCCTGCCCAACAACGTCAACGTGAGCATCAAATACATCGAGGGCGAATCGATACTGCTCATGCTCGACATGAACGGCATCGCCGCGAGTTCCGGCTCCGCGTGCACGAGCGGCTCGCTCGATCCTTCGCACGTTTTGCTCGCGCTCGGGCTCCCGCACGAGGTGGCGCACGGATCGGTGCGTCTGACGCTCGGCGACGACACTACGGACGAGGATGTCGACTACGTGCTTAAAATCCTGCCCGAAGTCGCAAAGAAGCTTCGGTTCATGAGCCCGCTCTGGAAGGGCGCCGTCGAATAAAGGAGGAGAAGGATATGTATACCGAGAAAGTTTTGGACCATTTTTCGCACCCGCGCAACATGGGCGAGATGCAGGACGCCAACGGCGTGGGCATGGTGGGCAACGCCAAGTGCGGCGACATCATGCAGATGTTTCTAAAGATCAGCGACGAGGGCGTCATCGAGGACGTTTCCTTCAAGACCTTCGGCTGCGGCGCGGCCATCGCCACCTCAAGCATGGCGACGGAGCTTATCAAGGGCAAAAAAGTCGAGGAGGCGCTCAAGCTCTCGAACTCGGCCGTCGTGGAGGCGCTCGAGGGGCTGCCGCCGCAGAAAATACACTGTTCCGTTCTCGCGGAGGAGGCCGTCAAGGCCGCCGTCGAGGATTACTACAAGCGCAGGGGCGAACCCGTGCCCGAGGGGACCGAGCGCAAGCACGCCGGGCATTGACGGCATAAATACCTCTCGAACTTTGAAAAACAGAAATTTCCATGCACGCGCGCGCTTTTTCGTGGGAAAGCTAGGTTTAGCTTACTGCATGAAAGGAGCGAATTCATGAAAGCGATTACCTTTGTGGCGGGGCTCGCCGCGGGCATGGCAGTGGCGACGGCCGCTGTGACCGCGATGTACCCGGATGTGTCGCGCCGGATGCTGCGCGATTCCAAGAGGATGTGGCGCAATGGGAAACGTACGGCCATGCGCCTGGGCGATATGCTCAACTGAACTTCAAAAAAGTGGCCACGCCACTTTTTTGAGATTACACGCTTCGCCGGAAATGCTCCGCATTTCCGGGCGGCGGCAGCCCGCGGGCCTAGCGTCCGCGGCGCCTCCCCGCCGCAGAGCAAAGCGTGGACGGAACGAAAGCCTCCGGCTTTCATCCGTTCCGACGCGCATGTCGTCAAAGCAGGAATTGAAGTCAAGGGGCTGCGGCCCCTTGACAGTCCCCGGAGTTTGGCGATTCCCTATGGCAGTTCGAGTTTACCAGCCGTGAACGCCCGATAAATTGAGCGACGCCGCTCTTTCTTTTCCGCGCGCCATCTGTTATAATTTGCATATGCTCTAGCCTGGGAGGTGCCTCGACATGACCGACAAAACCAACGAGACCATGTATTTTCGCATGCCGCGCGAGGACAGCAAGGCCAACGAGGTGCTCATGAACGTGTATGCCTCGATGCGCGAGCGGGGTTACGACCCGGTCAACCAGATCGTGGGCTACCTCATCTCGGGCGACCCGACCTACATCACGAGCTACAACAACGCGCGCTACCGCATCTGCAGTCTCGAGCGCGACGAGCTGCTCGAGGAGCTCGTGCGCTTCTACGTGCGCGCGCAGGACGCCGTCCTGGTTGAGGAAAACGGGAATACGCGCAACGATTGAATCCCACCGTGCGTCAGACATCGGGCGCGGCTGATACCCGCGCCTTTTTTTAAGGAGAATTCGATGAAACGCGTGCTTGCGCTGGACGTCGGCGACAAACGCATCGGTATCGCCGTGAGCGACCCCCTCGGCTTCACCGCCCAGGGGCTTGACACCTACGTCCGCGCGGGGAACGACGCGGCCGACGCGGCTTACATCCGCGCGCTCGCGGAGAAGTACGCGCCGGCGCGCCTGCTGTTCGGCATGCCGCGCAACATGGACGGCTCATACGGCTTCCAGGCCGAGAAGGTCAAAGCCTTCGCCGCGCTCGTGCTCGAGGGATGGGACGGCGATCACGCCTTCTTCGACGAGCGGCTCACGACCGTGTCCGCCGAGCGCGTGCTCATCGAAGCCGAGCTCGACTGGAAAAAGCGCCGCAAGGTCGTCGACAAGCTCGCGGCGACGATCATACTGCAGGCCTACCTCGATTCGCATCCGGCGCTGTAACCGCGCCGCCCGAAAACAGATCCAAAAAATTTTCCGGCAGCTCTTGACTTTGACGTCGCGTCGCCCTGTATACTCGCCTGAGAAAGGGAGGCCGCAGTGAAACTCACAACCATCAGCGAGGTATCGAGGAGCCTGAATCTCTCCACCAGAGCCCTGCGCTATTACGAGCAGCTCGGGTTGATCCGGAGCATGAAAAAGCAGGACTACGCATACCGCGTCTACGACGAGGCGTGCGTGCAGCGCTTAAGGCAGATACTGCTGCTGCGCAAGCTGCGCATACCGCTCAAGCAGATCAAGGCGATCTTCACGGATGAGGAAAAAGCGCGGATCGTGGACATTTTCGAGGACAACATCCGCGCGCTCGACAGCGAGATCGCGGCCTTGAACACGATACGCGGCATACTCGCGTCGCTCGTGTCGCGCCTGAACGTATGCCCGGAGCCGAGCCTGCGCCTGGAGCTGATGCGGAGCGACGAGATCCAAAAAATTGTGGAACCGCTCGGCCTCCCGAAGATCAACTTCAAGGAGGATATTTCAATGGAAGAACTGAACAGGGCGAACGAGCGCCTCAATGCGCTGCAGGACCGGGATGTGCGCATCGTCTACCTGCCCCCGGCCACGGTGGCGAGCATACGCATTGTCGGCGGCCTGCCCGAGATCGAAACCGGGGACCTGCTTGCCCGTTTCGTTCGGGAAACCGGACTTGCCCGGCGTAAGCCCGACCTGCGCCACTACGGCTTCAACAACCCGAACGGGACCGCGCCCGACGGAAGCGACCACGGCTACGAGCGCTGGGTGACCATACCGGACGACATGGAGGTGGCGGCGCCCTTCGTGAAAAAGCGCTTCGAAGGCGGGCTGTACTGCGCGCACACGATACCGATGGGCGCTTTTGAGGAGTGGGAACGCCTGTACGTCTGGTCGCTGAACAACGACCGTTACGAATTGGATTTCAGGGGCCCGGTCGAGGAATGCGAATGCATGGAAGAGCATCTCGATTACATCCACAAGCACATGCTGCCTCCAGACGACGCCTCCGTACAGCTCGACCTGCTGCTGCCCATCCGGGAAAAAGCGCTTTCCTAAAGCGCTGCGGGCAAAAAGCGGATGTATGCCGCCCCGGGCGCCGTACATCCGTTTCGCACATACGGTACACCGTATTGTTTCATCGATAACGGGAAGAAAGGTTAACGGATGAGCGATCACGTGAAGATCATACTCGGTATCCTGATCCCCTTCGCGGGGACGGCGCTCGGCGCGGCCGCCGTGTACTTTGTGCGCGGCGCGCTCAACGAGCGCGTGCAAAAGCTGCTGCTGGGCTTTGCCTCGGGCGTGATGGTCGCGGCGAGCATGTTCTCGCTGATCCTCCCCGCCATCGCCATGGCCGAGGAGCAGGGCGTCGTCAAATGGGTGCCCGCGCTGGTGGGCTTCCTCGCGGGCATCGGCTTTCTGCTGCTGCTCGACATGCTCATCCCCCACCTCCACCTCGGCGCGGACGCGCCCGAGGCCGCCCCGCGCGGATCTCGAAATCCACGATGCTGCTTTTCGCGGTGACGCTGCACAACATCCCCGAGGGCATGGCCGTGGGCGTCGTATTCGCGGGCATGCTCTCTGGAAACGCAGGCATCACGCTCGCCTCGGCGTTCGCACTCTCGCTGGGCATCGCGCTGCAGAATTTTCCCGAGGGAGCGATCATCTCTCTGCCGCTGCGCGCAAACGGCCTCTCGCGCAACCGGGCCTTCCTCTACGGCGCGCTCTCCGGCGCGGTGGAACCCATAGGCGCCCTGGCGACGATACTGCTCACGCGCGTAATGGTGCCGATACTCCCCTATCTTCTGTGCTTCGCCGCGGGCGCGATGATCTACGTCGTCGTCGAGGAGCTTATCCCCGAGGCGCAGCAGGGCGAGCACAGCAACATCGGCACCATCGGCACGGCGCTCGGCTTCGCATTGATGATGGTGCTCGACATCGCGCTCGGCTGAGCGCAAAACGCGGCGAAATCAGGGTTGACAAGCGATGCGCAAGCACTTATAATATCCCTTGCGGTTCGAAAAATCGCGCATCCTGCGGTCATGGCGGAATTGGCAGACGCGTACGTTTGAGGGGCGTATGGGCAACCGTATGAGTTCAAGTCTCATTGACCGCACCACCTTATCAACACCAGTTGATACAATAAAACCCGTCTCGGAGTGAGGCGGGTTTTGTTGTATGAGGCAACAGGCTAGATATCTAGGGATATTTAAGGTTTGAGGTGTTTGGAGTTCTTGATGCCGGTGCGCTTTGCAAGGGTGTTTTCGGGTTTACAACGGGCTGACGAAACGCAGTTTTCGAGTTTGAAACTTTTAGGGGGAATCGTTCAATAGTATAGGAATCGCTCACGGGTATCATAAATTGCCCTGTCAACCACGCCCGGAATCCGGCCGGTACATGAGCGCCTCCGTCAGCTCCGCCATGAACTCGATGGGTTCCTGAAAGTCGCTTTCTATCCATGTTTCTATGACGCTGATGAGCACGGCCGAAATCTGGGCGGCGATGTATTTGTACGCCCGGGCGTCGACGGCTTCCTGCTCAAGTCTCGCAAGGATGTGCTCCTGCGCGATGTAGGCCGCTATGATCTTGTGCGCGAAGCGGAGCAGCCCGCGGTGGTAGAACAGCAAAAGCGCCTCGCGGTTGTCCAGGACGAAGCGAAAAGCGAACAGGAGTATCTGCCGTACGCTCGTATGCGCAAAGTCCACCCGGGATTCCATCTCGCAAAAAATATCGTGGATGAGGTAATGCACCACATCGTCCTTCGACTGGAAATTGTTGTAGAAGGTTTTGCGCACGATGTCGGCGCGGCGGCAGATATCCGTCACGGATATCTGTGCGTACGCGCGTTCCCGAATCAGGGCCAGAAACGCGTCCGACACGGCTTTTTGCGTGCGCATGGCCACTTTGTTCGTCTGATTCCGAACCATTACTCAGTTCGCCCGCTTTGTGTAAGATGATCGGCAAAGCGCCTTTTTCATTGCTTTTTCCCGCTGCCATTATATAATGGAATCATTACTTATACAACTGTGTAATTTATGGCGGATGGAGAATGGGCGACGAACTGTATCTATTGACCGGGGCGGCCGGGCTTTTGGGCGGGAACATACTCGTACAACTGATCGCAAAGGGCGCGCGCGTGCGCGCGCTGGTGCTGCCGAACGACCCCGCGCTCGCGAACATGCCGTGGGAGGCGGAAATCATCGAGGGCGACCTGTTGGACGGCGCAGCCCTGGACAGATTCTTCGCTGTCCCCGCGGACAGCGAGGTCATCGTGATCCATGCCGCGAGCATCGTGACGCTGGACCCCAGGCCCAACGAAAAGGTGCGCGCGGTCAACGTGGACGGCACAAGGAACATCGTGGACAGATGCCTGCGGTATAAAGTCAAAAAGCTCGTCTATGTGAGCTCGACCGGGGCGATTCCCGAGCTTCCCCGCGCACAGGCAATCCGTGAGGTAGAGCGCTACGATTCCGACCGCGTGATCGGTTATTACGCCAAGACAAAGGCGATGGCCACCGACCTGGTGCTGCAAGCCGCGCGCGAGCACGAGCTGAACGCGTCCGTGGTCTGCCCGAGCGGCATCTTCGGGCCGAACGACTACGGCTTCGGCCTGGTCACGAGCTGCCTGAAGATGGTGGCCCGGGGCAGGCTTCGCATCTCCATCGGCGGCACGTTCAATTCGGTGGACGCGCGGGATTTGGCCTGCAGCATCATCGTCTGCGCGCAAAGAGGGCGCAGGGGCGAAAGCTACATCATGGCGAGCCGCTGCTACACCTTCGGCCAATTGATGGACGCCGTCTGCGAGGAAGCCGGAGTCAAAAAGCCCCTGTTCACGATTCCGCTTTGGCTCGTGCGCCCGTTTGCGGGCGTTGGCACGCTGTACGGAAAGCTGGCAAAGCAGCCCGCGTGGTTCAGCCGGTATACGGTCTACAACCTCATGCGGAACAACAACTTCTGCGCCGAAAAGGCAGAAAAGGAATTGGGCTTCCGCTGCAGGCCGCTCAACGAGTCCATCGCGGACACGATCCGCTGGCTAAGGCAGGTCGGGCAGATCGGCTCGAACTGAAGGCGGGCCGCGCCGCTGCCGGGCGATAAAAAATATGGGGGGCATAGCGATAATGGGAAACATCAGGTACACGGGCGGCACGGGCGTTCCGCACAAGGGTTTCGAGGACGAATTCCTGACGCATAAAAAATGCAGCGAATGGTGGTACGCCACAGGCTATCTCGAGGACGAGGAGAAAAAGCTGTATTCCTTTCAGTTCACGCTCGCCCAGATCCGGATCGCGGGCATCAAATTCCACATGCTGCTGAGCGCGCTGACGGACATCGGCGCCGGGAAGCATTATTACGCGCAGCATCAGGATTTTTCCAGCAAGCGCGTCACGAGCGATTTGAGTGAAACGACGTTCGGCGATCTTGCGAGCATACGCTATTCCCGAAACGAAAAAAGCGCTTTGGGCGACATGGAATTGTCCATGCAGGCAAAAGAGTACGAATTGAATTTGCGCATGCGCGCGCGCAAGTCCCCCGTCTGGCACTGCGAGGACGGGGAGCTTCAAATGGGGATTCTCGATGATCCCAAACAAGTCACTTACTATTATTCGCTGACCAACTTATCCCTCGAAGGCATTTTTATTTTGAACGGAAAAGCCCATACGGTGAAAGGCAAGGCCTGGTTCGACAGGCAGGGCGGAACGTGCAGGCTCACCGACCCCCGTACGAATTGGGAGTGGTTTTCGCTGCGCTTTTTCGACGAAGAGGAGGTCATGCTTTTCTCCTTTCCGCGCACCGGCTATGTCGATGGGACGTATGTCAAGGCGGACGGGACTTATCGAAGGCTGAATGATTATAGCATAGCGCCGTTGGATTTCTTCACGGAGCCGAGCACCGGATACAGGTTTTCCAACGGCTGGCGGGTGAAGTTCGCGGGCGTCAGGGAGGAGGAATATCTCGTCCGTCCGATAACGGACGGTCAGTTCAACGTATTTTTCTATGAGCTGCTGGCCGAGGTCATCAACAAAGAAGGCAGCTGCGTCGGCTACTGCGTCGTGGAACTGCTGCCGGGCGCGCGAAACAAGCGGATCAAGCCCTGGCTGGCCTTCAAAAGGAAAGGTTGAGCGTCCAATACTTAAAGAATTGTTTAGGAATATCATAAAGTTAGCGGCCGCATCCGAATCGTACAACGGAACCGCGCCTTTTATCCTTCTGCAAAAGCGTTTGCCGTTCGCGTTCAATTCCTGCTTTTCGCGTAAGCAAGGATCGCGCCGAGCGCAATAGAAAGGAACGCTGCAAACAGCACCCGGTAATCCGCGGGAAGCAGGAACGAAATCGTATGCGCGGGGATCCAGAACAGCGGAATCGTCCTTGCGATGATGAAGCGGATAAACGAGGGCCACTCGACGCTACGGACGAGCTGGCCGATCTTCGGCTCGCGTCCCGCGCACCGCTCGTCAATGTACAGGTCGGAAATCCGGTGCGCCGCCATGAACACCGGCGCAAACGTCAGGTTCATGATCGCGCTGCCCAGAAACGCAGCAAGGAACTTGCCAAGCCATCCTTCGCCGAGATAAAGATAGCCGTTCGCCGCCGCGCCCTGCACACCCGCGGGATAGAGCTGAAACATCAGCACGATCATCATGCCCACCACGCCCCACACGGCGGCCTTGGCGAGAACGCCCTTTGGCATACTCGCCATGAACAAGGAGGTCGTCCGGGAGCGGCCCGACCTCGAGGAGCAGCGCAAGCTCGGCTACATGCTCGACGACAACCTCGAATCGCTGCGCCGCGAGGGCGTGTATGAAAAGACG
>Ga0116159_1002111_pt1 | contig 19962 bp, 13 predicted proteins | sample AD_JPNAS1_MetaG_FD_89878 | JGI IMG/M metagenome (GOLD analysis project Ga0116159, IMG submission 89878) | Active sludge microbial communities of municipal wastewater-treating anaerobic digesters from Japan - AD_JPNAS1_MetaG | ecosystem: Engineered > Bioreactor > Anaerobic > Digestate | place...
GAATCTCCCTTCTTCTTTATGGGGTATGTGGGGCGGGGCGCCAACGACCAAACGAAAAGGGGAAGAAAAACACAAACGAGCCAAGGTCTGCCCGGAACTCAGATTTTAATGCGATAGCCCTGGGGCTATGTTCAGGCCGGACCTTGCGGGTGCGTCGCGAGGACGTTCTACGAAACGCGGTTGGATTGAAAAGCGCCTCGCGCTATGCCAACATCCTTGCCGGAACCATCGGGCTGCGTCACCATGGATGCGCCCTTGCGTTTCTTGGAAAGCAACGACATGCGGGCCAACGGAGGCAGTGGATGCGTATCGTCAACGTCGAACGCCTGAAACCGGGATTCATTATTGGGCGTCCGCTCACGGACGAGAACGGCATGGTGCTCCTGAACAGCGGCGTGCAACTCACCCAAGCGTATATCGACGCGCTGATCGCGAAAGGCTACTCGCGCCTGTACGTCAAGGACCCGGAATCGCTTGTCGATGTCGAGCCCGAAGAAGACATAACGCCCTTGCTGCGCACCCGGGCGCTCAAGGCGGTGCAAGAGTGCTACTCGTCCATCGAAAAGGAATTCGCGGATTTGCGCGGCCGATCGATGACGGATGTCAAGAACGCGATCCAATCGGACTCCGTGAAGACGCTGATGTCCTCCAGCGGCGCGCTGGGGAAGGTCTCCAGTCTTGTGACAAACATCATGGAGGAAGTGCTCAACCACAGCACGCTGACCGGGCTTACCTCAATCAAATCCGCGAATTCGAAACTCTACGAGCACTCGATCGACGTCTGCGTCATCTCCATCATGATCGGACAAAACGTGGGGTTGAACACCGTGAAGCTGAAGCAGCTCGCCATGGGCGCTTTGCTTCACGATATCGGCATGGTGTTCGTCGAGCCGGGCGTCGCCGAGACGCGACGGCTGCGCCAACACACCCTGCTCGGGTTCGAGTTGCTCAAGGCCACCGACAACCCCGACATTCTCGCGCCGCATGTGGCGCTGGAGCATCACGAGCACCAGGACGGCTCCGGGCAGCCGCGGGGGACCGTCAGCGGCAACAAAATAGAGCGCGACCGCAATCTGCCGGCTCCGATACCGACGTTGATCGGAGAGATCGTGGCCGTCGCCAACACATACGACCGCCTGTTGAGCGGCGCCGAGTCGACGCCTCCGGTGCTCCCCGACGAGGCCGTCGCTTCCATTCGGGACATGGCCGGGCCGATCCTAAACAGGGCCGTCGTGTCGGTGTTTTTGCGCCTCGTTCCGGCGTACCCGCTGGGCATCGAAGTGATTGTCCGGGGCGGGAAATACCGGAATTATTCGGGCGTCGTCACCCAAGTCAACCGGAACGCGCTGGATCGCCCATGGATTGCGCTGACCCACGACGAACACGGACGCGCCTTGCCGAAAACCGTGGAAATGGACCTTTCCGCCCAAGAGCAGATCGACATCCGCTGCAAGAACATATGACCCCATCTCTCAAGATGACCCAATCTCTCAAAAAAACACTTTGAAGGTTCGGATTTCAAAGGGTTTGACATAGAACGTCACGTCGTTTCCATGTGACGACGCGGCGACGTCGTTCTCCTCCATCAGATCGCACTCGGCGACCTGCTTCGGCGTTTTGTGGAAGGAGATGCGCACAGGACCGCGCTGGCCGTAGGCTTCGTACACGCGCACGATGATGGCGTTCGAATCCTCGGCGCGCTTCACGGTGTCGACGATGACGTTCTCGACGTCAACGCGCACGTAGCTGTCGACCGGGGGCAACGGCCCTTTGCTTCCCGGCGCTTCAAACGCCAGCACGGGCGAATTCAACTCGTGGCCCATTTGAACCGTGTTCGTGCGCCAGTCGCCCAAGTGCGGCAGCAGCGAATACGTGAACCGATGCTCGCCCTGGTCGGCGGTTTCGTCGGGCACTTGCGTCGCACGCAGCAAAGACAGGCGCATCACGTTCTCGTGCACGTCGTAGCCGTACTTGCAGTCGTTCAACAGGCTGACGCCGTAGTCGCCTTCGGACACATCCGCCCATTTGTGGCCGGTCACCTCGAACTGCGCCACATCGGCCTCGCGGTTCCGATGCGTAGGCCGCTCGATCACGCCGAACTGAATTTCATACGCGGCCCGCGACGACCGCACATCGATCGGGAAAGCGGCCTTCATCAACGCGCGCTTCTCGCGCCAGTCGACATGCGTGACGAAATCGATGCGGGGCGAATTGGCATAGAGCGTGACGTCCTGCGTGATGACGCTCCTCTCGGTTTTGCGCACGATGCGCACCGCCGCGCGAACAGGCCCCGTCTCGACAACCGTGATCGATTCGGCGGGTTTCGGCTCCCACTGCACCTCCTCGAAATTGTGGTCGATGTCCCATGCGTCCCACGCATGCGGACGGTCGTCGAAGAGTTGCAGCACGTTGCCCGACTGTCCCTTCGGAAACACGTCGCGTTGCGCGGTCTTGTCGTACAGCCCGACGATAGCCCCCCTCTTGTCGAAGGAGAACTTGACGAAATCGTTCTCCATGCCTTTGCTTGTCGCGGACAACATGCCGCTCGCCTCGGGCTCGTCTCCGCCGGGAACAAGGCGATACACGGCGTACCCCATCGGAGGCAGATCGTGCGCTTCGATGAGCAGCGCGTTCTCGCCGACGATCTGGTGCGGCACGGGACGGCCCTCTTGGTCGCAGACGCCAAACGCGCCCTTGGGCAGCGCGACGGACGCCTGAACGACGTCGCTGCGCAGCCACGATAGATTGTTGAACAGAAGGATGGGCGCGCCCTCGCCGGAAGTGTCGATCTTTTTGACCAGACGCGAGAGGGCCTTGGCGCGCACGTCGCCGAGCATCGCCTGGGCTTGGGCGTAGTGTTTTTCGGTGGTCTCATACACTTCGCGAATGGACGTGCCCGGCAGGATATCGTGAAACTGGTTGGTCAGCACGATCTTCCAGGCCTCTTCAATCGTGGATTGATCGTAGCCGCCGCCGTTGAGCAATGCGAGACTGCTGAAAAACTCCGTCGCGCGCAGGAGAAGTTCGCTCTTGCGGTTATGGCGCTTCGTGCGGGCCTGCGTGGTCTGGCAGCCGCGGTGATATTCGTAGTAAAGCTCGCCGTTCCACACCGGCAGGCCGGTTTCGTCGGCTTGCTTGCGAATGCGGTCGAGCGCGTCCAATGCGCGACCGAACGTCGCCTTCGGGATGCCGACCCGGTTGCCAAGCCGTTTTCCGTGTTCGATCATCGAGGCCGTCGGGCCGCCGCCGCCATCGCCCCAACCGAACGGAAAGAGAAACTCGTCGACCTTGTCCTTTTGATGAAAGCTTTCCCACTGGTGCAACAGGTTTTTGGGAAAGGGCTTGTTGTTGTAGTCATACGGCATCGACGCCATGATGCGGCTGCCGTCGGTCCCCTCCCACTCCCACAGATGATACGGGAACTCGGTGAACTTGCTGCCCCAGCGCAGCTTGCTCGTCACAAAATGCGTGACCTGCGCGCGCGTCAGAATCTGCGGCAACGCCCAGCAGTAACCGAACGTGTCCGGCGTCCACGCCACCTTCGGATCAACACCGAATTCCTTGCGAAAAAAACGCTTGCCGTACAGCACCTGCCGCACCAGCGCCTCGCCCGACGGCACGTTCAGGTCCGGCTCGACCCACAACGCGCCCGCCGGGTCCCAACGGCCTTCCTTGACGCGCTGCTTGATGCGCGCGTACAGATCAGGATAGTCCTTCTTGACCCACGCGTACTGCGCAGCCTGACTGCACGTGAAGTGGTACTCGGGGTAGCGGTCCATCAGCGCAAGGACCGTCGAGAAGGTGCGCCCGCACTTGCGATGCGTCTCGCGCAACGGCCACAACCACGCCGTGTCAATATGCGAATGGCCCAGTAGCGTGAGGGCGCCCACGCCGTAACTGGTCTCGAATTCCTTGAGGGCGTTTTTCAACGCCTTGCGCGCCGTCTCGATCGATCGCCAATACGCCGGCTCTTCTTTGTGCTGCAAGTCGACAAGCGTTACGCAAGACTTGATCGTCTCCAGTAGCTTGCGGCGCGGCGCGTAGTTTTCGGGAAGCGCTTCCCACGTGTCCAGCGCAACCGTGGCGTCCCAATAAAAATCCCATGCCGGCTTGTTGAATGACGCGACCTCGACTTTCTCGAAAAAGGGGTGGACATCGTGCCACGTGCCCGGCGTGCACTCGAGGACGATCGTGAACGTTTGCCCCGCCTTGGCCTTCTCGGTCAGCAGCAGTTCCGTGTGGTTGCCGTCAATGCCCTGCGCGGGCTTTCCGTTGACATACGCCAGGGCCTCGCCGCCCACGGCGAACAGTGCATACAGCGTCTTGCCCTGCATCGCCTTGGGCACGGCGCACTTCATGCGGAACCACGTCGTCTGGTCGCGTCCGCCCCAACGTCCCGGCACGGCGAAGGCCTTCCAGCCAGACGCAGGCATCGGCTCGACGCCCCGGCCCAGCCCCGTCACCACCGCCTCGACGCGATCGAGGGGTTGTTTGTCTTGATAAATGGTCTGTTCGATCTCGGTCAAACGCAAACGCACCTGCGTTGCTTCTATTTTCCGCGCCGCTTCGAAGTCTGGCATACCTGGCATATCCCTTTTCGTTAGCCCTGCTAACAGGCGTCTACACAGTCCAACCACCCGTCAATGCAAACAATGGGGCGGGATTATACTCCTCGTTGCCGGAAAATCGAAATCGGCGCCGACTCTCCCGGTTTGGCGCTGGACAACCACGGCCGTCAGTTCGTATGCTGCATCTACACAGCAAGGAGGAGTCATGCCCATGATGACGTCACGCGAGCGCGTAGTGGCAACTTTGAACCACAAAGAACCGGACCGCGTCCCTATCGATGTCGGCGGCACGGAGGTGACGAGTATTCACGGCGTCGCGTACAACGCCTTGAAACAGCATATGGGTCTGCACGATGGGGCCACGCGCCTGCATCATGTCTACATGCAAACGGCCACCGTCGAGGAACCTGTGCGTGCGCGTTTTCACGGCGATATTGTACGCATCGGGTTCGAACCGAAGGCATGGAAGACCTCCACGTTATTCGACGGCTCTCCGTGCGAGGTCCCCGAGGGGTGGAATCCGGTGCGCCTTGACGACGGAGGCGAGGCAGTGTTGGGGCAGGACGGTCAGCCGTTGATCGTGCGCCATGCCCAGTCGCCGTGGTTTTCGCCGACGGGTCCGGTGTTTCCGTTTATCCGGACAATCGAGGACGTGGCGCAGTACCGGCATGTCATTCGGTTCCTGGACCGGTCGGCGTGGTTGGACGAGACGCTCGATGACCGCGTCGCCCGGGCGCGCACGGTGCGCGAGACGACGGACTATGCGCTGGCGGGCGCGTTTGGCGGCCACATTTTCGCCGCCGCACAACTCATTCGGGGCATGGCCGATTTCCTATGCGATCTCGCCGCGGATGAGGCCTTTGCCGTGGCGTTGATGGACGCCCTGGCGGACGCGCATATCGAGGAGTTCGACGCGTACATCGAGGCGCTCGGGCCGTATCTCGACGTCGTGTGCATTGCCGACGATCTCGGCACCCAGCATGGGCCGCAGATCGACCCCGACATGTGGCGCAGACTGGTCAAGCCGCCGACGCAGCGCCTTTACTCCCACATGAAAAGCAAGATGGGGAACGCCAAGCTCTTTTTGCATTCCTGCGGTTCCGTGCGCGCGTTTATCCCAGACCTGATCGAGATGGGCGTGGATATCCTCAATCCGGTCCAGGTTTCCGCAACGGGCATGGACACGCAACGCCTCAAGGCCGATTTCGGGCGTGACATTGTGTTTTGGGGCGGCGGATGCGACACCCAGACCGTATTGCCGCAAGGCACGCCCGAAGAAGTCCGCCAGGAAGTGCAACGTCGCATCGGCGACCTTGCGCCCGGCGGCGGGTTCGTTTTCGCGGCGGTCCACAACATCCAGCCCGGCGTTCCGCCCGAAAACATGGAAACGATGTGGGACGAGGCCTGCGCATGCGGCTGAATTCGACGGATGCGCACGCTCTTGCCCAAAACGAGAGCCACACAGCCGCCGGAGACTCCGGCGCGATCATCGACATCGTCATCGTCAATTACAACACGCGCGCGTTGCTGCGCCAGTGTCTCGACTCCATCGCCGCCACGTGCGACCTTACCCCCCCGTTCCGCACGCACGTCGTGGACAACGGGAGCTCCGACGGATCGGACGAAATGGTGCGCACGGAATACCCGAACGTCCAACTGATATCGCTTCCTGAGAACATCGGATTTGGACCGGCCAACAACCGGGGCGTCGCCGCCGGCAACGGCGATTTCTTGCTGTTTCTGAACTCGGACGCCCAGCTTGCCCCCGGCGCGTCAGACAGGCTTTTCGCCAACATCATGATCGACGAGAAGCGCATTGCGGTGGGTCCGCGATTGGTCTATCCCGATGGGCGTTTTCAGGCTTCGTGCCGGCGATTCCCGACGCCGCTACGAAACTTCTGGAGCGTTTCCGGGCTGCAATCGCGGTTTCCAAAGCGATTTCGATCGCTCCACAACTGGCTCACCGAAGAAGAACACCAGCAGGCGACGCAGGTCGACATGGTGTCCGGCGCATGTTTCATGATGCGGCGCAGCTATCTCGATGCAATAGGCGGATTCGACGAAGACATCTTCCTCTACGAGGAAGAAATGGACCTCTTTCTTCCCGCGCGCCGCAAGGGGCTCGAGGTCCACTACTGCCCCGAAGCCGTTGTCATTCACCGCCACGGCGGCAGCGTCTCCGGCGGCGTCAGCGACCTCTCCCGTTTCCACTTGTATCGCAGCAAATACAAATGCTTCCGTAAACACTACGGAGCGTTCGCGTCATGGACGACGCACCTGCTCGATGCAGCCGTCTTCGCCGCGTCGGCGACGATCGCATGCCTAGGCCGCCGCCGCAACGACGCCGCGCATAAGTTTTCTCTTTGCCGTCGCGCCTACGCCGCCTCGTCTGTCCCGATCGCGGAACTGAAGCGACAGCGATCCGTCCAAGACAGCGATGCGCGGGCCAGGAGCTGACAAGCCCCCCTGCGCCCAGCCGCGCCGAATAGCGACCAAGCGTTGGAAAATCTCCGAAAGCATGCGCCATGCGCTCGGCTTTTGCATGCGATGGCCCTGCGGGAAGGCGAAGCGAAACGAGGAAAGTCCCGGCCAATTTGGTATGATGCAGCCCGTTCGTCGCAATGAAAAACGGCAAACAACCTGCGCACTCGCAACCGGGAGGGAAACCATGGACGCGCTCCACAAAGCCAAATCGTTGCTGCCCGCTCAAAAAACGCTGTCGCTGCTCGATGAATTCAAACAGTTCGCCTTCAAAGGGAACGTAATCGATCTGGCGATAGGCGTGATTATCGGCGCCGCGTTCGGCAAGATCGTCGACTCGTTGGTCAAGCACATCATCATGCCGTTGATCGGGATTCTCCTGCCCAGCGAGCAGGGCTACCTGGAATGGAAACTGGCTGTTTCGGGCAAGGAAATTCCCTACGGCCTCTTCTTGGGCGAGGTGATCAACTTCTTGATCATCGCCGCGGTTCTGTTTCTCTTCATCGTCAAATTTCTCGGCTGGCTGACGAAGGCCAAGAAGATGGAAGCGGCCGCCCCGCCGTCGCTCACCAAAGACCAGGAATTGTTGTGCGAAATCCGCGACCTCTTGGCTTCCCAGCGCGGCGGCGGCTCTTCCTGAGGAATCCATCGAGAACCAAACGCTGCCTGGCGTTTCCGCGCCGGGCGCATAGGAGTTGCAGCGATGAAACACGTGATCATCGTAGGCGGCGTGGCCGGAGGCATGAGTTGCGCCGCGCGGTTGCGGCGTCTTGACGAATCCCTCGCGATAACGGTTTTGGAGCGCGGCGCGAACGTTTCGTTCGCGAACTGCGGCATGCCCTACTACATCGGCGGGATCATCCCCAACCGCGCCAATCTGATCGTGGCGGAAGCGGACATGCTGCGCCGCCGGTTCGGGATCGACATCCGAACGCGCCACGAGGTCACGCGCATCGACCGCGCCAGCAAACAAGTCGAGGTTCGCGATCTCGACGCAGACCGGACGTTCATGGCGCCCTACGACATCCTGGTGCTCTCCACCGGAGCCGAGCCGTTGCGTCCTTCCATCGAGGGCATCGACCGTCCCAACTTCCTCACGCTCAACTCCCTCGATGACATGGACCGCATCGTCCAGGCGACGGCGACCGCCCGGCGCGTGTGCGTCATCGGCGCGGGGTTCATCGGGCTGGAACTGGTCGAAAATTTCCGCGAACGCGGGTTGGACGTGGTCCTCGTCGAGATGATGAGCCAAGTGTTGCCTCCGCTGGATTGGGAAATGACCCAGCCGCTGGCGCAGGAGTTGTGCATGCAGGGCGTCGAATTGCGCCTCGAGGAACAGGCGGTTTCCATCGATGCAGCGGGCGTGACCTTGCGCAGCGGCGCACGGATCGCATGCGACGCCGTCTGTCTGTGCGCGGGCGTAACGCCCCGGAGCGAACTGGCCCGCGATGCGGGGCTCGACCTCGGCCCTCGCGGGCACGTGCGCACCGACGCGAACATGCGCACCAGCGATCCCGCCATATTCGCCGTCGGCGACTGCGTCGAGACGCGCGACTTCGTAACGGGCCATCCCGTCGCGGTTCCGCTCGCCGGGCCGGCAAACCGGCAAGGCCGCATCGTCGCCGACGTGATCCAAGGCCGCGACGCCGCCTATCGCGGCACGCAGGGCACCGCGATCGTCAAAGTGTTCCACCTTGCCGCCGCACAGACGGGGCTGAGCGAAAAACGCCTCAACGCCCTGAACATCCCCTATCGCCGCGTCTACGTCCACCCAACTCAGCATCCGCGCTACTACCCCGGCGCCAAGCCCGTCTCCATCAAGCTCCTTTTCACCTCGGAGGGCGCGCTGCTGGGCGCACAGGTTGTCGGCAGCGATGGCGTGGACGCCTTGATCGACGTTTTCGCGACGGCCCTGCGCGCAAAATGGAGCGTCTACGACCTCGAGCACTCGGAATTGGCGTACGCGCCGCAATGGGGCGGCGCGCGGCATCCCGTCAACATCGCGGGATTCGCCGCAGCCAATTTGTTGCGCGGCGACGTCGAAACCATCGAACCCGACGCCCCGCCGTCCGGCCTTCAATGGATCGACGTCCGCACGCCCGAAGAAGCGGCCGCAGGCCACATACCGGGCGCGAAACTGCTTCCTATCGATTCCTTGCGCGAACGGCTGGGCGAACTCCCCCCCGGCAAGCCTCTTGGCGTGTACTGCGCTGTGGGGCTGCGCGGTTATGTCGCCTGCCGGATGCTCCGGCAACACGGATTCGAGGCCTACAACCTCAACGGCGGCTACCGCACATGGCAATGGTTTCAGAAATCCGGAGTTGTCCCCGTTCAAAGCCCCAAACCAGCGGCCTCCTCGATTCCGGCCCCTGCCGCCGCTCCGTGCGCGGAAGTTGACGTCCGCCTCGACGTGCGCGGCCTGCAATGCCCAGGCCCCCTCGTCAAGGTAAGCCAGGCGATCGAGCGCATGCGCGTCAACGAAACGCTCGAAGTCACCGCCAGCGACCCGGGATTTGCAGCGGACATTCCCGCATGGTGCGCTTCGACCGGAAACGAATTGATCGATGTCAGCGCGCGCGACGGAGCCTACGTGGCTCGATTGATGAAACGCGGCGCGATCGGCAAGCCGGGCGCGGCTCCGTCGTGCGCCGCCACGACGCATCCGGGCAAGACAATCGTTTGTTTCTCCAACGACCTCGACCGCGTGCTTGCCGCGTTTGTCATCGCCAACGGCGCGGCCGTCATGGGAGGGCCCGTCACGATATTCTTCACGTTTTGGGGCCTCAACGTGCTGCGCAAGGAGATCGCGCCCCGCACGTCCAAAAGCCTCATCGACCGGATGTTCGGCATGATGATGCCCAAGGGCCCCGCCCGCCTCAAACTCTCGAAAATGCACATGGGCGGCATGGGATCCGCAATGATGAAACGCGTGATGCGCGCCAAGAACGTGATGTCGCTGCCCGATTTGATTCAAAGCGCGCGCGCGGCGGGCGTCCGCTTCGTCGCCTGTTCGATGTCCATGGACGTCATGGGCATCCGCCGCGAAGAACTCATTGACGGCGTCGAAATCGGCGGCGTTGGCCACTACCTGGGCGCGGCGGGAAATAGCGACATCAACCTGTTCATCTAAAGCGGCGCGCGCATGCCGCAACGTGAAAGCCCGATCATTTCGTCATACGAAACCGAATGGAAGGAGAAGCCATGATCCTGGAAAACGCGGATGTCCGCGTCGCGATCGACCCGCTCACCGGCGGATTCGCCTCGATCCACAACAAGCGACTCGCCAAGGAACTCGTCTCGAAGGGAACGCCGATGCGCCTGTTCCGGATCATCGCTCCGGACGGACCGATGCTGTGCCGCCATCTGGACAGCGAGGCGCCGCAGATGTCCCAGGAAGCCGGCGCCGTGACGTTGCGCTTCGAAACCAGCGACCTGCGTGCAACGGCCAGACTCTCGCTCGACGGCCTTGCGATCGTGGCGACGCTCGAAATCACGAACACGGGACGCCTGGCTTTTGAGGAACTCCAGTTTCCGTGTCTGTTGGGCCTGTCGCCCATCGAGGGCGCCCGCTACACGGTCCCTTCTTTCGGGAAACGTTCCTTCGATCCCTTCGGTCCGCAGTTCGGAGGAGATCACCGAAACGCGGAACAGTATATGCACAAATTGGCGTCGCGATATCCCGGTCGCATGGTGACGGCATGGAGCGACTATTCCTCGCCTGCGCACGGCGTCGGACTCGAAGCCCGCCATACGGATTTCAGCCTGGTCGATTTCTTCGTCGCGAAGACCATCGACAAAAAAACCAAGCCGTTCGCGCGTTCCCTGGATCTTTCCGCCACATTCCCGCGGCGTCTCGCGCCCGGCGAGACGTGGCAATCGCCTCCCATGCGAATATTCCTGCACGAAGGCGACTGGCGCGCGACCGCCGATGCGCACCGCGAATGGGTCGCGTCATGGATCGTCAAGCCGGAACGCATCGCCAAATTCGTCGAAAGCGTCGGCTGGCATTACTTCTTCCTGAAGCACCAGGACGGATCGTCGCGCTTCTCATACGCCGATCTGCCTCGCATGGCCGAAGCCTCGCTGTCGGCGGGCTGCCCGTATTTGCTGCTTTTCGGCTGGCACGAAGGCGGCCACGACAACCACTACTTCTACCGGTACGTTCCCAACCGCGAATGGGGCGGCGAGGAAGGGCTGCGCGCCGCCGTCGCGCGCGCAAAAGAGCTAGGCGCGGAATTGATTCCCTTCTTCAACGGAACCCTCGCCAACGTAAACATGCCCGAACATCAGGCATTCGGTCACCGGTGGGAGGTGCGATCGCGCGAGAATGCGCCGAACCATGCGGGCGATTGGACCGGCTTCACCGTCGACGGCCCCGGAACCGATCGCGAGCGCATGCATCATGAAATCTGCCCTTGCGCCGAGCAGCAAGAATATTTTCTGGAAACCATGCGTCGCATCGTGCGCGACTACGGCTTCGGCAACATCCAGCTCGACCAGATTTCCATCAAGAATTTTCCCTGCTACAACGATTCCCATGGGCACAGCCATCCCGATCGAGCGCCCATCGACGGCTTCGCGCGACTGCTCGACGAGACCCGCGCCTTCGTGCGGCGCGAATGTCCCGGCGGCATGCTGCTGGCCGAGTGCACCAACGAGTTCACGGGCCAGTGGACGGACGGAGCCTGGACGTGGGACTTCCTCGAGGACGTCGATCCAATCCTCTATTCCGCGCCCTGGCTCTTGACGAGCACCTCGATCGACGCCGAGGAATACGCCGAGGCGAACCGCGCCTTCACGCACAAAATCATGTTCGATCTGCGCATCAAAGGCGGCGATGAACTCATCACCGAATACCCGGAATTCGCCGACCACGTACGGCGGCTGGCAAGCCTCAAGCGCCGCGTCGCGCCCTACTTCGCCTGGGCCGATTTCCGCGGCCGCGAGGGCATCGTCGCCTTGGAAGGCGAGAACGCCGACGCAATCGTTGCCGTGAGCTATCGGACGCAGGACGGCGCGAAATCGTGCATTGCGCTCGCAGAGAAGAACGGCGCGGCGGCCAGGGCGTCTCTCACGCTCGCATGGAAGTCCCGCGACGACACCGTCCGGATCGAATCCTCCCATGCCGAGACGGCGCGGGCATCCGCCAACGGCCCCATTGCGATCACGCTGGCGCCGTATGAGGCGCAGGTGATTTGCCTCGACGGCTGAAGCAAACGCATTGACGCAGGCGCAACGACCGCAAGAAACGCTTGTCTTCCTTTGCGTTTCTTGATGCGCGTGGCGTCGTTGCGGCGAATGTTCAGGGGGGGCATCATGACGCTTCGCGAGAAAACGCGCGTGGCGCGGCGCGCAGCCGGCATCGCGGCATGGACTTTTCTTCTTGTGGCCGCGCGGATCGCCGTGCGCCCATGGGCGCGCATTTTTCCGGCGCGTGAAGCGGCGTGGCGCAGCGCGCTGTTGCGCGCGTGGGGGCGAGGTTTGCTTGCGTGCGGCGGCGTGCAGCTGCGCGTGCGCGGCATGCCGCCGCACGCCCCCTTTTTTCTGGTGTCCAATCACCTGAGCAGCGTGGATCAGCCCGTCCTGGCAGCAGCGACCGGGTGCGTCTTCGTATCGCGCGCGGATGTTGCGCGCTGGCCTGCGCTTGGCTTCGTCGTGCGCGCGGCGGACACCGTCTTCATTGACCGATCCGACCTTCGCGAAACGTTGCGCGTAAATGCGGAGCTCGGCAAGCGCCTCGATCGCGGCTACGGGATTCATGTCTTTCCCGAGAGCCGCATCTCGGTCGATGGGACGGTCAAGGCGTTTCGTCCGGCGTTGCTCGAAACCGCCGTCGCGCGCGGCATGCCCGTTCATTACGCCGCCATTCAGTACCGCACGCCCGACGGCTCCCCTTCCGTGCGCGACAGCGTGATCTGGGGGCCGGAACAAACGTTCGCGCAAAGCATGGGGGCTTTTCTCCGCCTCCCCTATTGCGAAGCGACCCTGGTTTTTGGTCCCGCGCCGATCCAGGACGCCGACCGCAAACGCCTCGCCCAGGCCCTCCACGACGCGGTCGCCGCGCAACTCGACCCTGCCCAGTAAACACAACGTCGTGGGGGACGCGTAAGAAACGCGGGGCGCCCGGCCCGTCTCATCAACGCTTCCCGGTTGCGCGAAAGGAAAAATGGCGGTGCCCAAAGAAGCTCATCAGAATCGTTCCGCCTTGCAGCGCCGCGCCTGCGATATAGGGCGCATATTCCTTGCGCGTCAAGAAAAAAGCTGCCGCGGCGACGACGAATGGCAGCAGGATCAGGTTGGTCAGCATCGAAGTTCCATAGACCATGTACACGCGCAGATATTCGCGCAGCCAATTCCCCCGCGTTTGAAAAACAAACACTTTGTAGCCGACAAAGGCGACGGTGATCGACAAGACCGATCCGATTACGGCCGCCGCCATGTAGGCGTGGGGGAGACGGGGCGTCAACGCATAGGTCAGCCCTGCGTAGACGGCATAGCCGAACGCCGTGTTGAATAGTCCGACCAGCATGTACCGCCCGAATTGGCGCGGGACGTTGCCGCAAGAAGATTCGGCCCCTGCATCGTCCGCGATCATTTCAGAAAAGGCTCATAGACGCGATGCACGTCGATCAAGGCATCGGGAGGTCCGTCATGCCAGCGCCACGTTCCGGGCGCGGGGAAGGCTCCGTCCGCCCGACGCGCCGCATCCGGCGGGCCGACCAGAACGCAGCGGTACAATAAGGAGATGAAATGGCCCCGGATCGCGCGTTCGGGGTGGATTTCCTCGTGAAAGGCAATGGGCGCCGGTTCGGGATCCGCCTCCGCGCCCAGTTCTTCCCGGGCCACGGCACGAAGCCGCTCCGCAGCCGTCTCCTTGAAGCGAATGATCCCGCCGGGAACGTGCCAGCCCGCGCCGTAATAGGCGTCTTCTCGCCAGGTCAATAGCGTGCGCCCCCTGTCGTCCCGGATGAGCAAATCGACATTGACAAGCGGCGTGAGCCGACTGATCAGCAGGAAAATATCCTCGGGCAGTCCGCGCGCAGGGTCGCCCGCTGCATGCTCGATGGAGGTTATGCCCTTCGCCAGCGCTTCGTCCACCTGTCCCCCTCGTCCCCCTGCCGCTGCTTCCGGCGCCATGTGGGACGCCGCACCGTCTCGGAGTCCATGCCGCTCATGCGGGCAGGGAGTCGCCGGACGCGCCCCTTAGGGGCACTGGGCGACCGCCAGTTCCAACGAAGGATCGATGCTGGCAAGAGCGGGCGCCTTGCCGGCAAGCGGGAAGGGGGCGATCGTCGCATCTTTTGGGGGGCGCACACCTCGGCCGTCTTGCATCCGAAGATGCCGCGCCAACGCTGGCCTTTGGCGAAGGACAACAGCCGGACATACAGATCGGGGCCGATTTCGGGGAAAGGAAGCGAATCGCCCAGAGCGCGATCGGTGTTGGCGCGGTCGAAGCGCGGTTCCCCCTGCAAATAGGGGCTGTAGTGCGAGAAGGCCGCGCGGCAGGCTTCTTCGAGACCGTTCGCGTCGGCGCCCACTTCGTCGACGAACTCAAAACGCATGCCTTTGCTGCACAAAATTTTGTTGGCCCAATCGAGAAGGCTTGCGTGCGAAACCGGCTTCGGGTTCGTCAAGTGATACGTGTGTCCCGAGGCGCCGTCCGCCTCGACAATCTGCCACAGCGCCTTGGCCGTCCAGTCCACCGGTATAAGGTTTTTGGTGCCCAATGGATTCGCCGCGATGCGCACCGGGCCGCTCTCGCGCTTCCGTCGCGCCGCAATGATGTCCAACAACCGAAGAAAACTGTAGAAATTCAAAAATTGCGTGATGCGGCCCTGGTCGGTGCAGCCCACGATGATGCCCGGGCGGAAAATGGAGGCTTGAAGCCGCCCCGCAGCCATGGAGGCCCGAACCAAGCGCTCCGCCTCGCATTTGCTGCGTTCGTAGGTGTTATTGAATTCCTGGTTGCGGTAGAGTTCCGTCTCCAGCACGCGACCGCGACGCCGCCCGGCGATGTACGCCGTGCTCACGTAGTACAACGGAACGCCGGTTCCTTCCAAAAACGCCAGCACGTTTTTCACGCCGCCGACGTTGGTCTCCCACAGTTCCTGATCGGAATCCGATCCGAAGCTTGTGCAGGCGGCGCAGTGGATCATGCCTCCCAACGATGCGCGGAGGGAAGCGACTTCCGCGCTGGACTGGCCCAGATTCGGGGAGCGCGTGTCTCCTTGCAGAATGCGGACGTCGTCCAGCCGGGTTTCGTGGCCGTTCAACCGCAGTACGGCGGTAAGCCGTTCGCGGGCGCGTTGCGGATTGGCGTCGCGCATCAAGACTACCGGGCGATAGCCGCGCGCCAAGGCCTCTCCCAGCACCCAACTGCCCATAATCCCCGTCGCGCCCGTTATCAACACCGATCGATCGCTCATGCATCTTCCTTTTTCTGCAATGCTTTTCGGAGACTATCGGGAGAGAACCCTTCAGCGCATACCGTCTTTGTCTGCGTCCTCGGATTCATTCGAGACGTCATGCCTTCCTGGCTTCGCGCACAATGTACCGACGGCACTTTCCCTCTCTTCCCGGGGAGACGGGACCACAGCTATTGGCGCCCGCACAAGCCGTCACGCTAGATATAGAAAAAACGCGCTTCCTACTCTCTTCTATCATACCTTCGTGGAAACGCTCCGTTACAAGACAGGGCATTGTGCCAGATTTTGAAGGGCAAGTCAAACAGCCGATAACCATATTTATTTGATTTTAACCTTTTTATTGTTTTTTTCGGGCGACGATTGTCTCCCCTGATGATAGGCTCGCGCGATTCCCTCTTCAAGTGCGGCGTCATGAAGGCGATCCTCGCCCCCGGGTCAGCCCCCCTAACTTTCCCTTGTGGCGCCGATTGCGCTTGTCGTACCATGGCGCATCGCATTCATATCCAGGAGGAACGGCGCATGGCATCAGGAAAGACTCCCTTGCGGTTGGGCGTGATCATGGCGGGAGGTTCCGGGGAACGGTTCTGGCCCTTGTCCCGCCGCGACCGGCCCAAGCAATTGCTGAAGCTGACGAGTGCGGATAAGAGCATGCTGGCCGAAGCGGTGGCGCGCATCGCGCCGCTCATTCCCGCGGAGCATGTGTATGTGGTCACGGGAAGCCATCTGGCGGATGCCATTCGCGGCGCCAATGTTGGGGTCCCGCCGGAAAATGTGCTGGCCGAACCCGCCAAGCGCAATACAGCGGGGGCGTTGGCGTATGCGGCGGCCTTTTTGAACGCCAAATACGGCGCGGAACATTTGGATTTCACGATGGCCGTCATGACGGCCGATCACGTGATTCACGACACGCAGAAGTTTGTGCAGGCGATCGAGGCCGCGCTGACCGTCGCCGAACGCGACGATTGTCTGGCGATCCTGGGCATTCCGCCGACCCGGCCCGAGACATCGTTCGGGTACATTCAAATTCAAGCGCGCACGGAGCCGCTCCCCGAAACGCCGCACGGCGTGGCTGTCTACCCTGTGGGAGCCTTCCACGAAAAACCCAGCCGCGAACGCGCGGAGGATTTCATCGAGTCGGGCCGGTATTGCTGGAACAGCGGGATGTTCTTCTGGAAGCTCTCGACGTTCATGGAGGAACTCGACGCGGCGCGTCCCGTGTTGTCCCACGCGCTCCGCGAAATCACCCGCGCCCTGCGGCGCGGCGACGACGACAAGGTGCAGGGATTGTTCGAGGACCTCGAGGATATCTCGATCGACTATGCGTTGATGGAACATGCGCGGCGCGTCGTGATGGCGCGCGCGGAATTTCATTGGGACGATGTCGGATCGTGGCCGGCCCTTGAACGCACGCGCGTCCAGGACGAAAACGGCAACGTGCTCCACGGCGCGCCGGTCGTGCTGGATAGCCGGCGTTGCATTGTGTATAACGATGCCGGCCTGGAAAACATGGCCGTTGCGGTCATCGGCGTGGAAGACCTTGTCGTGGCCGTCACGCCGGATGGCGTGCTGGTCGTGCCCAAGGACCGCGCCCAGGATGTCCGTCACGCGGTAGCCGAGCTGAAACGCCGCAACGCCGGACATATCTAGGCGCAGATCTGTGTGCTTTCTTCCCAACAACCACCAAAAGGAAAAGGCAGTCTGACATGAAGAAGGGTTACTCGAAAACCGAACTCTTGAAACTGGGCAAGCAGCGCACGTTCACCGGCGACGCCCTCAAGATGATCTCCTTCCCGCTGGGAGGCATTGGCGCGGGCAACGTGAGCCTGTCCGGCTTTGGCGGGCTTATCGACTGGGAGATCTACAACCGGCCCAGTATCGGCGCCTACATGCCCAAGACCTTTCCGGTGATCTGGGCCAAGGAAAAGGGCAAAGACCCCGTGTGCCGCGTGTTGCAGGGGAAACCTTTGCCGCCGTTTCAAGGCGGGGGCGGGGGCGACCCGAACGCCGCCGGCGAAGGTCTGCCGCATATGGATTCCTGCACGTTTCGCGGCGAGTTTCCCTTCGCGCATATCGACTTTGCCTGCAAAAAACTGCCGGTGACGGTGTCGTTGGAGGCCTACAACCCCTTCATCCCCAGCAACGCCGATGATTCCGGTTTTCCTGCCGCGATCCTGAAGTACACCCTCACGAATCGCGCCAAGAATCCCGTCGACGCCACCGTCGCCTGGAGCGTCCTGAACACGATCGGCGGCATCGGCATGTCGGAAAAGGATTTCACCTTCAGCAAAACCGAGTTTGGCTACGGCCAAAACGTCAACGAGTTCGTCGACGACGGCGGCGTGCGCGGGTTGGTGTTCCGTTCGGAGAAATGGGCCGAGGACCATCCCCGCTACGGCAGCATCGCCCTGACGACGCCGGACAAATCGGTCACGGCGCTCAAGTACTGGCTGCGCGCGGGGTGGTTCAACCCGACGCATGATTTCTGGGATACCTTCTCCGCCAAGGGCCAGTTCGTCGACCGCGACTATCCGCCGTCGGACGAGAAGAACACCGACGCCGGTTCGCTGGGCATTCGTGCAAAACTGAAGCCGGGCGAGTCGAAGACGGTGACGTTCTATTTAACGTGGCATCACCCGAACTATGAGATGTACTGGCACAATCCCGGAAGCTGTTGCGCGGGATCGAACTGCTCCGACAGCGCTCCCAAGAAAAACCCGGTGTGGAAGAACTATTACGCCTCCCAATTCTCGAGCGCGCTCGACGTCGCGCAAAAGCTGAACCGGCGCGAGGCCGAACTGTACAAGGCCACGAAGACCTTCCACGACGCTTTGTTCTCGACGACCGCGCCCCCTGCCCTGCTCGATGCGGTGTCCGCCAACCTCGGCATCATCAAGTCGGCCACGTGCATTCGCCTGACCGACGGCACGTTCTACGGCTGGGAAGGCTGCGCCCCCATGGCCGGATGTTGCGAGGGCTCTTGCACGCACGTATGGAACTACCAACAGGCATTGGCGTTCCTGTTCCCAGAACTGGAGCGCACCATGCGCACGGCGGACTATACATACAACCTGCGCGCCGACGGCGGCATGTGTTTCCGCATTCAACTCCCAATCGGGACGCCGCCCAACGACTTCCATGCCTGCGGCGACGGCCAGCTCGGCGGGATCATCAAGCTTTACCGCGACTGGAAAATCAGCGGCGATGACGCTTGGCTAGGCGCGATCTGGCCGCGGGCCAAGCGCGCCCTCGAGCACGCGTGGGTGCAGTGGGACCCCGATAAGGACGGCGTCATCGACGGGGTTCAGCACAACACCTACGACATCGAGTTCGTCGGGCCGAATCCGATGATAAACGTTTTCTACCTTGGCGCGCTGTTGGCGGGCGCGGAAATCGCCGAGCGCTTCGGCGATGCGGTGTCCGCGGCGGAATACCGCTCCATCTACAGGAAGGGCGCCGCGTGGACCGACAAACACCTCTTCAACGGCGAGTACTATATCCAGAAATGCGACATCAAGAACGGACCGCAATATCAGTTCGGCACGGGCTGCCTGTCCGATCAGATACTGGGCCAGTGGGTTGCCTCGCTGTCGGGATTGGGCTACCTGCTTGATCCCAAGCATGTTCGCGCGACGTTGAAAGCGATCTTCAAATACAACTGGAAAGAAGACCTCACCGATCACGCCAATGCCCAACGCGTGTACGCCATTAACGACGAGGCAGGCCTGCTGCTGTGTTCATGGCCCCGAGGCGAGCGCCCGGCGTTCCCGTTTGTGTACTCCGACGAGGTATGGACCGGCATCGAGTATCAGGTTGCGAGTCACCTCATCCTGGAAGGCCTGCTGACCGAAGGCCTGAGCGTCGTCAAAGGCTGCCGCGACCGCCACGACGGCATCGCGCGCAATCCCTGGGACGAGTTCGAGTGCGGGCACCACTATGCCCGCGCCCTGGCCTCGTACGGCTTGCTGACTGCGTGGTCGGGCTTCACCTTCGATAAAGGCGCGGGGCGTATCGGTTTTGCGCCGAAGGCCTACACGGAGAAATTCTCGACGTTCTGGGCCATCGACGGCGCCTGGGGCGTGTATGCGCAGAAAGGAAGACAAGCATCCCTGACAGTCCTTCACGGCGCGTTGACGCTGCGCCAAATCGACCTTGCGCCTTTCGTCAAAACAGGTCAAATAGCCGTGACATGCGGCCGGAGCGCGTTCGCGTGCAGCGCCGTCCAGGGGAAGATATCCCTGCCCAAGGCCCTCACGTTACAGGCAGGGCAAACACTCTCCATGGGGCCAGCGGGAAAGCGCCCATCCAAGCGCTAGCGTCCTGAGTTGCAACTTCATTGATTCATTCACGATGTAAACTGTTTTGCAATCCTGCGCCCTCCCAATTTTGCGTAGTGTCCCGGAGGGACAATTGAATGTAGCCCACCACTTCAGTGGTGGGACACGGCGCCCTCTTGTAGAGAGTCCCGTAGGGACGATTGATATACCCAC
>Ga0116159_1002114_pt1 | contig 19958 bp, 17 predicted proteins | sample AD_JPNAS1_MetaG_FD_89878 | JGI IMG/M metagenome (GOLD analysis project Ga0116159, IMG submission 89878) | Active sludge microbial communities of municipal wastewater-treating anaerobic digesters from Japan - AD_JPNAS1_MetaG | ecosystem: Engineered > Bioreactor > Anaerobic > Digestate | place...
CCGAACGACGCCCCCTCCTCGTCGTCCCTCCCCAAAATCGACCCCGTCCTCGTAATCGCCCCCAAAGGCCTATCCCAATTGTCCCTTCGTCGTGAACCGGGTTCATGCCCAACTTGTTTCGTCCTTCTCTCAGCCGCCGTTGATTCAATTCGCAAAACGCCCTCCCCATGGGCCGCCCCGGCCGGGGCCGGATATAAATAGCCCCTGGTGGCGCGCAGCGGAACCTGGGGATGCTATCGCAAACATCCCCGTCCCCGAAGGGGCGAATTCGGCAACCCCGCCATTCCCGTGTCCCCCCTTCCGCCGGTCTGAATCTTGCTCCAGTCTTACTTCAGCCGTATCCACCGAAAGGATCAGAACAATGCCCAAATCATGGACCAAAAAAGACGAGCGTCAATACGAGCACGTGAAGTCCAGCGAGAGGAAGGGGGGCCGTTCGGCCAAGCGCGCGAAAGAGATCGCCGCTCGAACGGTCAATAAACAACGCAAGAAGGAAGGACGCACGTCGTCCTGACCTGCTCCCCCGGTGAATGCGCCGCGCACCCGGCGGCGGCTCGGGCGGCGGGACCGGCCCACGGCCCCGCCGCCTCATCCGACCCCCCCCCCAAACCCCGCCGCCCCCCTGATTTGGAAACGGACTCCCCCCTCCATGCGAGCGATTGGCGTCTTCCCCAGGAGCAGACAAATCGATCTGGTGGAACTCGACGAGCCGCTGCGCCGCGGCCGGCACGACGTCAAGGTCCGCATGCTCGAAGTCGGCCTCTGCGGCACCGACCGCGAAATCGTCAGCTTCCAGTATGGCGCCCCGCCCCCCGGCAGCTCGTTCCTCGTCATCGGCCACGAAGGCCTCGGCCTGGTCGCCGACGTCGGCCCCGCTGTCGCCGCCCTCCGGCCCGGCGATCTGGTCATCCCGATGGTGCGGCGTCCCTGCCCGCACGCCCACTGCCGCCCCTGCCGTGCCCATCGCGCCGATTTCTGTTACACCGGCGATTTCACCGAGCGCGGCATCAAGGCCGCCCACGGCTTCACCGCCGAAACCGTCGTCGATCCCGAACAGTTCTTCATCCCGGTCCCCAGCGAACTGCGCCACATCGCCGTCCTCACCGAACCCCTCACGATCGCCGAGAAAGCCCTGACCCAGGTCTGGGACGTGCAGGAGCGGCTCCCCGGCCCCAGCCGCCACAAATCGGACCGCGCGACGGCGGCGGCGCGCCTCGCCGGCGACCTCGGCCAGAGCGACCAGGGCTTCCACCATCGCGCCGTCGTCCTCGGCGCCGGGCCCGTCGGGCTCCTCGGCGCCATGCTCCTCGTGCTCACCGGCTTCGAAACGACGGTCTATTCCCGCGAGCCGGCCGGCGGTCCCAAGGCCCGTCTGGCGCAACAGATCGGCGCGCGCTACCTCTCCGCCGCCGACGCCGACCCTCCCGACCTGGCGCGCGCGGTGGGCAACATCGATCTGGTCTACGAAGCCACCGGCGCGGCCGAGGTGTCGTTTGCGCTCCTGCGCGAACTCGGCGCCAACGGCGTCTTCGTCTTCACCGGCGTGCCCGGGCGCAAACACCCGATCCAGTGCGACGCCGCGGCGATCATGCAGAACCTCGTGCTCAGAAACCAGGTCGTGCTGGGCACGGTCAATGCCGGCCGCGACGCTTATCGGGCCGCCGTCGACGATCTGGGCCGCATGGCCCGGCGCTGGCCCGGCGTCCTCCAGCAGTTGATCACGGCCCGCCACCCGCTCGAGGATTTCCGCCGCCCGCTGCTCGACCACCCCGCCGGTATCAAGCACGTTCTCGTGCATGGGGCGGACGGCTCGTGAGCCCGCGCCGCCCCACGCCCGATTCCCCGCCGATCGGCGACCACGGCGTCATCGGCGACTTGAACACCGTGGCGCTGGTCGCCATGGATGGCACGATCGACTTCATGTGTTTTCCCTCCTTCGACTCGCCGACGCTGTTCGCCGCGCTCCTCGATCATGCGCGCGGCGGCGCCTTCCGCCTGGCGCCCCGCTTCGCCGCCGCCCAGCGCAAGCAGATGTACCTGCCCGACACCTGCATCCTGCTCACCCGCTTCATGTCGGCCGACGGCGTCGCCGAACTGTGCGACTTCATGCCGATCGAGGAGATGGGGCATGCGCATGACCTGATCCGGCGCGTCCGCACGATCCGCGGTGAAGTTGAATTCGAGCTCGTCTTCGACCCCCGCTTCGACTACGGCCGCGCCGCGCACCGCGTCGAAAAACACGGCGCGACGCTCCTCTTCATCCCCGATGCGCCCAACCTGCCGACCGTCCGCCTGCGCAGCACGATCCCCCTCGCCGTCCGCCGCGGCCGGGCCCTCTCGCGCTTCACGCTCAAGGCCGGCCAGTCGGTGGATGTCATCCTGGAAGAGCTCCAGGACGAGGACGAATCCCCCTCCTCCGCTCCGGATTACGCCGACCGGGCCTTTCAGGAGACCATCGATTATTGGCGTATCTGGCTCAGCCGCTCCAGCTACCACGGCCGCTGGGGCGAGATGGTCAACCGCTCGGCGCTGACCCTCAAGCTGCTCACCTTCCGCCCGACCGGCGCGCTGCTCGCCGCCCCCACCTTCGGCCTGCCCGAAACCAGCGATCACCGGCGCAACTTCGACTACCGCTTCACCTGGATTCGCGACGCCTCGTTCACCGTCTATGCCTTCCTCCGGCTCGGTTTCACCGACGAGGCCGCCTCCTTCATCGATTGGCTCAGCCACCGCTGCGACGAAATCGCGCCCGACGGGTCGCTCCGCGTGATTTACGGCATCCACGGCCGCCTCGAGCCGGCCGAACGCGAGCTGACTCCTCTGCGCGGCTACCGCGGCGCCGGCCCCGTCCGCATCGGCAACGCCGACCCCGCCCCGAATCAGATCGACATCTACGGCGAACTCCTCGATTCGATCTATCTCTACAACAAATTCGGCGCGCCGATCGCCGACGCCACCTGGCGCAAGGTGACGCGCCACGTCGAATACGTTTGCGCCCACTGGCGGGACCCCGACCGGGGGATCTGGGATCTGCCCGGTGAACCCCACGAGTATGCCTACTCGCGCCTGATGTGCTGGGTCGCGGTCGACCGCGCCATTCGCCTCGCGCTCAAGCGCTCCTTTCCGGCCCCGCTCGACCGCTGGCGCGAGATCCGCGACGCCATCTACAACGATCTGATGGAGAACTTCTGGGACACCCAGCGCCAAAGCTTCATCCAGGCGAAGGACTCCCCCGCCCTCGACGCCGCCTGCCTGATGATGCCGATGGTCAAGTTCGTCGGCCCGACCGACCCGCGCTGGATCGGCACGCTGCGCGCCATCGAACGCCACCTCGCCGAGGACGCGCTGGTCTATCGCCACCGGTATCCGGATGGCGCGCCCCCCGACGCCGTCGATCAGCCGCTCGCCAGCTTCAGCGTCTGCTCCTTCTGGTACGCCGAGTGCCTCTCGCGCATGGGCGAGCTGGATCGCGCCCGCCTGATGCTCGAAAAAATGTTCACTTATTCCAATCACCTCGGCCTGTTTTCGGCCGAAATCGGGCCCAACGGCGAACTACTGGGCTGCTTCCCCCAGGCCCTCACGCACCTCGGCCTGATCAGCGCGGCCTATGATCTGAACCGCCGCCTCTCGCGCGCGGGAGCATCCACCTAGGGGGCGCGCCGTGCCGCAGCTCTTTCCGCCGGTCGCCAATGTCCTCGCCCGCTGGAGCCTCGCGGCGCTCCTCGTCTTCCTCGGCGCCGGCGCCTGGGCCTGGACCGCCTTTACCCGCTCCGACTACCTCACCCGGGTCAATCATGCCCCCGCTCAACCCGTCCCGTTCAGCCACCAGCACCACGTCGGCCGCATCGGCATCGACTGCCGCTACTGTCACGCCTCCGTGGCGGACTCGGCCTTTGCCGGGCTCCCCCCGACGCACACCTGCATGAGCTGCCATTCCCAACTGTGGCGCGACGCCCCGATGCTCGACCCCGTCCGCCGCAGCCTCGCCGCGGGCGTGCCCCTCCGCTGGATCCGCGTCTACGACCTGCCCGATTTTGTCTACTTCGACCACAGCGTCCATGTGCGCCAGGGGATCGGCTGCACCACCTGCCATGGCCCGGTCGGCGAAATGCCCCTCACCCGCAAGGTCGCCGACCTCTCCATGCGCTGGTGCCTCAATTGCCACGCCAAACCGGAACGATATGTGCGTCCCCGGGAAGAGGTCTTCAATCCGGATTACACACCGCCCGCCGACCAGCAGGCCCTGGGCGCGCGGCTGGTCAGGGAATACGGCATCCAGCGGCGCATCGACTGCTCCACCTGCCATCGTTAGAACGGATACCCGCCATGACCGCCGCCGAAGCCCATCCCGCCCCCCGCCGCCCGCCGACCTCGATGCACGGCCGCGACAACTGGACGAGCCTGGCCGACCTGGCCCGCTCGCCCGAGTTTCGCGACCGGATCGAGCGCGAGTTCCCCCGCCACGCTGCCCTCTGGGAGTCCGGCCTCGATCGCCGCCGGTTCCTCGAGCTGGCGGCGGCCTCCCTCGCCCTTGGCGGCCTCTCCGCCTGCGTCCAGCAACCCCCCGAACCGATCGTCCCCTACGTCATCCAGCCCGAACTCGTCACGCCCGGCATTCCGCTCTATTTCGCCACGACCCTCCTGCGCGACGGCCTCGGCATCGGCGCGATCGCCGAAAGCCACGAGGGCCGCCCCACTAAAATCGAGGGGAATCCCAACCACCCGGCCAGCCTCGGCGCCGCCGACGCAATCATGCAGGCCGAAATCCTGACCCTGTATGATCCGGACCGCGCCGCAACCGTCCTGCGCGAGGGCCGCATCGCCGCCTGGGCCGATTTCACCGCCTGGCTCCACGGCGAATCGGCCGCCTGGCGCCCCTCGGCCGGGCGCGGCCTGCGGCTCCTCACCGGGCCGATTTCCTCCCCCTCGCTCCTGGCACTCATCGCCCGCTGGCTGGAGCAATTCCCCGCGGCGCGCTGGCACGTCCACTCGCCGCTCCGCCCGGCCGCCGCCCTCGAACCCTTCGCCCCCCTCTACCACGTTGAACGGGCCGAGCGGATTGTCGCCCTCGACTGCGACTTTCTCCTGAACGGCCCCGCCAGCCTGGCCCATGCGCGGCGCTTCATCGACGGCCGCCGCGTTCGCGCCGATCGGCCCCGCATGAACCGGCTCTACGCCCTGGAGAGCCGACCCACCCTGACCGGCGCCAACGCCGATCAGCATTGGACCCTTCCTCCCCCCGCGCTGGAGCTTGCCGTCGCCCGCCTGGCCGCGCTCGTCGGCGTCCCCGGCGCCGCGCCCGCGCTCGATTGGCCGGCCGGCGCCGACTGGCTGCCGATCGTCGCCCGCGACCTGCTCGACCACCCCGCCCGCTCGCTCATCGTGGCCGACGAGCGCCTCAGCCCCGAAGCGCGCGCCCTGTGCAACGCGATCAATCAGCGGCTGGGCGCCGCCGGCGCCACGCTGGACTGGATCCCAAACCCCGCCCCGCCCCCCGAGGACGGCAGCCTCGCCGCGCTTGCCGAGGCCATGCGCGCCGGCGAGGTCGACACCCTGTTCATCCTCGATTGCAATCCGGTCCATACCTCGCCCGCGGATTTCAATTTCGCCGACCTGCTGCGCCGCGTCCGCCGCCGCGTCTGCCTCGGCCTCTATCACGATGAAACCGCCGCCCTTTGCCACTGGCACATCCCGCGCGCTCACGAGTTGGAGTCATGGGGCGACGCCCGCGCCTTCGACGGCACGATCTCGACCATCCAGCCCCTGATCGCGCCGCTCTACGGCGGCCGGACGCCGCTGGAATTGCTCGCCCTGATGACCGGCGAGAATGGCATGAGCGACTACGATCGGGTTCGCGCGCACTGGGCCGCCGCGGCCCCCGGAGCCGATTTCGACGCCCGCTGGCGGCGCTGGCTCCACGACGGCGTCTTCGAGGGAACCGCCTTGCCGGCGGCGGCCGGCCCCGCCCCCGCCGATCCGGCCGCCGCGCTGGCGGCCCTCGACCGGCGCCGCGCCGACGCCGTCCCCGCGCGCCTGCACCTCCTTTTCGAACCCGACCCCGCCCTGCTCGATGGCCGCTACGCCAACAACGGCTGGCTCATGGAACTGCCCCGCCCGATCACCAAGCTTACCTGGGACAACGCCGCGCTGATCGCGCCGGCCACCGCGCGCCGCCTCGGGCTCGCCAGCCGCCAGGTCGTCGAGCTCACGCTGCGCGGCCGCTCGCTCCGCGTCCCCGTGTGGATCGTGCCCGGCCATGCGGCCGACTGCGTCACGCTCCCGTTCGGCTTCGGCCGCGAGCGCGCCGGCCGCGTCGGCGACGGCGTCGGCGTCGATGCCTACCGGCTGCGCTTCGCCGACACCCCCTGGTGGACGGCCGGCCTGGAACTGACGCCCACCAACGAACGCTACCCGCTCGCCTGCACGCAGGACCACTTCCGCATGCACGAACGCGCGCCCGTCCGCGAGGCGACCCTGGCCGAGTTCATTCAGACCCGCGGCGAAATCGCGCCCGGCCACGGCGATCCCCCCGCCCAGGAACCCTCGCTTCTCCCCGAGTTCCCCTACGACGGCTGCAAGTGGGGCATGGCGATCGACCTGACGGCCTGCATCGGTTGCAACGCCTGCGTCGCCGCCTGCCAGGCCGAGAACAACATCCCCGTCGTCGGCAGGGAGCAGGTCGCCCTCGGCCGCGAGATGCACTGGCTGCGCATCGACCGCTACTACACCGGCGACCTGCACCAGCCCGATACGGCGTTCCAGCCGCTGGCCTGCGTGCACTGCGAACACGCCCCCTGCGAAGTGGTCTGCCCCGTCGCCGCCACCGTGCACGACGCCGAAGGGCTCAACCTGATGGTTTACAACCGCTGCATCGGCACGCGCTATTGCTCGAACAACTGCCCCTACAAGGTCCGCCGCTTCAATTTCCTCCAATACACCGACCGCGTGACCGAATCGCTCAAGCTGATGCGCAACCCCGAGGTCACCGTGCGCAACCGCGGCGTCATGGAAAAATGCACCTACTGCATCCAGCGGATCAGCCGCGCGCGCCACGCCGCCCTGCGCGAGGGCCGCGCCATCGGCGCCGATGACGTCCACACCGCCTGCCAGGCCGCCTGCCCCACGCGCGCGATCACCTTCGGCGACCTGAACCACCCCGGCGCCGAAGTGAACCAATGGAAGGCCGAACCGCACAACTATGACCTGCTGGGCGACTTGAACACGCGACCGCGCACCTCCTACCTCGCGCGCATTCGTAATCCACACGACGAACTGGATGCCGACCGGAGCCAATCGGGATGAGCGCCGCCGCCGGCCAGCCCCCTGAACCCGACGGCCTGGCCCTGCTGGGCCCGGGCGTCACCGCCGCCTCGGTGACCGATCATGTCGCCGGCATCGTCATCGCCCGCCCTTCCCCGCGCTTCTGGTGGCTGGCTTTCGGCCTTGGCTTCCTCCTGATGATGCTCCTCCTCGCCTCGATCGCCTGGATTCTCGTCCGCGGCGTCGGCGTCTGGGGCGTCAATGTGCCGGTCGCCTGGGGCTTCGCCATCGTCAATTTCGTCTGGTGGATCGGCATCGGTCACGCCGGCACCCTGATCTCCGCAATCCTGCTCCTGATGAAGCAGACCTGGCGCAATTCCATCAATCGCTTCGCCGAGGCGATGACCCTCTTCGCCGTCGCCTGCGCCGGCATGTTCCCGCTCCTCCACCTCGGCCGGCCGCAGGTTTTCTATTGGCTTTTCCCTTACCCCGACACGATGAATCTCTGGCCGCAGTGGCGCAGCCCGCTCGTCTGGGATGTCTTCGCCGTCACCACCTACGGCATTGTCTCCCTCGTCTTCTGGTATGTCGGCCTGGTGCCCGACCTGGCGACGATACGCGACCGCGCCGACCAGCCCTGGAAGCAGCGGCTGTTCGGCATTTTCGCCCTCGGCTGGCGCAACTCCGCCCTGCACTGGCGCCGCCATCAGTCGCTGTACCTCCTCCTCGCGGCGCTGGCCACCCCCCTCGTCGCCTCGGTCCACAGCATCGTCGGCCTCGATTTCGCCATCTCCATCGTCCCCGGCTGGCACAGCACCGTCTTTCCCCCCTATTTCGTCGCCGGCGCGATTTTCTCCGGCTTCGCCATGGTCCTCACCCTCATCATCCCCATCCGCGCCGTCTACGGCCTGCACACCTACATCACCGGCCGCCACCTCGACTTCATGGCGCGCGTCATGCTCGCCACCGGCCTGATGGTGTCCTACGGCTATCTCAGCGAGGCGTTTTTCGCCTATTACAGCGGCAGCCGCTACGAGAATTACATGATGCTCAACCGCGCGCTCGGCCCGTTCGCTCCGGCGTTCTGGGCGCTGATCCTCTGCAATGTCGCCGCGATCCAGTTCCTCTGGCTCGGACGCGTCCGCCGCGGCCCCCTGGCGCTCTTCCTGATTTCCATTGTGATTAACATCGGCATGTGGCTCGAGCGCTTTGTCATTGTCATTACCAGCCTGCACCGCGATTACCTCCCCTCGGCGTGGGGCGACTACAACGCCACCCGCTGGGACTGGGCGACCTTTCTCGGCACGCTCGGCTTTTTCCTCGCCTGCATGTTCCTCTTTATCCGCTTCGTCCCGCTGCTCTCGATCTACGAATTGCGCGAAATGGTCCACGCCCGCGCGGAACACGGAGGCAACGCATGACCGGCGACCCGCGTCGCGAGGGCTATCCGCTCTACGGCCTGCTGGCCGAATTCGACGCGCCGGCGCCGCTGCTGAACGCCGTCCAGCGCGCCCGCGCGGCCGGCTATGCGGCCATGGATGCCTACGCCCCCTTTCCCGTCGACGGCCTGGCGGAGGCCCTCGGCCGCCGGCGCGACCTGGTTCCGTGGTTCGTTCTCGCCGGCGGCGTGCTGGGCGGCGTCGGCGCCTACGCGATGATGGCCTATTCGTCCATCATCGATTACCCGCTCAACGTTGGCGGCCGGCCCCTCCATAGCTGGCCGTCCTTTATTCCCATTACATTTGAATTGACCGTCCTGCTCGCTTCGCTCTCCGGCGTGGCGGCGATGCTGCTGCTCAACGGCCTGCCGCGCCCGCACCACCCCGTATTCAATGTCCCCGAATTCGCGCGCGCGTCGCGCGACCGTTTTTTCCTGTGTATCGAATCGGCCGACGCCCGCTTCGATCCCGAGACGACGCGCGATTTTCTGGCGACGCTCAACCCGCTGCAAATCCACGCCATTGAGAACACCGAGGCCGCCCCGCGCGAGGCCCCCACCCAATGAAACGGCCATTCAGAAAAGCCCTCCTGCTGATGCTATTGGTCGCGCCGGTCGTCTCCTGCCGCCAGGACATGTACGACGAGCCGCGCTACGAGCCTCTTGAATCAAGCCCCTTGTTCGACGACGGCGCGTCGGCCCGCCCGCTCCCGCCCGGCACGGTCCCGGTCGGCCACCTGCGCGACGACGACCACCTTGATCGCGGCCTCGTCGCCGGCGAACCCGCCCCCGATCTGCCGCTGACCCTCACGCCCGAGTTGCTCGCCCGCGGCCGCCGCCAGTTCAACACCTTCTGCTCCCCCTGCCACGGCGCCGCCGGCTACGGCGACGGCATGGTGGCGCGCCGCGGCTTTCCGCCGCCTCCTTCCTTCCACCAGCCCCGCCTGCGCGCCGCAACCCCCGGCTACCTCTTCGACGTCATCACGAACGGCTACGGCATCATGTACAGCTACGCCGCGCGCCTCAAGCCCGAGGACCGCTGGGCCGTCGCCGGCTACGTGAAGGCCCTCCAACTGAGTCAGCACGCCCGGCTGGACGACGTGCCCGAAAGCGAACGCCCGCGGCTGACGGAGGGTGAATCGTGAACGAGCCGCTGGGCCACGATCCTCGCTTGCGCGCGACATTGCTCCGCATCGGACGCCTCGGTCGATTGCTGGCCGGCGGCGCGTTAATTCCATTAGTTATTGGATTTTTCCTGAACCCCGTCGCCCTCACCCAGGCGTGGCTCGTCGGCTTCTCGTTCTGGCTGGATCTCTCCCTCGGCGGCCTCGCCCTGCTCATGCTGCAATATCAGATCACCGGCCGCTGGGGTTTCTTCTCCCGCCGGCTGCTCGAGGCGATTGCCCTGACCCTCCCCCTGCTGGCCGTGCTCTTCATTCCAGTCATTCTGAGCCTCCACGCCCTTTACCCCTGGACCGATCCCGAACTCGTCGCCGCCAGCCGCGTCCTCTCCGCAAAGGCCGGCTATTTGAATATCCCCTTTTTCACGATCCGCGCGACCCTCTACTGGGCGGGCTGGATCGCTCTCGCCCTGCGTCTGCGCTTCTGGTCGCGCCGGCTCGATCAACCGCGGTTTGCCCCCGCCGCCGCCGTGCGCCTTGCCCGCCTCAGCGCCGGAGGCCTCGTCCTCTGGTTCCTGACCTTCTCCTTTGCGGCCGTCGACTGGTGGATGTCGCTCGAGCCCGAATGGTTCTCCTCGATCTACTCCGTCATCCTCATGATGGGCCAGGCTCTGATCGCCGCGGCGCTGGTCACATTCGCGCTGATCGCGCTGCGCCGCCGGCCGCCCCTCGCCGGCCTGCTCGACAGGCCGGTTCTCAACGATCTGGGCAACGTCCTCCTCGCATTCACGATGCTCTGGACGTATATGGCCTTCATGCAGTGGCTGATTATCTGGAATGGGAATCTGCCGGAAGACATCAGTTGGTACGTGCGTCGCACGCGCAACGGCTGGCAATGGTTCGTCGCCGCGCTGTTTCTATTGCATTTTGCCGCCCCCTTCGTGGTCCTCCTTTCGCGCACCGCCAAACGCAATGCGCGCGTCCTCGGCGGTCTCGCCCTGCTGCTGCTCGCCGCGCATCTGGCCTCAATCTGGTGGCTGATCCGACCGGCATGGGGCACGCGTTTCCATTGGCTCGATCCCATCATTGTCATTGGAATTGGCGGCGCCTGGATCTGGCTGGCGATTCGCCGCTACCTCGCCGCGCCGCCGCTCCCCCTGCACGACCAGCGATTCAGCCGCCTGCTGCACGACCGCCCGCCGGCGCCAGCCCTCGCCGACCCATCCCCCGCCCCCTGAGGAACCCCCATTGACCGCCCCGCGCAACACGTCCCACGCAGAGCCGACCGAATCGACGCGCCACGAGCGCGGCGACGCCCCCGCGCGCCCGCTGCTGATCGGTCTGGGCGTCATCGTGCTTGCGCTGATCGCCTCCATGGCCGGCCTGGCCGGCTTGATCCGGGTGTTCGACCGCTTCATCCCGCGCCAGGAACTCGGCCCGCCCCACGTCTTGGACCTCGGGCCCTCGGCCATTCCCCCGGCCCCCACGCCCCCCCTCCTCACGAGTCGCCGCGAACTGGATGAGGCGCGCGCCGCCGACCTTGCCCTCCTCTCGACTTACGGCTGGGTCGACCGCGACCAGCGGATCGTGCGCCTGCCGATTGACCGCGCCATGGCTCTCGTCGCTGAGCGCGGGCTCCCTGCGTTTGCGGGCGATCCCGCCTCGCGCGACGAATTCACCACCCACGCCGTCCGGCCGGCTCCCCCGCGCCCCGTTTCCCCCTTTCTGCGCGAGGCGCTGCGCGGCCGCGGACTCGATCTGCCATGACTTCGTCCCTTTTCCAATATCTGCCCCGCCTGCTGGCGCAGTCCCGCGGACCGGCCCTGATCCCGATCGAGGCGTCGAACATCGCCCCCCGCACCGATCTGCTTTTCGCCGCCATGCTCCTCATCTGCGGCGGCGTCACCCTCGCGATCGCAATCCTCATTATCTTTTTCAGCGTCCGCTACCGGGCGGGTTCCGCCGCGCGCCGCGATCGTTCTCCCTCAACGGGTTACCGCCTCGAAATCATCTGGACGCTCGCCCCGCTCGGGCTCTTTCTCCTGATCTTCATGTGGGCGGCGGGAATTTTTTTCCAGCTGCACCGCCGTCCCGCCGCCGCTCCCCTGGAAATCAACGTGATGGCGAAGCAATGGATGTGGAAATTCCAGCACCCCGGCGGCCAGCGCGAAATCGACGAACTCCACCTCCCCGTCGGCCGCGTCGTCCGCCTGACCATGACCTCGCAGGATGTCATCCACAGCTTCTTCGTTCCGGCATTCCGCGTGAAGCAGGATGTCCTTCCCGATCGCTTCACCACGATGACGTTCGCACCCACCCGCCCCGGAATGTATTACCTTTTTTGCGCCGAATATTGCGGCACCGATCACTCCCGCATGCGCGGCGTGGTTTACGTCCAGCAGCCCCGCGAGTATGAGCTGTGGCTGGCGGCCCGCGGCGCGGAGCTCGACGTCGCCCTCGCCGGCGCGGCGGCCTTTCGCCGCCTCGGCTGCTCGGCATGCCACTTCGCCGACTCCGGCCTGCAGGCCCCCTCGCTCGTGGGGCTGTGGGGCCGCGCCGTCAAGCTCCACGACGGCGCCGTCGTCCAGGCCGACGCCCAGTACCTCCGCGATTCCATCCTGCTCCCCAACAAGCACCGGGTCGCGGGCTACGACCCGATCATGCCGTCCTTCCAGGGCGTCGTCACCGACGACGAATTGTTCGCGCTGGTTGAATATATCAAATCGCTCGCCGCGCCCGCGCCGGCGCAAGGCCTCCAACCATGAGCCCTCCCCGCCCCGAACTCAATTATCTTAACAACGGCCGCTCACTCTGGTCGTGGTTGACGACAACCGACCACAAGCGCATCGCCCTCCTCTACCTCTTTTCCATTACCTTTTTCTTCGCCCTCGGCGGCCTTTTCGCCGCCGGCATCCGCCTCGAACTCTTCACCCCCGAGGCCGACCTCTTCACCTCCGATACCTATAACCGCCTCTTCACGATGCACGGCATCATCATGGTCTGGTTCTTCCTGATCCCCTCGATCCCGACGGTCTTCGGCAATTTCCTCATCCCGATGATGATCGGCGCCCGTGACCTCGCCTTCCCCCGCCTCAATCTCGCCAGTTGGTATGTCTTCATGCTCGGCGGCCTGTTCACGGTCATCGTCATGTTCATCGGCGGCGTCGATACCGGTTGGACGTTCTATACCCCCTACAGCAGCACCTATTCCAATTCCTATGTGATTCTGGCGGCCGCCGGCGTCTTCGTCGTCGGCTTCTCCTCCATCTTCACCGGACTGAACTTCATCGTTTCGGTCCACACGCTGCGTGCGCCCGGCATGCACTGGTTTCGGCTCCCGCTCTTCGTCTGGTCCAACTACGCCACGAGCATCATCATGGTCCTGGCCACTCCGGTGCTGGCCATCGTGCTGGTTCTCATCGCGCTCGAACGCGCCTTCGGCATGCCCATCTTCAACCCTTACAAGGGCGGCGACCCGCTCCTCTTTCAGCACCTGTTCTGGTTTTACTCGCATCCCGCCGTTTACATTATGATTCTGCCCGGCATGGGCGTCGTCAGCGAACTCGTCGCCTGCTTCGCGCACCGCCGCATCTACGGCTATGTCTTTGTCGCCTGGGCCAGCCTCGGCATCGCCCTGCTCGGCTTTTTCGTCTGGGGCCATCACATGTTCGTCAGCGGCCAGTCGATGTATGCCGGGTTCGTCTTCTCCTTTCTGAGTTTCATGGTCGCCGTTCCCTCCGCCATTAAGGTCTTCAACTGGACCGCCACGCTCCACCGCGGAAGCATCACCTTTCATGCCCCGATGCTCTACGCACTGGGATTTATCGGCCTGTTCACCGTCGGCGGCATGACCGGCCTCATGCTGGCCGCCATCGCCATCGATGTCCACGTCCACGATACCTACTTCATTATCGCCCATTTCCATTACATTATGGTCGGCGGCATGGTGATGGCCTACATGGGCGCGCTCCATTTCTGGTGGCCCAAGATGAGCGGCCGCCTGTATCCCGAATGGCCGGCCATCCTGGCGGCCTTGATTATTTTCATTGGATTTAACCTGACCTTCTTCCCCCAGTTCATCCTCGGCTACAACGGCATGCCGCGCCGCTACCACGTCTACCCCGAGGAATTCCAACTGCTGAACGTCATGTCAACCGCGGGCGCCTCGATTCTCGGCGTCGGTTATGTCCTCCCCTTGTTTTACCTGATCTGGTCGTTTTTTAAGGGCAAACCCGCCGGACCCAATCCGTGGGACGCGCGCGGCCTGGAGTGGGAATTCGCCGATTCCCCGCCAATTCCCAATAACTTTCCCGCTACGCCGCTCGTGACCTTCGCAGCCTATGCCTACGACCGCCCCGACATCCGCCTGCTGACCGGCGAACAGGGCCAGCGCTTCGCCATCGACGCGGGTCCTTGCGCGGGGGAGACCCTCTGATGGAACACGTCGAACTCGCCTCCCGGACCACGGCGCCGCATCACCAGTTCGACGACCTGCTCCAGCAGCGCCGCGCCTACGAAATGGGGATGTGGATCTTTCTCGTCACCGAACTCCTGCTCTTCGGCGGCCTGTTCCTGGGATATGCCGTCTACCGCAACCTGCACACCGCCGCGTTCCAGGCTGGGAGCCGCGAACTCAACTTGCTCGCCGGCGCGATCAACACGGCCGTCTTGCTCGTCAGCAGCCTCACGATGGCGCTCGCCCTCCACGCGCTCCAGCTCGCCCGGCGCCGGGCGGCCGCGCGCCTCCTCGCCCTGACCGCGCTCCTCGGCGCCCTCTTTCTCGCGATCAAGGCATGGGAGTACACCTCCCACGTTCTGCATCACAAATTCCCCGGCGCGCTCTTCCAGTCCTCGGGCCCGCACCCCGGTCCGCTCGAATTATTCTACTCCTTCTACTTCGCGATGACCGGCCTCCATGCCGCCCACATGCTCGTCGGCCTCGTCGTCTGCGCGATCATGATCGGCCTCCTTCGCCGCGGAAGATTTACCCCCGAAAGCCACGCCCCCCTCGAAATGACCGGTTTGTATTGGCATTTCGTCGATATCGTCTGGATTTTCCTCTTTCCGCTCCTTTATCTGATGGGGTATCCGCAATGACCGCGCGCCCCCCGGCTCCCCGCATCTATTACCTCGTCTGCGGGGCGCTGCTCGCGCTGCTGCTGCTCACGGTGGCGGTCTCGTTCATCGACCTGGGCGCGTTTAACGTCCCACTCGCCCTGGCCATCGCCGTCGCCAAGGCGCTGCTCGTCGCCCTCTTCTTCATGCATCTGCGCGATGCCGTCCCGTTGACCCGCCTCGTCGCCGTCGCCGGCCTCGCCTGGTTGCTCGTCCTGTTCCTGCTCACCTTCGGCGACTACGCAACCCGCGGCTGGATGCAATAACCCTCCGCACCGGCCTCCCTTCGGCATTTACAGCCGACCTTCCACCCTGTACCTTGGAATCCGTCACGTTGAAGTGAACCGCCAATCCGCCCCTGGGAGGAAATGGCAATGGCTGATCCGTTCGCCGGCGACCGCAAATCGCCCATGGTCTCGCCGCTGGCCGGCATCGAAAAGCAGTTCATCGAAGCCTGGGTCGATCGCTTCCCCCCCTGGATCCAGAGCCATCAACTGACGATGTTGACCGTCCTCTGGACGATCGGCGTCATCTGGTTCGGCTGGCTCGCCCGCGTCAATCGCGCCTGGTTGTGGGCCTCCTCCCTCATGATCCTGCTCCAGTGGTTCACCGACTGCTTCGACGGCGCCCTCGGCCGCCGCCGCGACGCCGGACTCGTCCGCTGGGGCTACTACATGGACCACTTCCTCGATTTCCTCTTCATGAGCGCGATCTACATCGGCTACGCCCTGATGCTCTACCCCGGTTCGCCCAATCAGGGGCCGGTCTGGGCGATCTACGTCCTCTTCGCCCTCATGCTCCTCTACGGCGCGTTCATGGTGAACGCCTTCCTCGTCTTCTCGATCACCAACGAGTTCAAAATCACCTACCTCGGCCTCGGCCCCACCGAGGTCCGCCTCCTGTTCATCCTCCTCAACCTCATCATCATCGGCAGCGGCGCCGGCTTCCTCGTCGCGCTCCTCCCCTGGGCTCTCCTGCTCTATGCGTTCATGCTCTTCGTGGTCGTCCTCGCCACCCACCGCTCCATCTGGGATCTCGACCTGCGCAAGCGCAAGATCGAGCTGCGCCGCCGCGATGAATCCAACGTGATCTGATGGCATGTTGAACCAAAAATGAATTCCGGGGGATGTCCGGATGGCGTCCCCCGCCGCCCGCCCCGCTCCGGCCTTCCCTCAAGTCCCCCAACGCTCCGGCCACGGCCCCGCCCCGCACGGCACCCCTCTTGCTTCCTCTCTTCTTGCGGAGTCGCGCCCCATGCCCTACCAGCCGATCGAAAACTACGCCGTCATCGGCGACCTCCACACCGTCGCCCTCGTCGGCATGGATGGCTCGATCGACTTCATGGCCTTCCCCTTCTTCGATTCGCCCACGATCTTCGCCGCGATCCTCGACGACGAGCGCGGTGGCCGCTTCCGACTCGCCCCCGTCCTCGAGCAAGCGCGCCAGAAGCAACTCTACCTTCCCGATTCCAACGTCCTCCTCTCGCGCTTCCTCTCGCGCGAGGGAGTCGCCGAAATCTCCGACTTCATGCCCATCGAGCCCGTCGCCGGCCGGCAGCACCACGCCCTCGTCCGCCGCGCCAAGACCGTTCGCGGCGACTTCCGCTACCGGATGGTCTGCCGCCCGCGCTTCGACTACGCCCGCGCCCCGCATCGCGTCGAGACCCGCCCGGGCGAGGTCCTGTTCATCACCGAGCAACCCGCCCCGATGGCCCTCCGCCTCCGCCTCGACGTCCCCTTCCGCATTGAGAACGGCGACGTCGTCGCCGAATTCCACCGCGCGGCCGGCCAGACCGCTTCCTTCATCCTCGAACAGGTCATCCCCGAACGCGACTCCCCCTCCGCCCACCCCGACTACGTCGCCGAGCAGTTCAAGGCCACCGTCAATTTCTGGCGCCGCTGGATCGGACGCTGCGCCTACCGCGGCCGCTGGCGCGAGGTCGTCAACCGCAGCGCCCTCATGCTCAAGCTCCTCACCTCCGCCCCCCACGGCTCGCTCGTCGCCGCCCCCACCTTCGGTCTGCCCGAGGCCATTGGCGGCCGCCGCAACTGGGACTACCGCTACACCTGGATCCGCGACGCCTCCTTCACCCTTTATGCCCTCATCCGCCTCGGCTTCACCGACGAAACCCACGCCTTCATGGGCTGGATCCAGCAGCGCTGCAAGGCCGCCGCCGACGGCGAGGGACTTCAGATCATCTACGGCATCGACGGCCGCCGCGATCTGCCCGAAGTCGAACTCCAGCACCTCGATGGCTATCGCGGCTCCCAACCCGTTCGCATCGGCAACGGCGCCTGGAATCAGCTTCAGCTCGATATCTACGGCGAACTGATGGACTCGGTCTACCTCTACAACAAATACGGCCAGCCGATCGATTACGACCTCTGGGTCAGCCTCGTGCGCCTCATCCACTGGGTCTGCGACAACTGGCGCCGTCCCGATCAGGGCATCTGGGAGGTCCGCGGCGGCGCCCACGCGTTCCTCTATTCTCGCCTCATGTGCTGGGTCGCGCTCGATCGCGCCGTCCGCCTCGCCCTCAAGCGTTCCTTCCCCGCCCCGCTCGAGAAGTGGATCGCCGTCCGCGACGAAATTTACCTCGAAATCATGACCCACTACTGGAATCCCGAGCGCCACGCCTTCGTCCAGACCCGCGGCGGCTCGGCGATGGATGCCTCCACCCTGCTCATGCCCATGGTCAAGTTCATCAGCCCCACCGACCCCCGCTGGCTTTCCACCCTCCGTTGCATCGAGCGCGATCTCGTCGATGACTCGCTCGTCTTCCGCTATCGCCTCAACGAGGGGGTCGCTGATGGCTTTCTCAGCGGCGAAGGGACCTTCACCATGTGCTCGTTCTGGTACGTCGAATGTCTCTCGCGTTCGGGCGACATCGAAAAGGCCCGGCTCGTTCTGGAAAAAGCCCTCGGCTATGCCAATCACGTCGGCCTCTATGCCGAGGAACTCGGCCCGCGCGGCGAGCATCTGGGCAATTATCCCCAGGCCTTCACCCACCTGGGCCTGATCAGCGCCGCCTTCGACCTCAATCGCCGCCTCGACCGCGCCGGCCAGGCCGGCTGAGACCCCCTCAACCCGATTTCCCGGCCTTTTTCCCCTTCGGCCCGAACCACGCCTTCAGCCGCGACAGCAGGAACCCGTCCGCCTTGCGCTCCAGTTTCGGCCGCAGCGGATCGTCCGCCGCGCACAGCGCCCGCGCCTGCTCGAACGCCCGCTCCGCCTTCGCCCCCTGCCCCAGCGCCGCCCGCAACCGCCCCACGTGATACCACAGCGCCGGTTCACGCTCGTTGCGCTCGGTCGCCGCAATCGCATACGTCAGCGCCTTGACCCACTGTTTCCGCCCGCGCAGGATCAGGCAGATCACCAGCGGCGTCATCCAGTCGCTCCCACCGGCCGTCTTCAGCGCCTGCTCGAAACAGTAATCCTGGTTGGGGTTGTCGGCCAGCATCAGCACTTCGCCGCGCGCCACGTGCGCCAGCGCCAGATTCGGGCTCCGCTCCAGCACCGCGTCGGAATGGTTCATCGCCTGGCGCAGCAGCCCCCGGCGCGCATGGCACACCGCCCGCAGCGCCATCAGCCCCGGCTCCTCGGGAAACGCGATCAGCCCCCGCCCGATCCACGTCTGCGCCTGCTTGTGATCGCCCAGCAGCAGATGCGTCAGCGCCACGTCGATCCACGGCTCGGGCCGCCGCGAGTCCAGATCCAGCGCCCGCGAAAACCAGCGCAGCGCCGACCGGTAATCCTCGCGCGCGAGCGCCCGCCACCCCCGCTGCACGCAGCCCGGCGCATCCAGCCCCGCGTCGCCCGGCGGGGCCTCCTCACTCGGCGGATAATCCCCCGCGCCGCCGAATTCCCCCGGTGCCGCATCAGCCTTGCGCGCCGAAGGTTGGGTCTCGAGGCGTGAAAACCGGCCCATCGCGCTGACCTTCCCCGGCTGAGCGCTCCATCCGGCGCCGCACCCGCTCGCGCCGACCTGACCCCTTCACCATATTGGAACGCCCCGCCAAAACCAAATGCGAATCTGCCCACGCGATTGGCCTTGCACGGTGTGCGGCCGCCGCGTCGTGGGACCGGCTCCGTGGGAGACCGCCGCGATGTGGGCCCGCGCCCCTCGCCGCTCCAAACCCCTTCACCGCTGCCTGTTGCCCGTGTCCGTCCCTGTAGGTCCCTGTCCCGCATCGCATCCCGCAGGGATGCCAGCAAGTAGCCGGTGGTTGAGCGCAGCGACACCACCGGGCACCCAGCCACCACATTCCCCGCATCCCGGAGGGATGCCACCCCTCGCCCCGCAGGGGCACCCTTTGAATGGCCCCGGATGAAGCGCAGCGAAACCTGGGGAACGTCGATCCCAAAACATCCCGTCCCCATAGGGGGGCGAACCCTCGAGTCCGCGAAGCGGACGTCCGGAACATGGGCAGGGTCGAGGCCGCAGGCCGGAACCCTGCGTCACCGCCCCGACCCGAACCCCGTCCATCCCTGTCCACAACGTCAATGCTTGGATCAAAATAACCGAATTACATATAAAACGATAAACTATTTAAGACAGAAATAGAGGCGCCGCTTCCGCATTTCTCCCCCCCAACGGTTCCAAACCACGAACCCGGAACCGTCAAACTCGCCGAAAACTGCAAAATTGCTGAAAAATGGAAGGAAAAATGGTCGGGGCGACTGGATTTGAACCAGCGACCACTCGCACCCCAAGCGAGTACGCTACCAGGCTGCGCCACGCCCCGACCGGTGGGGTCGAACGATCTAGTTGTACCGGACCCTCCCACGCATTGCAAGCGCAGTTTGCCCCATCCTCCCTCTCAAACCCGTCTCTCGCCCCACGTCCTCAATCAAGAATCCGTCCCTCGTCCTCGTTCCCGTCCTCATGATCGCTCCCGAACGCCTGCCCAATTCTGTCTCCTCGTTGTGACCCCCCGGTTCATGGCCAACTCGTCTCCGCCCCCAACGGCCTGCCCAAATTTCGGCTCCCGGCTCTCGTCCCTCGTCCTCGGCTCTCGAAACCC
>Ga0116159_1002132_pt1 | contig 19842 bp, 21 predicted proteins | sample AD_JPNAS1_MetaG_FD_89878 | JGI IMG/M metagenome (GOLD analysis project Ga0116159, IMG submission 89878) | Active sludge microbial communities of municipal wastewater-treating anaerobic digesters from Japan - AD_JPNAS1_MetaG | ecosystem: Engineered > Bioreactor > Anaerobic > Digestate | place...
GCAGGCGATGTCGTGCATGAGCGCGGCCGCTTCGAGCGCGGCCTGCGTTTGGGCGTCAAGCCGCTCGCATTCCCCGATGGTTTTCGCGTAGGCGTATACCTTCATAAAATGGTTGATGTCATGAAGATTTCCGCCGGAATATAAAATCATCTTTGCCGCGATTTGCGAAGTATTCACAAGATGCTTCCTTTCGTTTTTTATTTGCCGATTTTCTTTTTTGCCGGTTCGCATCCCTGACCCGCAGGCTCCCTATGCCGTTTCATCGCGCTCTCAAGGGTTTTGATACCGCGGTATATATAACGTATATCCATTTCGGGTTCCGCATCGGCGTCCCCTTTGTTTGTGCCGTCGATGATCTCGGCCGTTCCGCTTTCAAACATGTTTTTCCGCAAAGCCTTGCTTATCCTTTTGCAGCGCCCGTCAAGCCGCGGCTTGCGAAAAAATCGGGTTTTACGCAGATTGGGGTTTCATTTGCTGCCCGCGCCTTCGCCGCACTCGCTGCATCTGCCATGGTGCTGGTCGATTACGCCGCCGCATGATCCGCAGGCAAAACGCTCCCTTTGCGCCTGCAAAAAAGCGGCCATGTCGCGTTTTGCATCCGAGCTGTTCCGTATCAAATCGACATGATAATTTTGCCGATACCGTTGATCGAGGCTTTTTATGCGAGAGCAGGGAAAGCGGCTGCATTCGAAGCACCATTGGAGGCCTCTCTCAAAAGCACATCGTTTTTTGATGCAATTCCGGCAACTCTTCCGGGTGATTTCCTCGTCCGGCGCCCGGCAGCCGGGGCATGGCTTTTTGCCGGCCAAATGTGCGCTGCACGCAAGGCAGTTTACGCCGCATGGCGCAATCATTCCCGCTTCCATCTTTCCCGGCATTTTCATAAAGCAAGCCCCCCATAATGCCCGAACGACGACTCGTCTCTCATCGCTGAATTCCAATTTGACGGTTTCGCATCATACTGATTAAGAGTTATGATTCTCTGGAAACGATATGGGTAATCCCGGACAGATCGTCATAGTGAAACGATTTGAGCGATTCCGGAACGATGTCAACATTCGGAATGTCCTTTAACGGGATCCAATGCAAGGTTTCCTCCGGGGCCTGGTCGGTGTAAGTCTGATCGGAAACATGAAAGTCCTCAGTAGTTTTCATCAGATAAAACAGATTGATCTCGTGATGTCTTTGTTCCCCGAGCGTAAAAATGCGTTCCTGAACACAAAAGAGCCGATCGATTTCAAGCTTGAACCCGGTTTCCTCGAGAACCTCGCGGACGACCGCTTCCTGAGATGTCTCATTCATTTCGACGACGCCGCCGACCGTATAGAAGCACGGATAATACATGCTTTTCGCCGTAAGCAGCTTGCCATCCTGAATAATGAACGCGCCTACCCTGTACGTAAACGAGCCTTCGCTGTTTTTCAAGTACAATCCCGTTTCTCTCATAATATCCCCTTCGCAGCATGAATGATCCGAGGCTCAAACCGACGTCTTTGCATGCCCCGTTAAGCTGATAAAACAGTGGGCAAGTCGGGATTGGCACTATAGCAACATTCTACTATAAAGCGCCCGGCGAATCCCTGCTGATCGCTTTTGATCATATCGGCTCGCGGGTCCGCGGGCAAGCGGAAACACGATACGGCCCGTATCAAAACCATTTGCATGGGATGCTTAAAAAGACGTCTTCATTCGGTTTAAAGCCTATCTTTTCATAGAATCCCGCCGCCGTTTTCGTCCCGACCAGCCACTCCGAATCGGGGAAATGCTCTCTGCACCTTCTCACCAGCTCTTTTCCGATCCCCCGGTTCTGAAACTCCGGCATAACGGCCAGATCATATATGACGGACCGGAACATCCCGTCGCTGAGCGCTCTGACGCATCCGACCAGCTTGCCTTCCGCCCACGCGGAAACGACGAGCGTGGAGTGGATAAACGGCACGTTGAAATTATCCAGCATAGACGGGGTGATCGTTCCGTCGGACCAGCCTACCGCCGCGAACAACTCATGCAGCGCTTCGCATGGCAAGTCTTTTCTCGTATCGTACGCTATTTGCATAAGCGCTCCTTAAACTTTGTGTTTATCCGTTCTTAATTAGGTTCGCCGCCGCCGGAACGCGACCGGTTATTCAGCATATCCTCCAGGGCTTTTTTCGCATAAGGATAACCTTGGGCGGCGGATTTCCGGTACCGTTTCATCGCCTCCTCCTCATCTTGAAGAACGCCGTGTCCCTTGGCGCAGCAGACGCCCAGCCAGTATTCCGCAGCCATATCACCCTGTTCTTCCGCTTCTAAAAACCATTTGACGGCCTCGGCGTAATTCTGTTGGACATGCAAACCCTGATAATAAAACAAACCGACAAGGCTTTTCCCTTTCGCATAACCTTGCGAAGCCGACGTTTTATATAATTCAAACGCCGCTTTAAGATCCACCTCGGCGCCATAACCGTAATGATAACAGATTCCAAGGTTATATTGCGCTTCAACATGGCCCTGCGAGGCGGCTTTTGTGTAAAGTTCCACCGCTTTTTCATAGTTTTCGGGAACGCCGTCCCCATACGTATACAGTACGGCCAATCGAAACTGCGCGTCCGCCTCTGCGCGCGCGACGCCGTCCATCATATCGTTGAATTCGTTTTCTTTCAAAGCGATGCTTCCCCCCGATCATCCTCATCTTTCACGCGCCCGTTTATCCCCTTCCGACTCTATCAAAAAGAAGCGCGCGCCGCAACGGTTTTCCGATGCGGCGCATCCGAAGCGGGGGAGGCGCCCCGGCAAGCCGCACTTACACAACATCCGTAAGGCTTACAGCCCGCGTCAAATCGGAACCTGCCGGCTTGCGTTACGCGCGCTTATATGCTTTCAAAACGTTCGTATTTTGCCATTGATTCAAATGCTCAACCTTTGCAAATCCTCCGCAAAGCAAAGCTTGCGTTTCATGCGCGCTCGTCAGCGGCGTATCAAAGTGATAGAATTCTTCATTACATATCCCCAACTCTTTCTTCAGCCTGGCAAGCTCCATGAAATGAGCCTTTTCTTCGGCATCATTTTCCGCCATATAGTCTGTTAAAATAAAATAACCGTCCTCTTTCAAGGAATCGCGCAGCTTTTGATAGAGCGGTATTTTCTGTTCCATAGTAAAATGATGCAGGGATTCCACGGAAACAGCGGCGTCATATATGTTTTTTCCAAACGGAACTTCAAAATATGAGCCGTTGATAAGCGTGAGCTGTTTGTCCGGAAACTTCGCCCGCAGCGCGTTCAACATGCCGCCCGCTAGGTCGATGCCCGTTATGACCGCGCGCGGATTGATTTTAAAGTATTCACCCAATTCCAGTCCTGTTCCGCAGCCCAAATCAAGAACCCTGCATCCCGCGGCCGCGGGCAGCTGCGAGGCTGTGTAAGGATAAAACACTTTTGCGGAATCAATACAGTTCAGTTGGTGATCCTCATAACCATCCAAACGATTGTCAAAGAATTCCCCCATTTTTTCGAGTTTCATGATCGCCCCCGTCCTATGATCGGCTATGAAAGCCGCCCCGTAAATTCCCGCCTACAAAGCTTCCAGCTGAAAATGCTCCGCCAGCCTTCCCATGGTTTCAAGCCGCGTATCCGCCGCCGTATCCTCCCGGATGATCGTAAAAAAACCGCTGTTCAAGAATTCGTCATAACGCTCCCTGCTGTTGATCCTCGCCATGCATTTTTTGAAGTTGTCCATGGTTTTTTCAGGATTTTCCGCGAGCCGGATCTGCTTGAGCAGAAATTGCTTGTCGGCATCGCTCCTGTCAAAAAACCGGTCCACGGACATCGATTGCGGAGAAAGCATAACGGCCACATGGCGATAATCGGATATATGGCGCAGCACATCCAAGGATATGTTGGTGTCCGCAATCGCCTTTTGCCCTTCCGGTATGCGCAGCAGTTCGGCGATTTCAATTTGCGCGGCTTCCTTTGAAGTGCCGTCTATCCACGCGGCATATTCGTCCGGCGTACGGTTTATAAACTCCTGCCAGTCCTTCATCGTTTGAAAATACCCGAGATTCGGCTGATATTCGGGCGTGACAAACCGATTGCAGTTCTTTGAATGATAGTTTTCGCCGCAGTGAACCATGTTGTACTTTTCCGCAAGCATAGCGACCATGGTCGATTTGCCCGCGTAAGCGGTTCCGCAAATAAAATATACGTTCCGCAAGTAATAACGCAGAATGTTGCTTTCGATTTCGATTTTCATCTTTGCCCAGCCTTATCGACAGATTCCCGTTCATTCTTCCGACTATACCAAAAAGAAGGCTATTGCGCAACTGCGTTTCGCCGCGGCATACCCCTCGGTCGCTTTGAAATAGGTGGAATAGATCGTTATATGATCGGCTCGACCGTCCCGTCCACGACGCCGCGCACGTAGTCGAGCGCCGCCCAGAGCTGCGCGTCGTCGTCCTGGCTGACCTCGTCGAGCGGGATGCCCTTGAGCTCGTCGGGCAGATCGACCTCGATGTCCGGCACAACGCCCTTGCCGTGGATGCTGTTGCCTCCCGGCGTATAGTAGCCGTCGGTCGTGAGCTTGATCCAGCCGCCGTTGGTCGAGAGGTGGAATGTCGTCTGAACGATGCCCTTGCCGAAGGTGGTCATGCCCACCACGATGCCCGCATTGTTCTCGCGTACGGCGGCGGCGAGTATTTCGCTCGCGGAGGCGGAGTTTTCGTTGACGATCACGGCGATGGGCACGCTCACGCCCTTGCGGTTGGAAGTATAGACCTCGCCCTCGGCCTCGAGGCGGCCGCGCACGCTCACGATCGTGCTCTCGCCCAGCAGCGTGTCCGCCACGCTGACGACATCCGAAAGCGAGCCGCCCGGATTGTCGCGCAGATCGATCACCAGGCACTTCATGCCGCGGTCCTTGAGGTCGTTGACGGCCTCCTTGAATTCCTGGGCGCAGTTGCCCGTGAACATCGTGATCTTGATGTAGCCGGTGCGCTGTTTGAAAAGCTTGTGCGTGACGTGCTGTATGCTGATTTCCGCGCAGGTCAGCGTCACGTCGAAGGTTTCCGCGCCGCGAAGGAGCGTCAGCGTGACGGTTTCCCCGATTTCACGGTCCACTGCGGCGGCGATGGCGTCGAGCTCCAGCCCGACGATCGACGCGCCTTCCACGGCCGTGACGATGTCCCCCGGCAGCACGCCGCCCGCGGCCGCGGGCGTGTTTTCGTATACGTCGAGCACGGGCGCGCCATTCTCTGCGGGCTGGCCGATCAGCATGCCTATGCCGCTGTACTGGCCGCTGATGTTCGTGAGATATTTCTCATACTCCTGCGCCGTGAAGTATTGCGCGTACCGGTCGTCGAGCGAACCCACCATGCCGTTGAGCCCCGCCGAGATCAGTTCGTCGCGGGCGGGCGGGTCGTAATAATACTCGTTGTTGATCTTATCGATGAGCTCGTTGAACACCAGAAGGTCGCGTATCTGCGCATATTCCTCCGAGGTCATGACGACCTCGTTCTCGCGCTTGCGATTGAGCAGGTTGGTTGTAACCGCCGCCGTGACGAAGGCCGTAATCAGTATCGCCGCGACAAAATAAATGAGGGTCCTTAACCAGGACTTCATCTTAACCTCCGAAGTCATCAAGCGGCTTGGCCGCTACGGTCGTATATACTTACGAAGATTCTAGCAGAATATACACCCGCCGTCAAATTAACGAATCATGAAGCGCCCGCATTCCCTTCGAAAACAAAGGGCCGGCGCGCGCCGGCTTAGGATTGCGATGGTTTTATTCATTCCGTTCTGTCAAGATACGGCAGCGCCGCGCCGATGGCCGTGGCGTAGGCCGCGTCCTGCGGGATGATGAAGCGCACGTCGTAAAGCTCCTCCACAGAGGCGAGCACGGCGGGCGCGAGCCTCAGCTTCGCGAGCGTGCCTATAAGCACGACGTCCCGGATGGGGTCGTTGCGCAGCGCGAACACCGAGAGCATGCCCACGGTCTGGAACACCATGTTGATGAGGCCGAGGGCGATGTCCGCATTGACGGCGCTGCTCTTGATTTTGCCGAAGTTGGATGCTGTGGCGTGCGCGGGGAGCCGGGATATCGCGTCCGTACAGATGTCGGAGATGGAAAGGTCCACGTTGTTCAGTTCGCCGCGCTCGGCGATGGCGCTCAGCGCGTCGTAGTCGTTCTCGTGCAAAAGGTGCCACGCAAGGCCCGCCAGCGTGCCGCCGCCCACGCCGCTGCCGCCGATGTGGGCGAAGCCCTCGCGCCCCGCGCGCACGAACGCCGTGCCCGTGCCGAGGCTGACGACGAGCGCTTCGTTTTTGCCGCTCAGGTGCAGCCCGCCCGCGCCGATGGCGTGGAACTCGTTCACATGCTCGGTGCGCACGCCGTAAATCTCGCCGTCGGCAAGAGACGCGCCCACGCCCGTGAGCACGAAGCGCGACACCTCCGTGAGCGGCACGCGGTTGCTGCTCAAAAAGTTGCCGATCGCGCCGTAGAGCGAGGTCAGCCTGTCCGACGCCACGACCTGGAGCATGGAGATGCGCTCGCCCGTATGCAGGAAGCCCGCGACTTTCGTGGTCGAGCCGCCGATGTCGATGCCGAGTATGACGCTCATGGGTTTTCTCCGGTTTTATCTTCGCGCTTACGCGCTCAAAGTAGGGCCGTATGTGCGCTCATTCCGCCGGATTTCGCGGCTTGCGCGCCTGCTTTTCGAGAAACACCTTGAGCGGCTTGCATACGGCGGTGCACAATATCACGGCCAGAAGGGCCTCGGGAAGCCCGCTGAACAGCACGGTCGAGCCGATGGCGGCGAGCATGGCGGTTCCGACGACGGAAGAAAACTGCCTGCCGAAGAACAGCCATATGCCAAACATCACGCCGACGGTGTTGGTGAGGCTTCCCAGCGCGGAGGCGACGCCCATCGAGAGGATGTCTTTTTGGGGCAGCGCTTTCGCCATTGCGGCGTAGACCGCGCCCGCGACGGTGCCTACGAGGATGCGGGGAACGAAGCAGATCAGTATGCTGCCGAAATTGCCCTGAAACTCGCCCGTGGAGTAGAAGGGCGTAAAGACGAAAGCGATCGGCGCGGACAGCGGGGGCGTCATGAACGTCCACACGAGGAAGCTGAACAACCCGGCGAACGCGCCCATCATGGTGCCCGCTTTCGTGCCCAGCAGCAGCGCGGTGATGACGACGGGTATCATGGCGAGCGTCGCCACGATCGGGCCGATCGCGGGCAGCGAGCCAAGCGGCGTAAAGCAGAACAACGCTTCTATGGCAAGCAGTATGGAGAACTGCGCCATGCGGAGGATTTTTCCTCCATTGTATCCTTTGGTCACGCTCGGATATCTCCTTTGCACTATAAATATGATTGCAGCAATATTATACCTGTTTCGGGCTTTGTTTACAATGCGTTTGGGCGCAATATTGCGCGCTCGTTAATTTTTAGCGAACCTTGCCGCACGGTGGTTTACACGCGGCCGGGCAGAAGATATAATGAGAAAACCGTGCGTGCGGTATATAGCGGAAAGGAATGCGTATCATGGATCATTCTGCGGGTGCGGCTGTGGACGCGCCCAGGAAAACCAAATCGAAAGCTCTCGTCATCGTCTTAATCGCCCTCTTGCTCGTCTGCGGCGCGATCGTGTTCGTCCTGCACCGCATGGCGGTCGAGCAGCGGGACAGGGAGGAGGCGGAGCGCGTCGCCATCATCAGCGCCGATACCTTCCGCAAGGGCGTCAGCGTCGCCGGCGTGGACATTTCGGGCATGACGCTCGAACAGGCGCGCGAGGCGCTCAAACCCGCCGAGGCCGCGCTCACAAAGGACGTCGGCTTCACCGTCGCAGACGCGACGCATACCTACGAGGCTCCGGCTTCGTGCTTCACGATTGCCTATGACACCGAAGAAAAGCTGCGGGAGGCGATGGGCCTCGCGCGCGAGGGCACGCTCGAGGAGCTTCGCGCCGAGCTCGCGGACATCGAGGCTGCCGGCCGAAGCTACGATATCAGCTATACCATAACGGCGGATTATACCGCCTTCGTCGCGGGCATCGCCGAGGCGCTCTACGTCGCGCCGGTGGACGCAGCTTTTTCCGTGAAAAAGCTCGGAATGAACGACAAAACAAACGCGCAGAACGCCGTGGATCTCGGCCTCGACACCGAGGCGGACGGCATCACGGACCTTCGCGACAAGCGCTTCGACTTCGTCGAGGGCGTGGCGGGCCAGGCGCTCGACGCCGAGGGCCTTCTGGCGGAGCTCAACGCGAGGACGGAATCCCGCCGGTACGGCGAGGTGAGCTTCGCCATGCAAACCGTGGAGCCCGCGGTTACGATCGCGGCCATCAAGGAAAAACTCGTGCTGCGCGCGAGCGCGACCACGAGCTTTGCCAAAGGCCATTACAGCCGCGCGGAGCGCGTGTTCAACATCAGGAAAGCCACGGGCATGATCTACGGCACGGTGCTGCAGCCTGGCGATGTGCTCTCCTGTAACACCATACTCGGCGACCGTTATGAGAAATACGGCTGGCAGCTCGCCCCGGCGGTCATCGAGGGCGGCGCCAACACCGAGGATCAGCCCGGCGGCGGCGTGTGCCAGGTGTCCACCACCATGTACAACGCTGTGCTCATGGGCGATTATGAAATCGTGTACCGCCAGCCGCACTCGATGCGCCTGAGCTACGTCGCGGGCGGCTTCGACGCCACGATCAACACCCGCACCATAGACTTCAAGTGGATGAACAACTCGGCTTCGCCCATCTACGTGTTTACCTGGGTGGACACGAAGAAAAAGCAGGTCTGGTGCGAAATCTACGGCGAACCCTTCCCGCCCGAGTTCGACGAGATCGAGCTTGTCAGCGAGCAGCTGCCGGACATCCCGCCCACCGCGGACGAGTTCATACCCGTATCCTGGCTCTACGAGCCCTACTGGGCGCTCAAGAACGAGTCCAAGCCCGGCTATGTGTACGACTGCTACAAGATTTACAAGCTTGGCGGCAAGGTCGTGGAGAAGGTCTACATCGGCCAGACCACATACAGGATGCACCCGAACCGCTACTACGTATGGGTCGGCTACATCGCGGGCACGCCGCTTCAGCCCGCGTATCGGATGATACTCGAAACCGAAGCCACATCGTAAAGATACTTTTTAATATGAAAAGTAACGCCTTCGGATCATGCGCCGGAGGCGTTTTTCTGCGGCGCGTTCCCGGATAAAAACGCGGGGAACTCAAAAGGGACGCGCGATAAACGCGCGCCCCCCGCGATTTTTCGAAGCTAGATGATATATTGCCTGAGGAATTCCGGCGCGTTGGCGGAATTGCCGGTGATGCTCACGTAGAGCTTGACGTCGCAGCGCTTGGCGAAAGCGTCCATCTCGGCGAACAGCTCCGCGAGCGTATCGAGAGGATGGCGCACGATTTTAAGGAAGCCGTCTATAAACAGATACTCGAGGTCGAAATCCTGCGCGGCGATGCCGGATATGAAGCCGAAAAACATTTTTGGACTGTCGATATGATATTCGGATGCGTCTATGAAGCGTATGCTGTGCTTGAGATCGAACATGTACTGATTGTCGTCGTCGATGAACACGATGCTGCCTTTGGCGGTCCGAAGCGTTTCGTTGGCAATGTCGATGATCCTCTTCGTCTTGCCGGCGCCTCTTTCGCCGAAGATCACTCCAATCAAATTGTGCCTCCCTCCGCGCATTGCGCTGTTTAATCTGGGCTTTTATATTATTATAGCCTGCGGCGGCCCGCCGGAGCAATGCCCAAATACAAATATTCTGTGACATGCCCGCGTCGCCGGTGTTATAATATTCGCCATGATAAGCGAAAAGGGAACAAGGGATATGAAACGCATACTCGGCTGCATCCGCCGCGCCAACGAGCGTTACGGCATGATACGCCCCGGGGATAAGATCTGCGTGGGCGTGTCGGGCGGCAAGGACAGCCTGATGCTTCTCTACGGCCTCAAGCTCTACCAGCGCTTCTGCTATACGCCCTTCGAGCTGTGCGGCGTGATGCTCGATCTGGGGCTTTCCGGCGAGGACCTCGCGCCCGTGGCGGACTTCGCCGCCGCCATAGACGTGCCCTTCGATATCATCAAAACCGATATCGGGGATGTCGTATTCAACATCCGCAAGGAAAGCCATCCCTGCGCGCTGTGCTCGAAGCTTCGGCGCGGCGCTTTGAACAACGCCGCCGTCGAGCGCGGCTGCAACCTCGTCGCGCTCGGCCACAACCGGGACGATGTGCTTGAAACCTTCTTCATGAGCCTGCTCTACGAGAGCCGCCTGAACACCTTCGGCCCCGTGACCTATCTTGGCAGGAAGGAGGTCACGGTGATCCGTCCGCTCGTGTTTTTGCCGGAAAAGATCGCCCTGAGCGTCGCCAAAAGGCTGGAGCTGCCCATACGAAAACCCAACTGCCCCGTCGCGGGACATACCAAGCGCGAGGAGATGAAGGACGTCATCCGCTATTTCACGACGCTCGTGCCCGACGCGGACGAGCGCATCATGAACGCCATCGCGGATACGCACAAATACGGCATGTGGGACAGGCTCCGACTGCCGCCGCGCGATCGTATGGGGACGGGGGAGGACGGGCATGCCCAATGACAGGCTTGCGCTCGTGCTCGCGCTGTATCTTGGAGCCGCGAGCCTCATCCTGTTCGCGCTCATGGGCATCGACAAGCGCCACGCCCGAACGGGCGGCCGGCGCGTTCCGGAGCGCACGCTGTTCCTGCTCGCGCTCCTGGGCGGCGCGCTGGGCGGCGCCGCCGGTATGCTGGCCTTTCGCCATAAAACGAAGCATGCCTCTTTCATGATGGGCATGCCCCTGATACTCGTTTTGAATCTTGCCTTAGCGTTTTTTGTTCTTTATCTCAACGCAATGATGTAGTTTTAGCCCGCGCTCTCGCCGGCTTCGCGCGCGATCTCATCCTCCACCCGCTCGACTGGGATGCCGAGGGAAAGCGCGAGCTCGCCGTAGAGCAGTTCTTTGGCGCGCTTGAAGAAGCGGTCGTCCGTCTGGCCGAAGCCGCGCCCGAGCGCCGCCGCCAGAGCGCGTTTTTTATGGACCGCGCGGATGAGGCGCAGCAGCTTTTTGCAATCGTTCGCCTGGAGGCAGCTTCGGTATTCCGCCGCGACGCGCTTCGGGTCGGCGGGCAACTCCGGCGCCTCGGCGATATCCGGCACGCTGCGGATCAGATCGAACGCCTCGTCCCGCGTGAGCATGGGGCGCATGGGGACGCGGGCGTCGGCCGGGGCGTAGATCACGCCCGTGTGGTAAACGGGGCTGAGCGTGTAATAGGACTTGCTCTGGTCCATGGAGGCTACGGGAACCGGGCCTATGGTTTCCACGCGGCACACGCCCTCGCTCCCGTATACGATATAGTCGCCGACCTTGAACATGGCACACCTCCCCGAAGAACGCATAAATGCGGCGCGCGTCCGGCCTTTGGTATTAGCATTTGCCGAATCCGCGCGCCGTATACGGTCTGCTGTATTTCGACTGCCTTATGTAATTGGAATTTCCGGAACTTGCTTCGCTTTTTCGCGCCCAAGCCTGCCCCAGAAGCGGAACGTCATCGGCCAGAGCGTACCGCCCAGGAGCGCCATGATGAAGTAGCGCAGCGCGTCCACGAGCGGGGATTCCCCCAGTATCGCCGCGAGAACGGGCTTGAGGCCGACGCGCGCGCCGATGATAAGCCCCAAACCGATGAGGAATTTGAGCGCCTGCGCCCACCAGACGGCCTTGACGTCGAAGTGCGTGCGCTTGTCGTCCACCCACCAGGCGAGCAGGAAGCCGAGCGTCGTGCCGAGCACCGTGCAGGCCGCTTTTTTGCCGTCCTCGTCGAAGGCGGCGACGCTCGCCGCCCGCGCGGGGGCGAGGAAGAGGTAGAGCACGAGCAGCACGCAGAAGAGAGCGGACGCGAGGCCGACGGCGATCTTCGCGCGGCGGTTGCCGTCGTATTTTTCGAACAGCCACACATACAGCGCCACCACGCCGACGCCCGTCGCGAGCGACACGCCGACGTCGAGCAGCGTATGCACGCCAAGGTACATGCGAGAGAGGGCGACCAGCAGGATCGTCGCCGCGCTCGCGGCGTAACCCCAGCGTTTTTTGAGCCACGCGGCGGCCGTACCGAACACGCTCACGGCGCTCTGCGTGTGCCCGCTCGGGAAGGAGTAGCCCGTGGCGTGCGCGCGCGCGGATTCGACGATGCTGAAGCCCTCGTCGATCACCCACGGCCGCGGGATCAGGAAGATGCCCTTCAGGAGCTGGTTGAGCGCGTTGCCCATCAGGCCGACGACGAAATAGCGAAAGCCCCATTTTTTATCGACGCACCAGAAGATGAAAAGCCCGGCGACCGTAAAGACCGTTTCCGCGCCCAGGTGCGTGATCAGACCAAAGAGGCCGTCGAAAAAGGGCGTGCGCAGCGCTTCGAGCAATTTCAATAGTTCCATCGGGTCCTCCTTATCGGCATATCGGTTGCAGGGTGCAGGACGATACATCTATACTATAACACGACATGCGCCGCCGTTGCACATGAAATTCGTGCGATTTGGGGCTTGAAAAACGCTTCGGGCTGATGTACAATATCATCCGTGCCGTTCCTCCTTAGCTCAGTCGGTAGAGCATGCGGCTGTTAACCGCAGTGTCGCTGGTTCGAGTCCAGCAGGGGGAGCCAAGGAAAAAAGTCCCGAAACTAAGGTGTTTCGGGACTTTTTCTTACCCTGGAAAAGGGGTCTGAAACGGTGTTTTTTGCCCTGAATATAGCGATTTACTGTTTTCTTACTGTATTTTACTGTTTTCAACCAGTATCTAACGTTCCATTTCGTCCCGTTTCGTCTTGCTTTTTGCAGCAATATGCGCATTCAATGTTTCTACTGCTTCTTCTTTTTTTACCTTTGTGAGATGCGTGTAGATGCCGAGCGTCGTTCGGATATCGGCATGGCCCGCCATATCCTGCGTGACCTTCACGTCGATACCGGCCTCGTGGCAAAGGGTGATGAACGTGTGCCTGAGCTGATGGGGAGTAAACGGTTCGATGGCGGTTATCTTGGGGCGGGAACGGCTCCCGACCCGGCCACCGGCGGCCATGTTCAGATGGTGCATGTAGCTCTCCCACGCCCGCCGCCACGCGATGTTGGTCATCTCCACACCTTCGGCCGTAGGGCAGACGAGGGAGCTCCTTGCGGTCTCTTTGACGCGAACCAAGACGTCGTACAGGTTATCCAGTATGGGGATGTCGCGCTTGCCTGACGAGGTCTTGGGCGGCTTTCGATGGCCGACGTTTGTGGCTTCAAACGCCCATGCCTCGCGCACATGAATGACGCGGCTTTCAAGGTCGATGTGCGACCGGCGGAGCGCCATCAGCTCGCCGCGCCGCAGCCCGGCGTACAGCATGAGCATGACGGGAAGCCCCATGCGGTGATCCAGGCAGTGCTCGTTTACCAGTTCGATCTGCCTCTCGGTCAACGGGGTTCGCTTTTCCGCCTCGATGGACGGAATTTTGATCCGTTCAAACACGTTGCGCATCACGATGTCGTTGTCCATCGCAAGGCGCATCACCTGCGACGCGACCTGCTTGATGCCGCTGAGCGATTTAGTCGCATAGCCTGCCTGGGCAAGGCGATTGATGAGGCTCTGCAAATGGGCCGCTTTGAGGTCGCGGAGCCGTATGTTGTTCAGCTCCTTCAAGTGCTTTTCACAGGTGGTGACATACCGCTTGCGCACTCCCTCGGATACCATGGGTTTGTAATCGTCGCAGAGGATTTTCGCCATCTCGCCGAATGTGACATTTTCGTTTGCAGGCAGCAAGCCGAATTTCAACTGCTCCTGATACTCCGCAACCTTTGCGTCCAGCTCTTTTTGAGTCCGACCATAAATGATTTTGCGCAGCGGCTTGCCGTCGCTGCCGCGCCCGATTGTAATAGAGCGCTGATATAGTCCGTCATCGCGTTTCTTCTTCTTTGCCATTGGCACGCCCTCCTGTTCTGTTTTTTGTGCGTTCGATTTTTCTGTCGCGCTGCGCTTGTTTTTCCGCTTCGCGTTCCTGCGCTTCGCGGGCGAAGAGCTGCGCGAAAAGATCCATGACTGCCTGCGGGGCAAGCTTTACAGCCCGGAAAAATTCCCGCGTACCGGCATAAAGCTCGTGATAGCTGTCCTTGAGCTGACAAAAGCGCCTGTTGAGCTCATCAAGCTGATGCTCCAAGCCGAAAATCTGAGCGCGGGAAGTCAAGCCCTCCTTTGCAAGCGCGGTAAGGGTACTATGTTCTTTCGGGGACAGCTCGATCTTTCCAAACAGCGTTTTGCTCCCCATGCTCTCAATTTCGTGAATGGTGTTTGCTGTTTTGGCTGTTACGTTAAGCTCCGCGTTGAGCTCATTCAATTGCCGCTCAGCCAAATCGTTATTGCGTTCAAGCTCCTGCGCTCTCGCTTGCTCCTGCCTCGCTTTAAACTCCGCAACCGCGAGGTTCGCTTCCGCGCTGTGCCTTTCGCCGCGCTCAATGTCGTTGTATCCGGCATTTTTCATGTGCTCAAAGAAGCGGTCCTGCAAAAGGCTGTAAGACGGGATCAGCCGAACATTGCCGTGCTCGTCCGTGATGCGCTCGGACTTCCACTTTTTACTGTGGCTGACCTGCCGGATGACTTCCCGGATGGTGCCGACGAGCGCTTTATCCTTGCAGCGCTTCGACCATTTGATTTCCTTTTCCACGATGGGGACGTAAACGACATGGAGATGGTAATGCTGAACATGCCGCTCCGCAACCGATATGATCCGTTCCTTGTCGGCGTGCTGGATGCGCCCGCGTATCGCGTCGGCGATCAGCTCGTCGGACAGGATGATGTTCGCCTGCTGAAGCTCGCCGCGAATGGCGTTAAACAGCATGATCGTGCCCATGCGCAGGCTCACGCAGCTTCCGCGGTCAACCTTGAAATCCCGTAGAGAGAGGATGTCCACCGTGTACCCGCCGATGTCCACAAGCGTGATGGTCGTACATTGCCGCAGAGCGCCGTAATGCTTGCACAGCGCCGCGTGGCCTTGCGCGAACACCCTGCAATCCGCGATCCGGCAGCGATAGGGCATGTCCTCATATTCAAAGGCAATCTCGCCGCGGAGGAAGTAATCGCGGAACACGCCCTTCTGCGCGCCGTAGATGTCGATGGGGAGCCCGACGCCCAATGTGATATCCGCTTCCTGCACGCCCCCCAGGCGCATGGCATGGGCGATGGCGGGCAGCGATAGGATGAATGTGTCCGGCTCCTTTGTCTTGTCCTGCTGGAAGCTCATCCTTTTGCCGCCAACGGCATAATAGGCTCCGTCGAAGAAAAGCTGCATGTCGTTTGTGATAAAGCTTTTGTCGCTCTGCGCAAAGCCCGACGCGTAGAGCATCCGCTCCGAGGATTTGGTGTTGTAGTTGCCGTTATCGATGCCGAGTTTGATGTATGTCACGTAATACCTCCTTGATTAACAGCCGCTCCGAATCCGCGCGATCGCTTCATCGGCCACGGAGTTGTAAATGCACGAAACCAAATATGCCGTGCTGTTTGTGATCGTTTCCGTTGTGTCCGCAAGCTTGAACTGCACATGGTCGATGTGGTCGATTGTCAGCTGCCGCAGGATGTTTCTCACCTGCCCGCGGGGAACGCTCCTGCCCGATACCATGATGCTGTCTGTATTGAACATATAGCGGATTGCATCCTCCACGGCGGCGGCAAAGCCTTGGTTGTCGTATAAACCAAGCTCAAGATGCTCTATCAGCTCTTCCAGCTCACCGTTATGACCGACTGACGGATAGCGCATGATAAATATATCCTTATCATTTATTTCCCCTTCAGCCGGTGAAGCCATCCCCTGCAACCCCTGAACCGGCCCCCCTTCATCTCGTGCAGGGGTGCATCCGTTGCAGTGCGGTAGAGTAATCAGATAACGGTTAGCGCTTTGCCGCCGCGAGCCGTTCCTTGCGGGTGTATAGGATGGCTGCGATTCCAATATACCCGCAGCGATCAGCTCGCGAATCGCCTTGCGAACGGTGTTTTCCGATATGCCGCAGCGCCTGGACACGCTCTTCACCGAAGGAAAGCATAGGCCGTCCTTATTGCTGCAAAACGACAGATACGCAAACACCGCGATTGCCGCGCAGGACAGGCCAAGGTCGAAAAGGACGGCAGATACATGGAACACGATGCGCTTGGCCATGAATCATGCCTTTCCGCGGCGTAATGCATGGCTTCATGCCACATCGCCGGACTGCGATTCGAGCCATTCGATAAAGCGGTCTTTGGAAACCAAAATCCGCTTGCCGATCCGCATGGAAGGGAAGCCTTTGGAATGGCAAAGGTTGTACGCGCCCACGCGGGAGATGCCGAGCACGTTTGCCACATCGCTCACGCTGAGGGTGATGGGGAGGGAATCAAAATTGGTGTAGTTTTTCATTTGAACATTCCTTTCTTTGTTTGTTGTTTTGTTTTCGCTCGCGCTTCGACGGCCGCCGCCCATAGGAATTCCACCTCCCCCACATCGTGCGGGCCGCCCTCATTGCCTGCGGTGGATTGGTTACCACTCGGACTGTGACTGGGCGGAAGTTTCATTAATCTGTTGCCGTAGCGCCTGTATTCAGTTGTTGTGTCCCTTTATTCGTGATGGGAGTCGCTGGAACACGGCGACAGGATATTACAACTTGAAATGATAGTCAATATGTGTTAGTATATTAATCACATAAAATGATAAGACACAAATACGCACACAAAATCACACACTAAAAGTAAGAATTGATGAAACACGGAGCGGCATATGGATCAGACGAAATATCTTAGCTTCAACGGGAAGAGCGAATACATCGTGAGCGGCGGACAGGTTGAGGAATACGGCATTGGGAGCCTGTTGTTTGCTTTTCTTGATGCTGATTGGGCAAAGCTTACTGATGAGGCTAGGGATCTGAAGCGGAAATGCTATATCGAGAGCATTGACAGAGAAACACATTTTAACGTGCACGACGATAACCGCTCCTATATGATTGCGGCGGCGTATTATAAGAACCTCGTGAAATACTTAAGCGGTTTGCATCCTTTTCTCGGACAGCTTGTTGATGAGGCGCTGTACGGCGCTGTCTATTCTGCTTTGCCCGGGAAGTATGATTTGGTGCACGAAGTTGCTTTTGACCTGTTTCGCAATTATCCCAATACGCCGGAATCGATTGAGCGAATGGAAATCTTTATGGAATCAAACGAGGATGAGTTCATCTCACCCGTGAAAGATGGGTCGTTAGTAGAGGTAACGAATGCTTTTACCGTTCACCTTGTTGAGTTGATGGAAAACATGCTCGCTTATAAAGCCGATTTGCTTGATATGCTAATGTTTTCGTTGGATAAAGGCGGCGAATTTGCCGACATGAAGCCGTCGCAACGTTTTTACCTGATGCAAGCGAGCGGGTTTGAAGCGCTTGCCCGTACAGAAAGATTCATAGCCAAGAACAACCTGCTGGGCGCAGAACAGCGCATACTGCGCGAGGGCGAATTCAAATACCCTAAGGAGAAGATCACGCCTGAATTTATCGCCGAGCTAAAGCGCTGCACGCTCTCCGCGCATACGTTTTACACGAGCGAGGACGTGCGGGCTTTGGTTTTTGCGGAATTCAAGCACATGTGCATGAATGAGCTTGCCGTACGCAAATGCGAGTATTGCGATCGCTACTTCCTGCCGTTTTCCTCTGCATCACTTTATTGCGATCGTGTTGTAGAAAACTCGGAAGGCAAAACCTGCAAGGAGGTCGCGCCTACGGAAAAGTACTTCAACAAGCGCAATGCCGACGCCGCAAGGAAGCTGTACAGCAGATTGCGCAACACCTATCATATGCGCTGTGAGCGCGCGCCTAAGCATTATCCGCATGAGGATTATTACGCGTGGATGGACAATGCCAAAGAGCTGCTGAAAGAGGTGGACGGGGGCAATTTGTCGGTTGAGGAATTTGAGCGGAGAATTTCAATAGGAAGAACGCCTTCTGACAAATCGAATGGTTGAAACACATCACAGAACAACATAGAATTGAATGGATAGAGCCGAAAACAACTGGAATAAATGGTCAAAAAGCGTATATTTTCATAAATTGGTTGTCAAATCAGTTGAATCTGGTTATAATCTTTACTGTGTGATTCGGATATCCCGGAATATGGAAACTTGGGCACGAATCAAACGGCAGACATTTGCGCGAGGGACGCTTCAGCGATGGGGTTGATCGGGGCGCAATCTGTTTTTATTGAAGCCGCCATGCCCACTGACCGACCATTGTCGGCGTTGGAATCAGGCCGCGGACATAAGCCGGATATTCGGAGCTGTATCGCGCCGGATGCCGAAGGTATGCCGTTGAAAAACCGTTCCGTTTATTGTGTTTACCACATCAATTCAAGGATTCATAAGTGCTTTCCGAGCAACAATGCAAATTGATCGAAAAAGGGCTGTCGGAGGACGTTGAACCCCGTAAGGTTGCGGCATATCTGTGCCTGCATATGGGGTTGACGCTCGCCGAGATTTGCGCGCTCCGGCGTTCGGACATTGACCTTTCGTCTAGTAACTTGACCATAAATCATGTTCTCGCACGCTCCGAAGAAGGGAGCGGTAAACCCCCTGCGCTGTTTCCATCAGTAGTACAGCGAGGATTACCGATTCCGTCGCATGTGCTTCGCTACCTGGGTTCGTACATCGGCCTGTATAAAAGCGATAGCTGTTTTATAATCAGCGGAGATACCGAGTTGCCTGCGCCTCATCTGATGCAAAACATCCTGACAGGCATATGCACGAAATACCATATCGCCGAAGCGGTATCGGCAACCGACCTACGTAACGTCTTCATCCGCCGCTGCCTGGAAGCCGGAATCGATCTTTATTCGCTCTGCTGGTTCATCGGTATTCGGCAGCCGAACGGCATCGTAAAAAAGTTCAGCAAGTATATGAAGATTAAGCCGGAGAGCTTCGCGATTACTGAGCGATTCTCGTCGGATTACACGCGGCCTACTCCATTGCTGCCGAAAGAACCCAAACGCATGAATTTATTGATTCTCGGCGCGGGGAGTCAAGGATCTGTGGTTAAGGAAATCGCCGATGCGATGGGCGTATTCCACAATATCGCCTATCTGGACGACGATCCGAAGAACAAGCTTGCGATCGACCGGTGCGGGAGCTATGAGAAATATATAAATCGTTTCCCTATCGCGATACCAAGCTTTGGCAACTGCGAACTTCGCGCTCAATGGGCGGACAAGCTGGAGAAAGCCGGATTTATTCTTCCCTTATTGATTCATCCTATGGCGACCGTTAGCCCTTCGGCGACTTTGGCAGAAGCCGTTGTGATTGAAGCAAAAGCAATAATCGCTGCAGGCGTGCATGTGGGCCGGAATTGCATCATCAGCGCGGGAGCCGTTTTGGAAAAGAGCAGCACGGTGGAACCTAACGTACTTATCGGTTCCGCATGCACGATCATGAAAGGGAGCGTCATACCGGAGTTTTCGAGGATGCCGGCGGGAAGAGTGTTTGAACAAAACTCTAGAGCTTTGAGGGCGGATGTGTAATTATTGCTTGGCCCAGAATTAAGAGAGGGTTTGTATTATGAAGGAAAGAATCTGGCTATCATCGCCGACTATGCATGGCGAAGAACAGCAATTTATAAAAGAAGCGTTCGATACAAATTGGGTCGCTCCGCTTGGGAAAAATGTCGACGAATTTGAAAAAGAGGTTTGTGCTTATGTAGGCTGTAACGCGGCTGCAGCGATGACCGCTGGGACCCACGCTTTACATATCGCAATCAAGCTCGCGGGGGTTCAGCGCGGTGACATTGTTCTGTGTTCTGACTTGACCTTCTCCGCAAC
>Ga0116159_1002136_pt1 | contig 19808 bp, 21 predicted proteins | sample AD_JPNAS1_MetaG_FD_89878 | JGI IMG/M metagenome (GOLD analysis project Ga0116159, IMG submission 89878) | Active sludge microbial communities of municipal wastewater-treating anaerobic digesters from Japan - AD_JPNAS1_MetaG | ecosystem: Engineered > Bioreactor > Anaerobic > Digestate | place...
AGGGTCTCGACGGTCGTCCACGTCGCAGGGCGGGCGGCTTGGTGGCGCGCGACCCGCTCGCGCCACTCGGCGTCGTCGCCGGCGGCGGGCTGGCCGGTGGCGATATAGGTGACGTCGTCGCGCCCGGCGAGCAGCGACTCGGCGTGGCGGCTCTTGCCGCTGCGCACGCCGCCCGTCACCACCGTCACGCTCACGCGGCCAAGGCTATGCCCGCGGTCCGGCAGGATGGGCCGGGTGACCAGCGCTCTCGCCACCCTTCTCGCCACCGGCGTCCCACCCCTGGATCCCACTGCCATCGCCGCAGCCGACGCCCACCAGACGCAACTCACGAAACCGGCCGGCTCGATGGGACGGCTCGAGGCGCTGGGTTCGCGCCTCGCCGGGATGTATGCCGTGTGCCCGCCCCCGATCCCCGAGCCCGCCGTCGTCGCGGTCTTCGCCGGCGATCACGGGGTGCATGCGCAGGGCATCTCGCCGTGGCCCCAGGAGGTGACCGTGCAGATGGTGGCCAACGTCGCCGCCGGTGGGGCGGTCGTCAACGCGCTGGCCCGGCAGGTGGGGGCGAGCGTGTGCGTCATCGACGTGGGTGTGGCGAATGCGCTGCCGGCGGGTGTCGACGCACGGATCGTCGACGCACGGATCGTCGACGAACGGATCGTCGACGAACGGATCGTCGACGGTACGGCCGACTTCACGACCGGGCTCGCGCTGTCGCGCGAGCAGGCGCAAGCTGCGGTGCTCATCGGCGCTCGGACCGCTGACCGGCTCATCGACGAGGGCGCCCGGCTGCTCGTCACGGGTGACCTCGGCATCGGCAACACGACCGCTTCAGCGGCGCTCATCGCCGTCTTCACGGGGGCCGACCCGGGCGCGGTCACCGGCCCGGGCGCCGGGAGCGATGCCCGGATGCTCGCCCACAAGATCGCCGTGATCCGGGCCGGGATCGAGCGGCACCAGCCCGATCCGACCGACCCGATCGGTGTCCTGGCCGCCTTCGGTGGGGCGGAGCATGCCGCGCTCGCGGGCTTCCTCGTCGCGACCGCTGCACGGCGCGTTCCGGTGATCCTCGACGGGGTGATCGCCGGGGCCGCTGCGTTGGTGGCCGCCGCGCTGTGCCCGGGGGTGACGGCATACCTGGTGGCCGGGCATCGCTCCACGGAACCCGGCGCGACCGCGGCGCTGGCGGCGCTTCGGCTGGAGCCGATCCTCGACCTCGGGATGCGTCTCGGCGAGGGGTCCGGTGGCGTGCTCGCGGTCCCGGTCGTTCAGGCTGCGGCGCGGCTGCTGCGTGAGGTGGCGACTTTCGACTCGGCCGGGGTGGCAGGTCGCGAGGACTGACGACGGCGAAACGTGACACGCCGAACGGCATCCCCCACCCGGCGACGTTCGCGCGGTAGAAAGGGTGAGGCCCCACCAAGTATGAGTTGGTGGGGCCTCGTGCGTCCGATGCCGTGACGCCGACTCGAACTCGTCCAGCGCGCCTGATTCTCCGGTGTCGTCCTACCGGCCCGCTGTGGGATTGCTCCCGTGGGATTGCTCCCCGCGGCGTGGAACCTCGTTTGCCGTCCGACCGCTTCTGCCTTTCGGCTTCTGCGTAGGGATAGGTCTACGCCGTCCGGACGGCCCGCGCAAGGGGTGTGACGACGTTACTTGCGAGGAATTTTCCGGGTCGTCGGCGTGTCGCCTCGACACGCGCAGGTATGCCGTTCCGTACGCCTGCCGAACCTGTCCCGGGGACCGCCGTGAAGCGATCGCGGTGGAGTGGCGCCGCTGCCATCACCCGGTCAGCGGGGCGGCATCCGCAGGGCGCCGTCGAGGCGGATGACCTCGCCGTTGAGCATGGGGTTCTCGATGATGTGGCGGACGAGGGCGGCATACTCGGCGGGGTTCCCCAGCCGCGAGGGGTGTGGGACCTGCTTTTCCAGGATCGCCTTGGTCTCGCCGGGCAGGCCGGCCATCATCGGCGTCTCGAAGGTGCCCGGGGCGACGGTGACGACACGAATTGCCTTGTCCGCCAAGTCTCTTGCCGCCGAGAGGGTGAGGCCGACGATGCCGCCCTTGCTCGCGGCATACGCTGCCTGACCGACCTGACCGTCGTAGGCGGCGATGCTCGCGGTCATGACGACGACTCCGCGGTCACCGTCGACCGGCTCGCCGGCGAGCATTGCGTTGGCGGCGAGGCGTAGCACGTTGAACGTGCCGACCAGGTTGATCTCGACGACGGTGCGGAAGGTGTCGAGCGACAGCGGGCCGCCGCGGCCGATGACCCGGCCGGGGGTGGCGACGCCGGCGCAGTTGACCGCGATGCGCAGCTCGCCGAGTTCGCGCGCGACGTCGATGGCCGCCTGCACCTGCGCCTCGTCGCGGACGTCAGTGGGCACGAACCGCACCGCGTCGCCGAGCTCGGCCGCGAAGGCCGCGCCGGGGGAGGAGGGCAGGTCAAGGACGACGGCCTTGGCACCGTCGGCGACCAGCCGACGGACGGTCGCGCCGCCGAGGCCGGAGGCGCCACCGGTGACGAGGGCGACGGTGGAGTCGGTGATCCGCATGCTGGGCTCAGCCTCTCTCGCGTTGCAGCTGGCGGGAAATGACCAGCCGCTGGATCTGGTTGGTGCCTTCGAAGATCTGGGTGACCTTGGCCTCGCGCATGTAGCGCTCGACCGGGAAGTCGCGGGTGTAACCGTAGCCGCCGAACACCTGCACGGCATCGGTGGTCACCTTCATCGCCGCATCGGTCGCCACGAGCTTCGCCACCGACGCCTCCTTCGTGTAGGGCCGGCCCGCGTCCTTGAGCCGCGCGGCATACAGGTAGGCCGCGCGCGCCGACGTCACCGCAGCCTCCATGTCGGCCAGGAGGAAGGCGAGACCCTGGAACTCGATGATCGCCTTCCCGAACTGGCGGCGTTCCATCGCGTATGCCGTTGCCGCGTCGAGCGCGGACTGGGCCAGGCCCGTTGCTGCCGCGGCGATCCCGAGGCGGCCGTTGTCGAGGGCATGCAGGGCGATGGCCATGCCCTGGCCCTCGGCGCCGATCCGGCGAGTGGCGTCGAGGTGGACGCCGTCGAACATCACCTGGGCGACCGGGTCGCCGTGCAGACCCATCTTGTCCTCGGGCTTGCCGAACGAGAGCCCGGCGGCGTCGGCGGGGACGAGGAAGCAGGAGATGCCCTTGGCGCCGAGGTCGGGGATGCGGGCGAAGGTCGTGTAGTAGTTCGCGTGCCCGGCGTGCGAGATCCACGCCTTGGTGCCGTCGATGACCCAACCGCCGCTTCCGTCGTCGGCGCGCTCGGCAGTGGTGGTCATCGAGCCGACGTCCGACCCGGAGTCGGGCTCGGAGAGGCAGTAGCCGCCCAGCCAATCGCCACTGAGCATGTCGGGCAGGAACGCGTGGCGCTGCTCATCGGTGCCGTATTCGGCGACCGGATAGCAGGTGAGGGCATGGACGCTGACGCCGACCGCGACCGACATCCACACGGTGGCGACTTCCTCGACGACCTGCAGATAGACCTCGTAGGGCTGGCCGCCGCCGCCGAACTCCTCGGGGTAGGGCAGCGAGAGCAGGCCCAGGGCGCCGAGCGTGCGGAACGCTTCCTCGGGGAAGCCGCCCTCGCGCTCAAAGGCGTCGACCCTGGGCGCGAGTTCTTTGCGGCATACCTCGCGGGTCATCTCGATGAGCGCTCGGGACTCGTCCGAGGGCATCAGCCTCGTTGCTGCCATGATGCGAGAATACTAGGACGTCCAAGCATCTGCGGTGGTGCACATGTCACACCCCGCCCCCTCCGTCTTCACCCCGGAGATAGCGCTCGCACGGTCACTTTTCCGTCGGATTCAGGCGAAAGACCCCTCACACATGACCATGCGAGCGCTATCTCCGGCCTGAGGGGTTGCCGGAGGGTGGGCGAGGAGTATGCCGCCCGCTCGCCGATGCGGGCCAGGTCACCGTCACGAGGGCGCCACCCTCACGAGGGCGCCACCCTCACGAGGGCGTCACCCTCACCAGGGCGTCACCCTCACCAGGGTTTCACCGTGGCCGGGGGGCCAGCTCGGTGGGTCAGGAGACGTTTTCGATGACGACGGCGAGGCCCTGGCCGACTCCGATGCAGATGGCAGCGACGCCCCACCTGCCGCCGTTGAGCTGCAGCGACCGGGCGAGGGTACCGAGGATCCGGGCGCCGGACGCGCCCAGCGGGTGACCGATGGCGATCGCCCCGCCATGGCGGTTGACGATCTCCGGGTCGATGCCCCACGCCGCGACGCACGCCAGCGCCTGGGCAGCGAACGCCTCGTTGAGTTCGACGGCGTCGACATCGTCCCAGGTGATGCCGGCCCGGGCGAGCGCTTGGTTGGCAGCCTCGACCGGGGCATACCCAAAGAACTGCGGGTCGTTGGCGGCCGCGCCACGCCCGGCGATCCGGGCGACCGGGCTCAGGCCGGTCAGCGCGTCGGCTTTGGCCGACCCCAACAGTGCGGCCGAGGCCCCGTCGTTGAGCGGCGACGCGTTACCGGCCGTCACGGTCCCAGCCTCGGCGGGGCGGAACGAGGGCTTGAGCCCGGCCAACCGCTCGACCGTCGTCTCGGCCCGGATCGACTCGTCTCGATCCAGCGCGACGCCCGGCACGGCGACGACCTGGTCGGCGAAGAAGCCGCTCGACCACGCTGCGTCGGCGAGCCGGTGCGAGCGGGCGGCGAACTCGTCCTGCGCCTCGCGGGTGACGGCATACTTCTCGCGCAGTTGCTCGGTAGCCTCGCCAAGCGAGACGGTCCACTCCTTGGGCATGCGGGTGTTGACCAACCGCCAGCCGAGGGTGGTCGAGGCCAACTCCATCGACCCGGCCGGATAGGGCCGCTCGGTCTTCGGCAGCACCCACGGCGCGCGGCTCATCGACTCGACCCCGCCGACAACGGCGATGTCGGCTTCGCCGAGCGCGATCTGTCGCGAAGCGACCATGGCGGCATCCAGACTCGACCCGCAGAGCCGGTTGAGCGTTGTCGCCGGGACCGACGTGGGCACGCCCGCCAGCAGCCCCGACATCCGACCGACGTTGCGGTTGTCCTCGCCGGCGCCGTTGGCGCAGCCGAAGAAGATCTCGTCGATCCGCTCGGGTTCCAACGCCGGGGCCCGCCGGACCGTCTCGCGAATGACCAGCGCACCGAGGTCATCGGGGCGCACCCCTGCTAGCGCACCGGCATACCTGCCGAAGGGCGTGCGGACCGCGTCGTAGAGGAAGACCTCACCCATGACTGCAACCTCCGTGGTGTTGGTGGTGATGGCGTGGCACAAGCCGACTCAGGGCAGGCTCCAATCGATGGGCTCGGCGCCCTGGCGCACCAGCAGGTCGTTGGCGCGACTGAACGGCCGCGACCCGAAGAACCCCGAACGCGCCGACAGCGGCGACGGGTGGGCGCTTTCGATCCGTGCGACACTCCCGAGCGCCGGGGCCAGCGAGCGCGCGTCGCGCCCCCAGAGGATTGCCACGAGTGGGCCCCCTCGCGCGACCAGCGCGGCGATGGCGGCCGCAGTGACCTCTTCCCAGCCGCGGCCGCGGTGGCTGCCGGGCTTGCCGGGGCCGACGGTGAGCACCCGGTTGAGCAGCAGGACGCCGCGGTCGGCCCACGGCGTGAGATCGCCGGTGCTGGGCCGGGGCACCCCGAGGTCGGTCTGCAGTTCGCCGAAGATGTTGACCAGGCTCGGCGGCAGCGGCCGCACGTCGGGTGCCACCGAGAAGCTCAGCCCGACGGGATGCCCCGGCGTGGGGTAAGGATCCTGTCCAACGACGAGCACCCGCACCGCATCCAGCGGCTGGGCAAAGGCTCGCAGGACGTGCTCACCCGCCGGCAGGTAGCCGCGGCCCGCTGTGACCTCGTCGCGCAGGAAGGCACCCAACGCGGTCACGGTCGGCTCCAAGGGCCTGAGCGCGTCGCCCCACGAGGGGTGGACGAGCTGCGCCAGCGGCCGTGCGGTCACGTCGGAGAACTTACCGGCCCTGGTATGCCGTGAGCCCGCCGGTGTGACGCACCCCGGGCCCGCGGCTGCTCGGCTTCGCCCGCGGCCCGCGGCCCGGGGCGCCGGCGCGATCAGCGGTTCAGGTCCACCGGCGCGACGCCGAGCTCGGCGAGCAGGCCGAGGACGCGGCGCTTGATCTCGTCGCGGATCGGACGGACCGAAGCGACGCCCTGGCCGGCCGGGTCCTGCAGGACCCAGTCGAGGTAGCGCTTGCCCGGGAAATACGGGCAGGTGTCGCCGCAGCCCATCGTGATGACGACGTCGGAGGCCTCCACTGCCTCGGTCGTGAGGATCTTGGGCTTCTCGGCGGAGATGTCGATGCCCTCTTCGAGCATCGCCTCACGCACGGCCGGGTTGATCGACTCGGCGGGTGCCGAGCCGGCCGAGCGCACCTCGACGGCGCCGCCGGACAGGTGCGTCGTGTAGGCCGCGCCCATCTGCGAGCGCCCGGCGTTGTGGACGCAGACAAACAACACCGAGGGCTTGGCCCGGTCGGCAGTGGCGTCAGCAGAGCCGACCGAGGTGTCGGCAGCGTTATCGGTCACAGGAGAATCCTTCGGATCGGGTTGGCGGACAAGGGATCTCAGACGTTCCACACCGATAGGCTCACCGGCGAGCAGGGGAATGACCGCGGTGCGCGGGGCGAGCGCACGCACGCGGGTCAGATGCGGCAACTCCGCCGCCGCGCGCCGAACGAGCAGGGGCGCGCTCGGCTGAGCTGCGGCCAGCGAGGCGTTGACGACCCACGCCCAAGGGTGGATGTCGGCGCGGATCAGGTCGGCCTGTAGCCCCTCGGCTTCGAGCACCGGAGTGGTGTCGGGGAGGGTGACGACGATGACGCGGGTCAGATCGGGGTCGCGCAGGCGCATCAACGGCGTCGTGTATGCCGCACCGCCGACACCCGTCACGCCGGCCTCGCCCTCCTCCTCGCCCTCGGCCTGCCGGCCGCCTGCCTGACGTCTGCCTGCCGACCCCAGGTTGCGGATGACGTCACGGTGGTAGGACCCGGTCGCATCCATCAACAGCAGCGTGTGGCCGGTCGGTGCCGTGTCCATCACGACGAACTGCCGGCGCGCTTGATGCACCAGGTGTGAGAACTGTCCGAAGACCGCGACCTCCTCGGTGCAGGGCGAGAGCAGGTCCTCGGCGAGCCGGGCCCGCCCGGCCTCGTCGAGCGCCGCACCCTTGGTCGCCAGGACCTTCGCCCGGTATGCCGCGGTTGCCGCTCGCGGGTCGATGCGCGACACGGTAATCCCGGCGCCGACATCGGCAGCGTCGCCGCCCAACGCCTCGTCCACATGCCCGGCCGGGTCAGTCGTCGTCAGGTGCACGGCATGCCCCCGGTCGGCCAGGGCGACGGCGATCGCTGCCGCGACTGTGGTCTTGCCGACCCCGCCCTTGCCCATGCACATGACCAGCCCATGGTCCTGGCGCGCCAATTCGGCGACGAGCGTGTCGAGCCCAGGCAACGCGCCGGCGGCTTGCTCGGCCGCCTGAGTGCTCCCTGCGGCGGCGGTGTCGCTGATCTCGTCCGTCGAGGGATCGGCGAGTAACCGTCGAACCGCCGCCACGCCCACGACGGTGTCAGCCCGCAGTGGTACCTCGTCACGCGGCATACGAGCCAGGACGGCCGGGAGCGCAGCCAGGGCGCGGGTCTCGCGGGCCCGGACCGCGGCGGCGAGCCGGTCACCGGTGGGGTCCGGCGGCAGGACGGCATTGACCACCAGATGTTGGTCGGAGATGCCGATCTCGGCGAGTTCCGTTGCGGTGCGGGCGGCTTCGACGAGCGAGGAGGTCTGGGCGCGGGCGACGAGCACCAGCCGGGTCCAGGCGGGGTCGGCCAGCCGATGCAGTGCCGTCGCATAGGTGGTGCGCGCGCGATCCAGGCCTGCCATCGGCCCCAGGCAGGAGGCGTCGCCCTTGCCCGCGTCGAGGAAGTCGGTCCACTCGCCGGGCAGATGCAGCAGTCGGATGGTGTGCCCGGTCGGCGCGGTGTCGAAGACGACGTGGTCGTAGCCCGCGATCGCCTCGTCGTCGGCAAGCAGCGCCGTGAATTCGTTGAAGGAGGCGACCTCGGTGGTGCACGAGCCGGACAGTTGCTCGGTGATCGAGGCGATCTCGGCGGCGGGGAGCAGGTCGCGCACCGGCGCGACGATCCGCTCGCGGTAGGCGTCGGCTGCCTGCTCGGGGTCGATCTCGACGGCGTCGAGTCGGGGCACGTCGGGGACCGGCGTGATCCTCGCGCCGATGTTGAGCCCGAAGACCTGTCCCACGTTGGACGCCGGGTCAGTGCTGACGAGCAGAACCCGACGCCCCGAGTCGGCCAGCGACACGGCGCTCGCGCAGGCCATTGAGGTCTTGCCGACCCCGCCCTTGCCAGTGAAGAACACGAACCGGGGCAGGCCGTGCAGGAACGTCGCCGCCGCGCTCATCGTCGCTTCCTCGTTCTCGGTATGCCGCCTGCTCAGCAGCAGCCGCTACCACCGGACGCGCCGCCTCCGCAGCACCCGCCGGATGCCGTGGAGGTCCGTGAGGTAGACGCCGATGAGGTAGACGCCGATGAGGTAGACGCCGATGAGGTGACTGCGGTGAGGCCAAGGTCGACCCGCGCCGTGGTGGGAGTCGGTAGGGCCTGCGCGGCGACAGAGGTCTCCTCGGCGTCCTCGGCGTCCTCGGCGTCCTCGGCGCGGTGGGCCAGGCTCAGGAGACGGTCGCGGGTCGGGTAGGCGCCCGTGGCGACCGTGATCCCGTCGACGAGGGTGAGCGGGAGGCCGGCCGACCCCGCGACCCGCAGGAAGTCCCGGACTGCGGGCTCGGCGGTGAATGCAGCGGGGTCGTTGGCGAGGTTGTGCCGCTGGATGTCGACGCCGAGGCCGCGCAGGTGGTCCAGGTCGGCGGTGAAGGTGACCAGGGCCTGGTCGACGTCGGGCCCGCAGACGCCGGTGTTGCAGCACAGCGCGGGTTCGAAGACCCGGATGGCGGGGGCGGATGGGGTGGTCATGGCACGTCCTTCGATGGTCAACCTGGAATAACGTATCGACAACTCTCGATGGAAAGTCAACGGCATACATGGACGTTTGTCAATGTGACGGCTACCATCGGGAAGGTGACCGCAACCCTCTCCAGCGTTCCTGAAGCTCTGGCGATCGACGCTGACGTCTGTTGCCCGGGGTCGGCGTGCGACCTGCTCCCGGCAGCTCCCGCCACCCAGGTGGCCGAGGTGTTCAAGGCGCTGGCCGATCCGACGCGAGTGCGGCTGCTGCACTACCTGGCCTACTCGGTCAGCGGGACGGCGTGCGCCTGCCACCTGCCCGACGCACTGGGGATCAGCCAACCGACACTGTCGTTCCACATGAAGAAGCTGCACGACGCGGGGCTGGTCACCCGGGAGAAGCGCGGCCGCTGGGTCCACTACACGGTCCGCGCCGAGGGACTGGCGCTGGTGCGCGAGTTCCTCGACCTGCCGACTACCCCCGGCCAGCAATGCTGCTGAGCACTCGCCGGGCCCTGGCCGAGGCTCTCGGAACGGGCGCCCTCGTCGCCACCGTCGTCGGCTCCGGGATCATGGCCACCCGCCTGACCCAGGATGTCGCGGTGCAACTGCTGGTCAACGCGCTGGCCACCATCGCGGCCCTCGCCGTGCTCATCTGGGCGCTCGGGCCGATCTCAGGGGCTCATTTCAACCCCGCCGTAACGCTCGTCGCCCTCGTGCGCCGCGAACTCGGCGCGGCCGAGGCGTGCCGCTATGTCATCGCCCAGATCGTCGGAGGGCTGGCCGGGACGGCGGTCGGCAACCTCATGTTCGACCTGCCGGCCTGGCAGGCCTCCATGAAAGTCCGCTCGTCCCCCAGCCTGTGGCTCGGCGAGGTCGTCGCGACCGCCGGCCTGCTTTCGCTCGTCGGTGGGCTCACCCGCTCCGGTCAAGGCCGGTTGGGCCCCGCCCTCGTGCCAGCCTGGATCGGGGCGGCATACTTCTTCACCTCCTCCACGTCCTTCGCGAACCCGGCCGTGACGATCGCCCGCTCGGCGACCGACACCTTCTCCGGGATCGCGCCGGGAAGCGTCGCGGGGTTCATCGGTGCCCAACTGGTCGGTGCCGCCCTCGGGGCGGGCCTTACCGAGTTCTTCCACCCGCGGGCCGGGGTCCCTGAGCCTCTGGACCTTCCCGCGGCGGTCCACCCGGCACCGGAACGCGCGTCGGCTTACGGCGGATAGGGTCGGGGCATGACCCGCCCGGAGCTGCCAGCGCAGTCCAATGAGCCGGTAAGCCCCGAGCTGTTCGCCTATCTCGCGACCGATCCGGTGGCTGACTTGCTCGGCATCGTCTTCGAGGACATCCGGCCGGGTTACGCCCGAGCCCGTATGCCGGTCACCCACCGCCTGCTCAACGCGCCTGGCACTGCGCACGGCGGCGCGATGATGGCCTTGATCGATGTCGTTCATGCCGCAGTGAGCAACAGCCACGGCACGCTCGCCGTCGCCCAGGACGTGCATACCGAGTTCCTCTCGGCTGGTGTCGAGGGCGACGCTTTGCGCTGTGAAGGTGTCGAGATCAGCAAGACGGCGCGGACTGCGGTATTCCGCATCGACGTGTTCGCCGATGACCGGCCGGGCCATCCTGACGGCAAGCTCCTGGCGACGGCGCTGGCCCGGGTGTTCCGGATCGGGACCCCTTTGCTCGCCGGACCCGCGTCGTGACCGCACGTCGCGGTGGGTTGGCGTGGCCCACGGTCGTCTTCGATCTGGACGGCACGCTGGTGGACACGATCAACCTCATCGTTGCGTCCTACCAGCATGCCTTCCGCACGGTCCTGGGCCGGGAGGAAGACGAGGCCCGGATCCGGGCGTGGATCGGCCAGCCGCTGCTGCGATGCTTCCGGGAGTCTTCACCCGCCCACGCGGACGCGTTGTTCGCGGCATACACGACGTGGAACGAAGCCAACACCGAGCGGCTGGTGCGGGGGTACGCGGGAGTGGCGGAGTTGCTCCTCGAGCTCACGAGCCAAGGGGCGCGGGTGGCCGTGGCGACGTCCAAGCGGCATCCACCGGCAGCCAAAGCCCTGGCGCTGACCGGGTTGACCGATCTCGTCCCCGTCCTGGTGACCATGGAGGACACCACGGTCCACAAGCCCGACCCCACGCCGTTGCTGCTCGCCGTCGAGCGGGCCGGCGGAGAGCCCGGGAGGGCGGCATACGTCGGGGACGCGGTCGTGGACGTGCGGGCCGCGCAGGCAGCGGGGATGGCGGGGATCGGTGTCCTCTGGGGCGCCGGAACCGAAGCCGATCTGCGGGCCGCCGAGCCGCTCGGCGTAGCCTCGAACGTCGCGGCGCTGTGGGCCCTGCTGCTGCCCTGACGGCGCTGCGGCAGCCCCATCCGTCACTCGTGTCACAGGCGACAGGGAATCGCAAGGCGACGCGCCGAGGGGAATGACATCGATGTCATTCCCCTCTATAGTTGCCGAGGGAGTCACTAGCGGAGGGTTCGGATGGCAGACACAGCAGAGCGGGTTGAAGCGGCGCATGCGCCGTTGAGCGACCGCGACCGCGAGGTGCTGGCCTTCGAACGGCAGTGGTGGAAGTACGCCGGCGCCAAAGAACAGGCCATCAAGGAACTGTTCGACATGTCGGCGACGCGGTACTACCAGGTCCTCAACGCCCTGATCGACAACCAGTCCGCCCTTGAGACCGACCCCATGCTCATCAAGCGGTTGCGGCGGTTGCGCGCCAGCCGTCAGCGTCAGCGCAGCGCCCGGCGCCTCGGCCTGAACCCCTGACGCGTCTGTTGCCAGCCTGTCACGTGGGCTGGGGCACTCGCCGCTGCACGGTGAGGCCGCGGCGCCCGACCGCGTCACGAACCCGATCAATGTCCCGGGTCGTCGGCAGTTCATCAGTGAGCAGGGTGATGGCTATGACGAGATCGATTTCGGCCAACGAGTCACATCCGCGGGCCCGGGCGCGCTCGGCCAGCGTTTCCTCGAGATCCGTGACCTCCTGATCGGAGAGCCGTCGGCCGAGCAGGGCGATCAGCGGAACCGCGGTGGTGGGCCTTGCCCCCGAGCCTGGGAGCGCGAACCTCAATATCCCTCGGTATCTCCCCATGCGGTGATTGTCGCCAGTGCAATCGACGCCAATGCGGCCAAGAAATGAAGGGGTAGTAAAGACTGTGTGGCCGACCACCAGAGGTGGTCGGCCACACAGCGTTGTTCAGTGAACGTCCGACGACGTCAGTGCGTCGCTCCCGGCACGTGCGGGTCGACGTGGACGCCCGCCTCTTCAAGGAGGTGCGCGATGCGGGCGATGTCGTCCTCGGTCGCCTCTTCGTGGACCTTCTCGTCGATCATGGCGCGGATCTCGTCCTCGGTGATGAGCTCGTCGTCGTAGTCGCGCTCAACGAGCGACACGGCGATGGACTCGACCTCGGCGGTCGTGAGCTTGCGGTGCAGCACGCCCATCAGGGCGATGTAGTCACCCTGGGCGATGCCCTCGGGCCGACCGGCGCGCAGCCAGTTGACCAGACGACGCCCGGCGCTCTCAGTGTGCGGGGACATTAGTGGTGAAACCTCACTTCGAGAACGTCGGGAAGGGGCCGCTGAAGCCGACCTTGAAGCCAAGGCTCGTGAAGATGAGCCAGGCCAAGCCGTAGACGACCAGCGTCAGGATGATGAAGAAGAAGACCGCGGCCATGAGCTTGCCCGCGGCCCGCGGGGATGCGCCTCCAGCGGCCTCGCCGCCCTCGGCCATCGCCAGACCCTTGACGGCCATGGCGAACAGGGTGGGGATTCCGGCGCCGAGGAGCAGACCCGCGAGCAGGACCTTCCACGCACCGTCAAGCGCAATGATGAGGTTGTTCATGATGAGTCGGCTTTCCGGTCAGTGGTGGGCGTGGGGGACGGCTTCGGCAACGTGGGCCGCGTCCGGCTCGGCTTCCCAGTCCTTGCCAACGCTGTGCTTGTCGACCGGGTCCTTGCGCGAGCGCATCCAGATGTAGAGCGACACGGCGATGAGGATCGCCATGACGACCGTGGCGCCGAGCAGCTGGGGCATCAGGTTGCTGATGAAGAACATCACCGCGCCGACCAGGCCTGCGGCCGGGAAGGTGATGGCCCATGCGCTGGCCATGCGGCCGGCGACCGACCAACGGACCTCGGCGCCCTTGCGGCCGACGCCGGCACCCATGATGGAGCCGGAGGCGACGTGAGTCGTCGAGAGGGCGAAGCCCAGGCCACTGGAGGCGAGGATGACCGACGCGGTCGAGGTGTCGCCGGCGAAGCCCTGCGGGGCGTTGATGTCGACGATGCCCTTGCCGAGGGTCCGCATGATGCGCCAGCCACCGAGGTAGGTGCCCAGGGCGATGGCGACGGCGGCGGAGAGCTTCACCCAGAACGGGATCGAGATCTCCTGCGAGACGTCGACTTGACCGGCGGCGATGAGAGCCAGGGTGATGACACCCATCGTCTTCTGAGCGTCGTTGGTGCCGTGGGCGAGGGCGACCATCGAGGCCGCGCCGACCTGGCCATAGCGGAACCGCGACTCGCGGAACTTGTCACCCATCTTGCTGGTGAGCGAGAAGACGATCCGGGTGCCGACGGCCGCGACGATGAAGGCGATGACGGGGGAGATCAGCGAGGGGATGAGCACCTTGCCGACGACGCCGTCGAGCTTCTCTGTCGAGTGTCCGAGCCAGTTGACCTGGGAGAAGCCGAATCCCGCGATGGTCGCGCCGACCAGCCCGCCGAGGAGGGCGTGTGAGGAGGAGGACGGCAGGCCGAGCAGCCAGGTGAGGAGGTTCCAGACGATGCCGCCGACGAGGCCGGCGAGAACGACCATGAGCAGGATGGTGCCCTGCTTGCCGTTGTCGCTGCCGATGAATTGCGGGTTGGGAACGCCGGTCTTCATCTGGATGCCGTCGATCACGGCGTTGGTGATGGTAAGGGCGACCTTGACGGAGATCAACGCTCCGACGAGGTCGAGAGTCGCGGCTAGGGTGACGGCCATCTTGGGGGACAGCGCACCTGTGGCGATGGACGCAGCCATGGCGTTCCCGGTGTCGTGGAAGCCATTGGTGAAGTCGAAGGCCAGGGCCGTGAGAACGACCATGACGAGAATGACGGTTGCGGTGGTCACGCGCCCCATGATCGGGGGCCGGTTGTGCCGATCCCCGAGACGAAAGTCCCGGGTGCGTCCTGCATCACGCGGTTACGCAGACGGGACTCTAGCGGCCGTTCTTTCATCGTTCATCTTGCGTTAACTTGAGGGGGGTGAAGGCCACTTCCCAAGGGTGTGCGGGCACCTGGCGTGCCACCGCAACGTTTCGGCCAGGTGCCCGCACTTCCCCTCCCCGGACACACCCCGGGGAGGGGAATCTGCGGCATACCCCGTCAGTTTGCCGTTGGTCGGAACTCGGGCCGCCCCCGGGATGAGGGGCCTGCTCAGGGCTACTTCTTCGGCTTGTCGACGAACCAGGGGAGGATGTGGTCGAAGGTGACGACCTTGCCGATCCCCGTGGCGACGATGAAGCTGATGCCGTACGACACGGCCAGCAGGATGACCAGCAACAGCACCCAGGCGATGACCTTGCCGAATGGTTTGGCTGTCTGCTCACCGATGATGGCCCCGGCGCCCCTGGCCATGGCCAGGCCACGGACCGCGAACGCGTAGAGGACCGGCAGGCCGGCTCCGAGGAGCAGCCCCGCGACGAGAACCTTCCAAGCCCCGTCGAGGGCGAGCGGAATCATGTTCATGATGCGTTCCTCTTCCGGTCAGTGCGCGGCCGGGCCGGCGGGCTGCGGCGCGTCCAACTCGTGGTGGGGGTCGATGACGTCGTGGGCGGCGACTGCGACTTCCGGCTTGCTTCCGTCGTGCCACTCGTCGGTGACGTTCTTGTGGTCCACGGCATTCACCCGCGAGCGCTTCCACATGTAGAAGGAGAGGCCCACGAGGAGCAGGAAGACGACGAGGGGGCCGAGGATCCCACCGATTCCGGCGGCGATCCAATACATCACGGCTCCCATGACGGCCGCGGCCGGGAACGTGATGGCCCAGGCGGCGACCATGCGGCCGGCCACCGACCAACGCACCGAGGCACCCTTCTTGCCGATGCCGACGCCCATGATCGAGCCCGTGGCGACGTGGGTCGTCGAGAGCGCGAAGCCGAGCTGGCTGGAGGCGAGGATGACCGTGGCCGACGAGGCGTCCGCCGCGAGGCCCTGGGGTGAGGAGATGTCGACCAGACCCTTGCCCATCGTGCGGATGATCCGCCAGCCACCGAGGTAGGTGCCCAGGGCGATGGCCGTGGCGGCCGAGAACTTGACCCAGAGGGGGACGTAGACATCGGTGGCGCTCACCGAGCCGCCGGCGACGAGGGCCAGGGTGATGACACCCATCGTCTTCTGCGCGTCGTTGGTGCCGTGTGCGAGGGAGACCAGCGATGCGGCACCGACCTGGCCCCAGCGGAACCGACCCTCCCGGAACTTGTCTTCGACCCGCGCGGTGATCATGAAGATGAGACGCGTGGCGGTGGCCGCGACGATCATGGCGATGACGGGCGAGATGAGCGAGGGCAGGATCACCTTGCCGATGACGCCGTCGATCTTGCTGCCGTCGCCGGCCCACTTGACGCCGGCGAAGCCAAGGGCGCCGATCGTGCCACCGACCAGACCGCCGAGGAGGGCGTGCGACGAGGACGAGGGCAGGCCCAGCAGCCAGGTGAAGAGGTTCCAGATGATCCCGCCGACCAACCCACCGAAGACGATGAGCAACAGCATGGTGCCGCCGTTGGCCATCAACTCGGCCTTGGGCAGGCCTTTGGAGTCCTGGATGTTGACGACGGCGTTGCTGACGGTGAGGGCGACCTCGACCGACAGCACGGCACCGACAAGGTTGAGGATGGCCGCGAGGGTGACTGCACCCTTGGGCGAGAGCGCGCCTGTGGCGATCGAGGCCGCCATGGCGTTTCCGGTGTCGTGGAATCCGTTGGTGAAGTCGAAGGCGAGGGCGACGACGACGACCAAGGCCAAGATCATTGTTGCGGTGGTCATGGGTGGAATCATGGAGACTCCACCGACCCGGGCAAGGCCCTTAGTCCTCAATTGGGGGAACGTTCGGGCGCAATTCGGTGAGTCTTCCGTTTCCCGTCATCGGGGTGCGAGTTCCCGTTCACAGGGTGTTCATGAGCTGGCGGAGTGACGGGTTGGCGCGCCACCCGCGTCGGGGAGAATGTCGGGCATGAATGGGTGCCTCTTCTGCGCGATCGCGTCCGGGTCCGTGGCTGCCGAAGTCGTCCTCGAAGACGAGCTGATGGTCGCCTTCCTCGACACCCGGCCGGTGTTCAAGGGCCACACGCTGCTGGTGCCCCGCACTCATCTGGCGACCCTGCCGGACCTGCCCGATGACCTGGCCCTCCCGTTCCTCGCGGCGGGGCGCCGTCTCGCCACGGCGATGGTGGCGGGGTTGGGGGCTCAGGGGAGTTTCGTCTGCGTCAACAACGTCGTCAGCCAATCGGTGCCGCACCTGCACCTCCACGTCATCCCGCGCACCAAGGGAGATGGCCTGCGGGGCTTCCTCTGGCCGCGGGTCACCTATGGCTCGCCGCAGGAGATGGCCGGGTATGCCGCTCGCCTCCGCGCCGTCCTCTAGGAGGACACTCGCTCGGGGTGGGTGTAGACGTTGAAGCTCGCCCCGCGGCTGAACCCGATGAGGGTCAGGCCGGCCTCGTCAGCGAGGTCGACGGCCAGCGACGAGGGCGCACCGACCGCCGACAGCACCGGTATGCCGCCCTGCCATGCCTTCTGCACCAGCTCGAACGAGGCCCGCCCGCTCACCTGTAGGACCGTGCCGGTCAGCGGCAACCGTCCCTCGCGCACCGCCCAACCGATCACCTTGTCGACCGCATTGTGTCGCCCGACGTCCTCGCGCAGGCACAACAGGTCCGAGTCCTCGCCGGTCGTGGCGCCGATCTCGCCGACCATGAACAGACCCGCCGCGTGGACCCCGCCCGTCCGCTCGAAGAGTGATTGCTCGACCCGCAGCCGGTCGGGCAACCCGAACAGCAGGTCAGCCGGCACCGTCATCGGGTCAGCCGGCCAGCCCGGCGCCGCCCGCAGAATGTCCTCGATCGAGGTCGTCCCGCAGATCCCACACGCGCTCGTCGTCGTCACCTGACGCTCGACCCGGCTTGGCGGCAACGCCACCCCGGCCGCCAGCGTCACGTCGATGACGTTGAACGTCTGCTCACCCGACTCATCGGTCCCCGCGCAGTAGCGCATCGTCGCCAGGTCATCGGCTGACCGGATCATCCCCTCACCCACGAGGAACCCGGCCACCAGGTCGAAGTCGTCCCCCGGCGTGCGCATCGTCACCGTGAGGTCCCGGTGCTCCCCGGCCCACGACCGCAGCCGGATCTGCAGGGGTTCCTCCGCTGCCACGACATCCTCGCGGACTCGGGGAGGTGCGCCCACGGCATACCGGGTCGGTCGCACCCGCCGCGTCACCCGACTCATGGGACGACACGGTATGCCGTCCAGCCCGCGAGCGGAGGCGCGCACACGGCATACCCACCCGTAACCTGGGGCGCCGTGAAGCCCTTCCTCCTGTTGGCCATCCGTGCCGAGGACGCCGCTGCGGACGACGAGTATGCGTCGATCCTGCGCCTAGGCGGGTTGAACTCGAGCGAACTGCACAGGGTGCGCCTGGAGCAGGCGTCCGGTGGTGACCTGGACCCGCGGGAGTTCAGTGGCGTGATCCTTGGCGGAGGGCCGTTCCAACGCAGCGATCCCGATGCCAAGAAGAGCGATGTTCAGCGGCGCGTCGAGGCCGAACTGGAGAACCTGCTCGATGTCGTCGTCGGCCAGGACCTGCCGTTCCTCGGGCTGTGTTACGGAATCGGGGTGCTGGGCACGCATCAGGGCGGCATCGTCGATCGGGCCTTCGGCGAGCCGGTGGGGCGGATGCCGGTGGTTGTCACGGCGCAGGGGCAGGCCGATCCGCTCTTCGCCGGGCTGCCGGAGCGGTTCGAGGCGTTCGGCGGGCACAAGGAGGCGCTGTCGGTGACGCCGCCGCATGCGGTCGTGCTCGCAACGTCGTCGGCGTGCCCGGTGCAGGCGTTCCGGGTGGGGATGAACGTTTACGCGACGCAGTTTCACCCCGAGTTGGACGCGGCGAGCCTGCAGACGCGGATCGACGCTTACCGGAACTACGGGTACTTCCCGCCCGAGGAAGCCGAGGAGCTCAAGGCGGTCGCGCGGGAACGGGACGTCGAATGGCCGGCGACGATCCTGCGCCGGTTCGTCCGCGGGTATGCCGCCCGCTGACCCGTTCGGCGGGCGGCAGCGAGCGATGACGCGTGACGGCGCTGATGGGGGCGCGAACACTGTCGTTGGAGCAGCAGTAGCGGCGCCGTCATGGGCGCCGTCATGGGGCGCGACAGGTCGTCGCGGAACGGTTAGGCGGAACGACCACCCTTCGATGGCTCAAGCAGACTCCGGCGCGTGGCGGTGACTGGCGGGCGAGGGCGCAGTCGGGTGTGCAGATAGGTGCGTTCGATGCGTGCCACCACGCCGGCCAGGTTGCGGTGGATTCGGTTCGGCGTCACTCCGGCCACGACGATGCCAGCCGCGGTGAGGTCGGCATCGGCCTCGACGGTCGCGTCCCAGGCTTCCCCTGCGGAGTGGAAGCGTCGTGAGTGCACCATGACGGCGAGAGCGACATCGTCGAACCAGAGGTCCGGGGTGGTGAGTCGGGTTGGTCCAACGCGCAGCTCGGGGTTGGGCCACACGTGGGGCAGCACGCTCGACTGTTCCACGGCTCGCAGCAGGATGGCTTCCGGAGGCGACCACGACCCGGTGCTGGCAGCCAGCGTGGCTAGGCCGGCGAGCGCTGATCCTCGGCGGTTGCGCTGGGCGAGTTCATGGACCAGCTCGTCGATGGTGACCAGACGCCGCTGAACGGCCTCGATGCCAATCGCCGTCGCGGTGTCCTTCGCACCGCTCTGCGTTGCCGCGTCGAGCACAGCCCGGGCGGGACTGGTCATCACCAGAGCGCCACGCGTCACAGCGAGGGGATCGGGCCGATGGGTTCGGGTCAGGCTCGCCCAGGCCACTCGTCGGCCGCGCCGGGGTGCGGGGACGATGACATGCACACGGTCGCCGGGATCTGCGGACTGGACACCAAAGCGGGCCGCCGCGGTGAGCCCGCCCAGTGCTGCTCCGGGGCCCGCGAGGAGAAGTGCGGCAACCTCCCGCTGCATGCGAACCGTCGGTCGCCGATCAAGCTGGTAGACCCCTGGCAGAACGATTCGCCAGTGTCGACCCAGGTGCCAGCGGACCGCAGCGTCACTCACGCCGCCCTCCCTCAGTTGCGCACGGGTGAGCAGGCCGAGCTGGTCGCGCAACAGCCATCGCGTTGGGTCGTCGAGATCCACGTTCGCGAGTCTTCCGGCGCAGACTGCGCTGTGTGCGGAAGACCCTGGCCCTGTGGACGGTGAGGCGAAGTGCCGCGGGGGTGTGGATAGACCCGCGCGAGGGTGCCGCGTGGTGTTCTGGCCGCCGCGTGGTGGTCTGGGAGCTGTGCATGCAGTGGTCTGGGAGCCGCGAGCGCCGTGGTGCGGGCGCGGCGAGGGCCGCGGTGCGGGCGCGGCGCCACGTGACGGTGCTCATGATGGCGCCTCCGCTGTTGTTGCAGGAGCAGTGGGCGCGCCGTCATGGGCGCCGTCATGATGCGCGTGCTCGCAACAGTGGCGAACACACGGATGCAGCTCGCGGGGCGGGGGGATCCAGGGCAAGGGCGGGGAGGCGGCATACCGGGGCGG
>Ga0116159_1002142_pt1 | contig 19763 bp, 14 predicted proteins | sample AD_JPNAS1_MetaG_FD_89878 | JGI IMG/M metagenome (GOLD analysis project Ga0116159, IMG submission 89878) | Active sludge microbial communities of municipal wastewater-treating anaerobic digesters from Japan - AD_JPNAS1_MetaG | ecosystem: Engineered > Bioreactor > Anaerobic > Digestate | place...
CAGGGGTATGCCGTTTGACCAGGGCGGTCAGGATGCTCGAATCCAGCCCTCCGCTCAGGTAAGCCCCCACGGGAACATCCGCTCGAAGCCTGATGGCAGTCGCTTCGCCAAGGGTCTCCCGGATGCCTTCCATGGCCTCGTCCCGGTTCGTTACGTCGTGCAGGCCGGCAGGAGGAAAGCCGATGTCCCAGTACAGAAAGGATTTTCTCCCTCCCCGGTCGTGGATGATGCACTCGCCGGGCCTGACCTGATAAATATCTTTGAATATGGTCCTGGGCGCCACGGTGTTCCAGAAGGTGAAGACCTGGCAGAGGCCTTCGGGATCGATCCGGGGCTTGCCCAGCATCGGGGTCAGGGCTTTGACTGCGGACGCGAACACCAGGCTCGGGCCGCGATATGCGTAAAACAGGGGCGCGATGCCGAACCGGTCGCGCGCCAGAATGAGCCTGCGGGCGTTCATGTCCCACAGGGCGAGGGCGAACTGGCCGTTGAGGCGCGACAAAAAATCAGTGCCGTATTGCTCATAGAGATGGTTTATCACCTCAATGTCGCTTGTTGTGGAGAAGCGGTGACCCTGCTTCTTGAGCTCGGCGCGCAGTTCGACGTAGTTGAATATCTCGCCGTTGCAGATCACCCTGACGCTCATGTCTTCGTTTGCGATGGGCTGATCGCCGGTCTTCAGATCGATGATGGCGAGCCTCCTGTGGCCCAGGATGACCTCGTCATCACGGTACATCCCCGAACCGTCGGGACCTCGGTGTTCCATGAGACTCAAGCCCGTTTCCACTGCGGAATCAGGGATCCCGCTCCCGCGAAACTGATATGCACCGGCAATTCCGCACATTACAGCTCTCCTGATCAAGTGTGCCTGCTCGAAGCGATCTTCGGCCCTTCAGCGGCCGCCGGGTCTTTCTCGCCCGCGGCCGAACTCGAAGATATTTATCGTCAGGAAGAGAATACGATAATAGAAATAATTAATACAGGGCTATTATGCAAAGCCCGTACGAAAAAGCGCCGGAACATGCACAGACACGATCCAGCGCTTTTCCGGGCCGAACATCCGGGGAAAGGTCATTCGAAATGCGCTTCGTATTCCCCGTATCCCTCTTTCTTCAGATCTTCTCTGGGTATGAAACGCAGAGACGCGGAGTTCATGCAGTAGCGCTTTCCCGACGGGGGCGGGCCGTCATCGAATACATGGCCGAGATGCGAGTCGCCCTTCCGGCTCCGCACCTCGGTTCGCACCATGGAATGGCTGGTGTCCTTCTTCGTGACAATGTTCTCCGGCTCGAGGGGTCTGGTGAAGCTCGGCCAGCCGGATCCCGAATCGAACTTGTCGCGGGAGCTGAAGAGGACTTCGCCCGATACGACATCGACATATATCCCTTCCCGGTGGTTGTCCCAGTATTCGTTTTCAAAAGGTCTCTCGGTGGCGTTCTCGCGGGTGACGTGATACTGGAGCGGGGTGAGCCGCGCTTTCAGCTCATCATCCGAAGGTCCGCCCTTCTCCGGTTGCTTCCGCTCGCCCGGCACGGGGCAGACCCCGGCCGCGCACGGGCTCCTGTACTGGTCCCGCCCGGAATGGCTCCGATAGAACTCGTACCTCACCGCGTTCTTTTCGTAGTAGTCCTGATGATATTCCTCCGCCTTGTAGAAAGTGACCGCAGGGCGTATCTCCGTGGCAACGGGCCTGTCGAATCTTCCCGATCGCTCCAGGGCGAGCTTCGACTCCTCGGCGATGCGCCTCTGTTCGTCTGTGTGATAAAAGACGGCGGTCCTGTACTGGGACCCCCGGTCGGCGAACTGTCCGCCGCCGTCGGTGGGGTCGATCTGCCGCCAGAAAATGTCCAGAAGGTCCGAATAGGTGACCTTGGACGGGTCATACGTTACCTGGACCGCTTCCAGGTGGCCGGTCTTCCCGGTGGAGACCTCTTCATAGGTGGGGTTCTCCTTCGTTCCGCCGGTATACCCGGAAACCGCTTCCACAACGCCGTCGGTCTTGTCGAATGCCGCTTCGATGCACCAGAAACATCCGCCCGCAAAGGTGGCCTTCTCGTATGCGGTCTCGGTTGCACCGCCCGGCCCGGCGACAAGCGCGAAGGATGTCAGGGGGAAGAGCCAGCGTGCCATTTTTCTGATCATAATGTGCTCCTTTGTTCGGATGATGCCTCTTCCGCTCGGCTTGAGGGGGTTCCTCTTCATCCTCTCTTGGGGTATTCACGAAAGCGGCCTCAAGTGAGGATACTGCACAAGGAGATGACCAAACAGCCCCTTGATGCCCCGCTGCTTCGCCTGAGGGGCACCTCACTTCTTTTGACGGCATGCACAGGGAGAACGATTCCTCTTTTTCCTGCATCGTCCGGCCCGCGCCACGGGAATTGCCCGGGCGCTTGGATTTCGGCCGAGAAGGCGTCGCCGAGGATGGAAGGGCGCGGCAGGGGAATTTAAGCTTGAATTTCTCCTGCCGCCCTGATACAGCTGAGAGATCAGCAAACCCTTCCATAAACGTGGTAACAACCGCTAGGAGGACAATACGTGGAAAAGCGCCATAAATTTTCCCTCTGGTATGTGCTGATCGGGATCTGGGTGGTCCTGATCGTCCAGAGCTACATTTCTTCCATGTTTGTTGTGGAGAATATCCCCTACAGCTCGTTCCTGGACCTCCTCAAGGAGGGCAAGGTAACGGAGATCGCGATCTCGGAAAACGAGATCGAGGGGAAGATGATCGCCGCAGAGGGAAAGGAACAGAAATTCAGGAGCACCCGGGTGGACCCCGAGCTGTCCGAGATGCTGCAGAATTATCATGTGACATTCAAGGGAGAGATCGGGACGAACTACGCGCAGAGCATACTCTCGTGGGTGCTGCCCATCGCACTCCTGGTTGCCGTCTGGTACTTCGTGATACGAAGGATGTCCGGCAATCAGCCCGGGTTCATGTCATTGGGGAAGAACAAGGCCAAGATCTACATGGAAAACGAGCTGAACATCCGGTTCGACGATGTGGCGGGCGTGGACGAGGCGAAGCAGGAGCTGGTCGAGATCATCGACTTCCTGAAGAACCCGGCCAAGTTTTCCGAGCTCGGGGGCAGGATACCCAAAGGCGTCCTGCTGGTGGGGCCCCCGGGCACCGGCAAGACCATGCTGGCCAAGGCAGTGGCGGGTGAGAGCGGGGTGCCGTTCTTCAGCCTGAGCGGCTCGGACTTCGTGGAGATGTTCGTAGGCCTGGGCGCGGCGAGGGTCAGGGACCTCTTCGTCCAGGCGAAGCAGAAGGCCCCGTGCATCATCTTCATCGACGAGCTCGACTCTCTGGGCAAGGCCCGCGGCGCCGGCTTCAACGGGGGCCACGACGAGCGCGAACAGACACTGAACCAGCTCCTCTCCGAGATGGACGGTTTCGATCCCAAGGTGGGAGTGATACTCATGGCGGCCACCAACCGGCCTGAGATTCTCGATCCGGCTCTGCTGCGTCCGGGCCGGTTCGACCGGCATGTCGTCGTAGATAGGCCCGACAAGGCCGGCAGGATCAAGATACTCGATGTGCACATGAAGAGTGTGAAAACGGACGAGAGCGTCAATGTCGAGAGGCTCGCCGGAATGACACCGGGCATGTCGGGCGCGGATCTCGCCAACCTGGTGAATGAGGCGGCCCTCATGGCGGTCAGGAGAGGGAAGAAGGCGGTGGGCATGGCCGAGTTCGAAGAGGCGGTGGAGCGGGTGGTCGCAGGCCTGGAAAAGAAGAACCGCGTCATCAACGAAAAAGAGCGGGAGATCGTGGCCTACCATGAGATGGGGCACGCCATTGTGGCCCTGACCCTGCCGGGAACCGACCCGGTGCACAAGATCTCCATCATTCCCCGGGGAGTGGCGGCTCTCGGCTACACCATGCAGGTTCCCACCCAGGACCGGTTCCTGCTGAGCAGGACCGAGCTGCTCAACCGGGTCGCGTCCCTCCTCGGAGGCAGGGCGGCCGAGGAAATCGTGTTCGGCGATGTTTCCACCGGGGCGCACAACGATCTCTCCCGCGCGACCGACATCGCCAGGAGCATGGTCACGGAGTACGGCATGAGCGAAAAGCTGGGCCAGATCTATTTGTCCTCGGATAAAGGCAACCGTTTTCTGGGCTCCGGCACGCCGGACAGTGCGAGCGGCTACAGCGAGGAGACCGCGCGGGCGATCGATGCGGAGATCAGGCACATCATCCATACCCAGTATGAGACAGCGCTCGATATCCTCAAGGGAAAAATGGATGTGCTGAGAAAAGGCGCGCTGGTCCTGCTCGAAAAGGAGAAGATCGACCGCGAAGAGATCGAGGTGATCTTCAGGGCGGCCCAGGCCGCCTGATCGCGGGAAAACCTCCTTTCCTCCGCATGCCGGCGCTTGCCGATGCTGTGAAGACATGGTTCTACAGGGCCTGATGTGTTCATCCGATGAAGGCATCGGGCCGTGTAGAACCCCCTTCCAGGTTTTTTTCAGGACATGTATATGTTTGGGCAACAACTGCAAGAAATCCCATGCAGGGGTGAATTACCTGAAAACGGATGAAAGATCCCGATAAGAAAAATGATTCCCGCAAAAAAACGGCAAGTGTCCCGTTGTATCGAGGGCAAGGACGAGGAGGAAACCGTCGATGAAGGGCATGTCTATCCCATTGTGCCCGGGACCATGTACGCACTGGACCAAAACCACAGACACTATCTCCGCACTTCCGAGGACATGCGCCTGGTGTGCGTCTTCAATCCTCCTCTGGTGAGCGGCAAGCGCACGGGGAGGACGGTTCCTGCTCGATCCTTGACGGGCAAGCACCGGCATGGGGCGTCAGTTCCGGAAGCGGTGCCGGCTCCGGTTCATGCATGCGGTTGAGCCGCCTGCCCGGAGAGCGTGCTTCTCGCCTCTAGCTGCTCAGGGGCGTGCGTGACCGCTGATCTTCATCTCGCCGCCGGGGGCGGATGACCCCGAATTGAATCGCCGGTCGTTCTCGGCAGCCGGAGAACATATCCCCGGCACCTGTCTCTTCCGCTGTTCCTGTGCATGCGCGACTGGGAGTTTCCGGTGCTCTTGATTGCCTCCGGCATGAGGTTATATCTGATTCCCATGCCCCTTCATCTGTCCGTCATTCATATCAAACGATGAAGGGTGGGCGGGGAGCACCTATGTTTTCCGTGTGGAGGCCGGAGGTATTCCAGGGAAGCCTTCGGAAAACCGGATATTTTGAAGGCTGGTATTTCAAACATGTGAGCCGCGATGAAACCGCGGCCTGTGCCGTGATACCCGGCGTATCTCTCCCCCGTGATCGAAGAAAGGCCCATGCCTTCGTGCAGTTCTATGATGCGCGGGGCGGGACATCCTCTTATGTCCGCTACCCCTTGAGCGATTTCCGTGCAGACAGGAACACGTTCGGGCTCGAAATCGGGAGGAACCGCTTTTCCATGAACAGGGTGCAGCTGGATATCGACCAGGACGGAGAATCCATCCGGGCCGAGCTCGACTATCGCACCATACATCCATGGCCGGTCACGTGGCTGTCGCCTGGTGCAATGGGATGGTATGCCTTTGTTCCGGGCATGGAGTGCTATCACGGCGTGCTGAGCTTCAACCATACGATCGAGGGTTATTGTGAGAAAGACGGTGTACACACTGATTTTACCGGCGGCAAAGGATATATCGAAAAGGACTGGGGTACGTCAATGCCGAGCTCCTGGATATGGATGCAGAGCAACCATTTCGACGAGCCCGAGGCCTCATTCTTCGGCTCTATCGCGAAAATACCGTGGTTCGGCAGGTATTTCACCGGATATCTGTTCGGATTTTACTTCCGAGGAGAGGTCCACCGGTTTACCACGTACACCGGTGCCGGGATAAGGCATCTGAAGGTGGACGAGGATCTCATCACCCTCGAGGTGGAAGACAGGAAGCTTCGCATGGAGATCAGCGGCAAAAGGGAGGAAGGAGCCTGTCTCAAGGCTCCGAGGACAGGCGGGATGACCGGCAGGATCAATGAGACCCTCAATTCGAGCATCTCCCTGCGCCTCTCCGGAAAGAGGGGAGGGGAGACCCTCTACTCAGGCGTCGGGAGGAGAGCGGGCCTGGAGTATGCAGGGGACGTGCGGGAACTGATCTCAGGGCTCGCACAGCCGTAGAGGGATGCCGTATGCCTTCCCGGGGTCCGGAAGCGCTGCAGTCTCTGATCCCTCCGGGAGATACCGGGAGCTGTGGTATTGATTCATCTCAATGTCCTGCTATCTTTTCCTTATACGTTCATCTGCCGAAAAAAAGGACTTAAGCCATGGCCGGGAACCCGATCGACCGTGAAACACGCAAAGAGCTCCGCGATCTGACCGAGCTGATCCATCAATACCAGGCTAAACTGGACAGGATGTGCTCCTACGAGGCGATACTGCCCCGTATCGCCGAACCCATGGCCCTCATAGACCGCAGATATGTCTACCAGGCGGTGAACAATGCGTATCTGTCTTTTTACCGCAAGACCAGAGAAGAGGTGGTGGGACACCCGGTGCAAGAGGTCATGGGGGAAGACATTTTCCGCGAAAAGGAGAAGGTCCGTCTGGACAGGGCCCTTGCGGGAGAGGAAGCCGAATACGAGGACCGGTTCTCATTTGGGGACGCAGAGCCCAGGTATATGCTCTTGCGGTATTATCCACTGGTCAGCGAAGAAGGGGCCGTTGAGGGGGTCATCTCATCGGCATGGGACATCACCGAGCGGAAGAGCGTCGAAGAAAAGACCTTGAAGATGCAGCGAGATCTCGAGGCCGAGGTGAAAGAGCATACAGAGAAGCTCTCACAGGCGATTACAGCGCTCGAGCATGAGGTCGAGGTGCGCACCAGGGCCGAGGACGATCTCAAGGCGAGCCGGGAAAAGCTCTCGAAAATATTTCGGGCGATCCCTGATCCGGTCAGCATCACCACCTATGAGGACGGGATCTTCCTTGACGTGAACGAGTCGTTTCTCCATATGACCGGGTACACCCGTGATGAGGTCATCGGCCGAGCCTCGCTCGAGCTCGGCATCTGGTATGACCCGTCCGACAGGGCGAAGGTCATGGAAATGATCCGGGAGCAGGGCGGAGTCAGGAACCACGAGGTAAAATTCAGGAGCAAAACCGGCGGATCGAGAGTCATGCTCGTTTCTGCCGAGCTCATGGAACTGGAGGGGAAACAGCATGTCCTGATCGTGAGCAGGGACATCACCGACCGGAAGAACCTGGAAACCGAGGTGATCCGCTCACAGAAGATGGAAGCGATCGGACGCCTGGCGGGAGGGATTACCCACGATTTCAACAACCTGCTGACAGCGATCGACGGATACTGCGAGCTCGCGCTGCTCAGGATAGGCAAACCCGACCAGGTTCGAGCAAACATCCTCAAGATCAAGGATGTAAAGAACACTGCGTCCTCCCTGATCCGCCAGCTTCTGGCATTCAGCCGCAGACAGATCGTCAAGCCCCGTTCCCTCGATATGAACACCGTGGTGGAAAACATGCAGAGCATGCTCAAGCAGTTCATCGGAGAATCTGTCGAGCTCAAGACCCGACTTCAGAGGGACATCGGGAATGTATATGCCGACCAGGGGCACGTGGAGCAGATCATCATGAACCTCGTGCTCAATGCGAGGGACGCCATGAAGAAGGGCGGAATCTTGAGCATCAGCACGAGTCGCGTTCACCTGGACGAGAGCGCTGCAGAGATGCATGTGGACCTCGTGCCCGGGGATTATATCAAACTCGAGGTAAGCGACACAGGGGTGGGCATGGATGAGGAAACCATGGCTCATGCATTCGAGCCGTTCTTCACCACCAAGGAGTCGGGTAAGGGAACAGGTCTCGGTCTGTCAACAGTCTATGGGATCGTCAGAAACAACGGGGGAAGCATCTCCCTGAAAAGCGAGATAGGCAAGGGCACGACCTTCGAGGTCTTTCTGCCCGTGAGCAGGGAGCCTGCCGAGGCCGCAGCACGGAAGCCCGAGAAGGCCAGAGCCAGGGGCGGGTCCGAGGTCATCCTGGTGGTTGAAGACAACCGGTACGTACTGGATCTCTTGACAGAAGTGCTCGGCTCACTCGGATACACCCTGCTCAAGGCCAAGAGCGGTGAAGAGGCTATGGATGTCTGCGCAGCGCATTCGGGGGATATCGATCTCGTGATCGCGGATATCGTCCTTCCCGGAATGGATGGGCCGGCCGTGGTAAAGAATCTCCTGAAGAGCTATCCCGGGATGAAAATCCTCTATATCACGGGCTACCCCGGCGAGGTGGTCTCCCTCTACGGCATCTCGGATACTGAAAGGCACCTTCTCCAGAAGCCGTTTTCCGCCGCCGCCCTCACCGAAAAGGTGCGGGAGGTGCTCGATGAGCCCCCCGGACACGTGGCGTGACCCGTTGCCGTCCACATACGTGTATCTTTATCTTTGAGTAAGAAAAAAAAGCTGGTATTAGTAAGTCGTTCAAGCATTTGCTGACCGATCCCCGACAGGTGTGCCGGAAGCAACGGGACACGGGATATTGTTTTTTCGCGATGATGAACTGGCGAAAGGAGAGCCGCTGCCATGAAGTGGAGGAGCATACCCCTGGCCACACGCGTGGCCCTTGCCTGCATCGTTCTTTCCGCCCCCGGAGTATTCGCCGCTCTGTCTGCTCATGCCGCGGCCGATGTTCTGACGGTGGTGAACGATTCCGTGCCCGAGGAGTCGCTGAGCGCTGACGCCGTTCAGGAGATATTTCTGGGACGGAAGACCCGATGGAGCGACGGACAGAAAATCGTGCCGGCCACACTGAAGCAAGGGCGGACCCATGAAGATTTTCTGAAAGGATACATCCGCAAAACTCCGCATCAGTTCCGGGATTACTGGAGGAGACTAGTGTTCACCGGAAGGGGGACGGCCCCTGATGTTTTCGATTCTCCCGAGGACCTCGCGGAGTTCGTGAAGAAAACGCCCGGGGCCATAGGGTATCTTCCAGCCAGTCTCTATCAGTACCAGCTCAAGAGCCTGGCCATTGAATAGGAGGCGGAGCAATGAAAGGCGCTGCAGAAAAAGTTTTTCTCTCAGCCTTGGTCGTCCTGGTGTGTTTTGCCGGGAACGCCTGTGCCTACGAGTATCAGGGGATCGACATTCGGGGCTTCATCTCTCAGGGATATCTGTACAGCACCCACAACAACTTCTTTGCAGAGACCGAAGACGGCACGCCGCAGTTCAACGAGGCGGGCATCAATTTCTCGGCCCAGGCGACCGACAGGCTGCGTCTGGGCATCCAGTTCCTGGCGAGGGACCTGGGCTCCATCGGAAACAATGAGGTGATCCTCGACTGGGCGATCGCCGACTACCGCTACCGGGACTGGCTCGGCTTTACCGTGGGCAATATGAAGTTCGTCCACGGTCTCTACAATGAAACCCGCGACCTAGATATGCTCAGGACCTTTATCTTCCTGCCGCAGAGTGTCTACAACGAGGCATGGAGGGAATCCATCTCCTCGATCCAGGGCGCCGGCATCTATGGGGATATCCCGTTGAGCGACATGGGGACACTTTCCTATGACCTCGAGTACGGGACGGTCAACCTCGCCTCGGATAAAGGCGCCGCCAGGCTGCTCGAAGACCAGTGGCCGTTCGGGGGCATGGGACTGCTCGCGGACATCGACCGTATCGATGTGGACTACACCTATGCCGCAAGTCTCAAGTGGATCACCAATCTTGAGGGGCTGATCCTCGGGGGTTCAACCTGGAAGTACCGGTTCGACTCGGAGGCGACGACGATGCTCGACACCGCAGTCGTCACGGATGAGGTTCTGCTGGCCATCAATGACCCGGCACTGAGCGGGCTGGCGGGTCCTCTGAGTGAATACGGCACGCGCATCACACTCTCTCCGACCGAAATCGGCGTGGAGACCGTCAGCTACACAGCATCTCTGGAATTCACCTGGAGGAATCTGGTCTTCGCCGCGGAATACATGCGCACGACCTATGACATCGAGTTCAGGAACACCCCGCTGTTCACCACTCTCGAGCCGGTAATCAGCGCCGGTGGTGTGACCGTCGGCGACGACGGCACCATAGAGGTTGAGCGCTTCAGTTCGGTGGGCTACTACACGAGCATCGCCTACCGGTTCGCGCCCTGGTTCGAGCTGGGAACCTACTATTCGATCTATTATCCCAACGAGGATGACAAGGACGGTGAGGATCGCGTAGCCCGGGGGCTCGACGCCGAGGACTATCGTGCATGGCTCAAGGACATCGCGCTGACCGCGAGGTTCGATGTGAACGAGCACTGGATCGTCAAACTCGAAGCGCACAAGATCGACGGCGCCGCAATCCTTCTCGGCGCCGACAACCCGCGTCCCGACGACGTCGGCGAGGAGCGCTACGAAGAAGACTGGTATCTCCTCGCCGCCAAGGTGACATACAGCTTCTGACCCATGCCTGCCTTCGGCCGGACAGTTTCCCTGCCCGGCTCCGGCGATCGGGAACATGGAAGCTGCAGGAATAAGGGGTGTTTTCTGTTCTCGCAAAGGAAAGCTGAAACACCCCTTCTTCCTTTTCCCCCTCTTTGGATATCCGCCCGCTTATTTCAGACTCTTCGCCAGCATGAGGATCTCCATGGGCAATTCGATCTGAAGCGATTTCAACACGTCTGTATCCACCATGATAGTGAGATCCTCCTGCCTGAGGATCGGCAGATCATCCGGTTTTGCGCCTTCCAGGAGGATCTTTGCCGCCTGCTTGCCCGAGAGGGCGCCCGATGCTTTGAGATCCGACCCTACATACAGAAGGGCCCCAGGCACATCCATGTGCACAAGGCTGAGGACCGGCATCTTGTTCTCCAGCGAGACAGCCGAAAGCTCTGCACAGGGCTCGTAGTTCCGCAGTCCGTAGTAGGTGTCGAGAGGAACGGCGAAGGCCTGTGCGCCTTGGGCGATCAGCTCGCGTGCGGCCGGCGTGAACTTGTCGGTCTTTCCGATTTCCTTGGTAATGAAGGTGAAGCCCGCCTGAGGGCCCGCCTCCTTCAACCACCCCACCTGAGCCAGGGTGTTGTCGTCGTCCGTATGGACGATGCCGACGGTCTTGATCTCGGGGAATGCGAGCCTGGCTATCTTGAGAACGTCTGCCATGTCCATGTATATGGAAGATCCGGTGAATCCGGGACCTGCAACGGTCAGCGACTTGCAGCCCGCGGCTTCGGGAATGATGACAGCGCTGAACACGAGCGGGATGCCCGCGGCGACGATCCTGTCCTTCGCATATTTGGTTGCGGGTGTAGCGATGGTCATGACAAGGTCGGGCCGCGCTTCCACGATTTTTGACGCGGTTTTCCTGATCTCGAGGAGGACGCCGACCTTTTTCCACAAGCCACCCTTCTCAATATCGAAATCGACGATCCTCCGGTTCACCTTCAGGTTTTGGCCCTCCACGAGCCCGGCGGCCGAGAGCTCCTGCATGAAACCCTGGTACACTCTTTCGAAGGGCTCGACATTGGTGACCTGCAGGACTTCGATGGTAAAGGTCTTCTGCTGGGCGAAGCCGGCATCCGTCATCAGGAAAACGACCAGAAACAACATCAGACCGATGAAAAGTCTCTTCATGTTCCCTCCCTCTGTAAAGAACTTATCCAATGAAAAGCCACCCTCATCCAAACTTCGGATCTTTCCCTCAGTCATCTCAAAGAGGGTCGGAACCAAGCTGTGCTGCCGGCTCAATCGGTTGCGGACACACAGTGGGGCCGACCCCTGTTATCTCCCGAAACGCGTTTGCCAAGAACGAGATGTACAATAATGGAAATAATGTAAGTTTGTCAATAAATCATACAATATTACATATTATGTGATCCGTCCAATAGCTCAGATTCAAGGAAGAGCCACACAACCTCTGTTGGCCGTGTCTGACAAGACCTGCAGGGATCATGCGGGAGAGAGCGGGGACATTTCAAAAAGGAGGACGAGGGTGCGTGCTCCGGAAGAGTGTTTGAGAACGGGAAATGAGGGAAAGCCCTGAAGTGTCTTCCTGGGTCGCTTCCCGCGGTCCACTGAGCCTGCCTCCGCTTTCACGTTTGATCGGCAAGCATCCACAACCCCGGCGATCAGTGCTTCCCTTCCGGGCCTCTCTCTTGCCTTCCCCTTTTTATGGCGGCCCGGGATATTCTTGCATGGTCATCGGATTCAAATCCTTGATGATCACCGGGGTGGAAAAAGGTCGACTTCTCGACGCCTCCACCGTGAAGAGGGAAGATCGAGCGGCGGACAGGGCCCTTCCCCGTCACCTTCCGGGGAAGAGCCGCCTATTGCCGATCCGCCTATTCCACATCCTTGGCCAGCTGGAGAATCTCCATGGGCAACTCGATCTGAAGCGCCTTCAGCCTGTCGCTATCCACCATGATGGTCAGGTCTTCCTGCCTGAGGATCGGCAGGTCGCCGGGTTTTGCGCCTTCCAGAAGGATCTTTGCCGCCTGCTTGCCCGAGAGGGCGCCGATGAGCGGAAATTCCGCGCCAATATACAGAATGGCTCCGGGCACCTTCATGTGCACAAGGCTGAGGACCGGTACCTTGTTCTTCAGCGAGACATCGGAAAGCTCAAAGCAGGGCTCGTAGTTCCGCAGGCCGTAGTAGGTGTCGAGGGGGACGGCGAAGGCCTGCGCGCCCTGGGCGATCAGCTCGCGTGCGGCCGGCGTGAATTTGTCGTTCTTGCTTATTTCCTTGGTGATGAAGGTGAAGCCCGCCTGGGAACCAACTGCTTTTACCTGCTCCACCTGTGCCATCGCATTGTCGTCGTCCGTATGGACGATGGCGACGGTCTTGATCTCGGGGAATGCGAGCCTGGCTATCTTGAGAGCGTCTGCCATGTCCAGATACAGAGTCGCGCCGGTGAATCCGGGACCTGCAACGGTCAGCGACTTGCAGCCCGCGGCTTCGGGGATGGCTACTGCGGTGAACACGAGCGGGATGCCCGCGGCGACGATCTTGTCCTTGGCATACTTGGTTGCGGGAGTTCCGACGGTCAGCACGAGGTCGGGCCGCGCTTCCACTATCTTGGAGGCGGTGCTCTTTATTTCAAAGAGGACGCCGACCTTTTTCCACAAGCCACCCTTCTCCACATCGAAATCGATGATTCTCCGGTTCACCTTCAGGTTTTGGCCCTCCACGAGCCCGGCGGCCGAGAGCTCCTGCATGAAACCCTGGTATGCATTGTCGAATGGCTCTATCTTTGTGACCTGCAGGACTTCGATGGTAAAGGTCTTTTGCTGGGCGAAGCCGGCATCCGTCATCAGGAAAACGACCAGAAACGACATCAGACCGATGAAAAGTCTCCTCATATCTCCTCCCTCTAAAAATTGATCAACGGTTAGAAGTCCTTGAACCCATCACCGGGCCCCCTGTCCTGACGCCGAACTCAAGAGAGATCAGGTTCAAGCCGCCCCGCCTTCCGAGGAGGGCGCGGCTTCCGAGATATACTTGATACCCGGTCATCCTCATGAAGACAGTCATCGAGAATGGTACGTACCATACTGGATATAAAGCATGTTTGTCAAGAATGCCACTGCTCACAGGATCCATGTCATACAAACGCACGGCCGTCACGTCAGGTGGCGGCTGTGTCTGAGCATCAAGATTCAGCGGCGGAATGTCGAATGGGTGGGGAGACTGTACCGATAGCCGGTAGAGCGGCCGTAAGAGATGCGGGGGACCGGCATACATCACGAAGAAGGTTTGTTCGATGCGTGAGCGGCAGGAGAGAGCAGCATGAAGAGCATTCCCATACGGTATTGCTTCACCTTCAGTGACAGGAGCCAGGAAATCGTCAATCTCGAGCTCCACGCCAGGACACTCGAGCTGATCAACGATCCGCCGGGATATCTGCCGTCCTGGACAACCCTGGGATTTCACCAATGCCCCAATTGCCCCCTAACCCCCGATACAGCCCCGCACTGCCCCCTGGCGGTGCATCTGGTGAATACGGTGAGCAAATTTCAGGGGAAGTTGTCTTTTCATGAGATCCATCTGAACGTCATTACTCCGGAGCGGATCTTCTCGCAGCCGACCACCCTCCAGAATGCGATCAGCTCTCTCATGGGGCTCATCAGCGCAACCTGCGGCTGCCCGATTACCGCTGTGCTGAGGCCCATGGCCCGGTTTCATCTTCCCCTGGCCACCGGTGAAGAAACTACGTACCGCGCAACCTCCATGTATCTTCTCGCGCAGTACTTCATGAAGAAGGGCGGCCATTCTGCGGACCTTGATCTCGCCGGTCTCACCCGAATCTATCAGGATATCCATCTCGTAAACGTCGCCTTCACCGGACGGCTCAAGGACGCCACACAGACGGAGTCCACTCTCGACGCCATGGTCATGCTGGATACATTTGCAAGAGCCCTTCCCGAGCATATCGAAGACTCCCTTGATTCTCTGAGCTATCTCTTCGAGGGAAACATGTGTCCGAAAACTCGCGCCTGACAGGGCGGGGTTTCGCCCCGACCGCTCTATCGCCCGGCGGAAGGCCTCCCTGCTGAAAAGCTCGTTTCGCACCATCGTTCGCAAATCCCTTGACATATGGGAAGTTATCAGTAAAATGATTTATTGGTCGGACCACCGGACCAATGACAGGGGGAAGACATGACAGCATTGATGCTCACGCGACCGCTTCTGCGAAGCAGACTTTCAGGAGAGATTGAGAACATCCTGCTCAAGGGCATTATCAAAGGTCAGCTCGCCGTTGGAGAAAAGCTCCCCACTGAGAGAGAGCTCGCCCGCGATCTCGTGGTCAACCGATCGACAGTCAGGGAAGCGCTCGGAAGGCTCGAGTCTCTCGATCTGGTGGAAATACGCCACGGCGACGGAGTCTATGTGAAGAATTACCTCGAGAGCGGGAATCTCGAGCTCATCAGAGCCATGATCCGTCTGGACGACCGGCAGCGGGACGACATCATCGCGGCGCTGCTGGAGTTCAGGACGATCATCGGTCCCGAGATGGCCTTTCGCGCGGCCGAAAACCGGACGGAGGAGCATCTCGTATCGCTGGAAGAGGTCATCTGGAAAAACGAGGATCTCTCCATCCTGGAAAAGGACATCCGGGTGCATCACATCATCGCTCTGGCAGGGGCCAATGTTCTGTACCTCACCCTGCTCAATTTCTTCAACAAGTTCGTTGTCGAGTACGGATATCTCTATTTCAACGACCAGGAAAACGTGAAGCGCTCACAGCGCTTTCATGAGGAAATCTACCACGCCATCAGGGACAGAAACGCCGGGCTCGCCCGGAAGATCATGAAAGACGTTCTCCTGTACGCCCAGAATGTGGTGGTCGACACATTGCAGATCGGGAAGAAGAGTAACAGGAGGTAAGAGTCATGCAGAGATTTATCGAACATTATCAAGGCAGGACGTACGACGTGGTCGTCATCGGAGGCGGGATCACAGGGGCCTCGGTCGCCTACGATGCCGCGAGCAGGGGGCTCAGGGTGGCGCTGCTCGAAAAGAACGACTTTTCCGGGGCCACGTCAGCAGCCACGTCCAAGCTCATTCACGGCGGCCTGAGATATCTGGCGAACATGGAGTTCTCCCTGGTGAGGGAGTCGCTCAAGGAGCGCAAGATCCTCGAAGACATCGCGCCGAACTTCGTCTACCCGGTTCCCATGCTCATGACCCATTACAAGTCGTCGCTGAAGAACAGCAAATGGTTCATCAAGGCGGGTCTCACCCTGTACGACATACTCTCCTACGACCGCGGAAAAACGTGGGACGAGAGCAAGAAGATACCCCTGCACAAGACCATTTCCACCAAAAAGGCGTTGGAGATGCAGCCGTGCCTGAAGGAGCAGGGACTCACGGGAGCCTCGGTGTTTTACGACTGCATGAGCATTTTCCCGGAGCGCCTGACGCTCGCCTTTATCAAGTCCGCCGTGGCGTTCGGCGCCGAGGTGGCGAATTACGCCAAGGTCGACGGGTTCGTTGTGGACCGCGCAGGAAGGGTCGCGGGAGTGAACGCGATCGATCTCCTGAACGGCGCCCGCCACGAGATCCGCGGTCACATCACCATCAACTGCGGCGGGCCCTGGGCCGACATCATTCTGGGACTGGCGAAAAAAGGCGAGGTGAGCGAGACTCTCAGACGCTCGGAAGGCATCCACATCATCACCGGCAAGAAGATCAACGAGGGCAGTGTGGTGGCGACCATGACGCCCCGGGGCAGGCATTTCTTCCTGATACCCTGGCGAAGGCACACCCTTATCGGCACCACGGACAAGGAATACGTCGGCAGCCCCGATGATTACCGGGTGACCAGGCAGAGCATCGACGAGCTCATTGACGAGGTGAACGCGACCTTCGGAAGCGGGTTCGTGAAGTTCGAGGATGTTCTCCACGCCTATGGAGGCCTGAGGCCCCTGGTTGAGGAACAGACCGAAGGCACGTACGAATCCTCACGGAAGTACGAGATCTACGACAATGCTTCCGACGGGCTCCAGGGCCTCATCACGGTCGAGGGGGGCAAGTATACCACGAGCCGTAACCTTGCCGAGAAGGTCATGGACCTGGTTAGGGAAAAAACGGAGATGCCCATGGGGCCGACCATCACCGACCGCCGCTATCTCTTCGGCTGCGGCATCCGTGATGTCCCCGCATTCATCGAATCGCTCCGGAAGAGGTATCCCGGGTTCGGGCGGGATACGATCGAGTACCTGGGGAGGCACTACGGCACGGAGTTCGAGCAGGTCCTGCATATTGCCGAGCAGGACGGGGAATATACCGAGGTCGTGAGCGATGACGGCGAGATTCTGGCCGAGGCGGTGTTCGCGGTCAGGCACGAGATGGCCAGGCGCCTGAGCGATATCGTGCTCAGGAGGACGGGTATCGCGACCTTGGGCAACCCGGGGGAGGAGATTATGAGAAAAGTCGCGGCAATAGCCGCTCGCGAGCTGAACTGGGATGACAGGAAGACCGAGGAAGAGTATCGGAGCATGATGGAATTGCTGAAAATTCCCGGCAGAGAAGCGTGATACGGGAAACCTGAATGTTCCCGTGATATGAGAGGGAGGTCGTCATGTTAAGGAAGAAGAAGTTCAGGCCTGACTGGACGGAAACCGCACCCGAAGCTGGCACGATCAGATCCATTGTCAAGTACGGCAGTCCCTGCGCATTCAAGCATCCGAGCGATGGATGGGTTTCCATGATGATGGAGGAGTTCGGCATGACGGCCGCCGACTTCAGCCGGAAACAGGACGAGGGAAGGCAGAAGGCCGTGCTCGACAGACCGGTGAGCCTGGATGCGCGGCATGTCGAGCGTCTGAAGGATATTGCGGGGGAGCACAACGTCGTCACCGACGACTACAGCAGGATCAGATACGCATACGGCAAGACCACCGAAGAGCTTATGGAGCTCCGCACGGGGATCATCAAAGAAGCCGCGGACGTGGTCGTCCATCCCAGAGACAAAGCGGACGTGGCCCGGATCGTGGCCTACTGCAACGAGCACGTGATCCCCGTCACGGTGTTCGCGGCGGGGTCGTCGGTGAACTTCGGAGTGCGGCCTGCGCGTGGAGGCGTTACCCTGGTGCTCGGCACCCATATGAATAAGCTGCTGGAGATCAACGAGACCAACCAGACCGCCCGCGTCCAGCCCGGCATGTTCGGCCCCGCCTACGAAGACGCTCTCAATAACGCTCCGGAGCGCTTCGGAACGTCAAGGCGCTACACCTGCGGGCATTTCCCGCAGTCCTTCGAATATTCCACGGTGGGAGGCTGGGTGGTGACCCTGGGCTCGGGCCAGGCCTCCACCTATTACGGCGATGCGTGCGACATCGTCGTCAGCCAGGAGTACGTCACCCCGGCCGGAACCTTCAGGACCAGGGAATTCCCTGCCGAGGCCACCGGCCCCAAGGTGCACGATATCATGAAAGGCTCCGAAGGCGCCTTCGGGATTCTCGTCGAGGTGACCATGAAGATCTTCCGCTTCATGCCCGAGAACCGGAAATACTTCAGCTTCATGTTCTCTTCCTGGGAGGCTGCGGTGGACGCCAGCAGGGAGATCATGCAGGGCGAGTTCGGTAGGCCTGCGGTCTACAGGATCTCAGACCCTGAGGAGACCGATCGCGGGCTCAAGCTCTACGGTATACCCTCCTTCGTGGACGCGTTCCTGGTCAGGAGAGGCTACAGGCCCATGGAGCGGTGTCTGTGCCTGGGCACCGTGGAGGGGGACGGCGACTACACCCGTCTCGTTCTGAAAAAGATCCGGAAGATCTGCAAGGATCACGGCGCCATGTGCCTCACCGGCTACGCGTCCAGGAAGTGGGAGAAGACGCGCTTCACCGAGCCGTACATGCGCGAGGACCTGCAGGATTTCGGCATCCAGATCGACACGCTGGAAGCGAGCGTGACCTGGGACAACATCCATGCGGTCCACCAGGGGGTGAGGGCGTATATCAAGAGCAGGCCCCGGACTATGTGCATGACCCATGCATCTCACTTCTATCCCCAGGGCACGAACCTGTACTTCATATTTATCATGAAGACCTCGGATGTGGACGAGTTCCGGACGTTCCAGCGCGGTGTCATCGAGGCCATCGTAAAGAGCGGGGGCTCTCTGAGCCATCATCATGGGATCGGAAGAATGATGGCGCCTTACCTGGAAGGGTATCTGGGCAAAGAGCAGATGGAGGTGCTCAAGTCACTGAAGCGCCACTTCGACCCCAACAACATCATGAACCCGGGCGGGCAGCTGGGGCTCGATAAGGCCTGAGACGGGCCGCGGTCCCGCCGGTTTGAGACCGGTCAGGCGCCTGTTCCCGTGCGGCCGCCGTTCCTGAGAGCCTTGAGCTTCCTCACAGCGCCGTCTTTCTGAGCGCCCCGAAGATCATATAGACGCCCATGAATATGATGAATGCCCCGAATGCGATGCGGAGCGATGTCGAAGAAACCCTGTTCGCGAAGTAGGAGCTGATCCAGGCACCGAGGAAGAGACCTGCTGCCACGATAATCGCGGATCTCAGGTCTACGTTGCCGTGCCGGTAGTACTCGATCACGGCGGCCAGCCCCACCGGCGGAAGGAGGATCGCCAGGCTGGTCCCGATCGCAGTGTGCAGGGAAAATCCGAGGACATACACCAGGGCGGGGACGATGATCACTCCTCCGCCGATGCCGAACAGCCCGGCGGCTCCGCCGGCAGCGAGGCCGATGAAAAGCAGCAGCACGATATCAATGTGATGGGCCATGGGACGCCTCCTTTTTTTTCATCTGAATGTACAGCGGGATCAAAATCGTGATCGCTGTGAGTGGCAGAACGAAGAGCAGAACGACGTTCGTCAGGAAGGGCAGGGACTTGTAATGTGCGGCCGCCAGGACAAGGTAGACGGTGTAGAGAACGTAGTAGGCGATAAAGATCAGACCTTCACCCCGTGATATGCGGAACCCGGTGAAGAAGACGGGCGCGCACGCGACTGCAACCGCAATCATCACCGGTATGTCGAACCTCAGGGCGGCCGAAGATACCCGGACCCCGTCGGGGCCTGCGAGGGCGCTGAGTCCCAGGACGCAGAGGATATTGAATATGTTGCTCCCCACCACATTGCCCACAGCGATGTCGCGCTCTCCCTTCACGCTCGCCATAACAGAGGTCGCTGCCTCCGGCAGGGAAGTGCCGGCCGCCACGATGGTCAGCCCGATAACCAGCTCGCTCACGCCGAAGCTCTTCGCCGCCGCAGTCGCACCGTCCACCAGCCAGCGGGAGCCGATTACCAGCATCCCCAGGCCGGAGACGATGAATATCAGGCTCAGGA
>Ga0116159_1002147_pt1 | contig 19746 bp, 17 predicted proteins | sample AD_JPNAS1_MetaG_FD_89878 | JGI IMG/M metagenome (GOLD analysis project Ga0116159, IMG submission 89878) | Active sludge microbial communities of municipal wastewater-treating anaerobic digesters from Japan - AD_JPNAS1_MetaG | ecosystem: Engineered > Bioreactor > Anaerobic > Digestate | place...
AGCGCATCAAAAACACCAAGAGCAACGCGGAGTTTCTGGTGAGCATCAAGGAGCAGTGATCACGGCATCGGGATCGCTTCTCCGTCCCCGTACACATTGACTTGCGACCCGCGACGTTCGACCCGCGACACTTGGGCTGTTTGGCAGGACGACGGATCCGCCGTTACGGGCGGGGACGCCCGACTTCAGGCCAACGCGGGCAGAGCCCGCAAAGCGGCACAAAACCTAAAAAAACCTTCGTGCTTTTGTGGGGTTAAGAACTGCGCGGAGGGACGGGTTTTATTTGCGCATTCCCATCCCGATGCGGACATGTTATATTAAACGTCTTTTCCAAACGGGTGCAGACGAAAGGTTTCCGGATGAAAGTCGAATCCAAAAGTGTCGGTCCGTGTCAGGTCAAAGTCTTCGTGAAAGCCGAGGCCGAGGAGACGCGGGGCGAATATGAGAAGGTGCTGAAGCTTTTCATGAAAGAGGGGCGGGTTCCTGGTTTTCGCCAGGGCAAGGTGCCGCGCGAGGTCATCAAGCGCTCATTCCACAATGAGATTCAGGAGGAGGTTCGCTCGCGGCTCTTTCGGTCCTTGTACAAGCCTGCGCTGGAGCAGAAGAAAATCGCGTTTGTGGCGCTGCGGGATGTGGGGGACATGCTGTTTTCTCCTGAGACGGGTATCAGCTTTTCCATGACCGTGGATGTGAAACCGGAATTCGAGTTGCCGAGGTATAAAAAAATCCCGGTCGTTTTTGAAGAGCCCGTGGTCACCGAAGAGCAGGTGGACGGCCAGATACAGCAGTTGCGTGAAGCCTTCGCCCAGTTCAAGGAGGCGGGTGCGGACGATGAGATCCGCGACGGCGACATGGTGCGCATCGATTTCGCCGGCACGGTGGACGGGCAATCGCTCGCTGAGCTGGACCCGGCCGCGAAGGCGCTCGCCGGCGAGTCGGGACAGTGGGTGCTGGTTCAGGAGGGCCGGTTTCTGCCGGAGATTCTGCAGGCGCTGCGGGGGTTGAAACAGGGCGCGGAGACCACGGCGCAGGTGACGTTCGGTGCCGATCACCCGATCACGGCACTGCAGGGCAAGACCGCGACGTATTCGGTGACGGTCCGCGAGATCCGCGCGCGCTCTCTGCCCGCGGATGAGGAACTGTGCGGACGGTTGAAGGTTGCGTCCATCGACGAAATGCGCACGCAGACCCGCGAGGGCATGATGGAGGCGGCGCGTAAGTCCGAGCGGATACGCCGCGAGCAGACGGTCATCGACTTTCTGTTGAAACAGGCGGATTTCGATTTGCCGGAATCCGAGGAGGCGGAGGAGATCAACACCATACTCGACCAGATGATGGGCGAGGCGCAGAGTCGCGGCCTGACACGCGAGGATCTGGAGAAGAGCCGCGGGCAGATCATCGAGAACGCGACAACAACGGCGCGGCGGCAGTTGCGGCTGCGCTACATTCTGGCGCGCATCGCGGAGAAAGAGGCGCTCACGCTCAGTCCGGAGGAGATCGACAGCCGAATCGCCGAATTCGCGAACGCATCCCGCTCCACCCCCGCGCAGTTCCGTGCGCAGGTGGAAAAAAACGGACGGATGGATGCGCTGCGCGAACACATGCTCAACTTGAAAACCATCCAGTTCCTGCTTGATCAGGCGAAAGGGTGAGGAGGACGAAACATGGAGTCACCGCAAGCGAATATGCTGATCCCGATCGTGGTTGAACAGACCGGACGGGGCGAGCGCGCATACGACATCTACTCGCGGCTGTTGCAGGACCGCATTATTTTCATCGGCACCGCCATCACGGACGAGGTCAGCAATGTGATCATCGCGCAATTGCTCTTCCTCCAGGCACAGGATGCCACCAAGGAGATTTCGGTGTACATCAACTCCCCCGGCGGCTCGGTCACCGCGGGTCTGGCGATCTACGATACCATGCAGTTCATCAGCTGTGATGTCGCCACGTACTGTGTGGGCCAGGCGGCGAGTATGGGCGCGGTGCTGCTGGCTGCGGGCAGCAAGGGCAAGCGCTTCTCCCTGCCCAACGCGCGCATCATGATTCACCAGCCTTGGGGCGGCGCGGAGGGCAAGGCCACCGACATCAGTATCGCGGCGAAGGAGATCCTGCGCCTGAAAGACCGGCTCAACGAGATTCTCGCCCATCATACCGGCAAGAGCGTCGACGTGCTGTCGAACGATACCGAACGCGACTATTTCATGTCTGCCGACGAGGCCAAGACGTACGGACTCGTGGACGATGTGCTGACCCAATCTCTTGCGGAGAAATGATCCATGGCGAAGCGGCCCCCGAAAAAAGCGATGCTCACCTGTTCCTTCTGCGGGAGGGGGGATCGTGCCGATGCGGTGGTCATCCCCGGCCCCGACGTGAACATCTGCAGCGACTGCGTCGACATCTGCACGCGGATCCTTGCGGAAAACAACGCGACCCCCGCATCGTCTGCCGCGTTGCCCGTGCTCCACGTCCCGCCGCCCGGCGAGATCAAGACGTTTCTCGATCAGTACATCGTCGGCCACGACCGCACCAAAAAAATACTCGCGGTCGCGGTTCACAACCACTACAAGCGCCTCAATCAGCCGCTCACGAAAAAGGACGCCTTCGCGGATGTGGAGATCGAGAAGAGCAACATCCTGCTGATCGGACCCACGGGGTGCGGCAAGACGCTTTTCGCCCGCTCGCTCGCCCGGATGTTGGATGTGCCGTTCGCGATCGCTGACGCCACGACCCTTACCGAGGCCGGATACGTGGGCGAGGATGTGGAGAACATCCTGCTCTACCTGTTGCAGGCGGCGGACATGAATGTGGCCAGGGCCGAACGCGGCATCGTGTACATTGATGAGATCGACAAAATCGCGCGCAAGACCGAGAACGTCTCCATCACGCGGGACGTGTCCGGCGAGGGTGTGCAACAGGCGCTGCTCAAGATCATCGAGGGCACGGTTTCGCGCGTACCGCCGCAGGGCGGACGTAAGCATCCGCAGCAGGAGTACATCTCGATCAACACGCGCAACATCCTCTTTATCTGCGGCGGTGCCTTTGTGGGGTTGGATACGATCGTGCGGCAGCGCGAGGGACGCCAAACGATCGGATACGGGGAGCCGAAGCGCAAAGGGCGCGACGCTCAGTCCCGCGACGGGCATCCGGTGCCGCTCGCCGTGCAACCGGAAGACCTGATCCGCTTCGGGCTCATTCCCGAATTCGTGGGCCGTTTGCCGGTGCTGACCACCATGAGCGAGATGACCGAGGACGATCTGGTGCGCATCCTGACCGAACCGCGGAACTGTCTGGTGCGGCAGTATCAGAAACTGCTCGACATGGGCGGGGTGAAGCTCGACTTCGATGAGGACGCGCTGCGCGAAATAGCTGCGCTGGCTATGAAGCGTAAAACCGGAGCACGCGGACTCCGGGCCGTGATGGAAGAGTTCATGATGGAGATCATGTACGATGCGCCCGGCAATCCGAAACTCAAGGCCATCCGCGTCACGGCGGAGATGATTCGCTCCCGGTTCGGAAATGCCGCGTAGTCGGTCTCCCTCCCGAGGCGTCCGTGCGGCACGGACTTGCGGCGGTTTGCGGGGAAACCGCCCTACCATGCGGGGTGGGGACGTATCCCCGAGGCGTCCGTATGGTGGATCCGCATCTGCGAAATCCGTATCATCTGTGGATAAAAAACCGATGCGTCGGCCCTTGCTCACGTATGCAGCGCGGGTGAGGGATGCGCGAGCACCGTCTGCGGGTCGCGCCCGCGGATCGTGACGGCAATCGGCAGCGCGGGGCACTGGCTCTCGCACGCGCCGCACCCGCGGCATTTGTCCGCATCCACGATCGGGCACATGACGCCGTTGCGCTCGACCTCACGGATCGCCTGATAGGGGCAGAACTCCTGGCAGACCACGCAGTACTCGCCTTTCTTCCAGGCGATGCACTTGTTCCGGCAGATGTGGGCGAGTCCGATAGCGGTCTGTTGCTTCCGCGCGACCGTCAACGGGCGCAGTGCGCCGGTGGGGCAGGCTTGTGTGCAGGCGGTACACTCTTGGAAGCAGAACTGCTCCTGCTGCGGATTGAGGTTGCGAAAAGCCAGCACCGGCGTGAACAGACCGTCTGGACCGGTTGTTCCCAGATCCGGCAGAATCAGGCCGTAGGGACAGGCTGTCATGCAGTTGCCGCAACGGGCGCAGAGCGCGTTAAAGGCCTGCTGGACCGCACCCGGCGGCCGGATCGGGAGACCCGCCCCTGAGCCGCGCCCCATGCGCCGTCTCTGCCCTGCCTCCCCCTCTCCCGGACCGTGGCCGTGGCGGCCGCCGCAAGAATGCGTTCCGCCGCAGTCCGTGTCGGTGGTAACACGACGCGGAGCGTACGCACGGTAGAGCGAGCCGGAGACGCCTCCGAGCGCGAATCCGAGAAAAACGCGGCGTCCGGTCCGGGCGTGCGTCAGAAGCGGAGGGATTTCGTCCCCCTCCTTCGCGCACCGGGCTGAACGGAGGCTTTTACCAAGTTGCGACAGCCACTCCTGCAAGCCCCCCAGCGGGCAAAGCCGATGGCACCAGAGGTTCGGCACGATCAGACTGGCCAGCAGGATCAGGATGAACCCGCTGGCGGTGGCGGCCGAAAGCCAGGTCAACGGTTGTCGCGCTGCCGCGAAGAATCCGTTGAACACACTCAACGGATCGGTCCAGATCAGCACCGGCCATCCCGCTGCGGCGCTGCCGAGGATCAGAAGCGCCAGACCCTTGCCGACAAACGGGATCTTGCGGATCCAACCGGTGTTGCGGCGGTTGATACGGCTGACTGTCTCGGCGGCGAAGCCCATGGGGCAGAGTCGCCAGCAGAAGAAGCGTCCCGCGAAAAGCGGCAGGATCAGCAGCGGCAGTCCGAGGAGCGTGAGCACGCCTGCGGCGCGGGCCGCGAGGGCGCCGCCCAGACTGAGCAGGGGGCTTAGGCCCGGCAGCAGCACACTCCCGCGCCGCCACGCTTCCGGCATGAGTCCGGCTGCCGCAAGGGCGCACAAAACGAACAACACAAGACGAAGGAGATTACGGCGCGTGAACATGTCGTGTCTCGCTACGCCTCCACCCGTTCCACCCGGATTTTGGCGAGATCGCCGCACCCGATCCCCATCTCATGCGCGATGCGGACATGCGGCACATCGAACGGCGTTTTTTTGAACAGCGTGACGGCGTAGGCGTCGGCTGCCACCGGATCGGTGCTCAGAATGATCTCGTACGGATGGGCCAGTTCCCCGGGTCCCTGCGGGCCTTTGGTGAGCATAATGCGGGTAGCGTCGATCACCACCAGCTTTGCGCGCAGAAAGGTGTTGATGTCGGCGATGCACTGGTGCAGGCCATCGCGGTGCCACGCGCGCCGGTCCTCGTTCGAGACCGAGCCCATCCAGTTTTTCATCGAGAGGGTGAGCGTCGCACCGCTGTGGTGTTTGGCCACCGGCATGTTGATCAGACAGTCGCAGTTCAGAATGTCCTTGGGGACAAAGGCGCGCTTCACGATCTTTCCCTTTGGGATCTCGGCTTCCCCGTAATCCTGTTTGGCGGGGCGGTAGAGTCGACCCCGTGTACCTTCCAGCGCGGCGGCGATACCACTGGCCTGAAATGTGGCTTTCTCGGGATGACAGGTGTTCTCGGGCAGGGATACGGTTGCGGCGCCCTGTTTTTCGGCAGCCAGCACACAGGCCCGGACAAGGTCGGGATGGGTGTTGCCGCCCTGTTCCGGCTTCGAGTTCCATGCCACGTTGGGTTTGATCACCACGTCCATGCCGGTCCGGATAAACGCTTGCCAGCCGCCCAGTTTCGCGATGCCCGCCTCGAGCATCTTCGGGATATCCGTGCCATGGACCACAATCACGGTGGCGGCAGGAGATGCGGCGTCTGCAGCCGCAAGCGGTGTTTGCACCAGCGCGGTACCGGCGGCGGTCACTCCGGTTTTCAAGAAAGAGCGGCGTTTTACGGGTTTCATATGGGTTCCCTCTTGCAGTCTCACAGCCTTACAGCCTTTTGGGTTGCGGGCGCCGCCCGCGTTGGTTTGTATGGAGCCAAGATACCACATTTGGGAAATCAGGCGCGATCTTTTTTCGTGACCGTACTGCCGATTTAGGCATATCCCCGTTTCTCTGGCCGTTAAGCCTATAAACGGCAGGTGGACGTGCGAATTTTGGGTAAAGGCTTGTAAACATTCGAACCATGAAACATGAAATCGGGAATGGGGCAAGCGTCTGCTTGCCCGGACGGGCAGGGAGTCGGGAGCGCGGGCGCCCTCGCCCGCAACTCGGTTCCGGGTTTCGGGGGTTCGGTCAGATCGGTATTTTACGCATTGATCCGGGCTGATCCATCACGAAACGGGGCAACGCTAAACCGCCCAGACGCACGGCCAGGGCGCGTTCAATCTGCCGTGCGGTCCGCAACGGCACGCGGAACGGGGCGAGCCCCGCAACCGGATCGCAGAGAAAAACGTAATACGGCCGCACGCGGATGCGCTGCAGGCCCGCGCAGAGGTCGAACAACGCCTGCACGGAATCGTTGACGCCCTTCAGCAGCACGCTCTGGTTTGATACCGGGATGCCCGCATCCACCAGACGCGCGCAGGCCTCTTCGGCTTCCGGGGTGATCTCGCGCACATGGTTGAATTGCGTGTTGACCCACACCTTACGGAACGCACCCAAGCGGCGCGCCAGATTGGGGGTGATCCGCATCGGCAGGGTCACCGGCACACGCGTGCCGATCCGCACCGCATCGATCTGCGGCAGTGCGGCGAAGGCACGCACCAGCCGCGCCACCCGCGTATCCGGGAGCAGCAGCGGATCACCGCCGGAAAGCAGCACCTCACGCACGCGGGGATGCGCCCGTACCCAGACTACGGCCGCCGCAAGTTCCGCGTCGGTGCGCATGACCGACGCGCGTCCGAGAAGTCCTTTGCGCGTGCAGTGGCGGCAGGCCAGCGCGCATCGGTCATGCGCCATCACCAGTACGCGGTCGGGGAAACGCTGTTTGAGACCGGGACAGCACGCCACCCGCCGCCCCTGCTCGCCGAACGGGTCGGGGGTCATGCCCGGCTCGCGGAACAGTTCCGCGGCTGAGGGGAGGGCCATACGGTTCAGCGGATCCTGCGGCTCGCCGGGGGTGAGTTGCGCGAGCGCGTAGGGGGTCAAAAACACCGGATAGCGGCGGTGTACCCGTTCCGCCGTATCGGGATCCACTCCGTACGCGCGCAACAGCGGGGAGGTTCCGGTGACCGCATGCCGCAGTTGCCAGCGCCAGTCCTGCCAAGACATTGGGCGTTGAGGGCTCACGGGTCAGAACGCGATGTGGGTATCCGGAAGGGCCGCGCTGATGCGGGCCCGCTCCTCATCCGGCAGCGGACAGCGCACCAGCGAGAGGACTTGCAGGCGTTTCCACCCGCTGAGGTTTGCGGGCAACGCGCCGAGCGGACAGCCGTCGAGATCGAGTTGACGCAGTTTCGGCAGAGCCGTGAGCCAGTCCGGCAGGGTTTTGATCGGGTTCTGACTGAGGCAGAGATCCTCAAGCAGCGGCAGATCCTTCAGGCAAGCCGGTACGTGGTCGAACCGGTTTCCCCGCAGGTAAAGGCGTTGCAGCCGTTTGAGGTTCGCGCAAGACAGCGGCAGGGAGGTCAGCGCGTTCTGGTTGAGACGCAACCAGCGCAACTCGGACAGCGCCCCCAGTTCATTCGGAAGCGAAGACAGCGGATTCCGGTCCAGATTGAGATAGCTCAGTTTGCTCAGCCCGCCGATTGCCGGGGGCAGGGCGGTTAGGGCATTGTCCGCGAGATAGAGGTGCTCCAGTTCCTTCAGACCGCACACCTCAGGCGGCACGGCTTTGCTTCCCAGAGCCGAGAGGTCCAGCCGTTTCAGGGCTTTCAGATCCGACAGAACCCCGAATTCGGTAAGACCCTTGGCCCCGCGCAGCCAAAGCACGGAAAGTTTCGGCATCGCGGCCAACTCGCGGGGCAGCGCCGAGATTTCTTGGCCCGCAAGGTTCAGGCATTCGATCTCCGCCCGTTTTTGCGCGGCCTCCTCCAGACTCGAGGCGGTGACGGGGCGGGGCGGTGCCTCACGGTGCTTGAAGCAACCCGCGCAACACAACCCTACGGCCATCGCTGTCAGTACGATCCGATTCTTCATACGCGTTTCCAGTCCTTGTTAATGAGAACCAGCATACACGAAACGCCCGGTGGTTGGGGAGGTTTTTTTGGTGGCCTTATTCGCTTGTTGGCTCGACAACGGTACCATCCATCAGAACGATAACACTGAAGAACGAATTTGCTTTGATGCCATCCACCTGAACGGTTCCATTCACGGAAACAGAGTAATACCATTTATTCTTTATTTCCGAGTCCCATATTTTGCCTAGACTAATGGAGACAATATCCCATTCGGTGAATTTTGTGGTGCGCTTTTTTAGCCATTCTGTTGCTTTTCCTGCCGCTTTCTCAACTGGCAGGGGCAAAGAAACGTCAGGCTTCCATTCAGGGGTCTGCGCAAGCCGTTCTTGTGTAATATACCAGTAAGTTGACTTGCCGTTCACGTCACGATGTTCGGTTATCATCACACGCGCATCAGCTTTGACAACCATCGCACAACCAAGTGCCAAGCTAAAAAACGTCAAACAGAGTCTCATTGCCCATCCTCCTTGTTACCAAGATCAACCCGCACATTCCCATCAGCAGCAAGTTCACCGAAAGGGTACGCTTCTTTTGGGGGCAGCGCAAGGGTTTTTGGGGAACGCCAGGGGGGATTCCTGATTTTCATGAAGGTTCATATGTTTCAGGGTTTCTGGTTTCTGGTTTCAGGTTTCATCCAAATCGGGATCGGTATCGGTATCGGGATCGGGATCGATCATTTCACCACGAACACACGGGATGGCACTGCTCGGGTTTTTTTGGAACGCCAGGGGGAATTCCTGATTTTCATGAAGTTTCATGTGTTTCAGGGTTCCATCCAAACCGGGATCGGGGTCGGGATAACGCGTGTGCACATGCGCGCAGGCCTCAATCGTGTTTCAATGGGGGCGCGGCTTGACAGGTTCGGGGAGGAGTTCGTAAACTGAACCGCACGGATAGGGTCGCCATCGCGGAGTGCGTTCAGTGGCACTGCATTGTTGGGCGGGAAGCAAGGCAGCGAGAACAGAGGGGATTGCGCGTGAAGTATGAGGATTTGACATTCAAGGTGCCAAAGCAATGCGATGACTATGACGAATGCTCAACCTTCGTTACCGAATCCATTGAGACGATTATCCAGACTGCGATTGATGCAGGTAGAAACAAGATTGTAATCAATGCCCACGCAGACGCGAAGCAACATCCGATTAGCCCCGGCGCCCGCATGAAACGGTGAAGCCCCACAACATACGGTCATTGGAGAGCCTTGCTCTACATTGGGTATTCATGAGCTGACAATGCGCATTTCTAACGACAACGATCTGGCTGAGGCATGCCGCAAGTTACGTTGCGCAGACAAGCGGCTTGCTGAAATTATCAACCACGTCGGGCCGTGCACGCTGAAGCCGCATACACCGGATTTTCATTTTCTGGCTGATGCGATTATCGGTCAGCAAATCGCCACGAAAGCTGCCGCCACGATTTCAGCCCGATTCAAGCAGCTTTTCAAAGGAAACAAACCCACGGCAAAGGGCTTTCTCAACATACCAAAAGAAGAAGTGCTTTCGGCTGGCGTGTCCGGGCAAAAATATGGCTACATTCTTGACCTTGCCCAACGTATAAACAGCCGGAAGCTGCGTTTGGCCTCGCTCTCTAAGATGAGCGATTCCGGAGTACGCGAAAAATTGACGGAGGTGAAGGGCATCGGGGTCTGGACCGCTGACATGTTTCTTCTTTTTGGCCTCGGCAGGCTGGACGTCTTTCCTTTGCACGACTTCGCCCTAAGGCAGGCAATGGCTAGAGTCTATGATGTGCCAGCCGATGATCATGGGGCTTTGTTGCGCATAGCCAACCGCTGGGCTCCTTATCGCAGTGTGGGAACGTGGTATATGTATCGAAGTAAAAATGCCCAACAAGGTTCACAGCGTAGCGGCACACGCTCACGTGCACGAGGACGCGAATGAGGTTCGATATAAATTCAGGAGGCCGTGTTTCGAGGACAAGGAGGAGCTAAAAGATCGTAGTTCCGGGAACAGCGTTTATGGTAAAATAATCGTACCTCAAGCCGCATGGAACGACTGGCGAGGCATCTTGGGAGCGGGGTGCATGTATAGGAGAAATCGTATGCGTGAACGGATGCGCTGTTTGATTTTAGTTTGCCTAAACGGGTTGTGTCTGTGGGCGGCAGCCGGTTTGCTGGAGCAACAGGAGTTGACGGGGCTGGATGAAATCGTTTTTGTCAAGCGGCACACGTACAACGCCAATCACTACTATACGGAATTCATCAACAGCACATGGATGCCGGGCGGTAATATCTGTGTGTTGAATCTTAAAACCGGCGCGGTGCGCGAACTGCTGCCGCAGATGACGGGCGGCGTGTTCGGCCGGTTTGATCTTTCGTTTGACGCGCGGCGTGTGGTTTTCGACTGGAAGCCCGGGCCGCAGGAAGGCTGCCGCATTTTTGAGGTCAACATTGACGGCACGGGATTGCGGCAGTTGACGTTTCCTCAGGACGACGAGGCAGAGCTTTCAGCGGCTTACCGCAAGAGTCCCAAGTATCATCACGGCACAGACGATATGCACCCGTGCTACCTGCCGGATGGCGGGATCGCTTTTGTCTCGACCCGTTGTCAATACGGCATTCTGTGCGATCCGGCCGATGAGTTCACCACAACGGTGATGTTCCGCATGGATGGCGACGGCAAGAACATGCGGCAGCTTTCCAACAGTTCTGTCAGCGAGGCGTGTCCGGTGATGCTGGAGGACGGGCGGCTGATGTACACCCGGTGGGAATATGTCGACAAGGGCGCGGTGGCGGTGAAATGTTTGTGGGCGATGCGTCCGGACGGCACGGCCTCGCAGGAGATCTACGGCAACGACATCGCGGTGCCGACAACCATGCTTTACGGCAGGCCGATCCCGGGTATGGCGGATGCCTTCGTGTTTCTCGGTACTCCGCATTACCCGCACAACGGGTTCGGCACAGTGGTCAGACTGGATATGTCAAAGCCGATCCGCACGGAGTTGCCCATGACTTATATCACGGCTGACGTGGATATCAAAACCGAGGGCGGGTTTCATTTCCGGGACAGCGCTGGCGGGTGGCAGCGAGATCCGGAGGGCAAGGGGCGGCTCTTTAAAGACCCGTATCCGTTGTCTGCCGCGCTCTATCTGGTCTCGCACAAGCCAGCGGGCGAAGTGTGGCGGTCACCGGCAGGGTATGGCCTTTATGTTTTGAACGAGGCGGGAGAAGTCGCGGAGATCTACCGCGATCCCGCGATATCCTGTTTCCTGCCTTATCCTTTGCGGGCGCGAAGTGTGCCGCCGGTTGTGCATTCGCCTGTGAACAGCGCATTGGCTGCGGCGGGGGAGGCTGTCTGTCTGGTGCAGGATGTATACCACGGGCTTACGGGAGTGCCGCGCGGCGCGGTCAGGTGGCTGCGCGTGCTGGAACAGGTGCCCCGGCCGTGGGCGGCGCAGATGGCGGACAACAGTGACGAGTATGACCAGCAGCACATCGTGATCAGCAAGGACACGCATCTGGGGCTCAAGGTGCAGTGGGGCGTTGTGCCGGTTGATCCGGACGGCTCGGCACATTTCAAGGTGCCGGCTGGGCGTAATCTGTTTTTCCAGGCGCTGGATGCCGACTATCTGATGTTGCAGACAGAACGGACGTATGTGAACTACATGCCGGGCGAGGTGCGTTCCTGTATCGGTTGCCATGAAACGCCGCAAAGCGCGGCGGATTACCAGCGTAAAGACAGGCGGCGCAGGGCGCGGCCGAGCGCGTTCGGGCGGGCGCCGGATGTGCCGGGCCCGCAGCCCAACGAAGAGCGCGGTCAACGTACGCTGGATTACATGACGGACGTTCAGCCGCTGTTTGACCGGCACTGCATATCCTGTCACGGCGAAAGCGCGGGGGAGCCGGGAAAGCTGGATTTGCGCGGCAAGCTGACACGCAAATTCTGCGTCTCATACGAGGCACTGGTTCCGGAGAGGCGCAAAGGCTCTTTTTACCGCGGTTTACTTGGCACGGTTATCGGCGAGAATCATCCCAAGACCGGCAATGTCGATTACTTGCCGCCGGGCACGCTGGGGGCGCGCACCAGTGTTTTGGCGGCGATGCTGGGACGGGGTAAGATTGTGCTGGCGGATACGGCAAACCAGGCGCGGGCGGCCTCTCTGGCGCAGTCGCATGTCAAAGCATTGGCACGGTTGACCCCCGAGGAGTTTTTGCGGCTGGCCAATTGGATCGACACCAACTGTCAGTATTACGGCTCTTATTGGGGGCGGCGTGACCTGAAACATAAAGATTCGCCGTTTTTCCGTCCGTCAGCGACGTTTGAGCAGGCGATCAGCCGCGAGTTTCCATGGCCGGGGGGGATGCGGTGATGGCTATTGACGGAAAAGCGCTCGCGCTGGCGTGCTTCAAGGCCGGTGTCGCGGGCGTCGCCCCGGATCGGCTGGTGCGCGATCACGTCAGATCTGATGAGCGGACGCTGACGATCTGCGGGCAGGAGTTCGATCCAAGCCGCATCGAGCGGATTTTCGTGGTCGGCGCGGGGAAGGCGTCTGGACTCATGGCGTTGGCGCTGGAGGAGATACTGGGTGACCGAGTGATTGGCGGTGCGGTTGTCGTCAAGCATGGCCATGCGGTGCCTTGCCGAAAAATCAGGATCATGGAGGCGGCGCATCCTTATCCGGATCAGGCGGGCGTTGACGCCACGCAAAAGATCATGCGGTTTTGCGAGGAGGCCCGCGAGGGAGACCTCATGCTGTGCGTTTGGTCGGGCGGCGGTTCCGCGCTGCTGGCCGACGCGCCGGAGGAGTGCTCGGTGGAGGAGGTGGCGCGCCTGTCGGAGGTCTTGGTGACGTCCGGGGCCGACATCGGCGAGATCAACGCGGTCCGCAAGCATCTCAGCCGGGTGAAGGGTGGACAGTTGGCGCGGCTCGCCTGGCCCGCGCGGGTGGTGAGCCTGATTCTTTCGGATGTGGTCGGTGATCCTTTGGATGTCATCGCTTCGGGCCCGACCGTGGCAGACCCCACAACGTTCGGGGAAGCGTTGGCTGTTCTCCGGAAATACCGGATCGAGGCGCAAACGCCCCCACAGCTTCTGCAGGTGTTGAACAACGGCGCGGCAGGCCTTCTGCCCGAAACGCCGAAAGCGGATGATCCCGCGCTGGCACGAACGGTGAACTCAATCATCGGCAACAACCGGATTGCGCTGGAACATGTCGCTCAATATGCGCAGAGTCGGGGGCTGTCGGTGAGGATCGTGACGGACCGCCTCGAAGGGGCGACTGCGGAGGCGGCCGCAACGATCGTGCGGGCCGCGTGCGAGGCGCAGTCCGACACGAGCCTCGCCAAGCCCGCCTGTCTGCTGTTCGGTGGCGAAACCACGTTGCGGGTCATGGGTTGCGGAACGGGTGGCCGTAACCAGCATCTCGCGCTTCAGGCCGCACGGCTGCTGCGCGGGCGCAAGGGGATCACTCTGCTGGCTGGCGGTTCGGACGGTACGGATGGGCCGACGGAAATGGCGGGCGCGGTGGTGGACGGGGAAACGTGCGTTGCGGCCGAACGGGCCAATGTGGATGCGGCGGCGTATCTGCGCGCCTTTGATTCGTACGCGTTCTTCAAAAAAATCGGTGGTCATGTGTTCACCGGCCCGACGCGGACCAACGTCATGGACTTAATTGTCGTGATTCTGGGCGCTGACGCATCCCCGGCCCCCTGACCGGTGAGGTTCTTGGCTTCATCCAAATCGGTATCGGTATCGGGATCGCTATCGGGATCGCTATCGGGATCGGCTGTTTCACCACAGAACACTTTCTTGGGTTTCACGGTTTCATGGTTTCAGGGTTTCGGGTTTCATGGTTTCGGGGTTTCTGGGTTTCATCCAAATCGGTATCGGGATCGGGATCGCTATCGGGATCGGCTGTTTCACCACGGGACACTTTCTTGGGTTTCACGGTTTCATGGTTTCAGGGTTTCGGGTTTCATGGTTTCGGGGTTTCTGGGTTTCATCCAAATCGGGGTCGGGGTCGGGATCGCTATCGGAATCGATTGTTTAACCACAGAACACTTTCTTGGGTTTCAGGGTTTCATGGTTTCACGGTTTCAGGATTTCATCGGGGTCGGGATCGCTATCGCTATCGGGATCGACCATTTAACAACCGCCTCACCGCCTCACAGTCTCACCGCCTTTGAGATTGCGGGCTCCGCCCGCATCTCAATACGTCAAAACCCAATGTTTGCGGGGGGTTGCTAGAATTTCTACCCGTTCAACTGCTCTTTTTAGGGTGAAGGATGAAATGACGCGGGACACGCGAGAATGCACTTGCCGGACGGGTCGGCAGGGGGTATCCTAAAAAGAGCGGGTTGTTTCAAAGGACGCATTTCGTGCTTTGACAGCCCCGAAACCCAGAAAGGACGTGGAATATGAATGAGACGGCAAACGTAGGGATGATGGGCATGTTTCCGCTGATAATCACGTTGGCGCTCTGTCTGTTGATGCTGGCGTCGATGTGGCGTATCTTCACCAAAGCCGGACAGCCTGGATGGGCGATCCTGATTCCGATCTATAATGCGTACGTGATGCTGAAGGTCGCGGGTAAGCCGGGCTGGTGGCTGTTGCTGATGCTGATCCCGGTCGTTAATCTGATCGTCACGATCCTGATGTTGGCTGGAATCGCCAAAAATTTCGGGAAAGGCGTAGGATATGTCTTGGGACTGATCTTCTTTCCGATCCTTTTCTATCCGATGTTAGCATTCGGTGACGCGCAGTATCGCGGTGTGGCCGGTTAATAAGATGAGCCATCCCGCAGGCGTGGGACAGGTTTTCTCGCAGGAGTCAGAATCGAGAGTCGCGACATGATCGATTCATTCGCTTCGGACTCCTGATTCCTTGGGTTGCGGGCTTCGTCCGTGTCAGAAGGGAAGAAGGTCCTATGAAACTCGATGCCGAATTCTGTGAATCGCGTTGTCCTGTCTGCGTCAACGCCCGCAAGGGCAACAAACTGGCGATTGGGTTGCAGAAGTTGGAGATGTTTCTTACCGGGGGCGGGTGTCCCGCCGGGCGCGACCGGCTGAAAAAGTACGGTGTGCGCCCGAACGAGAAGCGGTCGGACCGAGTGGTGTCATGACGATCCCTGCCGCTGAACGGCTCCCTCTTCGGGAAGAGGAGGACGGGGTTTGCATTCCGCTGCTCTTTTTTAGGTTCAACCAAAAAGGAGCAGTTGAACGGGTAGAATTCTAGTAAACCCCCGTAAACATTGGGTTTTGACGTATTGAGATGCGGGCGGAGCCCGCAATCTCAAAGGCTGTGAGGCTGTGAGGCTGTGAGGCTGTGAGGCGGTTGTTAAATGGTCGATCCCGATAGCGATAGCGATCCCGACCCCGATAGCGATCCCGATCCCGACCCCGATAGCGATCCCGATAGCGATTTGGATGAAATCCTGAAACCAGAAACCCAGAAACCCTGAAACCTTGAAACCCAAGAAAGTGTTCTGTGGTTAAACAATCCACGTTAGCCATTAGCTATTGCAACACCTTTAACCCGCTGAACGTCAACAAGTAAGCTTTTTCGATTCAACGAAAACCCCCACAGGCACACGGTTTTCGGTAGATCGGGAAAGCGTAACATCCTCTGAACTAAAACGTTGAAGATGTTGCAATAGCCGGTAGCCTGTGCGATCGATTCCGATAGCGATCCCGACCCCGACCCCGATTTGGATGAAACCCAGAAACCCTGAAACCCTGAAACCATGAAACCCCGAAACCCAGAAACCCAGAAACCTTGAAACCTTGAAACCCAAGAAAGTGTTCTGTGGTTAAACAATCGATTCCGATAGCGATCCCGACCCCGACCCCGATTTGGATGAAACCCTGAAACCCTGAAACCTTGAAACCTGAAACAAAGAGCGTTGAAGGTTCAACTGCTCTTTTTTAGGTTCAATGTGTTGGATAGGGGTGGTTCTCCTTCCGGTTGCGGCACGGCTTTAGCCTGAAAAGCGGGTTTTCAGGATTGCCTCCTTTTACCCCTTTCCGCATAATGAACGGGATTCGGGGTGCCTGTGTCTTTTCGGGGTGGCGCAGGGGATTTCTAAAAACCTGTTTTACGGGGGGTGCAGATGCTGCGTCGTGATTTTTTGAAAATGGCCGCAGGGAGTGCGGCGATTCCGCTGTTTTCCATCGGGGGGCAGGTTGCCGGCCGGAAAAAAATACGGTTGGGCCTGATCGGATGCGGCGGCCGCATGGGGCTCAGTACTCATTACGGGATTTTGAACAACATGTGCGGCCCGGACGAGGAGATCGTCTGCATGGCCGAGCCGGACCCGAACCGTTGGGACAGGGTCCGCGCCGTGGTGAGGCACCATCAGCCGACGACGGACACTTCGAAGATCCGGGCCTTTTACGATTACCGCGAGATGCTGGATAAGATGGGGAACGCGATCGACGCTGTCGCGATCGCGACGCCCAATCACCATCACGCCCTCCCCGCCCTCCTCGCGATGGAGAAAGGCCTGCACGTCTTTGTCGAGAAGCCGATGGCGCTGACGATCGAGGAAGTGCGCCTCATGCACGCGGCGCAGAAAAAGTCCGGTGTTGCGACACAGGTCGGCAACCATGGCCACAGTGACGAGGGCATGCGCCGTCTTGTAGAATACATCCAGAGTGGCGCGATCGGTCAGGTCCGCGAGGTGTGGGCCTTCAATGACCGCCTGAACGCGATGATGTACAACCCGCCGAAGGCCGATCCGCCGAAGGGCATGGATTGGGACGCATGGTGCGGACCCGCGCCGGTGCGCGATTATTATGGGCCGACCGAAGATCACAACGGCATCCATCCGCGCGATTGGCATGCGTGGATCGGTTACGGCAACGGCGCGATCGGTAATATGGGGACGCACATCCTCGATCCTGTCTTCTGGGCGCTGCGCCTTGGCGAGGTGCATCCCGCGAGCGTGGAGGCTACCGATCTTAAGTGGGGCGCGGGAGGAAGCTGGACGTGGCGCAACACGCTCCACTGGCAATTCCCGGCGCGCAAGGGCATGGATCCGCTGACGCTGCATTGGTATGACGGCGTCAAAGACGGCATCCCGTACAAAAAGACGCATGTAAACAAGACCGGTATCTGTCTGAAACGCGACTATCAGAGCCTGCCGCCGATTATCGAGGAACTCGAGAAGAAGTACGGGCAAAACTTGGGTTGCCTTGGCACGGTGTACATCGGCGAGAAGGGCATCATGGCGATCGGCCCGCACGGCAACGGCCTCCAGTTCGTCCCGGATACGCTCAGAACGCAGCTTCCGAGCCCGCCGAAGACGATCCCGCGCGAGAAAGGCATGAACCACACGGAGGATTGGTTGCGTGCGATCCGCAACCCGAACCGCCCGGCAGGCTGTAACTTCGATTACTCTGCACCGCTTGCGACGACGGTGCTCCTCGGCAACGTGGCGGCTCGTGCGGGACTCAAGAAGCTCGAGTGGGATGGTACGAAGGTCACGAACGACGAGAGCGCGAACGCATTTCTCAAAACGACGTACCGCAAGGGCTGGGAGATCAAGGGGTAAAGAAAGGGAAAACTATGCTGAGAAGGGATTTTGTGTCAATGGGGTTGGCGAGCGCGGCGCTCGCGGGATGTGCGACGAAGATGCCGAAGAAGGTGTCCACTGCCGTTGCCAAGGCGGACGGCGGCGGTGATAAACGGATGCGCGGCCCGTTCCCGATTCTCTCCACGCCGTACCACGAGGACGGCAGCGTGGACTACGAGTCGCTCAAACGCGGTGTGCGCTTCACGGCGGACGGCGAGTGTCCGGGTGTGATTTGGTGTCAGTCGAACGACGCGGTCGACCTGCTGACCTTCGAAGAAAAAGTGAAAGGGTATGAGGCGTGTGCCGAGGCGATGCAGGGCGTGAACTGCATGATGACGTTCGGCTGCAACGGCGTGGACACGGCGCAGATGCTCCGCGAGACCGAGGCCGTCGAGCAGATCGCCAAGAAATACCCGCGGACGAATATCGCGATCATCACGCGTCCGCCGAGCACGGGCAAGACGCTCGATGACGTACGCGCCTACTACGAGGCGCAGGCCAAAGTGGCGCAGCGTCCCGTGATCATCCAGACGGTCGTGAACAACACCTGTCCGTCCCCGACGGTCGATATGCTCATTGACCTCGCACGGAAACATCCGAAGATTTTCGGGTACATCAAGGAGGAGTCGGGCGGCTCGAAGGCGAACGAAAACATGATCAAGGAAAACGCCGCGAAGCCGATCATCCACACGGTATTCAGCGCGTGGGGCGGCTGGCAGTGGCTCTATCAAAGCCGCCGCTGCGGGTCGGAAGGATTGATCACGGAGCGTTGCGCGTACGCGCCGCTGCTCGGGTACATCTGGAAGCAGATGGAGAACAACGACCGTGACGGCAAGTTGACGCTTGCCTACGCGCTCTTCCGGCTCCTGATCGATCAGCGCGACTTTCCCGGCGGCTTGCGCGGGTATTCGCTCTATTACCTCCAGCGTCAGGGCGTGTTCAAAACCACCGTTTCGCGGGTCTATCAAAAGTCCGAGAACAAGGAGCAAGGCATGGTGGCGGTCGGCGACACCACGAAATGGAAGCTCCACAACTTTACGCTCACGGACCTTCAAAAAGCCGAGCTTGACGAGTGCTACGACGACATGCTGCGCTTCGTGAAGGAAAATAGCTGAACGCGGCCCATGCGGCGCGCGTGAAACTTTTTCATCAAGGAGTGCGGAAATGAACATGACGAGGCGAGGGTTCATCGGAGCGACGGCTGCCGCAGGCGCGGGATTCATGGCGGTGCCGATGTTGAGTCAACAGGAGCACGCCGGACTCAAACGGTGCGAGATGAAGGACCCTTCGAAGCCGCTCCGGGTCGCGTTCATCGGGCTTGGCGTAATGGGGGGCGGGTTGGCGTCCAGCGTCGCTTGGACGAAACTCGCGAAGATCGTCGCCTTGGTGGATCCTGATCCGGCGATGATACGGGGTGTCAAGCGGAAGCTGGCTTCGATGAAGGAACTCGCTATTGACACGAAGGGCATCGCCGAGTTCGATGACTACCGCGAATTCTACAAGCGGATGGCGGACGGCGTGGACGCCGTTTTCATCGCGACGCCGAATCATCATCATCTGATGCCGGCTCTGCTGGCGTTCCGGAATGGGATCCACGCATACATCGAGAAGCCGCTTTCCTTCACCGTGGAGGAGGGGAGGCGGATGCTCGCGGAAGCACGCAAGCACCATGCCGTCACGCAGATGGGACAGTGGGGCCATTCGCAGGAGGCCGTGCGGCGTCTCGTGGAGTACATCGGAGCCGGCACACTCGGGCAGGTCACGGAGGTGCATACTTGGACGCAGCGCTTGAACGGTCGCATGAACAAGTTGCCGCCGGCGGAGCCGGTTCCGTCAGGGATGAACTGGGACAGTTGGATCGGGCCGTCGCCCCATACTGGTTTCCGCAGCGGACGCGAGGGACTCCATCCGATGGGCTGGTACAGTTGGAAAAACTTTGGCAGCGCCACGCTCGGCAACATGGGCAATCACATCCTCGACCCCGCGTTCTGGTCGCTGAACCTCGGTGCGCCGGAGAGCGTCCGC
>Ga0116159_1002160_pt1 | contig 19652 bp, 17 predicted proteins | sample AD_JPNAS1_MetaG_FD_89878 | JGI IMG/M metagenome (GOLD analysis project Ga0116159, IMG submission 89878) | Active sludge microbial communities of municipal wastewater-treating anaerobic digesters from Japan - AD_JPNAS1_MetaG | ecosystem: Engineered > Bioreactor > Anaerobic > Digestate | place...
AGGCTTGCCCGCGGGATCGACGGAGGCCCCGTTGTAGATGATCCGGCGGTTGACCGGCCAAGACCAGGCCCATTCAGGGTAAAGGCCTATGCCGGTCGGATCCTTCGTCCCGCGGCGCATGGGCAGAATGCCCTTGTCGCCCGTAACGGACCCGCAGTAAATCCAGCAGCCGGACGAGGTCGATCCGTCGTCCTGCAGCCAGGCAAAGGTCGGCACGAGATCGCCCTTCTTGAATTCCTTGAACTCGCCCTTCTTGGTCGGGTTTTCCACCCGCTTGTCTTCGAGGAAAAACCCGTTGATCTCGGCAGCCACCCTCCGCGGCTCATAGTGGAAGTGGCCGGCAACGGTCTTGGTGCCGTAGGGCCAAGTCAGCTTGGTGACGGCCTCCTTCAGGGGGCCGCCCTCCTTCTCGTAGAGCGCCTTGACCTTGAAGAAGATCTCGCTCATGATGTCGCCGTCGGGCAGGGCCTCTCCCGGGGGATTGACGGCCTTGTAGCGCCACTGCTGGAGACGGCCGCTGTTGGCGATGCTCCCCTCCTTCTCGACGGAGGAGGCGCAGGGCAGCATGAAGACCTCGGTCTTGATCGTCTTGGGATCCATGCCGGGGCCGCGCCAAAAGGAGCCGGTCTCGTTGTCGAAAAGGTTGACGTTGACCATCCAGTCAAGCTTCGTGAGCGCCTGGCGGACCTTGTTGGAGTGGGCGCCGCTGCACGCCGGGTTCATGCCCCAGGCGAAGAAACCGGTGAACTTGCCCTTGTACATCTGGTCGAAGATCGTCAGCCACGAGTGGTTCGCCCCGTCGTCGATCTTCGGCATCAGGCTGTAGGCCTCGTCGAGCGAAACGCCCTTGCCGTACATGGACTTGAGGAAACTGGCCACGTACTTGGGCTTGTTCTTCCACCAGTTTAGGCTATTGGCCTCCTTGGTGGACGGCGTTTCCTTGGCGTTGTAATCCTTGAGCGTCGTCAGGGACGCCCTCGGTGTGTTCAGGTAGCCCGGCCAGATGTGGAAAAGCAGGGCGTGGTCCGTGGAGCCCTGGACGTTCGACTCGCCGCGCATGGCCGCGACGCCGCCGCCGGCAATGCCCACGTTGCCCAGGAGGAGCTGGATGATGCACATCGACCGGATGTTCTGAACGCCGACCGTGTGCTGCGTCCAGCCCATCGCGTAGAGCTCGACGCCGGCCCGGTCCGGCTTGCCGGTCGAGGCATACAGCTTGTAGACCTCGAGCAGCTTGTCCTGGGGCGTCCCCGTGATCTTCGAGACGACCTCCGGCGTATAGCGGTCGTACTGTTTCTTGAGAAGCTGAAACACGCAGTTGGGATTCTTGAGGGTCGGGTCCTTGCTGATGACCCCGCCCCCGCCGGCCTGGTAGGTCCAGGTCGCCTTGTCGTACTTGCCGTCCTTCATGCCCGAGAAGACGCCGTTGTTATCACCGGGGAGCTTGAAGGCCGGATTGACCAGAAAGGAGGCGTTGGTGTACTGCTTGATATACTCCTCGAAGTACAGGTTGTTGTCGAGGATGTACTTGATCATTCCGCCCAGGAAGGCGATATCGGTCCCGGAACGGAGGGGGGCGTAGAGATGGGCCTTGGCGGCCGACTGGGTGAACCGCGGGTCCACGCAGATCAGCTTCGCTCCTCTTTTGTCGATCGCCTCCTGGATCCATTTGAAGGCGACCGGATGGTTGGAAGCGGGGTTGCTTCCCATGATCAGGATTACATCACTGTTCTTGAAATCGACCCAGTGATTCGTCATTGCGCCGCGTCCGAACGACTCTGCCAGAGCCGGTACAGTTGGGCTGTGTCAGATCCGGGCCTGGTGCTCGATGTACACCAGACCCAACCCCCGCAGAAATTTCTGATACGTAAAGCACTCTTCAAGATCCATGGCGGCGCTGCCGACCGATGCGATTCCCTCGGTGCGGTTGACCACCTCGCCCTTGTCGTTCTTGAATTTGAAGCTCTTGTCCCGGCTCTGCTTCGTGAGGTTCGCGATGCGCTCCAGGGCCCATTCCCACTCGACCTCCTTCCATTCGGTCGCGTTCGGGGCCCGATAGAGGGGCTTCGTCAGTCGGTTTTCGTTGACGGCCATCTGGTAGATCGATCCGCCCTTCGAGCACAAGGACCCCTTATTGATCGGGCTGTCCGGGTCCCCCTCCGTGTTGACGACCTTGCCGTTGCGCACGGATACGATGATGCTGCACCCGACGGAGCAGTAAGGGCAAACCGTGGTGGTCTCTTTGGCGTACTGGATCTTCAGCGGCTGGGCATAGGCGGACACGGGCTTGAGGCTGATGCCGATCCCGCTCGCCGCCAACGTTGCGCCGGAGATCTTCAAGAAACCTCTTCTGCTAACGTCCATAACAAAGCGCTCCTTTCTGAGAAGTGGTAAGATTGCGTCTTACCCCGTTTCATCTGTTGCCCATCCTCCCGGCCGGTCGCAACGGAAGGCGACGGTCGCGCGGGCGTCGCGCCTTTGCCCGGTGGGGCGCCATCCCTCGCAAAACGGCGGCAAGGAGAATGTTTTGACCGGTGGGGCTTCCACGTTTTTATCTGACCGGCGGTCAGCCGTTCAGCGAGACGGAAGCGGCGTTTTTTAAAGACCTTAAAAGACCGCTGCCGTATATATTTTTCTCGGTTGAGTGTCAAGAAAATTCATGATATCAAGCACTTATGCCATTTTTGACATAATCGATTCCCGTGATCCCATCCTAATTTCACGGACATGGGCAGGCCCCGTTCCCTTGGGCGCGAAGCGAGGATCGGGGTTGACATCCGGCTCCGGGAGGTGTATGAAGCCATTTCTGATATATGTCATTATTGACATCGATCATGGTCGTATCGGCCCTGTCGCCGATCGTCATTCCGAGGAGGCAGCATGTCCAGTCAGACGTTTTTACTCGACGGAAAGGAAACGGCCTTCGTCCCGGGGCAGATGATCCTCGAGGCGGCCCGGGCCGCCGGCACCCTCATCCCAACGCTCTGTTACTTGAAGGGGGAGACGCCTACCGGAGCCTGCCGGGTTTGCCTCGTGGAGGTCGCCGGCGCCCGATCGCTGGTGGCGGCCTGCTCGACGCCGGTCACGGCGGGCATGGAGGTCCGGACGGACAGCGAACGAGTGCTCAAGACCCGAAAATTGATTGTCGAACTGCTTCTGGCGAGCGGCACGCATGACTGCCTCGTCTGCGAGAAAAACGGCGACTGCCGCCTGCAGGACCTCGCCTACGCCTGCGGGATCCAGACCATGAAATTCCCCCCCCGCAATGCCGGTTATCCGGTCGAGAACGAGAACCCCTTCATCGTCCGGGACTTCAGCCGCTGCATCCTGTGCGGCCGCTGCGTCCAGGCCTGCAACGAGGTCGTCGTGAACCGGGCCATCAGCTTCGGCTACCGGGGCTCGGCGAGCAAGATCGTCACCGGCGGCGACCGCCCCTATCACGAAAGCGAGTGCGTCTTTTGCGGCCAGTGTGTCGAGGTATGCCCCGTGGGCGCGCTCACGGAGAAGAAGGCCCGCTGGACGGGCCGTCCCTGGGAGATGGAGAAGATCCGGACGACCTGTCCCTACTGCGGCGTGGGGTGCCAGCAGTGGCTCCACGTCAAGGACGGCCGGATCGGGAAGGTCACGGCCGTGGAGGATGCGGAGCCCAACCACGGTCGCCTGTGCGTCAAGGGGAGATTCGGCTACGACTTCATCTACTCCGGGGAGCGCCTGAAGACCCCGCTCATCCGGGAGGGAGACGGGTTCCGCGAAGCGTCCTGGGACGAGGCCCTGGATCTGGTGGCCAGAACATTCAAAAAAATAATCGAGAAAGACGGGCCGGACGCCATCGCCGGCGTCAGTTGCGCCCGGAGCCTCAACGAAGATTCCTATCAGATGCAGAAACTCTTCCGCGCGGTGATCGGCACGAACAACATCGATCACTGCGCACGGACCTGACACGCCCCGACCGTCGCCGGTCTGGCGACTTCTTTCGGCTCGGGCGCGATGACCAATTCGTTTGCCGATTTCAAAAAGGCCAAAATGATCATTTTGGTGGGCACCAACATGACCGAGGCGCATCCGGTGGCCTCGACGTTTGTCAAGGATGCGGTTTTAAACGGCGCCGAGCTGATCGTCATGGATCCGCGGCGCACGGAATTGGCCAACATGGCGAATGTTCACGTACCGCTCAAGGTCGGTTCGGACGTCGCCCTGATCAATGCGTTGATGAACGTTCTCATCGAGGAAGATCTTTACGACCGGAAATACGTGGAATCCTGCACGACCGGCTTCGAGGAGCTGAAAGAGAAGGTCTTGGACTATCCGCCGGAACGGGCCGCCGAAATCAGCGGCATTCCCGCAGACACCATTCGTGATCTGGCCCGCCGGATGGCCTCGGTCAAGCCGGCGATGCTCATGTACACCCTGGGCATCACCGAACACATCTGCGGCGTGAACAACGTGATGTCCTGCGCCAATCTCCAGATGATTCTGGGCAACGTCGGATTCGACTGCGGCGGCGTCAATCCCCTGCGCGGCCAGAACAACGTCCAAGGGGCCTGCGACATGGGCGCGCTGCCCAATGTCTTCCCCGGCTACCAGCGGGTGGACAATCCCCAGGTGCGGGAAAAATTCATGAAGGCGTGGAATGTCGCGTCGCTGCCCGACAAACCGGGCATGATGATGCCGACGATGATGGAAAATCTGAAAACCGGGAAAGTGAAGGCCTTTTACGTCTTCGGCGAGAACCTGGCCAATACCGAACCGGATATTCATCATGTGGAAAGTTGCTTAAAAGCGGCGGAATTTCTGGTTTGCCAGGATATTTTCCCGACGGAAACGACGCGTTTTGCGCATGTTATCCTGCCGGCGGCTGCCTGGAGCGAAAATGACGGCACCTTCACCAGCAGCGAACGTCGCGTGAACCGCGTCAGGACGGCCAGCGCCGCGCCGGGAGAGGCCAAACCCAACTGGTGGATCTTCAAGGAACTGGCGAAGCGGATGGGGCATGAATGGACCTCCGCGAGCGCCCGCGAGATCTGGGACAACGAACTGTCCGTGCTGGCGCCCTCCATGGCGGGCATCAAGTACGCCCGCCTGGAAAATGACGGCATCCAGTGGCCGGCGCCCACGGAAGATCATCCCGGCACCCCGACGCTTCACCGGGGGGGGAAATTCACCGGCGGTCTGGGCGTCTTCAAGGCCATCGACTGGATCCCGCCCGCGGAAGTTCCGGACAAGGACTATCCGCTGGTTCTTTCCACGGGCAGGCGCTTATATCACTATCACACCCGAACGCAAACGGGACGGTGCGAGGGGCTGAACGATCTGTTGAGCGAGGAGACGGCGGATCTTTCGGCTGCCGACGCCACCGACTACGGAATCGCGCACGGGGAAAGGATCTCCGTCCGGTCGCGACGGGGCGAGGTCGTCGTCCGGGCCAACGTGACCGATGCGGTGCCGCCGGGCCTGGTTTGGATGGCCTTTCATTTCCGTGAAGGCTGCGCCAACTGGCTGACCAATCCGGTTTACGATCCGATCACGCAAACGGCGGAGTACAAGGCCTGCGCGGTACAGATCGCAAAGCTGCGCTGACGGGAGAAGAGACCTTTCTCCCCGGAGTCGGTCGCCCCGACGAGGCCCCCTTCACAGGGGGGGGGAGCGGGGCATGGAGAGGCGGGGGAGCGTTTTGCGCTATGCTAAACATAACATATGTGTTATGAAAATCAGGAGGTTGAGGAAAATGATGCGTAGATTAGGGTGTGGGTGGGTTTTTCTGCTCGTCTGGGTCCTGTGGCTGATCCCCTTGTCCGTATCGGCCCAGGAGAGGCTCAACGCCGCCGTCGCGGCCAACTTCATCCAGGCGTTCACGGAAATTTCCCAGGCGTTCGAACGGAAGACCGGCGTCAGGGTCGAGGCGACCTTCTCGTCCTCGGGAAATCTGTACGGCCAGATCGTCAACGGCGCCCCCTATGATCTTTATCTGTCCGCCGACGAGGAACGGCCCGCCCGCCTGAACAAGGAAGGCGCCGGCGAAAGACCTTTCGTCTATGCCCGGGGCCGGTGCGTCCTGTGGTCGGCCCGGAAGGATTTTTGCCGGGCCGGCGACTGGCGAACGGCCCTCCGGGATGAGGACGTGAAACGCGTCGCCGTCGCCAATCCGGAGACGGCCCCTTACGGGACCGCGGCGAGGGCGGCACTCGTCAAGGCCGGCCTGTGGGAAGCGCTGAAACAGAAGTGGGTGTTCGCCCAGACCATCGCCCAGGCCTTCCAGTACGCCTCAACGTCAGCGACCGCGGCGGGCTTCTGCGCCTATTCTTCCGTCATGTCCGACGAGGGGAAGAAGGGCTGTTTCTATCGGATCGAAGAGGCGCCGGCGATCGTCCAATCGGCCTGCATCCTGAAACGCACACCGCATCGCGCTTCCGCGGAGGCGTTCGCCGCCTTCCTCATCTCCCCGGAAGCGGGCGCGATCAAGGACAGATACGGGTATCACTAGCGTGGACTGGCAACCCTTTTACGTCACCCTGAAACTGGCCGTCGCGACCACGGGTCTGCTCATCGCCCTGGCGGCGCCCCTAGCCTATGTCCTGGCCTATGCGCGCTTCCCCGGCAAGTCCATGATCGAGGCCCTGGTCAATCTGCCCCTGGCCCTGCCGCCCACGGTGATCGGCTTCTACCTGGTCGTGGTCATGGGACCGAAGGGAGCAGCGGGTCGGGTGTGGGAGGCCCTCACCGGCGGCTCGCTCCTGTTCACGTTCCTGGGCATCGTCATCGCGTCCACCCTCTACAGCCTCCCCTTCGCCGTCCAGCCCCTCAAGGCCGCCTTCCAGCGGATCGACCGGCGCCTGATGGAGAGCGCCTACATCCTGGGCCTCTCACGAAAGGCAACCTTCCTCCGGGTGATCATCCCGAACAGCGTAAGCGGCATCGCCGCGGCGGCAATCCTCGTTTTCCTGCACTGCATGGGGGCTTTCGGCGTGCTCTTGATGGTCGGCGGTAGCCTGCCCGGAGAGACCAAGGTGGCCTCCATCGCTATCTACGAGGCGGTGGAGGCCATGAAGTACCGGGAGGCGGGTCTGATGTCCCTGTGTTTCATCCCCATCAGCTACGCCTTTCTCCTGCTCGTCAATCGTCTGAACCGAGGTGCATGACATGTCGCTGGAAATCCGCGTCCGGAAGAAGCTGAAGTACTTCGAGATCGATCTTGATTTTTCCTGCCCCGACGACCACTTGCTCGTGATGATCGGTCCCTCCGGCGGAGGAAAGACCACCCTCATCCGCATGGTCGCCGGCCTGGAGTCCCCCGACGCGGGACGGATCGCCTACCGGGGGGAAACCTGGTTCGATTCGGAGCGGAAGGTCGACCTCCCGCCGCAGAAACGGCGCCTCGGCTATGTCTTTCAGGAGTACACCCTCTTCCCGCACCTGAGTCTCTACGAGAACGCCGCGTTCGCCGCAGCGGACCGGGCGGAGGTGGGCAACCTCTTCGTGCGCTTCGGCATCGATCATCTCCGCGGGCGGAAGCCGCACCAAGTCTCCGGCGGCGAGCGCCAACGCTGCGCGCTCTGCCAGGCGCTGGCCCGGCGGCCACGGCTGCTGCTGCTCGACGAGCCGTTTTCCGCGCTCGACGTCGTCACGCGCCGCTGCCTGCGCGAGGCGGTGAAGGGGCTCCGGGAGGGGCTGACCTGCCCGATCCTTTACGTCACGCACGACATCAACGAGGCGCTGTTCCTCGCCGACGAGATGCTGCCCATCGTGGAGGGCCGGATCGACCGGGGCTGGATGCAGCGGACCATCGCCCCGATCCCGGACTCGGAAGAGGCCCCGCCCCGGGCGACGCGTCAACCGCGTCTGGCCCTGGTCTATTAGAAGGCGGCACACGATCCGGCCGCCCGGTTCCGATCGGCGCGCAGGTTCGATTTTCCGGGGAGGGCGGCCGGCCCTCCCAACTTAACAGGGTGTCGAATAACACCCGGATTAGGCAGGCTGTACAAAAATGTTCAGATGCAAGGCGCGCCAAAACTTCAAGAGCGAGACGTATATAGAAATACGTCGAGCGATGAGGTTTGCAGCCCAACGCCGCAGATGAGCGTTTTTCAACTGCCTGTTAAGGAGTGAAGTTTGATGAACATCGGTTCCTATGCCTATGAAGAGTACGTCCACTTGGTCAAATCCTTTCACGGCAGCCTGGCGCCGGGGCTCTTGATCGGCGGTTTCATGGTCGATCTCGCCCTGAAGAACCTACCGGAGGGGGAGTTCTTCGACGCCATCTGTGAAACCCCGACCTGTCTGCCGGACGCGGTGCAACTGCTCACCCCCTGCACCATCGGGAACGGCTGGCTCACCGTCCTGCCGTTCGGGCGCTTCGCCGTCAGCCTCTACGAGAAGACGGGCGGCCGGGGGGTGCGGGTTTATCTCGACATGGAGAAACTCAAGGCCTGGGACGAGGTCCACGCGTGGTACCTCAAGCGGAAGAAAAAGCATGAGCAGGATAGCGAGCGGCTGATGAGTCAGATCAAGGAAGCCGGCCACGGGTTGCTGAGCGTCCAGCGCGTGCGCGTCGAGCCGGAAACGCTCCGGCGCCGGAAACTCGGCCCTGTGGCCGTCTGTCCGGTTTGCGGCGAGGCCTACCCCGCTCGGCACGGCGAGCGATGCAGGGGCTGTCAGGGGGAGGCGCCGTACCTCGAAATCAAAAATATGGAGGCCCGCTGATCCACCGGCCCGGGGAAACACCGCCATCCGGTCACTGGAAACGGCGGACCGGCCGTACAAGGGATTTCGGAAATCATCCCGACCGGCGGGAGAGAGGCCGGACTATTTCTTCTTGGGTTCAATCAGGGATTTGAACTCGCGATTGGCCTCCGCCAGGAGCGCCTCGACGTCCCGCTCCAGCCTTTCGAAGCGGTCGATGATGGCCTGGGCCCGGGCGGTCAGATGCATCCCCTTTTCGGTCGCATCGATCTCCACAAGCTTCATGCCCATCCGCTCCTCCGAGGCCTTGAGCCGGCCCCAGGCCGCCCGGTAGGACATCTGCAGCTTCTTGGCGGCGGCGTTCAGGCTGTGCGCCTCCTGGATGGCCGTCAGGATGTCGTCGCGCCCCCGGCCGAAGAGGACCTTGCCGTCCTTCTCGAGCCAGATCTTGTATTTGATCTCCATGGGCGGGATTCTAAACCAGCCTCCCCGTAAATTCAAGGCAAAATCAACGATCTTTTCCATCGGGGGATGAGGATCTTCCCAGGGGGGATCCCGGCGGCAAGGGTTCCGGGTACCCCCGTGAATGCAGAATCCCCTTCCTCCCGCCGACCCCCGTTTCAAGGAGATTTTCCGTTTCGTCAAATGAAAGAGGGTCCGCTCACCGATCGTGAACGGACCCTCCGGTTCAACCTCGCGGCGCCGGCCGGTCCCTCAGCCGACGACGATCATCTCATTAGCCCTGGTGGACCGGGGACTCCTTCTTCTCCTCCCCGTAGACCACGAGCTTCCCCTCAGCCTCCATCTCCTTCAACCACTTCGCATGCTGCTTCTTCAGCCACGCCCGAGTCACCCAGCCCGAAAACATCGCCGGGGCGCTCCCGGGTGAACCAATCGTCCCCAGGTAAAGGTGAATGAAGAAAAACGCGAAGATCGCCACGAACCCCAACGCGTGCAACACAAACAACCACCGAACCAGCCAGGACGGAAATGCCAGCGGGAACCACATGATCAGCCCCGTCACCACCATCACCGCCCCGAACGCCGCAACCGTCAGGAAAAACGCCTTCTGGCCCGGATTGTACTTCCCAACCTCAGGAACCTTGTCCACGTGCCACAGATAGCCGCCCGCGCACAATATCCAGTCCAGGTCCTCCGGCATCGAAAAGACGCCCGCCTCCTTCCACCACATCCGGATCGCCCCGTACAACGCAAACGCAAAAACGATCCCCGTGAAGTTGTGGATGTACTTCAACGCCTTCAAGCCCCCGAAGAAGCTCCCGATGAAATTGAACGTGTGGAACATCATCCCCAGCCCCGTCACGCACAGGACCAAACACGATATCGCCAGACCCCAGTGGGTCAAACGCTCAAACGCGTCCGTCGCCTGAATCATGCCCTTCTTCATGGCTATGCACCCCCTTCCTTGGTATTGACGTCGTCATCGGGGGTTTTCGGCCCATGGATGATGTAGTGCAAAAACGACCCCGCCAGGACCCCGCCCGCCGCCAGCAGGCTCAACGGTTTCAGGAAATCCTTCCAGACGATGATCGCCGCCGGAACCCGCGGATGCTTCGGAAGTTCGTCGTAAACCTCCGGGTTCTGGCCCAGAACATAGATCACGTGCGTGCCGTCCACGAACTTGTCCCCGTAGACGTTGGCGTTGCCACCCAGTTCCTTGACGCGGGCATAGGCCTTCCGGATCATCGCATCCTTCGCGCCGATCGTGAGCGCCCCCGTGGGACAGGCCTTCACGCAGGCCGGCTGCTGATCGGCCCGCAGGCGGGTCAGGCACAGGTCGCACTTGTAGACCTTGTCCGTTTTCCCGTCGTACCGGGGGATGTCGAACGGGCAGGCGGCGATGCACTCCTTGCAGCCGATGCACTTCTCCTTGATCAGGCCCACCGTGCCGTACTCCGTGTAAAACAGGGCGCCCGAGGGGCAGACCTTGACGCAGGCGGCGTCGGTGCAGTGCATGCAGCCGTCCTTCCGGAACAGCCACTCGAAATTCCCGTCCTTGTCCTCATATTCCTGGAATCGGATCAGGGTCCACGTGTTCCACTGCAAATCCGGCGGATTCTGGTAGGTGCCGAGCTGCCGGGTTTTCAGGCCGGGCAGCTCATTCCATTGCTTGCAGGCCACCTGGCAGCCCCGGCAGGCGGTACACAGGGTGGTGTCGATCAACTTTACGAGTTCAGGTCCTTTCATCGTCGCCTCCCTCCTACAACTTTTCCACGTTGACCATGAACGCCTTGTACTCGGGGCAGAAGGTGTTCGCGTCGCCGACGGTCGGGGTTAAGATATTTGTGCTGTCGCTGGTGCTGTCCTTGGGAAAGAGCCAGCCGTAATTGAAGGGCATGCCGACCTGATGAACCTCTTTTCCTTCGACCCTGAACGGCTTGAAGCGCTTGGTCACCATGGCGACGCAGGGCGCCTCGCCGCGGATGGAGGTCACCTTGATGCGCTGGCCGTTCTTGATGCCTTTTTCCTTGGCGAGCTTCTCGCCGATCTCGACGTAGAGCTCCGGCTGCATCTCCAAAAGCCACGCCTGCCAGCGGGTCAGGGCGCCGCTGCACCAATGTTCCGTGCAGGAGTAGGTCGTACAGACGTAGGGAAACTTCTCGCTGGCGCTGGCGACCTTATCCATTTCGCCTTTAAAGATTTCAATGGCGGGATTGATGAGCTGCCCCGACAACGGATTCTTCGTCAATGGGCTTTCCAGCGGTTCGTAGTGCTCTGGGAAGGGACCTTCCGCCATGCCGGGTCCGAACAAGGCACCCAGGCCGTCTTTCTGCATGATGAACGGATATTTTCCTTTCGCCCTGTCCGCCTGCGGCGGCCAGGGGCCGTCCGGCACGTCGCCCACCCATTTGCCGTCGGTCCATTCCAGGAGCCTGCGTTTGGGATTGTAGGGCTTGCCGTTCAGGTCGCAGGAGGCGCGGTTGTAGAGGATGCGGCGGTTGACCGGCCAAGCGAACGACCAATTGGGGAAGAGGCCAAGACCCGTCGGGTCCTCCTTGCCCCGGGACTGCATCTTGTTAACGCCATCCGCGGTGTAGCTGCCGGACATAATCCAGTTGCCGCAAGCCGTGGCACCGTCGTCTTTGAGCATACCAAACGTCGGCACAAGCTGACCTTTTTTAAACACCGTTTTGGTTTTCTTGGCGGTATCTTCAATCACCGTATCCTTGGTGAAACGACCGTTGATCTGTTGCGCCACCTTGACAACATTCATATGCCCCTTGCCATCCAGGTAATCCCATTTGAGATTGACGATGGCTTCGGCATTGGGACCGCCTTCCTTTTCGTACAGTTTCTTGATTTCCGACAGGATCTTGATTTCGATTTCACCGACGGGAATCGCATCGCCGGGGGCCTCGGCGGCCTTGTATTTCCACTGCACCCAGCGGCCGGAGTTGCTCTGTGAACCTTCCTTCTCCATCGATGCGGACGCAGGCAGGAGGAAGCATTCCGTCTTGATCTTGGCAGGGTCGACTCCGGGACCTCTCCAGAATTCGTAGGTTTCGTTGTTGAAGATGTTTTCGCCGACCAGCCAGTCCAGCTTTCCCATCGCCTTGCGGACCTTGTGGGAATTCGGGGTGCTGACGGCCGGATCCGCGCCGATGGCGAAAAATCCCTTTACCTTTCCCTCGTACATCGCGTCGAACAGGTGCATCGTGGAATAGGCCTTCCCGTCGTCGATCTTTGGCATCCAATCGTAGCCAAAATCGTTGTTCCGGGTTGCCTTGTCATCCCACAACGATTTGAGGAAACTGACAAAGAACTTCGGATAATTCGAATAGTAGTTGGCCGATTGCGGATCCTTGGAGACGGGCGTGTATTTTTTGAGGTATTGTTCCAGCGTACCGAGCGACGCGGGAAGCATCTTCAGATAACCCGGCAGATTGCCGTACAGGATGCAATGGTCCGTCGACCCCTGAACGTTGGGTTCGCCGCGCAGCGCGTTGATGCCGCCGCCCGCGATGCCCATATTCCCGAGCAGAAGCTGAATGATGGCCATGGTGCGGATGTTCTGGCTCCCAACGGTATGGTGGGTCCATCCCAGGGCGTAGCATTCCGTTCCCGCCTTGTCGGCCACACCGGTGGAGGCGTAGATTTCATAGACCTTGAGCAGATTTTCTTTGGACACGCCGGTGATGCTCGACACCTTGTCCAGCGTGTAGCGGGAATAGTGCCTTTTCAACAGTTGGAAGACGCTGCGCGGGTGGCTGAGCGTCCTATCCCGTTGGGGAACGCCCCGGCCGTCCTGGTCGAAAACCCAGGTGGATTTGTCGTACTTTCTCTTCTTGGCGTCATAACCGGAAAACAGGCCGTCCTCGAAACGGAACCCGCTGTTCACGATGAACGACGCGTTGGTGTAGTTGAGAACGTAGTCCTTGAAGTATTTGTCGTTCTCGATGATGTAGGCAATCATCCCGCCCAGGAAGGCGATGTCCGTTCCGGAACGAAGCGGAACGTGGAAGTCGCAGCGGGCGGACGTTCGCGTATAACGGGGATCGACGTGAATGATGGTGGCGCCATGCTCCTTTGCCCTCAGAATCCACTTGAAAGCAATGGGGTGATGCTCCGCCGCGTTGCTACCCATGATCAGGATGACGTCTGCATTCTTCAGATCACAATAGTGGTTCGTCATGGAACCGCGTCCGAACGACTCTCCCAGAGCCGCTACAGAGGGACTGTGTCAGACCCTGGCCTGATGATCGATGTAAACCAGACCGAGCGCCCTGGACTTGACGCTCATGATCCAGCACTCTTCGTTGTCCACATTGGAACTGCCGTAGTGACCGATCGCCTCGCAGCGGTTCACCAGTTCGCCCTTGGCATTGCGCACGGTGAAATTCTTGTCCCGGGTGTCCTTGACCAGACGGGCGATGCGGGAAAGCGCGAAGTCCCAGTCTTTTTCTTCCCATTCGGTTCCATACGGCTTACGATAGAGGACTTTGCGCAGGCGGTGCTTGTTGGCCTCGGTCAGATCGAAGAAACCGGCGCCCTTGGCGCACAGCGACCCCTCATTGATGGGATGATCGGCGTCGCCCTCGATATTGAAAATCTTTCCCGTCAGCTTATCCACGCTGCAAACCAGACCGCAACCGACGGAGCAGTAGCAGCAGATCGTCGTGACCTGCTTCGCCGCCTTGATGCGATTCATCTTGTTGAGCTCGTCCGCATACGCCCGGGTCGGCCTCAGGTTGATGCCCAGGGAGGACAGGGCAACGCCCGATCCAACGGCGCCGGACAGGTTCAAAAACCCCCTCCGCGTCAATTCCATAGATGCCTCCTTGCAAATATGTCAGTCATGACCTATGTCAGCACGGGCATAACTACGTTTTTTTTCACCCATCGTCAAGCAAAAAAGTGGGGATCGCGAGAAATAACGGAGGCTTGTGTTAAGTAAAACATATGCCGCGGAGGCCGTGCGGGACGTCCGGGTCCTGCCGGGACGAATGGAACCGGGACACACCGCCACGCGCGGCGGTCGGTGAAAACGCGGAGGCGCCCGGAAGGTTTTCGGCCGGGCCGGAAGACCATGGGGGGGGTTAGAAAGTGTTCCAGTCCGTGACGGTCATGGGGGTGAAGTGCTTATCCTGCAGGATGCAGTCGAGATGAACGAGCCCGAGGGCCGAGACGTCCAGATCGCGATCGTTGAGATCGCTCATCCGGCTCAGGGTAACCAGGTAGCGCCGGCACCGATCGCAGGTGAAGACCGATTCCTGCACCTGGCCCTCGATGTAGAAAAAATCCATCCCCTTCTGCCCCTCGTGGCCACAGGCGGGGCAGGTTACGCGACTGAACCGCCAATCGTGGCCACAGCCGGAACAATGGAGGAGACGTTCCCCGAGTTTTTCCTTGATCACGGACAGGGACGGAAAGGTCCCGCAGCAGGGACAATAGCCCTGCTCCCAGTCCGTCTTCGCCAGCCATTCCGCGAGGCCGGCGACCCGTTTTTCCAGGACCACCCGGGAAACCTGACCGAGGAGCAGGCCGAGGGCCCCGGCGGAAACCGAATGGGACGCGCACCAGGCCTCGACCCAGGCCTTCCCCTCCTCGCGCCCGACCTTGAAGCAGTCGTAAACGTCGAGCCTCTGCTCCCGCAGGGCGTCTTTCAGCCGGCCCAGATCAACGGTTAGATCCGGGAAACCCTCTGCCAGCGCCGCAATCATGGCCAGGGAAATCTCTACCCAGGGGTCGTCCTCCCGATAGAGCGGGTGCTGGGCGCCAAGCGGGACGCCGCCCCGGAAGCGGGTTTCATCCCACGCGAAAGGCCCCACCTCCCCCGCTTCAACACACCCCAGGAGGCGTTTCCGCGCGATCAACACGGGGCGGAAGGCCTCGATCAGGGCACGGTTGTGGGGGTGCCGTTCGATCTCGCGGTCGATGATCCCATTCAGGATCCGGAGGGTCTCATCTTCAGCACTCATGCATCGCACTCCCTTTTTTTGCCCCCTGTATCCGATGGAAACACACGGTGTCAAGGAATATGTGCCATCCGTGACATAGACCGGCTCCGGGCGGCGCCGGATCGAACCTGTTTCGGCTTCATCAGAAGAGAAACAACACCCACAGGACCGCGAGCGCGATGCGGTAGACCCCGAAGGAAATGAAGGTGTGTGTCTGGATGAACCTGAGAAGAAACTTGATGCTGATAAGCGCGACGACGAAGGACGTGACGAACCCGACGGCCAGGAACTGCGCCTGGTCGAGTGAGAACTGCGCGGCATTCTTCAGGAGATCGTAGCCGGTCGCCGCCGCCATGGTCGGCACGGCCAAGAGGAAGGAAAACTCCACGATGGTCCGGCGTTTCAGCCCCAGGAGGAGCCCCCCGACGATGGTGGAGGCCGAGCGCGAGACGCCCGGAATCACGGCGATGGCCTGAAAGAGACCGATGATCAGGGCCTGCCGGTAGGTCATATCCTCCGTCCGCGCCACGGCATCCCGCCCCTCCCGATAAAGCCATTCAAAAACGATCAGGAAGAGCCCCCCGGCGGCAAGCGCCCACAGGACGACGGACGGCGATCCCAGGAGGCACGATTTGATGACCGGGTAGAGCGTCAGCCCGATCACGCCCGTCGGCAGGAAGGCCAGGGCCACGCGCTTCATCACCGCCGGCTTCACGAGGAGGTCCCGCCAGTACAGGACGCAGACGGACAGGATCGCCCCCACCTGGATCGTGATTTCAAAGCTCTTCAGAAAATCGGTGTGCGGAAGCCCCAGCAGGTGGGACGTCAGGATCAGATGTCCCGTCGAGGAGATGGGCAGAAACTCCGACACGCCTTCCACAATTCCCAGAATCGCCGCGATGAACAGGTCCATGGCGCCTTCTTTCCTATTTTAGGCCGCGTGTCAATGAAAACTCGCCCCCCAGGGGGAAAGGGTCCGCGGACGGCGGGAGAAAAGGCCGAGGGTTCATGCGGGCCTATTTTTCGTGGCGGATGACGTGCACGGCGGTGGCCTTGAAGGCCGCTTGGACGCCGGCCCCCTCGCGGAGGTTCAGGTCGGAGACGGCCTGGGATGTGACGTAGGCCGTCAGGGGAAAGCCGCAGTCCAGAAGGACGCGGTGGAAGAGCCCCAGCGGCTGGATTTTCTCGACCCGGGCGGGGAACAGGTTGCGGGCGCTGGTCTCCTCGCGGGCGGCGGGCAACTGGAGGGTAACGTTTTCCGGCCGGATGCAGCAGCGGACGGCCTCCCCAGGCCGGGCCTCCCCCACGGCTTCGAGTTCGCCGACGCCGAGGTCCACGCGGATGGTCCCCACCCCACAGCCGGAAACCCGCCCGGTGAGAATGGTCTCCATCCCGACGAAGGACGCGACGAATTCATCCGTCGGGTGATGGATAATCGCGTCGGCGGGGCCGATCTGCACGACTTCGCCGTCCCGCATCACCGCCATGCGCTCCGAAAGGCGCAGGGCCTCCAGACGGTCATGCGTGGCCATGACGGCCGCGGTCCCCGTCTCCTTCAGGATGCGATGGAGATCTTCCAGCAGGCCCTCGCGGGTGGGCGGATCGAGGGACGAAAAGGGTTCGTCCAGAAAAACGATCTCGGGATCGATCGCGAAGGCACGCGCCAGGCTCGTCCGCTGGGCCTCCCCGCCGGAGAGCTTCCGGGCCGAGCGGTTCCGGAGGTGATCGATGCCGAACTGGTCGAGTCGGCGGGTCACCCGTTCCCCGATCTCCTGCCGGTCCAGGTGGCGGATGTCGAGCCCGGAGGCGACGTTCGCGTAAACCGTCGTATCGAACAGGAGCGGCTCCTGGAAGACGACGGCGATCCGCCGCCGGTAGGCGAAGGTCTCACGCCGCGTGGACACAACCTGCCCATGGAAGAGAATCCGCCCCCTTTCCCGCTTGATGAGACAGGCCAGGGCCAACAGGAGGGTGGATTTCCCCGCGCCGTTCGGGCCGATCAGGCCCACCATTTCGCCTTTTCGGATCGAAAACGCGGGCAGGTCGAGGACGGGGACACCACCCCGCTTCACGAAGAGATCCGAAACGGAAAGGATGGGGGCGTCCGTCGTCATCGCGGCCTCTGTCGCTGCTGGACCTGGGTGAGGACGGCGTTGATGATGAAGGCGAGAAGGAGCAGAATGAACCCCAGCGCCAGGGCGATCTCGAAATTCCCCTTCCCCGTTTCCATCACCGTGGCCGTCGTGAGTACACGGGAATAGCCCTTGATGTTACCGCCGACCATGATGGAGGCGCCGACCTCGGAGATGACGCCGCCGAAGCCCGCCATGACCGCCGCGAGCAACGGCAGTTTGGCCTCCTTGATGAGGATCCAGACCATCTGGAGGCGGTTCGCCCCGAGGGCGAGGATCTGGAGGCGGAGATTCCGCGGTAACTGCTGGATGGAGGCCAGGCTGATCCCCGTTACGATGGGTGCGGCGATCAGGGCTTGGGCGATGATCATGGCCGTCGGGGTGTAGAGTATCTCGAGGAATCCGAGCGGCCCGTTCCGCCAGAGGAAGATCGTTACGATGAGACCCGCCACGACGGGCGGCAGTCCCATCCCCGTATTGATCAGGCTGACGACGATCCGACGCCCGGGGAACTCCGTCAGGGCCACAACGGTCCCGACGGAGATCCCGAAGAACAGGCTGAAGAATGTGGCCGTCCCCGATATTCTGAGGGACAGCCAGGTGATCCCCATGACCTCCGGATCGAAGGTCACGAGCAGATAAAAGGCCTGTTTGAGGCCCTCCAGGATCAGGTCCATAAGGTCTTATTTCCCGAGGTCCTCGACCTTCTTGCCGGCGTCGGGGAAGAAGAGGGGCGAGCCGTACTTGTCGACGCCGAACGTCTTGATGATCTTCTGTACCTGTTTCGAGACCATGAAATCGGCAAAGGCCTTGCCGCCCGGGGCGTTGACCTTCGGCCACTTGGCGGGGTTCACCTCGATGACGTGGTAGATGTTGAGGAGTACGCCATCCCCTTCACTCAGGATGTTGAGGCCCAGGTTCTTTTTCATGGCCAGATACGTGCCCCGGTCGGACAGGGTATAGCCCTTCTTCTCCGCGGCGACTCCCAGGGTCGCGCCCATCCCCAGGCCGGTCTGCTGGTACCATTTCTGTCCCTCGGGATCGAGGCCGGCGGCCTTCCAGATGCCCATCTCCTTGGCGTGGGTGCCGGACTTGTCCGCCCGGGTCATGAAGAGGCTGCCGGCGGCGGCGATCTTCTTGAAGGCCTCGGTTGCGGACTTCATCCCCTTGATGCCGGCCGGGTCGGATGCCGGCCCCAGGATGACGAAATCATTGTGCATGACGAGCCGCCGGTTGACGCCGTAGCCCTCCTCCATCCGCTTCTTTTCCGCGGCGGGTGAATGGACGAGGAGCACGTCGGCCTCCCCCTTCTTCCCCATGGCCATGGCCGCGCCGGAGCCGACCGCGATCGTCTTGACGAAATACTTGGTCTTCTTCTCGAAGATCGGGATGATGACGTCGAGCAGACCCGTGTCCTGGGTGCTCGTCGTGGTCGCGAGAATCAGGTTCTTCTGCTTCACCGGCGCCGCCTGAGCGGGCGAGAAACCGGCCATCAGGATCAGCGCGGCCATCAGGCCCACTGCCCAAGTCAATCCTCTGCGCATCTTCATGTCGTTTCCTCCTACCGATTGAGGGTGTCTCCGCTCCGGAAACGCCGGACCGCCTCCACCCGGGTTTTCACCTGCCGGAACCATCCGTCCCGGATCGATACCCACCGCCCGTAGACGGGCCTCGGTCAAAAGGCGGATGCCGGACCCTTCCCAACGATTGACAGAAGCAACGTCCGCGTACCCTCCCGGGGCAGCGACGAATTCCTTTCCGGGCCGATCCGTCGGCACACGACGGGCGCTATTTTACGTATTTTCTGATCTCTTCCGGCAGCTTACACTTGTCGCTCGCCACGGCGGGACGAACGGCGCTCTGACCGGAAGACTCCAGGGCCTTGACCCCCTTGTCGCTCAACAGGAATTCAACCCAGCTTAAGGCCTTTCCCTGGTCCGGGTAATTTTTGGGAATGGTCACGGCGTAGAGAATCGGTTCTCCGACCAAATTGATCGTCTGCCCCGGCTTGGCGCCCTTGATGCTGACCTTCGCCTGAGCATAAAACCGCTCATGCTCGGAACTTGAGAGATTGATCCTTTCGGGCAGCTGCACGTATTTCAACCCGTGCTGTTTGGCCACCGAATCGTACTCGAAGGCATAGTCCAGATCACCGGACTGCAAGAGTGCAATCAGGTCCACGGACTTAGCCCTCATCGTATCGCCCTTTGCACCGTAAAGTTTGTCATAAATTCCCTTGGCCTTGTAATGTTTCTCCGCGAGCTGCCAGACCATCAGGGTTCGGTAGCCGCAGGGATCCTGGTCCGGATCGCTCCGCCCGTATGTCACACCCTTTTTTTGGAGGATCTGATACCAGTTGCGCGCGTTGATCTGTTTGGCAAACTTCGATTTTTCCGTATAACAGAGCACCATTTGATTCGAGACG
>Ga0116159_1002163_pt1 | contig 19635 bp, 15 predicted proteins | sample AD_JPNAS1_MetaG_FD_89878 | JGI IMG/M metagenome (GOLD analysis project Ga0116159, IMG submission 89878) | Active sludge microbial communities of municipal wastewater-treating anaerobic digesters from Japan - AD_JPNAS1_MetaG | ecosystem: Engineered > Bioreactor > Anaerobic > Digestate | place...
CTACCTCGTCACCACGCCAGACACCCGCAGCCACGCCGCATGGATGAACAACGAGTGGCTTCCGAAGGTGCGCGCATTGTACGCAAACGTCTCCGCCGACCCCAAGTGGACAGACTTTGAGAAGTGGATCCGGAGGTACATTTACGACGACGCGGCATGCCCGGACTTCACCGACCGCTACCCGGCCCACCTGCACATCTGCCTGCTCCCGCGCGGGCAAGGGCAGGGATTCGGATCGAGTGCCCTCAAGCTATTCGAGGAGAAACTCAGACACGGCGGGATCGCGGGCTACCATCTTGGCATGGCCGAGAAAAACGCCCGCGCAGGCGAGTTTTACGCCAAGCAAGGGTTTCAGCTGATCCGGCATGATCCCGGAGTGATTTACTTTGGGAAGAAAGTCTAGACGCGCCAGGGCCCCCGCCTGCCACCGAGCGGCTTGCAAAGCCATTTTCAGCCTATCCCTGCTGCGAATCCTGCTGCGAATCTGTCCCTGCTGCGAATCCGTAGAGAATCCGTAGAGGGGCGCAGTCTTGCTGCGCCCTCCCTCGTCATGATCGGCAGAATCCACGAAACAAATGACGATGCTAAATTCAAAATATGTTCTTCATCAATGTTTGACGTTTAAAAAAAGATCGGCATTAAGATCGGCAGAACTTGATTACCAAAACCGCCATTGAACCCCTGATTCCGACTCAGCGGCTTCAGCCGTTGGAGGACTTGGCGTGCACAGTCTTGGAATCCGCGGCCCGGCTTTCCGCCAGGGTTCGGGCGCCGCTTCGCACCCAGCTCGTGGAACTCACGCGATGGATGCACTGCTATTACTCGAACCTCATCGAAGGGCAGCAAACCCGCGTCCGCGACATCGAGGCGGCGCTGAAACAGGACTTCGCCGCCGAACCGGCGAAACGCGACCTCCAACGCCTCGCACTCGCCCATCTGGAGGTGCAGCGCTGGGCGGCGGCGCTGACCGGATCGCCACACAACACCGAATTCATCCGCGAACTGCACCGTCGATTCTACGCTGCGCTCCCGGAGGAGATGCGGATCGCAACCACCTCCGCCGGCACCCAAACACCCCTGACACCCGGCGAGCTCCGCGACCGCGATGTCGAGGTCGGTTCTCATATCGGCCCGCCACACGAGCTCGTGCCCGCCATGCTGGGCCATTTTCAGTGCCGGTACGAGTCCGCCGATCTTTCGCGACTCCAACGCATCATCGCCATCGGCGCCAGCCACCATCGGCTCGCGTGGATCCACCCGTTCCGCGACGGCAATGGCCGCGTCGTCCGCCTCTTTTCCGACGCCGTCATCCGGCAACTCGGCATCGACGGCGGCGGCCTCTGGTCCCTCTCACGCGGCCTTGCCCGCAACCGCGACGAGTACTACGCACGGCTCGCCAACGCCGACCAGGAACGCAGCACCACCAGCGCCGACGACGGCCGCGGGCATCTGAGCGAACGCGCCCTCTGGGATTTCTGCGAGTTCACGCTCCGCACCATGGTCGACCAGATCGCCTTCATGGAGCGGCTGCTCGACCTCGACGGGATGGAGCAACGGATCGAGCACTACGTCCACGTCGTAGAGCCGGCGGTCGCGAAAGACGCCGACAAGGTATTTCTCCTGCTCCGCGAGGCGCTGCTCCGCGGTCAGTTCGCACGCGGCGAGGCCGGCCGCATCGTCGGCGCCAGCGAGCGCACCGGCCGCGACCTCCTCGCCCGTGCCATCGCCGCCGGTCTCCTCACCTCCGAGTCGCCCAAGACGCCCGTCTCTCTCGCCCTCCCGGCCAAGGTGCTCGATAGCTACTTTCCGCAGCTCTTTCCGCTCACTTCCATAACACAGAATTGAGCCCGAAAAACGCGGACACTTCAGGCATGAGGCCGCTCCGGTGTTGTCCACGAACGGCGTGTTCGCCGGTAACAGCAGGCTCCCGGCCGCGACCTCCGTGCCGCGAGACGTAGCAACCTGGGCAAGCAGGGCCTGCAAACTAATGCAGTCTGTCTTCTCGCCCCTTCGGTTTTGACTCGGCGTTTCAATGAAAAATGATGCCTCTTGATGTCATCGAGCCCACCCGACAGCACGCGAGTATACTGGAGCCAGGGATATACGCTCGACCCGACAGGGGTGTGCATTTGGCCATTTTCATCCTACCGGGCGAGATGGGCAGACCTAGAGCGGATTGAGTATTTACCGTATCCGCAGAACGGAAAATGGCAGTTCCGGTTTCGCTTAAACTTCGCCGGCGCCAAACGTCGGCAGTTGTCGCTGACGCGTGGAGGCGGATACAAAGGGCTGTGTGCAGTCGCTACGATGCTGCGATGGATTGGCGATTCAGGCGCCAAGGTTTCAGGGTGGGATGAGTCAGGCGTGGAGCAGATTCTGAGCGCTGCCGCGACGCTGAAGGAGCTCGGAGCGTCCTCAGCGGGTCACGCCGACGCCAATCTTTTGCGCTGGGCGGAAGGCGCCTTTGTGGCTTTGCAAATTAATGAGGTGATCGATACCTGCGCCGCGATCATCGAACGAGGCTCCGAGCAGGCAACCGCGGCGGCACGGCTCAAAATCAAGGGGGAGCTGCTCGCCGGGCGCGTCGAAAATGCGCTCGATACTCTCGCGGAACTGATTCGCCGGCGCCCCGAGGAACTCGAAGCGCGGGCTTTGCTCGCGTTTCACCTCGTGAATGCCGGTGACAAACGGGGACTGCAATTGGCAGGTGCGGTGTTGGACCATGCGATGGCGAAGCACCCGTCTTTGGCGCTCATTGTGGCTGCGTACCATTTGCAGCGGAAGGAGTGGGGCCAAACGACAGGGATGCTTGACCGCCTGCGGTCGAGTGGCGTGGCGCTCAGTGACTACGACCGTGAGTTCAGCGCACGAATCCAGGCGGACCTCGAAAGACTCCGGGACGGTCCAAAGCAGGCGCGCCGGCAGCTGACCTTCGACCTCGTCAAATTCAGGCTGCGTGCATGGTGGCCCGGATTGGCCATCGGAGCGCTTGTCTTGTGGCCACTATGCACTGTTGGACCGATCTTCGTCCGGGAATCCTGGCACTTGCTGCAACTGCGCGAGCGGGGCGAGAAGGCGGACATCGTCCAAGTATACCCCGAGAGGGAGGCACTCGGAACGCGGGATCATTTCCTTGTCACGATTGCCTACGAGTTTGCGCCCGACCGAAGTCGAGTGAACCCAATCTCGGTGAGAGAACCCGAACAACTTTCCGGGGAAGATTATCAGGCATTGTCGGCGATGATCGACGCCCGAATTCGGGGCGAAATGCCCCGCGGCTGGTATCGGGGCGAGTCGCTCATTTTTGAGGGAACGGCAGACGAAATCCGGGCGAAGCCGGTGAAGCAATTCGTCACCTATCTCCCCGAGGACACGAGTGTAAATGCTATCGGCCCCATCACTAACTCGCGGATCTGGCTGACTTGGGTCGGTGCGCCCATGGTGGTGCTCCCGGGTCTGCTCCTTGTCGGGGTGTCCGGCTGGATCTCGGTGCGCGAATTTCTCCAGCGCCGACGCCGCCAATTGCGGGGTTTCGATCCCGCCCAGCCCGTAGCATAGGAGGGCCCCCGGAAGGGGCAGCTCCACCAAGCCCCATGAACTTCCAATGGTGACGGCCCTGAAAAATGCACAGGCCGCCCGCCGGCTTTTCGATGCAGACTGGAAGTCTGTGCTACGACAAGCCCGGCAACACTCGCCTCCGTCAGCCACGACCTCCGTGTAGCGAAATGCGTGCGCGTTTCGCTTAAAACCCGACATCCGTAGCCTGCTCTATAACCCTAGTCGATTCTGGTGAACAGCGACTTACAAAGTCATTTTCAGCCTATCCCTGTTACGGCCCCTCGCCTGCCGGCGATACCCGGCTGATGGCTAAAGCGCCGTGCCCGGCAATGAAGACTCGCCGCGCGCACAGCGACCGAGGTTCTCCACCGTCACCCGCGCGATCTCGCCGAGCGCCTCGTGCGTGAGGAATGCCTGGTGCGCCGTGACGAGTACGTTGGGAAAAGTCAGCAGCCGCGAGAGCTCGTCATCCTGCAGGACCTTTCCCGAGAGGTCCTCAAAGAAAATACCTTCCTCCTCCTCATACACGTCCAGCGCGACGCCGCCGATGCGCCCAGACTTGAGCCCGGCGATCAGCGCCTTCGTGTCGATCAAGCCGCCGCGGCTCGTGTTGACGATATACGCCCCAGGCTTGAGCCGGCCGAGCGTGCTCGCGCCCAGCAAATGGTGCGACTCGGGCGTGAGCGGCAGATGAAGCGTCACGATATCGCAACCAGCGAGGAGGTCGTCGAGCGCCACGTATTCGATACCCTGCGCGCGCGCCCAATCGGCATCGGGAAACGGATCATGCGCGATGACCCGGGCCCCGAAGCCGCCGAAAATCTGTGCGACCAGCCGACCGATCTTCCCAGTCCCCACCACCCCGATGGTCCGCGCGCACACGTCGAAACCGACGAGGCCGCCAAGCGAGAAATTGTGTTCGCGCACACGATTGTAGGCGCGATGGATCCGGCGGTTGAGCGTCAGCAGCAATCCGACCGTGTGCTCCGCCACGGCGTGGGGCGAATAAGCCGGTACGCGAGTGACGATCAGCCCCAGCTGGCGGGCCGCATCGAGATCCACGTTATTAAACCCGGCACAGCGCAACGCCACATGCCGTACGCCCAGCCCCGCCAGCGCCGTCAGGCACGGGCGGTCAAGCCGGTCGTTTACGAATACGCACACCGCGTCGGCCCCCTCCGCCGCCGCGGCCGTATCGACGCCGAGTCGAAACTCATGGAAGCGCCAGTCGAGCCCCCCGGCCCCCGCAAAATGCTCATGATCGTACGATTTTGTATCAAAGAAGGAGACGGTCCTCATGCGGAGGTAAACGACGAGCCCCGTGGCCTCTGTCAACCCGGACGCCCTGCTAAAGAGCGATAAATAGGCGCCAGGAGAGGGATCATGGGCGCCAATGGCAAAAGGCACTGCGGTGCAGTCCTAAAAGCCTGCACTACCACCGCGCACGCCCGTCCCCGCCGATAAGCGCAGGCACGGGATTGAGTTCAGCCCTATGCAGGCGACCAGCTGGGCCCGCTCACCGCGAGCCCCTAAAAGATGATTACTTCCGGCCCAGCAACTGGTCCTCGAAGTCCGGCGACGACTCACGCGGTTCGGAATCGAAGGTCAGAATCCGGGCGAGCGGGCCGGCAAATAGCGTTGCCGCCAAACCAGCGCCGAGACCGAGCCACAGATACACACCCAAATCCGACATCGCCGGCATATTGGCTCCCCCAAACTGGCTCGCCATCGCCTGGGCTTTTTTGAGCTGCATCAAGCCGACTGAGCAGGTCACGAGCAGATAGAGTCCGACAAGTCTGACAATGAGCGTAGGCGTCTTCATAATTCCTTACCTTTGGAGTGGCTGGTGGCGTGCAAAGGACTCTCAAGCCGTGAGGAAGACAACCTCGAAACCGCTCACCTCTTGCAGGAGTCAATGGAGACAGTCCCTTGCGGCTCCCTCCTGCGTGGGTGAAGTAGGAACGGGCCCCTGGGCTATCCCATCGGCGCGGCGATACGTTCTGACAAAGCCCACAGCGATAGACTTACTGAATGTCAGCTGTCGCCACCGAGCATAGTCGTCGCCAGTTAACTTACTTCCGTCCATCGACGCCACTGAGGCACTGAGTCCTGCGCTTTCCGCAATCATGATAGCGGCCGACACGAGGATGACTTGTCGAGGAGTCCGACCGTCGATCAAAGCGACACATAAGGCGTCGCTCTCGTGTTTGGTTAAACCAGTGGATGGATCGTCACAATGGCGTTCTATCGTTCGGACTGCAATGGCAAGGTCTAGCGCGGCCTGCGCCGGGAGCTCGACTCGCAAGGAATCTAACTTCGCCAGCACCTGATCTCTGGCATTCACAGCAATTGGATCATCCAATGCATCAGCCCAAACACGGCAGGTAGCTAAAGAGCTAATAATAAAATAACGCGTTAATGAGAACATGGTGGACTTACCGACATTTCAGACAGCGTTTCGCGGGACGAATCCGAGTAGTTCAAGTTCGCAACCGCCTCAGCCGGCCATCGTACGCACGATTTCTGCGGGCATAAAAGTCCGCGCAGCGATCTGCTCCACTGTCTGGCCCTCCGCCATGAACCGCCGCACCACCACCGGCATCGGCTCGCCGATGTCGACGAGGTGTCGCTCGGGATCGAACACGCGAAACACGCGCTGCCCCCACGGTTGCTCGCGGATCGGATGCACACACGCCACTCCCGCCTGCGCCAGTTTCGCCCAAACCTCATCGAGCGACTCCGTCTCGAAGTAGAGCTCGCAGTTGCCGCAGCCGGAGGGCGTGGGCGGCACGACTTCGGGCGAGGCGATGGTCTGCTGCGCGTGCGCGGATTGCCAGAGGGCAAATCCACCGGCGAAGCCGACGTTGAGGCCGAAGTCGGCTTCGACCTTCTGGCCGAGCAGCTCCTCGTAGAAACGGCGCGAGGCCGCGATGTCGCTGACGAAGAGCACGGAGGAAAGGAAACGGATCATGGCGCGGGAGTGTGAAGGCTGGCGATGGCTTGCGCGCACTGGGATGCCCGCTGGCGCGAGCCCGGTCAATCTCCTGAGCGGCCGCACACCGTCTTTGCCAGAAGTCGCGCGGGCCTCCGAGCTGCTCGTCGGTGCAGACTGGAGGTCTGCGCGACCACGGCCCACACGAGGCATCAATGGGAACAGGCCCTGCAAAAAAAGCCCCACGGACTGGCGCGTGGCACCGAACAAGACGGTCCCATGGTGGGCGTTCTGTGTTCTCGCCCCCGAGGTGGCATGGCGTTTTTCTCCGGGCTTCCCCATGAGATTCCTGCCCCCCGTCCTCTTCGCGATTGTAGCCAGCATCACGCCCTTTGCGCTCGGCGAAGTCGCACCGACCGCTACGCCGCAGAAGACCACCAGCGCACCTCCGGACATGGGCCGATTTTTCCCGCCGCCGATGCAGAGCTGCGCCCTTTACGGCGACGGTAAGATCCCAAACTCGAAACCGAGCGCCGACGAAGAGTCCGGCGCGGACCGCGGCTTCGTGCGCAATGTCTCTCGTCCGCAGATCCAGGTTCACCTGCCGGCGCCGAGCCGGGCGAACGGTGCGAGCATGGTCATCTTTCCGGGCGGAGGTTACGCCGGGCTCACGTTTGAGTACGAGGGAACCCAACAAGCGCGCTTCTTCGTCGCCCACGGCTTCGCGGCGTTCGTCGTAAAATACCGGGTACCAAGCGATCAGACGATGGAGAATAAATCCATCGGTCCGCTGCAGGATGCCCAGCAGGCGGTGCGTTTTGTCCGCCTGCACGCGAAGGAGTGGGATCTGGATCCGGCCCGGGTCGGGGCCATCGGGTTTTCCGCGGGAGGGCACCTGGCCTCGACCTTGGCGACGCACTTCGCCCAGTCGTGTATCGACAACCCCGAGCAGGTGAGCCTGCGCCCCGACTTCCTCGTTGTGGTCTATCCCGTCATCAGCATGGACGCGAAGATCACGCACCTGGATTCACGCAAGGCCTTGCTTGGCCCCAACCCGTCGGAAGACGACGTGCGTCTCTTTTCCAACGAACTTCAGGTGGCCAAGGACACGCCGCCCACCTTGATCCTGCATGCGGCCGACGACCGGCTCGTTGACGTGGACAACAGCATCGTGTTCTTTCAAGCGCTCCGACACGCTGGTGTCCCGGTCGAAGCGCGATTCTTCGAGAAGGGCCAACACGGTTTCTTCCTGCTCCCACCGGATGAGTGGCAACGGGTGATCATCGACTGGATGACTTCGAACGGCTGGCCCTTTGCACGAGCGAAGTAACGCACCCCGTTGAGCCCGGGAGGCAACGCGACCGCTTGCCTCAAGTTACCCGTCAAACACGGGAGTGTTCACGCCAATGAAGGCGTCACGCGCCCGTCTCCCGCTGTAGGAGGAATGAATCAGCCTGGGAATTCCCGTGTCCCTTGAGGCCTTGGCGCGCTACGCCGAACTGCAGAGGCCCGGCGTCGCGTTGCCGATGGGTCAGGGCACAAGCCGGTCGGGCGCGGTGATCTTGAAGGCCGCGCGTTGTCCGGCGGAAGCCGAGTCGGGCCCCACGATAAACTCATAATCTCCCGCCTCGGTGACATGGCGCATCGATCGATTCCAGACGGCGAAGTCGCTGATCGGTATGCGCAGCTCGACGGTCTTGCGCTCGCCGGGCTGAAGCGTGACCCGTGCAAACCCGCACAGCCGCCGCGTGGGCGTGGTCACCGAGGAGACCCGCTGGTGCACATAGACCTGGGCCGTTTCGGCTCCGGCGACCGAGCCGGAGTTCGTCACTGGGAAACGGACGATCACGTGATCCTGCTCCGGCCCCACGGACGCCGGGCTGACTGTGACGGCACCATATTCGTAGGAGGTGTAGGCGAGCCCGAAGCCAAACGGAAATTGGGGGCTTTGCTCGGCATCAAGGTAGCTGTGACTCGCCGTGGGTTTGCCGGCATAATTGATCGGCAACTGCCCGACGTTTCTTGGGAACGACACCGCCAGCCGGCCCGATGGATTGACTATCCCAAAGACGATTTCGGCCAGCGCACGGGCGCCCTCTTGCCCGGGATACCACGCCTCGATGAGAGCGTCGGCATCGCGCACCAAAGGCGCAGTCACAAGCGGGCGCCCATTCTGGAGCACCACGATGACCGGGCGGCCCGTCGCACGCACCGCGGCCAGGAGTTCGAGCTGAACGGCAGGAAGCGAAAGGTCGGTCCGATCCTTGTTCTCGCCCACCACCGTGTCGTCTTCACCGAGTGCGACGATGACCGCATCGGCCGCCTTGGCGGCCTGGACGACCTCCGAAAAATCGCTGGCGCCGGCGCCCCAGCGCAGGCTCAGGTTGGCATCGCCCCAAAGGCAGCGATACTCGAGCCGCACCGCATGCAGCCGCCCACGCTCGAGGCGCACCGGCGCGCGAAACATCGGAGTCCCGGAGCCCCACTTCTCCACGACGGGCTTTTCATCGATCCAGAGTTTGAAGCCCGTATTGCAGACGGCGCCGATCCAGCCATCGAAATCCTCCTGCGTTTTGATGAACCCGGTCCAGCGCACGCTGAAGGGATTCGTCTCCACGTTTTCCGCCGCCATCCCACCCTGCCGCCAACGGAAATCCACCACGCGGTCCGTCGATGTTTTGACGGGGGCACCAGCGAGCTCCGGGTTGCCGAAATACTCAGCCCGCAATCCGGGAGTCGCACCATCCGGGCCAATCAAGGTCCCCTCGGGAATCACCGTGCCCAGATCGACCACCCCACAACCGGGCACGCAGCGGATCTGCGTCGCATCTCCGAGGAGGGTGGAAAACGCTTCGGCCAAGGTGGCCCCGGACGCATCCATCGGACCATAGCCGCCACCGATGAAACGATCCGCCAGCGGCCCCACGACGGCGAGTCGACGGATTTTTGTGCGGTCGAGAGGCAGCACCGCATTTCGGTTCTGCAACAAGACCACGCTGGAGCGCGCCGCTTCCAGCGCCAGCTCGGCGTGCGCCTTGCGGAGCGCGCGAATGGTCTCGGCGTTCGTGCTGACGCTGGGGGTGTCGAATAGTCCGAGCGCGAACTTCACCCCGAGGATGCGCGACACCGCGTCGTCGATCCGTTTCTCAGAAATCCGTCCATTCCTGACGGCACGGAGTACGCCATCCTGGAATTCCTTGTGCGGAAAATCGTAGAACTGCATGTCCACACCGGCTTCCAGTCCCTCGATCAAGGCGCCCTCGGAATCGGCCGAGGTATGGTGCCCGTTCACGAGCATCCCCCACGACGACCAGTCGGACTGAACAAAGCCCTTAAAACCCAGCTCGCCCCGGAGGACGTCCGTAAGCAACCAGCGGTTGCCGGTCGCGGGGACCCCGTCGATCTCGACATAAGCACTCATGATACCTGCGACCCCGGCCTGCCGCACAGCCGCCGTGAACGGCGGGAGAAATTGGGTCCGCAACTGGCGCTCGCCCATCATCACCGGGCCGATGTGATAACCACCCGAGGAATTTCCGTGGCCGATAAAATGCTTTGGCATCACGGCGACCGCATCTGCGCGGGACAAGTCCCCTCCTTGTTGCAGCCCCAGGATCTGCGCGAGCCCAAGCTCCGTCGTCAGATAAGTGTCTTCGCCGAATGTTTCCGCGATCCGCCCGTAACGCGGGTCATAACAAAGATCGAGGACCGGACCGAAATTCAGATGCGCCCCATGTGCCCGCGCCTCAGACGCAATCGCACGCCCGACCCGGTTGGCCAGATCGCGATCGAACGAAGACGCGAGGGCAAGGGGCACGGGAAAGGTCGTCGACCCCGACCCCGCGTACCCGTGAAGCATCTCCTCGCTCACCAACGCAGGAATCCCCAGGCGGCTTCGGCTCATCACCGCACGCTGGAATTCATTGCCCAGCTCGGGGCTCGGGTAGAGGTAGTGGATGGCGCCGATTCCTTTGCCGCTCACGACCTCATCCAGCAGCGAGGGCACCAACTTTCCGTCCCGAAGGACATCGGAGCCGACAAACATGTCCATCTGCGCGACCTTCTCCTCCAAGGTCATCCGGCCCACCAGATCCGCCACGCGGGCCGGAATGGGGAGGGCGGCATCACGATAGGGCGCAGACGCCGGCGACTCGGCACCGCAGGCATTGTGCGGTGCCCCGAGGGAAAGGAGTGAGAGCATGGCAAGGAGGGGACACAGACCCCGGGCGGATTTCTTGTTGGTGAAGATGCGGCTGATTTTCATGGCGGAGATCAGGCTTCATCATATCGCGCCCGACCGACGGACTCAATGAGGCTCGGCGTCAGTCCGATGAGGCTCTTTGCGCGTGCGGTGGCTTGATAAGGCGACACGCCTGTGCGCTACAATCGGCCGAGCCCATGCAATACAGGCCAAAACAGGTCGCGCTCGTGCTGGAGACCCGATTCCAAGAGGCCAATCAACTCATCGATGGGATTGCTGCCTTCAATCGGGCCCATGAACGCTGGCAACTTTTTGTCGATAGCGGCGAGCGCAGCACACTCGACAGCGAGCCCCTCACCCAGGGCACATGGGATGGCGTCATCCTGGGCCGTCATCTCCCCGGATTCCTCGCGCGCGCCGCGGCGCAGAAACTGCCCTGCGTCGAGGTGGCAGACGATCCGCGTCGATTCGACGGCGTGCCCAAGGTCCGCCCCGACAATCTGGCCATCGGTCGGAAGGCGGCGGATCACCTCCTCAGGCAGGGGTTCCCCTCCTATGGATTCTGCGGTTTCTCCAACGAACACTGGTCGCTCCAGCGGCGCACGGGTTTCGTGTCGCGGCTCAAACAATCCGGGAAGACCTGCCAGATAATCGAGACGGCCTTCCCGGCAAATGGCCCATCCCATTGGTCGCTCGACGAGGAGGAATTGCTCACCGCCTGGGTGAGCCGCTGCCCGCGCCCCGTCGCCATCTTCTGTTGTAACGATTACCGCGCCGCCATGCTGCTCGGTGCCTGTGGCCGCGCAGGATTGATGGTGCCGACCGACGTCGCGATTCTGGGTACAAACAATAATCCCCATATCTGCGGGCTCGGTCCTACTCCCCTGAGCAGCGTATCCCTCGATCTCGAGCATATCGGACAAATTGCCGCCGACGTGCTCCTCGATCTCATGGGAGGAAAGCCCCCGGCCCGCAGCGATCAGCTCGTATTCTCCGGTGAGGTGATTCCGCGTGAATCGAGCAGCATCGACGCGCTCGGCGACGCGCAAGTTTCCGCCGCCATGCGGCTGATCCGAGAACAGGCCACCCAGGGGTTGCGCATCGATCAGATATGCCAGCACGCCCACCTTTCGCGCAGCTCACTCGAACGCCGCTTCCGCAGACTTCTGGGCCATAGCCCGCAGGATATGCTTCGCAACGAACAGCTCCACCATGCGAGGTGCCTGCTCATTCAAACCGACAAGAAACTGCCGGAGATAGCCGAGGCGTGCGGCTTCGAGCACCCGGAGCACTTCTGTGTCGTCTTCAAACGCATCACGGGCATGACGCCGACCGGCTACCGGAGGCAGATGAAGTCAGCATCCAGCCCCTGACCGGCCAGGCGTGGTCCGGAGGATTCGTATCGCTCACCTCGACCGTACGCGGGCGCACGCCGCAGACCCGGCTCACGCGAGATCGTCCGGACCGCGACGGCGCTCGCAGGCGTCTCCGCTGTCGGCGCCAGTCTCGCGCGGCGTCTCAGCGGGCGGCATGGGGGCGCGCCGTTTGAGGTGGCCACGCCCGGCGAGCAGACGGGTGCCCAGATCGAGCAATGCACCGAGAGCGATACCGCACACGATGCCGCCGAGCACGAGCGCGTTGACCGAGCGACCAATGCGGTGCGACCAACGGGGCGGCGGCGGGGCCGCTGGCTCCGGGCCGGACTCCGTGGCAGCGGAGACGTCTGCACCGGGCGGCGCGAGCACGATCGGGCGGTCGTCGGGCACCGGCGTCTCTCCAAATCCCGTCGCCTGGATGATCGAATCGCCCACCCACCAGGTGCCGCCATAGATCCAGACGGTGGCGGGGTTGGTGATAAATTGCATGCCGCCGAGCACCATCAGATTGGTCCGCAGCACCACCGCGCATCCCAGCGCCAGCGGTAACTGCAGGCCCATCACGGGGAGCAGCGCGAGTATCGCGCCGGCATAATAAGCGCGCGTGAGATTGCCCGCCTTGAACGACCACAAGAACGGACGGCTGCGCGCGTAGGCCGCAAAACGTCCGACCAGCGGGTAGCGGTGAAACACCGCGCGCCGGGGCACAAAACGCAGCAGCGCCTTCGTCCAGCGGATGCGCTGGTGATGGCGTTGGCGGTGCTCTTCGTCAGACATGCGCGCTGACGAAGGCGCGAAAGCACGCGCGCGGCAACACCGGAGGCGCCGCGCCGCGATGCGAAAAACACGCCCCCGCGTGGGCGATCAGTACGCGAACGTGAGCTCCAGCCGCCAGAACAGTGCCGTATCCTGCCGCGCCACGCTGTAGTAGTCGCCCGGCTCGTAGAGCTCGGCGAGCGAGGTCGCCGTCAGGTGCCGGTTGATTTTATACCGCACGATGTTTCGCACGAGGTGTCCGCGGAAAGAGCCGTCGGCACGGAAAAAACCGGAGGTCGGGCTGCGGTTGTTCTCCAGTGCCCACAACGCGTTGTACTCGAGAGAGACCGTCAACGGCTTGAGGGGCGTCACACTCCAGAGCGGACCAAAGCGCACGAGGTTTCCAAACTGGGCACTCCGTGTCTCCGCGGAGTAGAGCATCGCACCGATCTCGCTCCAACGCGGATAGCGCCCCCAGAGGATGTCGAACTGCTCGTTGCGCGCGGTGCTCCGGTCGTCGCCGGACAGGCACTCCAGCGAGAGGCGGAGCTGGTTGTTGGCGGCATCCTTCGCATTCCAGCCGATCTGGCCAAGAAAGCCCCAGGCCTGCACGTCGCGGTCGTTGAGCTCGCCCCACTGGACCGCCGCCTCGCCCTTGAACAACCAGTGCGGCGTCGGCTCGTAGACCGCCCGCCCGCCAAAGGTGCCGATCTCGCCGTCGTCGCCGCTGGCCAGCACGCGGTCCTCGCTGCGGTAGATCAGGTAGCTTTCGAGCGTGAGTCCGGTGAACGACTTGTTCGAGATCTGGACGTACGCGCTGCGCTCCTCCTGATCGACGATCGGGCTGCGCCGGTCGTTGAAGACCGGAGTGCGGTTCCGGTTGTATGCCTCCATGTCGATGTAGGCAAAGTCGAGCGTGGTCTGCGTGCCGGGCAGCGGGAGCGTCACGCGCAGGGCATCGAAAAACGCGGTGCGCGAGCCGTCGGTCGAGGTGGCATCAGAGACGAGCCAGCCGTCGCCAAGTACGATATCCTGGCGGCCCGCGACGATCCGGGCAGGCACGTCGCCCGGTACCGTCCACGTCAGGTTAAGCTGGTCAAACACACCGTCAGACCACACCCACCCGTCCGTGTAGGGCGCCTTGTACGAATCCTTGTTCCAGTCCCAGCTCTCCCAGACCAACCGGGCGTTGACCGTCAGCGACGGCACGACATCGACCGAGCCCCAGGCACGCGCCCGGTAGCGCTGGTAGTTCTGCTCGTGGCGCACTGCCGAGTCGGAGAGCGTAAGCGCGTTGTCGAAGTACTCGTTGCGCAGGCGCAGATCGAAGCCGCCGCGCCAGGCCGGCGTCGCGGCCTCCTCGGCGGCGGGCAGCGCAAGCGCGGCGAGGCCGGATAACACGCCGAAGCGGACAGAGGATACTACACGGGAGAGTGCGCGAAATCGCATGGGGAGTAAAACCGACAGCAGGGCCGCCCCCGGGCGCGCCGGCAAGCCTGCGCTTCAGTGGCCACGCGCGCCATTTCCCGCTTTGCCACAAACGGAGCGTCCGTGCATCACTGCGCGCCGTGACCATGCCCTCCTCCGAATCGCTCTTCGCCCGCGCCCAACAACTCATCCCCGGCGGCGTCAACTCGCCCGTCCGCGCGTTTCGCTCCGTCGGCGGCGCGCCGTTCTTCGTCAAGGCCGCCCGCGGCGCCACGCTCGTCACCGCCGACGACCGCGAGCTGATCGACTTCGTCTGCACCTGGGGGCCGGCCATCCACGGGCACAACCACCCGCGTATCCGCGCCGCCATCGCCGCCGCGCTCGAAAACGGCACCAGCTTCGGCACGCCCAATCCCTACGAGGTCGAAATGGCCGAGCTCATCGTGAAGTTCGTGCCCTCCATCCAGAAGGTCCGCATGTGCAACAGCGGCACCGAGGCCACCATGTCCGCCATCCGCCTGGCGCGCGGCTTCACCCGCCGCGACAAGATCGTGAAATTCGCCGGCTGCTACCACGGCCACTCCGACTCGCTCCTCATCAAGGCCGGCTCCGGCGCCCTCACCCACGGCCACCCCGACAGCGCCGGCGTGCCCGCCTCCTTCGCCCGCGAGACCATCGTCGTCCCCTACAACGACCGCGCCGCCCTCGAAGCCGTCTTCTCCGCCAACCCCGACCAGATCGCCGGCGTCATCATCGAGCCGTACTGCGGCAACGTCGGCTTCATCATGCCCGACGCCGGCTACCTCGCCTTCCTCCGCGAGCTCACCACGAAACACGGCACCGTGCTCATCTTCGACGAGGTCATGACCGGCTTCCGACTCGCCAAGGGCGGTGTGCAGGAACTCGAGCACATCGTCCCCGATCTCACCACGCTCGGCAAAGTGATCGGCGGCGGCCTGCCCGTCGGCGCCTTCGGCGGACGCGCCGACATCATGGACCACCTCGCGCCGCTCGGCCCCGTTTACCAGGCCGGCACCCTCAGCGGCAACCCGCTCGCCATGGCCGCCGGCATCGCCGCCCTGCGCCTCCTCGAAGAGGAAAACCCGTACGCGCGCCTCGACGCCCTCGGCCGCCGCCTGCGCGACGCCACGCTCGCCGCCGCACGCGCCAAGGGCATCCCGCTCCAGGTGCCCCAGTGCGGCTCCATGTTCAGCCTCTTCTTCAACGACGCGCCCGTCCGCGACTACGCCAGCGCGCTGCGCAGCGACGGCGACCGCTTCCGCAAATTCTTCCACATGGCGCTGGCCGACGGCGTCTATCTCGCGCCCAGCCCGTACGAGGCCGCATTTCTCAGCACCGCGCACGAGGGCACCGCCATCGACCGCGCCTGCGAGATCCTCAGCCGCGCCATCTCCCGGCTCTGAGCCGCGCCACCACCATGGCCAGCGACGCTCCGGTCCCTTTCAAAAACTGGTTCGATGCCGCGCTCTACCGCCGGCTCGCCGACCTCGTTGCGGAGATCGAGCCGCGCTTCGACCGTGCCCGTTTCCTCGCCCTCACGCTCGAGGGCCTCGACGCGCGCGAGCTGATGGACCGCATGCGCCAGACCGCCGTCGGCCTGCACGCCGCCCTGCCCGGCCCTTACTCGGCGCAACTCGCCGCGCTGCGCACCCTCGCCCCACGCATCGGGCACGGCTTCGTCACGCTCTCGCTCGGCGAGTTCGTCGCGCGCCACGGGCTCGACGATCCCGCGCGCTCGCTCGACATGCTCCGTTTCCTCACGCCGCTCGGCTCGTCGGAGTTTGCCGTACGCCCGTTTTTGCAACGCGACCTGACCGGCACGCTCGCCACCCTGCTCGTCTGGGCGCGCGATCCCGACGAGCATGTCCGCCGCCTCGCCAGCGAAGGCAGCCGCCCGCGCCTGCCCTGGGGCCTGCGGCTCACCGAGCTCGTGCGCGACCCCAGCCCCACGCTCCCGATCCTCGAACTTCTCAAGGCCGACCCGTCGCCCTACGTCCGCAAGTCCGTCGCCAATCACCTCAACGACATCGCCAAGGACCACCCCGAGTGGATGCTCGACGTCGTCGAGCGCTGGGACCGGAGCGATCCCGGCGTCGCGTGGGTCGTGCGCCACGCCCTGCGCACACTCGTGAAACGCGGCCACCCGCGCGCCCTCGCACTCTGCGGTGCCCGCGCGGCCGCCGCCGCCCACGTCAAAGTCGAGCAGTTCTCCGTCGGCCCCAAGCGCCTCAAGCTCGGCGAGCGTATCGAGCTGACCGCCACGCTCACCTCGACCGCCAAGTCGGACGAGACGCTGATCGTCGACTACGTCATCCACTACGTGCGCGCCAGCGGCACCTCGGAAAAGGTCTTCAAGTGGAGCCAGCCCGTGCTGGCGCCGCACGCCTCCGTGTCTCTGAAAAAGCGGCAGCAGATCCGCGATTTCACCACGCGCAAACACCAGCCGGGCCGGCACCGCGTCGAGCTTCAGGTCAACGGGCGCCGGCTGGCCGAGGCGTTTTTCACTCTGAGCGTCTGACGCGTGCTCAAGGTTTTTTGGCGGCTGACAGACGCACCAGCGTCGTCAGGCTGCGCGCCGGCAGATCGAGCGCCGCAGCGGCACCGGTCAGCTTGATCTCGGTTTCCTGAAACCCGGCCTCCTCGGTCGTCGTCACACGGCGCCAGTCGCCAGCGGGCAGCCCGGCGAGGGTCGCTGTGCGCACCGCGCCCGTGTTGAGCACGTGCACCACCAGCTCGTCGCCCTTGGCAAACGCGCTGATCGCCACGTCCGCCCGGTCGCTCGCCGAATCGATCACGCGGCTCTTTTGAGGAGTCAGGTTGTTGAAATGCTTCATCAGCCAGAACCGCCCTGTCGGCTGCACCACGCCATCGGCGCCGACTCGTGCCAGCGCGTAATCATCCGTGAACTGCCAGTAGAGCGACGCCGCCGGCCGCGCGTAGCGGAGCAGGTCCTGCGTCTGCCAGGCCTCTTTCAGCCCGTAGGCGTAGCTATCGTAGGTGCGGTTGCGGTAGGAGCCCGGATCGGTGCCGGCCTCGCCGACGATCAGCGGCAAGTTCAGCCACGCGGCGACCTCCGCCCACGCCTGGTACTGCGCCGGCGTGCCGCTCCACCAACTGTGAAACGAAATCGCCCCAACATACTGCATCGCCTCGGCGTCCGCCGCCGTCGCGAGTACGTACTTGTGCGAATCGCGCGGGTTGGCCGTGTCACCGAGCAGCATCTTCGTCTTGAGGCCAAGCTTCCGGAGATGCGCACCGATGCGCTTGATCGCCTCGCGCTCGCCCTCTGGCGTCAGCCCGATGCTCACGCCCAGATCGGGTTCGTTGAAGGAAAACAGGTCGGGCTCGGCGCCATAATGCGTTTTCAGGTGCAGCAGGTAGCTGCCGATCAGATCGAGAAATTCGGGCCAGCGCTCGCCGGCGATCTGACGGCCAAAGGTGCCCATCGGCCGCTGGTTCGGGTCGACGTAGAAACGCTCCGGCAGGCGCCACAGGCTGATGATCCACGGCGTGCCCTGTTTCTGGATGCGCGCGATGCGCTCGAAATCGCTGGTGAGCATCGGCGAGAGTTTGTCGCGCTGGAGATCCCAGAGGATCGCCTTCAGCTCGTGGCGCGACCAGGCGATTTTCAACTCGTCGAGCATGAAGGGCGTGATCGGCGTCTCCGTGGCCCAGCAGTAGTTCGCGCCAAAGCCCTCGAACGCGTAGCCCGGCGAGGCCACGTCCACCGAGAGTGCCGCCGGCACCGCGTGCGCATGGCCGTCGAGCCGCAGGGAAACGCGTTCGGCGACTTCCTCGGTGGCGAGCGGACCGGTCCAGAGGCGCACGCGCAACCGGTAGCTGCGCCCGTCGGCGTCCCAACGGTCGGTGAGCGTCACCGCGCGCGACTGCGCCCACGAAACCGAAAGCATCCAGTTGCCCGACTTGTCCACGAAGCGCAGCGCCTGCGCCTCGCCCCGGTAGAACGTGGCGTCGGCCGGCTTCTGCTCCGGCAGCGCGATGCCTGGCGATTCCACGCGGCCGCCGACAAACGTGTCGCGCGGCAGGTCGATCACGTAGTCGATGGACTGGACCAGCAGCGGCCATTCGCCGGTGTTGGAAACTTTGACTGACGCGATCTGCGTGCCAGCGGCATCCTCCGCCCACTCTGCGGAAAAGTGTGCATCTCGGCCGTTGCTAAAAGTCGTCGCGCCCGACCAGCGTTTTTCAATCCCCTCGCGGGCGATCGTCGATTTCTGATCGTGCGGCTGGAGCGTCGCTTCGACGCCGCCCTCGAAGGTCGCAATCAACTGCGCCCGGACCGGCAGCTCGACACCGTCGCGGATCATCGCCGTCAAGGCGCCTCCACTTTCAAAGGTGGCTTGTTCGGCCGCGCGCAAAGGCAGCGCCGCCAGGCAAATCAGGGCGAGTAGGGTTCTCATGGGGCTACGAAATGCTCGCCACGCCAGACGGCGAACGCCACCAAAGCGTTTCTCGCAGTTTTACGTAGCTCGCGAGCGCGAGCGCCGCTGCCGCACGAGCGCCGCCGCCTGTGCAAACACACGCCCCGGTTCTGGCCACGTCGCACGCGCCCCGAAACGCAGGCGCAGCAGCGCCTCGCGGACCTCGCGCCCCGCCGGATCGTCGACCGAATCGGGCGCGACGCGTGCAAGTTTCCGCAACCAACGTCCCGCCTCGCGGCGCACCGGATCGGCGCGGTGGTCCTGCCCGCCTTTATGCCAGCGCCAGCGGGTGCGGTAGCGCCAGGCGAGCCAGAGCAACACGACCGCGGCACACACCAGCAGCGCGCCGTCGAGCGCGCGAGCCTGCGTCCAGGGTTGCCCCAGCCAGCGGCGCAGACTCCGCGCGCCCTGTCCGAACATCTCCCTGAAAGTCTGCCCGATGAGCTGCACCGTCTCCTTCACCTGATGGAGCGTCTCCAGTTGGCTGCGCTGGTCGAAGTTCACGATGCGCCGGTACCAGAACATGCGCAGGCTCTCCGCGCGCGCCGACCAGCCGCGGTCGCCACCCTCGCTCAGCGCCACCGCCCCCGTCGGCTCGGACTCGCCCGCCGGTGCAGCGGCGCCGGGAGTCGGATCGACACGCAACCACGCGCCCTCGCCGTCCCAGATTTCGGCCCACGCGTGGGCGTCGCGATTATGGATCGTGAGGTTATTCGAGTAGCCGTTCCAGGAGCCGCCGTGGAAGCCGACCACCAGCCGCGCCGGATGCCCCGCCGCACGCGCCAGCAGCACGAAGGAGCCGGCAAACAGTTCGCAATGCCCTGGCGCGCGCGACTCCATCCAGCGCACCAGCACGTCACCAGCGCCGTCGGGCACGCGCGGCGAGAGCGAGTACGCGTGCCTTTGCTGCAACCACGCGCC